>JYMV01028687.1_pt1 | contig 14211 bp, 12 predicted proteins | sample 338911 | NCBI WGS metagenome assembly JYMV01 (sample SAMN03354496, study PRJNA234377) | hydrothermal vent metagenome | biome: Deep sea; feature: Hydrothermal plumes at the Eastern Lau Spreading Center, Western Pacific Ocean; material: Seawater | place: Tonga | collected 2009 | depth 2000 m m
GACTGCGGAAATTAAAACACAGGTCGATAAAAAATGGAACGACCTGTTCAAAGAATAATTCAAAGAACCCCTTCATCATGGCAGTGGAACACATCACCATAAAAGGTGCGAGAGAACACAACCTTAAAAATCTCAGCCTCACCCTGCCACGGGAAAAACTGGTGGTGATAACGGGTTTGAGCGGTTCGGGAAAATCTTCTCTCGCTTTCGACACCATTTACGCCGAGGGCCAGCGCCGATATGTTGAATCCCTTTCCGCTTACGCGCGGCAGTTTTTGGAATTGATGGAAAAACCCGATGTGGACTCCATTGACGGGCTCTCCCCTGCTATTTCGATTGAGCAAAAGACCTCCAGCAGAAATCCCCGTTCCACCGTTGGCACGGTAACGGAAATTTATGACTATCTGCGACTGCTCTACGCCAGGATCGGCAAGGTTTTCTGTTATGGTTGCGGGCGGCAAATAGCTTCACAAACCGTGCAACATATTGTTGACCAGGTCCAGGCTATTCCGATTGGTAAGAAGGTAATGATCCTTTCCCCTGTGGCCCGGAACAGAAAGGGAGAATTCAAAAAGGAAATTCTGGATATGAAGCGGAAGGGATTCGTCCGCGCTCGCATAAATGGTGAAGTCCGCTCCCTCGATGAAGAAATCGTTCTCAATAAAAAATTCAAACATACTTTAGAAATAGTGGTAGACAGGCTGGTCATCAAGGAAAATATGGGCAAGCGACTGGCCGACTCGGTAGAAACCGCACTCAACCATGGAGAAGGTTCTTTAGTCGTCACAATTCTTGATAACAAAGAAAAACCCCAGGAGTTGTTGTTCAGCGAAAAATTCGCCTGCAGTTATTGCAACATCAGCTATCCGGAACTGGAACCGCGCCTGTTCTCTTTCAACAATCCGCAAGGAGCATGCGCCCAATGTGATGGACTGGGAATCAAAATGGTGATCGACCCCGAACTGGTCGTTCCAGATCCCCGGCTTTCCATACGCGATGGGGCTTTGAAACCCTGGGAAAAACGCAGTTCCATCTATTTCCACCAGATGCTGGATACCATCTCCAGCCATTTCAAGTTCAAACTCAGCACTCCGTTTCAAAAACTGTCTAAAAAGATTCGTGATGTTCTGTTGTTCGGTTCTGGTGACGAACCCATAAAATATTATTTTGAAAAAGACGGGAGAAAACAATTCTATACCGACACCTTCGATGGCGTAATTCCTGATCTAAAGCGGCGTTATCGGGAGACCGACTCCTCCTCCACCCGGGAAGAAATTACGCGATACATGCGTCCCCTGTCCTGTCAAACCTGCGAGGGCGACCGGTTGCGGAAAGAAGCAGTCTCGGTAAAAATTGCCGGCCTGAATATCGTAGAACTTACGGCATTCTCCATCGGCCAAGCCTATCAATATTTTCAGAAGTTGACACTGACCCGGCAGGAACACAATATCGCCCGGAGAATCGTCAAAGAAATTAAAGAGCGGCTGGGTTTTCTCACCAATGTCGGACTGGAATACCTTTCCCTGGACCGTTCCTCAGCAACCCTGTCAGGTGGGGAAAGCCAGCGCATCCGCCTCGCTACCCAGATCGGTTCCAGCCTGATGGGCGTTCTATACGTACTCGATGAGCCCAGTATCGGACTGCATCAGAGGGACAACGATCGCCTGCTCAACACCCTCTTTCGCTTGCGTGACCTGGGCAACACCGTCATTGTGGTCGAGCATGATGAAGCCACCATCCGCTCGGCTGACTATGTTGTGGACCTAGGCCCCGGCGCAGGAGTTCATGGCGGTGAAACTATTTTTGCAGGGAGCCCTAAAGCCCTGCTTAAATGCAAAGATTCCCTGACCGGACAATACCTCTCCGGTAAAAAGAAGATCCCGCTCCCCAAAACCCGACGCAAAGGTAATGGGAAAATACTTGAGATTCATGGAGCCAGGGAAAATAACCTGAAAGAAATAAGCGTAAAAATTCCTCTCGGCTGTTTTGTTTGCGTGACCGGCGTATCCGGTTCGGGGAAAAGCACTCTCACGATAGATATTTTATACAAAGCCCTGGCCCGGCATTTTTGGAACTCGATGGACAAACCCGGAGAATTTAAAAAAATTCAGGGCCTTCAATGGCTCGATAAAGTTATTGATATTGACCAGTCGCCGATAGGAAGGACACCCAGGTCCAATCCCGCCACCTATACCGGCGTGTTCACCCTTGTCCGGGAATTATTCAGCCAGGTTCCCGAATCCCGAGTGCGTGGTTACAAACCGGGTCGGTTCAGCTTTAATGTTAAAGGGGGAAGGTGCGAAGCCTGTCAGGGAGACGGGGTTATAAAAATAGAAATGCATTTTTTACCGGACGTCTTCGTTACCTGCGAAGTTTGCCAGGGAAAACGATTCAACCGCGAGACCCTCGAAATTCTTTATAAAGGAAAAAACATCGCTGACATTCTGAATATGACCGCAGAGGAAGCCAAGGAATTTTTCATCAACATCCCTTCCATTAAAACAAAGCTGCAAACCATCACCGATGTCGGGCTTGATTATATAAGGCTGGGCCAGCAGGCCACCACTTTATCCGGCGGGGAAGCGCAGAGGGTCAAACTTTCAAAAGAGTTGAGCAAACGCAGTACGGGAAGGACCTTGTATATCCTGGACGAACCGACAACGGGACTGCATTTTGCCGATATCGAGAACCTGCTGAGGGTTCTCGACAAACTGGTGGATTCCGGCAATACAGTGATCATCATTGAACATAATATGGATGTGATCAAAACCGCCGATCATATCATCGACCTGGGTCCTGAGGGTGGAGACGGCGGCGGACAGGTGCTGGCCGAAGGCCCGCCGGAAAAGGTCGCGAAAATTAAAGGCTCTTACACCGGAAAATATTTAAAGGAATATCTTTAAAGATGTATTTCAGAGCTCCATTTAAGGGGCTTAAAAGGAAAGAAAATCACTGGGCCGGATTTCGACTAAGCAATTCAATTGTTTTCGGAGTTTTCGAGGCGGGCGATGGCGCGGAAGAGTTTTTTCTGCGTTTCGATGAACTCTTCTTCAGAAAGGTCGGTTTTGCCCAACAGTTCCTCCGCTTGGGCCTGGGCACGCTCGGCCCGTTCGCGGTCGATCTCATGCACGAACTCTCCGGTTTCAGCCAGTATCGTTACACGGTTATCTGTCACTTCCAGATATCCGCCACTGACGACCAGAGCAATGGTTTCACCATCCTTCTCATAGGACAACTGTCCGGAGCGCAGGTTGGTCAGAATCGGGGTGTGATCATAAAGAATACCCATATCGCCCTCGGAACCGGGCACGTTGACCTGATCGACTTCTTCAGAGACCAGTAGTTTTTCGGGAGTTACAATATTGAGGATCAGTTTCTCGCTCATGCTGTTTTCTTGTCCAGTTCTTTCTGTTTTGCGTGAACATCATCCAGAGTTCCCACCATGTAAAACGCCTGCTCAGAGATTTCATCGCCATGCCCATCGAGAATAGCTTTGAATCCTTCAACCGTATCCTGCACATTGATGTATTTTCCAGGAGTACCCGTAAATACCTCTGCCACAAAGAACGGTTGGGAGAGGAATTTTTGAATTTTACGGGCACGGGAAACCACGAGCTTATCCTCTTCCGACAGTTCGTCCATACCCAGAATAGCAATGATGTCCTGCAGGTCTTTATAGCGTTGCAAAACCTGTTGAACTCCGCGGGCCGTATTGTAGTGTTCATCCCCCAGAACTTCCGGGTCGAGAATCCGTGAAGTGGAATCCAACGGATCTACCGCCGGGTAAATGCCTAACTCGGAAATTCGCCGGTTCAAGACGGTGGTGGCATCAAGATGCGAGAAAGTGGTTGCCGGAGCCGGGTCCGTCAAGTCATCAGCGGGAACATAAATCGCCTGAACCGATGTGATCGAACCTTTTTTGGTTGAAGTGATGCGCTCCTGCAAGTTTCCCATTTCTGTTGCCAGAGTTGGTTGATAACCTACCGCAGAAGGAATACGTCCAAGAAGCGCTGACACTTCGGAGCCCGCTTGTGAAAATCGGAAAATATTATCGATAAACAGCAGTACGTCCTTACCGCCCTCGTCGCGGAAATATTCCGCACAAGTGAGGCCGGTGAGCCCGACGCGCATGCGTGCGCCTGGAGGTTCGGTCATCTGCCCATAGATCAGGGCCGTCTTGTCGATAACCTTTGAATCCACCATTTCGTGATAGAGGTCATTGCCTTCACGGGTCCGTTCACCTACGCCTGCGAACACAGAATACCCTCCGTGTTCCGCACCAATATTACGAATCAATTCCATGATTAAAACGGTCTTGCCCACACCCGCACCGCCAAACAGACCGGTCTTACCCCCCTTGAGATAAGGTTCAAGCAAGTCAATGACCTTGATGCCGGTTTCGAGCATTTCCGTTTTGGTATCCTGCTCACTGAATGTGGGAGCGTCACGGTGAATACTCCACCTGGTCTTGGACTGAACCGGAGGTTTCTTGTCAACCGGATTGCCCACGACATTAAGAATTCGCCCGAGCACTTCTTCCCCTACAGGTACGGTAATGGGAGCACCGGTATCGACCGCTTCCATTCCTCGAACCAAACCATCGGTCGAGTGCATGGCCACAGTACGGACCGATCCGTCGCCAAGGTGTAGCGCCACTTCGCAAACCAGGGTTTCGGTTTCTCCGCTTTCTCCGGTACGCTCGATGTTGAGCGCGTTGTAAAGGGCGGGCAGAACACCATCTTCAAAACTCACATCTACAACAGGCCCCATGACTTGGATAATTTTTCCCTTATTCATTCATTCCCCTCCACTGATTTCAGTATCTTTCATGCCATCAACCTTTCAAGGCTTCGGCGCCATTTACAATTTCTATCAATTCTTTGGTGATATAAGCCTGGCGAGCTTGATTATAAGTCAACGTCAAGGTACCGATCATTTCACCGGCATTTCGGGTAGCGCTGTCCATTGCCGTCATCCGGGCTCCATGCTCACTGGCGCTGGATTCCAAAAAGGCACGGTACACCTCAACCGTCATATAACGCTTAAGCAGTTCATCCAGAATCGTTTCCTCATCTGGCTCGTAGATATAATCCACGACAAATGTGTCGCCTTTATGCTCCAGTTTTTCAGGAACAATAGGGAGCAATTGCTCAACAACCACCTCCTGTTGCATCACCGACTTAAACTCGTTGTAAACCATAAAAACCTTGTCGACCTTTTTTTCTGAAAACAACGTGGCAAGGTTCTCACCAATGGCCTGTGCTTTGAGGTAATCAAAGTCTTTTGTCCAGCCAATGATATCCTGAGTAATATTCACTGGGCGATTGCAGAAAACATCATTCCCTTTTTTACCGGCAATGATCAGGGAGTTTTCTTTCTGCGCATTGTCTTTAAGATATTGGGCCGTTTTACGGATGATATTAGTGTTGAAGCCGCCACACAGGCCTTTGTCCGCAGTGATGATTAGGAGTAAATGCCGTTGCCCTTCCCGCACATCCAGCAAGGGATGCAATTCATTATTGCACCGTGCCGCCAAATGGTTGAGAACATCCATCATCTTAATCGCGTAAGGCCGGGCCTGCAGAATCGCTTGCTGGGCCTTGCGCAGTTTCGATGCCGCGACAAGCTTCATGGCCTTGGTAATCTGTTGCGTATTTTTTACGCTGCGGATGCGTCTTTTAATATCTTTTAAATTAGGCATGGGTCAATTTTTGAAAAGGCCTTTGAATTCTTCGATAGCAGTTTTCAACTGGCTTTCACTGTCGTCATCGAGTTTTTTGGCTTCTGCAATTTTATCAATCAATGCCTGGTGTTTGTTCTCCATAAAATTGAGCAGGCCGCTTTCAAATTTTTGGATATCGGCTACAGGGATATCGTCCACCAGCCCGCGTACACCAGCAAAGAGGGAAATGATCTGTTGAACCACGGTCAAAGGTTTGTACTGACCCTGCTTGAGCAGTTCTACCAACCGTTCGCCACGATGGAGCTGGGCCTGGGTTGCCGCGTCCAGGTCACTGCCAAACTGTGCAAAGGCCGCCATTTCACGGTACTGCGCAAGGTCCAGACGTAAACTCCCCGCAACTTGTTTCATGCCCTTTATTTGGGCCGCGCCGCCCACTCGGGATACCGAAAGCCCAACGTTGATGGCGGGGCGTACTCCGGAATAAAACAGGTCGGTTTCGAGATAAATTTGTCCATCCGTGATGGATATCACGTTGGTCGGAATATATGCTGAAACATCACCCGCCTGGGTTTCGATGATCGGCAAAGCCGTCATGGAACCTGCTCCCAGCTCATCACTGACTTTCGCCGATCGTTCCAGCAATCGGGAATGCAGAAAGAAAACATCACCCGGATACGCTTCACGCCCCGGAGGCCGCCTCAACAGAAGTGACACCTGCCGGTAGGCCGCCGCCTGTTTGCTGAGATCATCATAAACGATCAGGCAGTGTTGCCCGTTATCGCGAAAATATTCACCCATGGCGCATCCGGCATAAGGCGCGATAAACTGCATCGGAGCCGGATCACTGGCGGAAGCCGAAACCACGGTGGTGTATTTCATCGCATCGTGCTGTTCCAGCATTTTAACCACCCGTGCAACCGTAGAACGCTTTTGCCCCACCGCCACATAAATGCAGAGCATGTTCTGCCCTTTTTGGTTGATGATCGCGTCAATGGCAACAGCAGTTTTGCCCGTTTGCCGGTCACCAATGATCAATTCCCTCTGCCCACGTCCAATAGGAATCATTCCGTCGATCGCCTTGATCCCTGTTTGCATGGGTTCATGCACTGATTTCCGGTCAATAACGCCGGGCGCGGTCCTTTCAATCGGACCAAATTTTTCTGTCTTAATCGGCCCCTTGCTATCAATGGGCTGGCCCAATGCATTCACAACCCGACCGACCAATTCAGGCCCTATCGGAACTTCCATGATGCGTCCGGTCCGCTTGACTTCATCGCCTTCTTTTATGTCATCGTCTCGACCAAGCAGAACCGCCCCGACATTGTCTTCTTCAAGGTTCAAAACCATGCCAACGAGGCCACCGGGAAATTCCAAAAGTTCACCGGACATGGCATTTCCCAGGCCGTAAATACGCGCGATTCCATCCCCTACCGAAATCACCCGACCGGTTTCCTTGAGCTCGATCCCTTCTTCAAAGCCTTCAATCTGCTTTTGAATCAAGGAACTGATTTCATCGGCTCGTAAATTCACTTAGGCTACCTCCTCTTTTTCTATTGTTCGTTTCAACATCTCCAAGCGGTTGCGAATGGAATCATCTGCCACCTGGTCCCCGATGCGCAACATAATGCCGCCAATCAGCGACTCATCCACCTCGGTGTCGATCAAAATGGTTTTCCCTAAAATCTTGTTCAGCGCGATTTTTAAACGGTCAATGTTTTCATTGGTCAACGGATAGGCAGAAGTGACATGGACGCGTGCTCGGTTCAACCGACGGTCCACCGCCTTTTCAAAGTATTCGACAATTTTCTCCAAATACAGAATCTTGCCTCGCTCATTGAGCAAAACCAGCAAATTGGATACTTTGTCTCCTACCTGAAGCCGGCTGCATATCTCCTGAACTACGGTTTTTTTCTTTTCCGTAGCTATGGAAGGGTGCTTAAAAAAACTCTCCAATTGTTTTTCGATTTTAAGGGCATCTCCAAAGGCCTGCAAACTTTCCAGAGCCTTTTCCAGCGCACCCGTGTCCGCAATATTCCCGGACAACGCCTCAGCATATCTTTTTCCAATTTGATTTTCCAGCATGGTTCAGCCCTAATTTTAAACGTCAATTATTCTGACGTTTTTCCAGTTCCTCAATCACCTGCTCAATGGACTCTTCCACAAGCCTTTTTTTATCCGCGTCATCCAGAGCCTTTTTCAGGAACTTCTCTGTGGAGGCAATCGTCAATGCCGCTGTGTAACTGCGGATTTCCTGGAGTAACTTGTTGCGTGAGCTTTGAATTTCCTGCTCCGCATCTTTTTGAATCTGCCGGACTTTTGCCTCGGTTTCCTGGAGGCTTTTCTCCTGAAGCTTCTTGCCCTCATCATGGGCCAACTGCAAAATCGTCTCGGCCTTGCCATGCGCGGCTTTTAGTGTTTCTTCCAGTTCTTTTTTAATCTCTTGCGCTTCTTCTTTCAGCTTCTCGGAGTTTTCAATATCACTGCGAATCTTTTTTTCACGTTCTTCCAGAGCTTCGAGAATAGGAGGAAAGGCAAATTTCTTAAGAATAAAAAACAAAAGTCCGAAGGAAATCAGCGACCAGAAAATCAGCGAGCCAAAAACAGAAACCTGTTCAAATTGAGGCATATCCCATCCTTAATTAAAGTTCATCCAACAGGAAAGTGGCACCCAGCCACTCGGCGTGGGGCCAATGAGCAATGGCTCATCAAAGAGCCGAGAGAATGTTTGCCCACAAAATAAAGCCATTGCAAATTGCCAGCGGAGGCTCTCCGCCCCTTTACGGCATAATGATAAAGGCAATAACCAGTGCGTACAGTGCGATTGCTTCTACCAGCGCGAAACCAATCCAGCAATATTTGGCAACCCGCGCCTCACAATTAGGCTGACGCCCAACGGTTTCGATGGTTTTCGCAAAAATATAAGCGATCCCCAGGGCAGCACCAAAAAAACCAGCGGCACACAATCCCATTCCAATTAATGCAGCAGCTTCAGAACCCATTCTTCCCTCCTACGAAAAGTTTGTGACAAAAAAATTAATGTAACTTGACCACATCGCCAATGTAAACACAAGTCAGCGTTGTGAAAATATAAGCTTGAATAAACGCAATGGCGATTTCCAATCCGTTAATGACTACTGTGAACCCAAAAGGCATCCAGCTCACCCACAGTGGCGATGTCATAGCAAGCCCGAACAGCACCGCAAGAATAGTATGCCCCGCCGTCATATTGGCGAACAACCGCACCGCCAGCGAGATAGGACGCGCCAGCATACTGACTATTTCAATGGGAATCATCAAAGGAATCATAATTTTAGGAACCCCTGGCGGCACCAGAATTCCAAAAAAACCCATGCCGTGCTTGCTAAACCCAATCACCAGAGTCATGATAAAAATGCCGCAAGCAAAAGTTCCAGTCACCACCACCTGGCTGGTAATCGTGTAAGAGCCCGGCACCAGCCCGATCAGGTTGCAGGCCAGAATAAAGAGAAACAGGCTGGCAATGAACGGAACATATTTTTTGCCCTCTTCTTTCCCGATAAACTCAAAGACCAAATTGCGTATGAATTCCAGGGCAATTTCCAGAATGCTCTGCAGTTTTCCAGGTATGGGAGAAATGCCCCGGCTCACCACAAGCATGAAAGCTCCGACAATGATGGCCAAACCCACCCACATCGCCACCACGGCATTGTTGATAGAAAGGTCCAGCCCCCCTATATGAATAGGAATAAGGGTATGAACTTCAAAATGATGTAACGGGCTTTCCATAATTTAAATCTGATCCAAGTCAAGAATTATTATTGTCATCGTCTTCCATATCCAACAACATCGCCGTCCGATAAACGTTCAAACACCCTGCGGCCCCTCCCACTATAACCCCGACCGCTAAACCCCAAGGCCGCGTGTCGAAAAATCGATCCACGCCATGACCCAGTAAAGCACCTATTAACGTGGCTACCGTCAGTTCAGTTCCCAATCTGAACGCTATCTGCATACCTTGACGGAGGCCGTTGTTTTTACTCATCAAATTAATACTTGGGAGGAATTGACTAGCAGGAAATCGGGCCCATAATACCTCAACGTTTTGAGGTTGTCCAAAAAAAAATTCCGCGGCTTAACCCGCTCAAATACTTGAAAATATGGTCTAAATACCAGCAACCTGGGCATTAATCCGGGAACAGGGTGATTCTCTCATGGGGCCAACACCCATAAAGGCCTTTAAAAGACCTCCTCTTCACACCTGAAATTCAACAAATTTTAAAGGGTTCTATAGTTAATAAGGAAGGGAACCATATTCAAGCTCATAAGCCTCAATTGGAATCATATCAATAGCATCCCAAGGGCAACCTTCTAAGAAAGTATCCATGGGGCCTTTGCTGATACACTTTTTACAACCAATGCACAATAAAGGGTCTACATAGACAAGATTAAAAGCCGGAGCATGCTCGTTTTCCACCTCAAACATACAATTGTCGACCGGGCACTCGGTAATGCAGATAGGTGAGCCAGCGCAACCGGTACAGGCCTCGTTGATAACGGCCATTAATTTAGGTTTTCGTTTTCTCTGTACGTTACGCTTGGCTTTTTCTTTGGTGGCCATGAATCTATCCTATTACAAATCAGTTTAACGATGCTTTCCCGTAATTGTAGCAAAATCGGAGGGATTATAACCACAAACGACCCTTTATTTCAATGTTTGTCGGGATAAAGTATTAAAAAAAGTAAACTGCAGCGCCCGGAACCTCCACCGCATCTATTTACAAGCTATTCATTGCCTAAATAAAACGGTTTGCTTAAGAGCCTTTTTAATTTACACTCAAGAGCCCCTGTATTAAGATAGGATGTGAGTTGGTTCGGGATAAATTCAACTTTCTTAAGGGGTTGTAGCCACTCCGCTTATCATTGTCCAGTGGTAATCCGGGGCATTTAAACAAAAAACCCTTGCCTGTCTCTTCTCTCCATGTATTAGAAGAATAGGTGAGTCAAACGTTTATACCATGTCATTCAAATTAATTTTGGGCCAGTCGCAGCCCAAAAAAATACTGACAAACGCTCTCCAAAACAGCAGTGTCGCACACGCCTATCTGTTTTATGGACAAGAGAGTATCGGAAAAAAAAAGTTGGCCGTTACCCTGGCCAAAGCTCTCAATTGTAAAGGGCCTGATCCGCTGGATGCCTGCGACGAGTGCGAATCCTGCCTGAAAATTGAACGACGTGTCCATCCTGACTTTTTTTTTATCGAACCGGTTAAAAGCACCCCCACCTCCCGGGAAGCGGTCATTAAAATAGAAGCGATTCGTGAACTACAAAAAAAACTGGCCTACCTGCCCTATGAGGGGAAAACAAAAGTCGTGGTGATTGATTCTGCCGATCTTTTGAATCACCAGGCAGCGAACTCCTTTTTAAAGACACTGGAAGAACCTCCCAGCTCCACCGTGCTGATATTGATCTCTTCCAATCCTCATAGATTATTGCCGACCCTTCTTTCAAGGTGTCAGGGGATACCGTTTCACCGTCTATCTTCTTCAGATATCAGGAAAATCATTCAATCTAAGCTTCAGGAGGCGGGCGAGTCGTTGACAGAATCAGAACTTGATTTTCACGCCCAACGGTCACAGGGAAGTGTGGACCGGGCATTGGCGGAGAACTTCACGGAAATGGAAGTTTTAAGAGAACAACTGCTGGAAATTTTGGAAAAAGTGTCTTTCGACCGCATGGATATCGTATTTTCCTTTGCGAAAACCTGGGCAAGACAGACCGAACAGCTTCAATCGATGTTAAACGAATTTTTAGTTTTGATTCGCGACCTGGCTCTCTATCGTTCCGGTTGCGGTCAATCCGATATACAAAACAGGAATTTATCGACGAACCTGATGCAGGTAGCGCAAACCCGCAGTATAAAAACCTGGCTGGATCGATTCACCGCCGTTCGCAACACCCAGATCGCTTTGTCCGGCAATGCCAATGCCCAACTGTTTCTAGAAAACATGCTTATCGAATTTTGTGAGGTTGCATAGAATTTATGAATACCGCTGTTAAAGAATGTCCCCCTACTGCCAAGCAGCCGCCCAAGTTTCTTATCGGAGTGCGAATCCTGGTCCAGGTTAAATCGGAACTTTATAATCCGGGAGACTTTAAGCTAAAAGTAGGGATGACAGTAATGGTCAACACCCAGCAGGGATTAAAAATGGGTGTGGTGGCCTCAAACAAGATTCCCAATTTTCGCCAAGACACCACCTTCAACCGGGTATTACGCATCGCCAATGACAATGATTTCCAGGCGGAAAATCGGCGGGATCAGGTTGAAAAAAAAGCTAAAACTTTGTGCAGTGGAAAGATAATAGAGCTGAAACTGTCGATGAACCTGAGTCGGGTGGTGCATCAGCCGCATATGAACAAGACGATTTTTTTCTTCACCGCCGAAGGTCGAGTGGACTTCCGCCAATTGATCCGTGATCTTGCTTCCAACCTGCACCATCGCATTGAGATGAAGCAGGTCGGGGTGCGTGACGAGGCCAAGGTCATAGGAGGTTATGGAGTGTGCGGGGAAACGCTTTGCTGTTCCACCTGGCTGCCAGACTTTACACCGGTGACCATAAAAATGGCCAAAACCCAGGGGATGGCGCTCAATCCCAGTAAAATTTCCGGCGTATGCGGACGGCTCATGTGTTGCCTGCAATATGAGCATGACAACTACAAAGCCCTTATCAAGAACCTGCCCAGAATAAACAGCCCGATTCAAACTCCGGAAGGCCCAGGCCGGGTCCTTAAAAATGAAATTCTGGAACAACGTGTCGTGGTTTTGTTGGAAGATGAAAGTATAATGACCTATCATCTGGACGAACTGCCAAAATCCCAAAATTCTCAATAACCCTGAAGCTGAAAAACCATTCCATGCAGCAAAACAAGTTTTATATCACCACTCCTATTTATTACGTGAACGATGTCCCCCATATAGGCCATGCCTACACCACCATCGCGGCGGATGTAGTTGCCCGTTACAAACGTCTCGAAGGGGTTGAAGTCTTTTTTCTGACCGGCACCGATGAGCATGGGCAGAAAGTCCAACAGGCCGCCAATGACGTTGGTGTGAGCCCTCAGGAACATGTCGATAAACTTCATCAGCGATTCAAGGAGCTCTGGGTGCGGCTCAACATTTCCAACAATGATTTCATTCGCACCACCGAGGAGCGACATAAGAAATTAGTCCGCGACATTCTCCAGGAACTCCATTCCAGGGATGAGATTTACCGAGACAGCTATGAAGGATGGTATTGCACGCCCTGCGAACGGTTCTGGACCGAGAAAGACCTGGCGGAAGGAAACTGTCCTGAGTGCCAACGCAAGGTAGACAAGATCAAAGAACATAATTATTTTTTTCGCATGGGAAAATATCAGCAATGGCTGATCGATAGAATTAAAAATGATCCGCATTTCATTCTGCCCGCTTCCAGGAAAAACGAGGTGCTCGGTTTCCTGGAAAAACCGCTGGGAGATTTATGCATCTCGCGACCCAAATCCCGACTTGCCTGGGGCATCCCCCTTCCCTTCGATGAGGATTACGTTACCTATGTCTGGTTCGATGCCCTGATCAACTATATCTCCATTCACGGTTCGCTGGACGATATCAGGGCCTCCGGATTCTGGCCCGCCGATCACAATATGGTAGGCAAGGATATTCTCACCACACACGCGGTGTATTGGTCCACCATGCTCAAAGCCATTGGACTGGAACCGCCTAAAAATATTTTCGCGCATGGTTGGTGGACGGTGAATGGACAAAAGATGTCTAAATCATTACAAAATGTTGTCGAGCCCAACCAGTTGATCGACCAGTTCGGGGTTGATGTCATCCGTTATTTCCTTCTGCGGGAAGTTCCTTTCGGACAGGATGGCGACTTCTCACACAAAGCCCTCATAGGCAGACTGAACAGCGATTTGGCCAATAACCTCGGCAACTTGCTCAACCGAACCGTCAATATGATGGAAAAATATTTTGCTGGGGTTGTGCCAACTCCTGCAACGAATGGACCTGAAGATAAGGCCTTGACTGAAAAATCTGGAGAAGTGATTGCTGAAGTACGCATACTTTATAACGAACTGGCTTACAATAAAATCCTGCAAAAGATCTGGGAGCTGGTGGATACCACCAATCAATACATCGTCAAAACAGGCCCATGGAATCTCGCTAAAACTGACGAAGGCAAAGAACAGCTGAAAACCGTGATGTACAACTGTGCAGAATCACTTCGCGTTCTGGGGATTTTATTGAATCCGTTCATGCCGCAAAGCACCGAATCTATGATGAAACAACTGGGCGTTGAAACACCCATCGAAGAACAGGGTATGAGTTCCATCAACGACTGGGGCGGACTGAAACCCGGAAGCCAGATGCAAAAAGCCAAACAGTTATTCCCAAGAATCGAGGACAAACAAGCGGCAAAAATTCTTACTGAACTTTCGTCCCCAAAAGAAGAGAAAAAAGATAACGGCAATCAAATCACCATTGATGAATTCATGAAGGTGGAACT
>JYMV01009440.1_pt1 | contig 14209 bp, 14 predicted proteins | sample 338911 | NCBI WGS metagenome assembly JYMV01 (sample SAMN03354496, study PRJNA234377) | hydrothermal vent metagenome | biome: Deep sea; feature: Hydrothermal plumes at the Eastern Lau Spreading Center, Western Pacific Ocean; material: Seawater | place: Tonga | collected 2009 | depth 2000 m m
AGCGTGAGTACACGACAACGAGAGAGTAGAGGGGAGATCACTTCAAAAGATGGATTTTCCGTAGTAGCACCAAAAAGAGTGATGGTGCCATCTTCTACAGCGTGAAGCAGGGCATCCTGCTGGCTTTTGCTGAAGCGATGGATCTCATCAACAAACAGGATCGTTTTATCACCCACATCACGATTATTTTTCGCAAAAACAATCACTTCCCGGAGATCTTTCACGCCACTGGAAACAGCAGATAATTCCCGTATCTTTGCTTGAGACGATTTTGCAATCATTCGTGCCAGGGTGGTTTTTCCGGTTCCCGGTGGTCCCCAAAAAATAATGGAAAAAGTAGCGGATTGTTTTGTAAGCCGATGAAGAATTTTTCCTTCGTCAACGAGATGAGTCTGACCATAAAATTCATCAATAGTTTTTGGTCGAACTCGTTCAGCCAGAGGTGGCAGATGTGTATCGAATAGCGTTTGTGGTGAATTCATAAGACGGTAAATTTACAGCTATTTTTTATCAGACTAGGAACGAACATAGTATGAAAATCTCTCACATAATAATATTATCAATAGTGTTTTTTTTTGGCATGGGATGTAATATAGGAAATACAGAAGAAATGGGGAATGGACTCATCATTGAAGATCTTGTAGTGGGTGAAGGAGCAGAAGCACAAGATTATAATAAAGTGGTTGTGAATTATACAGGATCATTAGAAGATGGCTCCGTTTTTGATTCATCGTTGAATCCAGGGCGAGGGCCGTTTACATTTACCCTGGGAGTAGGCTCGGTTATAAAAGGCTGGGATTTAGGCGTGAAAGGAATGAAAGTTGGCGGTAAACGAAAATTGACCATCCCCCCGGAATTGGGATATGGAGACCAAGGCGCAGGCTTAATTCCACCGGGAGCTACTCTAATTTTTGAAGTTGATTTATTAGAAGTAGAAGCCTATTAATTTTAATGAGCCACCGAGAGGATTCGAACCTCCGACCCCTTCATTACGAATGAAATGCTCTACCAACTGAGCTACGGTGGCGTAATTATTTAAAAATAAGTATTAAATTTTACAGATTCACTTTGACATTCGAAAAGAATTCTCCTCAATATTCTTCTCTGAATATCGATAATATTTCGCAGCACGCCAACCACCATAAACCTCGCCGAGATATACAAATCCGGCTGCGATCCCAAATAGGGGACCGGCAATGGGGCGTTCATTTTTTAGGGCATTGTAAGCCGAATTTCCAACCAAATACATCATCCACATGCCCATGACCCCATCCAATACCCGGCCTGCATATATCCGGCCCGACCCGGGAAGGATCGCTGACATAAGTCCGGCCAGCAATGGAGATTTTCTCGAACCTGAAACTGGATGTTGAATCACTGGATCGACCAATCGCCCATCAGGGTCATGAAAGGGGCGTCTTAATTTTAAGTGATAATGAAAAGCAAATGGATTGCAGCGAGTTATTCGTTCTGCTGCCATGGCCCCTCCGCGAATCACACCAAATTGTTGAATTGCATCCGCACCATAATTGGAACAACTGGGATAGAACTGACAATTGAATAAATTGGTGTTGTAGGAAATGCGCTGCCATCCGGCGATAGGTAGCAATCCAATCTTATGTATAATAGGAACGTGAGAAGATGCTAAAAGAGAATCAGCAGGGTATTTGGATTGCCCTGAAAGTAAGGATACAATTAGGATTAATAAGGTAAGTCGCATTTAAAAAATTAATCAGAATTCAGTTAAACCTGAACCTATTACTTATTTAGATTTCAATCATGGAAAATACAATTGATACTATTTTTTCGAACCCTGTTTACATAGCTATCGCCGGGGTGCTGGCAATCATACTGGTGTATGCTATCATCAAAAAGATCATTAAACTGGTTTTTACCATTGGGATTCTCCTGGTGCTCTATGCGGTTTATTTGAATTACACAGACCAGGAAGTTCCGCAGAATTTGGAAGAACTTAAAGAGTCTGTTTCAGAAAGCGTAGAGAAGGCAAAAAATATTGCTTCGGAGTCTCTTGAAGATGTTAAAGAATCCACTAAAAATATTGTTGAAGAAAAAGTGGAAAAGAAGGTGAATGAGGTTTTCGGGGATTAAGCTACTGCCGTGAATGGTATCAAGATTCACTATGTTGTTACTTTAATTTATTATTTTTTGACTCTATGTGATCTCATGCCCATAGTGGCTAATAATTAAAGCAAATTACTGGCCAACTCTGCCAATTCACTTCGTTCACCTTTTTCCAGTGTAATGTGAGCAAATACATCCTGCCCTTTCATTCGGCTAATTAGATAAGTGAGTCCATTGGATCGTTTATCTAGGTACGGATGATCGATCTGATGTATATCACCGGTGAAAATAACCTTTGTTCCTTCGCCAGCCCGGGTGATGACAGTTTTGACTTCATGGGGTGTCAGGTTTTGGGCTTCATCTACAATAAAAAATGCTTTTTGGAGACTCCGGCCCCGGATGTAAGCCAATGGCGTAATTAATAATTTATTTTGTTCGAGCAATTCATTAATCTTAATGGATCGTTTATCATTTGATTTGAACTGGTGGCGTATCACAGACAGATTATCAAATAACGGCTGCATATAGGGATCCAGCTTGGATTGGATATCGCCAGGGAGAAATCCAAGATCTCGATTGCTCAAAGGTACAATAGGTCGCGCCAAAAAGATTTGCCGATATTCAGACCGCAATTCCAAAGCTGCTGCCAGGGCTAGTAATGTTTTTCCTGTCCCAGCCTTCCCCGAAAGGGAAACCAATTGAATTCGATTATCCATGAGCATATGAAGGGCAAATGATTGTTCGGCATTTCTCGGCTTAATACCATAAGCCGTGGGCTTATCCACACGAACCACTTTTTTATCAAATGGATCAAAAGTAGCCAAGATTGATTTTTGTCCATTTCGAAGAATGAAATTTTCATTTGCCATAGGGTCGATCACACATTTGATTTCGCCTCCATCTACCCCATAGGAGGCATAAAGCACATCTATTTCTTTGGAGTCAACATCTTCTATCAGTCGACTTCCTGTGTAAACCTGCCTCACATCTTCTATAGAATCCCGGGAATAATCTTCTGCACTTAATCCCAAAGATCTGGATTTTAAGCGCATATTTGTGTCTTTCGTTACAAGAATTATTTCTCGGTCTGGATTATCAATATGAAGTTTGTAGGCGCAATTGATGATACGATGGTCCGGACAATCATCCTGAAAAGATGCTTCCACATCAGGATGCCAATTGTGGTTTACCACGACTCGAATCTTGCCATCACCGTCTTTTAGTTCGCTGTCATCAGATCCTGTGGAAAGGTCATCGAGACTTCGGAGAAAATCACGAGCGTTAAAATGAATTTGTTCATTCCCGCGCTTGAATTGGTCCAATTCTTCCAAAACGGAAATGGGAATGACCACCTCATTATCTTCAAAATGGTGAATACAAGTGGCATCGTGAAGAATCACATTGGTATCTAATACAAATATCTTGGCAAGATTTTTTGACATTTTTCAGTTTCGCTGTTGTTTCATTTAAAAGTTATGGTGTAAGATTTAATCATGCAGATTGAATTTAGCCGTTGGGACAAACCTTTTCAAAGTTAAGAGTAAACCATATGTTTAAAAATGACCTATTAAAAAATAAAACAATTATTATCACCGGTGGTGGTACCGGGCTGGGAAAGTCCATGGCAACACGATTTGGTGAATTAGGTGCGAATTTGGTGCTTACTAGCCGAAGGCAGGAAGTTTTAGATGAAGCTGCCCGTGATATCAATGATAAAACGGGAACGGAAATATTAACAGTTTCCACAGATATTCGTCATTCGGATCAAGTAACTGAAATGGTCAAAAAGGCTGTGGATAAATTCGGGAAAATCGATTGTCTTCTTAATAACGCTGCCGGGAATTTTATATCACCCACAGAAAATTTGTCTGAAAATGCCTTTCGGACCATTATTGATATTGTATTGGTTGGAACATTTAATTGTACCCAGGCTGCCGGGAAAGCAATGCGTGATTCTGGGGGAGGTGTTATTTTGAATATTGTTACAACTTATGCTTTCACTGGTTCCGGGTATGTAGTGCCATCTGCCTGTGCAAAAAGTGGGGTTTTGGCTATGACGCGATCTCTTGCTGTGGAATGGGCGAAATATGGAATCCGTACTAATGCTATTGCCCCGGGGCCATTTCCTACAAAAGGTGCATGGAAAAGATTGGTCCCACCAGGACTGAATATTGAGAAAAAGATGATGGAGAGAGTTCCTTTAAAACGATTTGGTGAACATGATGAGTTAGCAAATTTGGCATCCTATCTCATGGCGGATGAATCCGGTTACATGAATGGAGAAGTAATCACCATGGACGGGGGTGAATGGCTAAAAGGTGCGGGACAATTTAATGCACTTGAAAAAATGCCTAATCTTGCCTGGAAAGCTATGGCGTTAGCACGGCGGAAAAAGAAATAGATTAGGGAATAAAGTCGAACATAGCTTTTAATATCTGGTGGATGATAAGGCTATATATAAATCCAAAAAATATAAGTGCCGCAGGTGTAATTCGAAAGTGAACCCTGAATTTGCTGTGCTTCTTTTTATTATCATAAAATTCGATTAAGAATTCCAGCGTTGCATAACTGAAATAAACACCCACAAGAAAAATCGCAAACAAAATACCGTGATCCACAGCAGATAAAGAATTCAACCATTGTCCCAGATTCATAAAATTTCCTTTAAGATTAATTTAAATTCAGCCAAGATCATGGATGTGGCCCCCCAAACTGTTTCTCCTTTCATATCAAAATAAGGTATATTGACTGGAAATCCTTTGAGAGTATCTTTTTTAGTTTTTTGTGTTTTGTCAAGCATGAATTCCCGGATTGAAGGAGAAAATATTCGATCTACCTCTTTATCATGGATGGATGTTTCCGGTTCATTTTTTACCCAACCGATAAATGGAAACATTTCAAATCCGGATACAGGAATATAAAAAGATGAAAGTGCACCAATCAGGTTTATATTTTTTTTATCCACACCAATCTCCTCATGGGTTTCTCTCAATGCTGCACCTTCAAGTGATTCACCCGTCTCCACAACCCCTCCCGGGAGGGAAATTTGTCCTTTATGATGATTGACAGTACTCGTTCGTTTGGTTAGGAAAAAGTGCCATTGATTATTTTTTGGGAATAAAAGGATTAGAACTGATGCTGGAATTCCTTTTTTATCCAAATTAATCTTGGGGAATGGAAGCCGTGGTGTTACCATCATGATATCATGGGCCGATTTCCCGGGTAACGCTTTTGAAAGGCGATGGGATAAATTTTTAATAAATAATGATTCCATGGGGCCGAAAAATTATCCCTTTTTTATTTTATCTGCCCGAAGTTTCCTACCAATTTTATGAAGAAATATAATCATATCATTTGGGATTGGAATGGAACACTTTTAAATGACAGATGGCTATGCGTGGAAGCTATTAATCAGGCGTTAAATAAACGCAATCTTCCAATGCTCACTGAAGGAAAATATAAAGATGTTTTCTCTTTCCCTGTTGAAGATTATTATAAAAAAGTGGGTTTTGATTTTAGTAAAGAACCATTCCATATAGCAGGGGATGAATTTGTCACTTATTACGGAAATAATTTTTTTCGTGTTGACCTACATTCTGATTCAATCCCGGTTTTAAAAAAGATTCAAGAAGGTGGTCGATCTCAATCTGTATTATCAGCTGGGAAACAGGATTTTTTAACTGATTGGATAAAAAACCATAATTTATCAGACTATTTTATCAAAATATTGGGAATCGATAATCAATATGCTACGGGGAAAAAAGCCTTGGGCGTGGCGTGGATAGATGAAATTAGTTATGATTCAAAAGAAATTATAATGGTTGGAGATACGGTTCATGATAGTGAAGTCGCTGAAGCCATGGCCATTGATTGCGTATTGGTGGAACATGGCCATGTGAGCAGAAAGCGATTAGAAAAAACCGGTAGAAAAGTGATTTCGAATTTGAATGAATTCTTATATTTACTTAATGAATCATAGGAATAAACCATGAACTTCATTTATTATTTTATGATTATCCTAACCATTTTACCATCTCAAAATCTTAAAACATCAATGGATGAAAAGACAGGTGATCCCATGATGGTAGGGATTGCCCAAAGATCAGACTTAACTGTAGGGCATTATGGGGAATGGTTTGAAGAAGAATATAGTGAGTATGGTGGTGATGAAGAATTAATCACAGCATCAAAATATTTTTTAAAAGAAATTGATATTGAAACATTTCTGGGGACATGGTGCGAAGACAGTAGAAGAGAAGTTCCACGCCTTTATAAAATTTTGGATGGAATGGGATTTCCATCTGGTGAAATGGATCTGATTACACTTGATCGGGATAAAAAAAGTGGACATGGGTTGGAAGACGGAAAAAATATTCATCATGTTCCTACAATTATAATTTATAAAAAAGGTAAAGAATTAGGACGAATTATAGAATCACCTATAGGATCATTGGAAGAAGACATTTTTAATATTTTAATTGGGGCTGGCCCAGATCCTAATTATTATGATTGGGAGCCTGAAGAAGAGAATTAGTTAAACAAATCTGCGATTACTAATGCGTCGTAGATATCAATCACTCCGTTTCCATCCACATCAGCAGCAAGAAATTCTTCCGGCTCAAGGTCCACCAATCCAATTATATAATTAACACACAATAGGACATCCACTGCGTTCAAACTGCCGTCGCCATTCACATCGCCAAGATTATATTCTTCAGCATCGCCGGATAAAGCCACTATGGTAATATAGTCTGTATCCGCTTCGCCATTAAGTCCAGTTACAGTAAGGGATACTTCATAAATCCCGGGATCAAAGAAATGGAAGGTGGGGTGCTGATTATAAACATTTATTTGATCCATGAAAACCCAATGCCAATTTCCTACGGCTCCTTTCGATTCATCATAAAAATGAACTTTCCCAGGTGCTGTAATCACAGGGTTGGCGGCTTTTGGAATTGCATCTAGGGAAGGTAGATCACCGATAATTGTATTTGTCATTTGAATACCAGCCATAGCAACGGGTGTTTGAGTTGCATAAACCTGGATATAGCTAAAATCATTTGGATGCATAACTGAAATAGGAAATCCTTCGAAGGATTGAAGGCTGTCCCATTCCACCAGTCCCACATCGTCAAACCATGTTTGTGATTTCCCGGTATCCGGTATACCTGTGTTCATTCGAATATCAAAAAAATTCGCATCCTCATGACTTGGTACATCTCCCCAATAAGGCATCCAAAATCTTGTCCCTTGAACAGAATCACTCATGGATGAAGTTAGAATACTTTCTCCCGATCTGCCTTCAGAAAGTTGGATTTGTAAAGTGACATTTTTCCCATTTTCTGTTTTGATATATCCGTGAATCGTATGATCAAATTCATTCTTGAAGGGCATCCTGTCCTCAAGATTAGTTATAATGTTATCCTGTGCATAATCATATCGTATTTGAGATGCAGCGGTTTCACCTCGACGAAAAATAGAATCCTGAAGGAATTCACTATTACTATTAAAATTCCAGAGCGAACTGCCCTCGTCTTCGAAATTTTTCATCCAGATCTTTTCCCGACCTAAACGATAATGGGTAATAGGTTGAAAACCACCTGTGATTTTTGACAGGCTTCCTGCATTCGGAATGGATAATGGATTTGAAACAAAGTAAGGTTCACCTTCAAGTAATGTTTCTTTCCATATTAGATTCCAAATGCTATAATCCAATCCTTGGCTGAAAAGTGCCAACGTATCCATGACAACTATCCCTCGATTTGACTCTGGATTCACATGAACATATGTGTCCAATTCCCGGGATCGCATGGCGATGTGATCTAGAATGTAGTTTGCTAATTCACCCAAGGCAGGAACAGTTAAATAATCATCAATATATATCGGTGTGATGGAATATCCTGTGAATCCAGATTCATCAGCTTCTGTATTGAGAATCATGGATGGGTATGTTTCCGGGTAATTCAGATCAAAAATGAAATTTCCCAGTGAATGGGCGATCATTTTCCCGTTATAAATCTCTAGGCCCTGGATAATATGAGGATGATGAACAATTACAGCATCGGCACCTTCGTCGATGGCAAATTGGCGGATCGCACGATCCCACATTTGGGGTCGGTCCAATCGCGGCGAATAATCCTCAACTTCCATGCCCATGAGCGGATCTTCCAAAAAGCCAATTTCACTTGCCGGATTTAGTCGCATTGATTCGTATCCATCAGGTGGCTCATAGGAATCATAATGGCCACCGGGGGAATATGAATATTCACTGCCGCTATGCATTTCAACAACGACGAGATCTGAAATATCCCGGACAGATTGAATCTGCTGTTTTAGATAATAAGGTGTCATGTAAGCGAATCCGGGTTTATTCTCACCGGCATTCAGATAAGGTTGATAATTATTGTATTGACCGGTTCTGTCACTAACTGAAAGAAATGCTATCGTTTGTCCTTTTCTCGATATCATTGCAGGTAGATAAGCTTCATAACTATTCATCCCTGCCCCGGAATGATGAATGCCTACCTCACTCAAAAGGTTTTGTGTCTGAATCATTGCAGGCTCCATATAATCCATAATATGATTATTTGCCAGAGAAACCACATCAATACCTGCATAGATAAGTCCACCCACATTCGCAGGAGCACAGCGGAACACTATGCTTTTCGTAGGGTGCGGATACCCTTGGTCTGAAAGAAGAATTTCAAGATTAGCAACGGTTACATCCGCTGCCAGACCAAGAATTTCGTATGTAGGTTCATACAGAGCATTAACACCAAGAGTTGAAATAATCCCATCATCTTCTTCGAAGCGCCGTCCCATCATAATGTCTCCTACAAAATTCAACGTAAGTGGAAATGATGACTCTCCTGGATCAACTTGGATCATAGCTGTACCCCATCCTTGTTGTCCTGTTTCATCCTCCACGGTGAGTATAACGGTGTAATCATGATCATCTTGTACCACATATTCGTGGGAAGGGTGAATCTCGTTAGATGAGCTGCCATCACCAAATTCCCAGTGAAATGTGAAATTGTAAGAATCTGAATCAATTACTGTAGATGTAAAAGATGCGGAAACCATTTCTTGGTTATTTTCGAGTCTTATATCGCCAAGAGAATAGTCAATGTAAACAGTCGGTGATATTGGTAAATCAGGTGAAATATCGAGGATAATACTAAAATGGATACTTCCAGATGCCCGTGATGTATCATCGTTATCATTGATGAACTGTATCTCATTAATTGCAGATAGGGAATCATACCAGGCGACCCAATCATTGCCAATGGGGATGTCGTAGGATTTCCAAACCCTTGTTTGCCCGGTTCCCTGGTAAACAGGAATCCATTCCTCGATATCCAGCATTTCTGTTCCTGCCACAGAATATCTTAGAGTTTTTTCTCCATCAGAAAAGCCGATTGCCTGAATTTCGGATAGGCTGTCCACCCTTGCATAGACTTGGAGAATTGTAGTCGAGTCGGGTAAAAAAGAATTAATTTGAACTGATTTCCATGTATTGCCAAAAAGTGCAAGCGACGGGCTTATCCCGGGCAATCCATTTACCGTATCTACGCTATAGTCGTTACCGTCTATATCTTCGTCAATAATGCTCTCAATAATTGTACTTTCATTAAATATAAGTATAGTGTCAGGCGGGCTATGCCCGGGCAGTATATTTGATACTGTGACAGACCAGGGACCTGCATTATCGAAGTAATCTTTCGCCCGAACTCTAAAAAACCACGGTTCAGTGTTATTTACACCAATAATGGTTTGATTATTTAATCGCATGTATTGTAAAGATGAATAATCATTGAAGTCTATAATCGGCGAATTAATGGAAATAGAGTCGAGATCAAATTGAATCTCAGTTGATTTGAAATTAGTATCAAATTCTGGTGACCATGTTAAGTATACCTGATCGGGATTATCCATGTTATACGCCATCAAATAAGAAATTGAATCGGGTGGAGTAATATCAGAATTAGTTTCCCAATGAATTAAATAGTTGTCTACTGCTTGGATAAAAGGTTTGTAATAATCACGTATCATTGAAAAATTGTGAACGTTGGTTGGATAAGATCCCTGCGAGTAAACCATTTCATCAGGCATATCCAAGCTGTCAAATAACATGGGCTTTTCATCCATTTCTACTTGTACCCAAGGTTCGTAAACAGAATATCCATTAACTAAACCCTGGAGATGGGTCATTTGATGACCATTTTGTATTCCATTGAGACTCGTTGATTTTCGAATAATGAATTCATCAGATCCATTGTCATAATTAAAAATATCATCATAATAGGCTTCATAATATTCTGAAACATGAACTGGGTCTGGGTTATCAAATTGATTTTCCATGATAGGGAATTCTTCTGTGAAATTAATGATGTCAAAATGATCATCAGTAATATCTCGAATAGGTTTATTGGTGAAAGTATTCGACGCACCAGCCGCGAGGATCACTGAATATCTTGTTGAATGAGATGCATTATCAAAACTATGGATTGCAAATACCAATGGCCAATGAGGTTGAGTATTGATTAGGGGCTCCGTTACGGCTTCTTGAAATTTTTGAAAAATGGTATATTCATACCGTGAAGGATCAGAATGTGATTTACTGTTCGTATAGGTTCCCTCTTCGGACCATTCAACTTCACGGCCAGTTCCATTTATCATAAATCCAAATGCATCAATTTCAAGAAAAAGATCCATGGCAATATAAGGTGCAATAAAATCATCACAGGGATGGGGAACTTGGATCAATACTTGTTCACGAGAAGCATTTGGATTTATAATGTACAATCCCCAGCTATTTCGAAAGCTCCCGATTACATCATCTTCGGGTATGGCGATCTGATTTACGTCTACAAAAGAAGTATCAATCTGTTCTCTTAAAAGATGGAATGTTTTATTCAGTGTTGTATCTTCAAATATGACTAATTCATAAAAAAATGAATCCAATGAATCCTGTAGAAGGGAGTCCACCAGAGTTGTGTCGCCATTAACAAATTGGGAGAGTATGGTTTCCCAATAAACAAGGGTTTGGGAAAATTCAGATAATTTTTTATGATGTCCAAAACCATTAGTTTGCACATCTAACCATTCAGGACCATAATCGTTATATCCATCATTTGCGATGCCTTCCGTTACATGACTAACCCAATTATTATAGGCACTTTCAGGTGCAGTTCCACCAAAAAACTCAATTAAATCACCAGATTCGTAGACAATATCTGCCTGCAATGAAAAAAGGGAAAGGAGGGTTATAAGTGATCTTTTCATTTGGAAATAAGTGGGAATGTACTGGGATTCAAGAATAACTTCAAAATATCTCTATGGATAATATTGAATGTCTGAAATGAATAGAAGAGAATTTCTTCTCAAAAGTTTAATTAGCTTGGCTGGAATGACACTTATTTCCTGTGAAGATTCACCCGAAGAAAAGGAAGATTCACCGGGAAAGTTAAAAGGCAATCAGCCCCCAAAATCAATTATCATTATCGGGGCGGGATTATCTGGACTCGTTGCGGGGTTTGAGTTGAAACAAGCAGGACATGAGGTAATTATTCTTGAAGCACGAGACAGGGTGGGTGGCCGTGTTCTTACAGTCAGGGATCCATTTAGTGATGGTCTTTTTGCTGAAGCAGGTGCCGCAAGAATTCCCCATAATCATGATCTTACATTAGGATATGCAGACTATTTTGGGTTGAAGGTGGATTCTTTTTATCCGCAGGATGGATACTACACTAATTATTTTGGAAATACTCGCTCTCTTCTTCAAGCAGAAGAATTCCTTGAAGGTCGGCCATGGGAAGGCTCTGTCAAACATAAAGAGTATAGTAAAATTCTGGGTGGAACTGATCAATTGCCAAAAGCTTTTTTTGATTCTCTTATTGAAGATGTGCATTTTTCAAATGATGTATTATTCATAGACCAAACTCAGGATGACATTGTGGTAAAAGTTTCTGATGGAACCGAATATACTTGTGATTACATAATCTGTACGGTTCCCCTTCCGGTATTAAACATGATTGAATTTTTACCACCTCTCTCCAATGAAAAAATGGATGCCAGTAATGGAGATTATTATTATACTCCGTCAACTAGAGTTTTTATTGAGTTCAAAAATAGATTTTGGGAGAATGATGGATTGAACGGGTGGGCCAATACTGATTGGCCAGAAGAAATATGGCAACCATCCTGGAATCGTGCAGGAACGAAAGGTATTCTTCTTTCTTATTTGAGGAATGAGCGGGCAACTGAAATTGATCAACTTGCAGAAAATGATAGAATTGACCATGTCTTGAATCGATGGGAAAATGTTTTCCCTGGTGTACAGTCGCATTTTGAAATGGGACAATCATTTTCTTGGATGGAAGAAAATTGGTCAAAAGGTGCATGGTCATCCCCTTCTGAAGAGCAAAATGAATTATACAGTTCCCATATTGGAAAGACAGAAGGACGAGTCTACTTTGCGGGTGAACATACTACAGAATACCATGGCTGGATGCAGGGAGCACTTCAATCCGGAATTCGTGCTGCAGAAGGGATTCATTATGGTGACAATTTCGGTCAACTTGTTTAAATGGCTTTATAATTGAAAATACTTTATTAAATATTCCCAATTTCTAAGAACATTGACTTCAATGTCTTGTCCATTTTTCAGTTCTGTCCTACAGTCCTTCCATTGTAATAATGAGACCATATTTTTTCCTGTGGGATTATGATGAGAATATAAACCATCAATACACATATCGTCCTTCCCATCGCCAAATAGAAAATCATTCTAAATAACTTATATTGACATAAAATAAACTTGTGATATTTATTCCTTCTATTTAACATTTAATGAGAATCAGACTCAATAACAATAATAATAAGTAAAAATTGGTAAAAAATGAAACGTATTTTGACTTTATCCATAGCAGTTTTCAGTTTGATTATGGCCCAAGATGATTTTTTTGAACCGGGATTCAGCATTGGCGGTTATGGTGAACTACATTATAATCGTGTTCAAACCGGTGATGAGGAAGCAACAATTAATTTGGATTTCCATCGTTTCATTATCTATTACGGATATAACTGGACAGAAAAATGGTCATTCAAATCTGAAGTTGAGTTAGAACATAATTTTGTCGCCGATGGTGAGGGCGAACTTGAATTGGAACAAGCATTTGTCAATTATCACACTGAAAAGTTTGGGCTTCAAGCCGGTGTGTTGGTTTGATAAATGAATACCACGAGCCTCCTTTGTTCGTGAGCGTTGAGCGTCCTGAATACAATAAATATGTCATTCCAACCACCTGGTTTGGTAATGGATTCGCAGTTTATGGTTTTATGTTAGGTTTTAATTGGCGTATTGCCCTGATGGAAGATATGGAAGGTGAAGGGATCGGTGCAGGTATTCGTAGCGGTCGCGGGAAAGGCTATAAAACAACCGCTTATGATTGGGTTAAAAATGTTTCTTTGAATTACACGGGAATTGCGGGGCTACGTATCGGCGGATCATATACCATGAATAATGCTCCGATTGACAATAATCCTGATTCAACGGTTTCATTTGGTTTAGCAGAAGCCAACCTAAAATATGATGCAAATAATATTTATGCAGTTTTGGAATATGGAAATATTTCCTATGAAAATAATCCTTACGATTATACATCCAGCGGTGGATATTATCTAGATATGGGATATAATGTTGCAGGATTGGTAGGGCTGGACGGGAAACTTATGCCTTGGTTGCGGATATCTGATTATAATCGTGGCACCACTGATGGTACAGTAAACCCAGATAAACATTACTCGATTCAACGATTTGGTTTGACCTATTGGCCAATCTCGAATGTCGCATTTAAATTTGATTATGGTACTCACAAGACTGAGTCAGCAAAGGATAAAAAGACACTAATTAATGTAGGCGTAGGGTATAATTTCTAATAACCTATGAGGTATCTATTCTGAACGTTTTTAAAACCCAAGATAACCCAATCCTTCATAAAAGTTCACGTAGGTGTCTCATTGTTCTCTTTGGGCTGGTGGTGTGGGCTTCAACCCTAACCGCTGGCTTGAGAGAAAAAACAGAATCTTTGATCTATGATCATTATGGAGATTCAGTTTCTGTTTT
>JYMV01031776.1_pt1 | contig 14205 bp, 11 predicted proteins | sample 338911 | NCBI WGS metagenome assembly JYMV01 (sample SAMN03354496, study PRJNA234377) | hydrothermal vent metagenome | biome: Deep sea; feature: Hydrothermal plumes at the Eastern Lau Spreading Center, Western Pacific Ocean; material: Seawater | place: Tonga | collected 2009 | depth 2000 m m
GCGATTGTGCATTCTATCAGTTCAGTATAGGTTACTCATTGTATATGCTTCGTCATCTTGGCGCTGAATGGCGACATTACCGAGAATACCAAGTACTATATGAGCAGGCTTTCCCAGATCAAGTAGATCCGGTGTCAGAGCTTTCAACGATAGAATTTCCCTCCCAGTATATTTTTCATTTCTGGTTCAACTTTGCATGGCAAGTCGGACTAATAGAAAAACGTGAAAGCACCGATGAATATACAAATGGATTTTCCAAAGAAATAATAGCTACGCCTCTGTTTACCGAACTGATTTCTTGGCACATATGAATCCGGTGATAAAAACCGTCATTTACTCTAGGGGCTTCATGGACTGGGGGAGGGAGAATCGGGTAAAGTAGCACTACGCATTTTCTATGCGAAAAACTGTTAGCCATGCAAAGAATTTGCAAAGCGTCATTTTTACAATTTAACTTGCTGATTTAAGATAACTATTTCAAACACCAACTTTTCAAAACCCGCCGGTATCAATACTGTGCCGTCCGGTGACCGGTGCAGCCAAGCCTGGGCCTCTGGTACCACTTTTAGATGTGAACAATCTATTTTTCTCGTTGTACAACTTCGTAGCCCAACGCTAAATATCCTTTCTCTCTTTTTTGATACATACGATTTAACATTGGCTCGCTGATCTCAACATAATCATAAATACGCACTTCTTCTTTGTCATCAAAATCACGATGAATACGACCCGCATATTGCGCAAGTGTGCCTTTCCAGGAAATCGGTAAAGTGATAAACAATGTGTCTAGTCTGGGTAGATCAAACCCCTCACCGATATATTTTCCTGTCGCAACTAACACTTGTGAATCGGGTAGTGCTTCATTTACTTCTCTCCTTTGCTTGGCGCTCATACCACCTGTCAACAAAACACACATAAATCCCTGTTCGATCAGCATATTCAACAGTTTTTCTGCATGACCACGCCTTTCGCTTAACAAAAGACAATGGCGACCTTCATTTGCAGCAGCAATAACATCTCCAACAATCATGGAGTTGCGCTGTTCATCCTCAGTTAACCATTTGTATATTTCGCTGATATGCAGCTTCAAGTCGTCCTGGTTTGACCTAGCAATCTCCGCACTACTAGTTTTGACAAACACCTTCTGAGTGAAGCTGTTACCAGCTTCGTTCAAAACTCGATGCCGCACTTTACCCGCTAACATAAACATGATTTTCTGCAAACCATCTTGCCTGTTGGGTGTAGCGGTTAGTCCAACAATGTATTTTGCAGAAGTTTCAGAAAGAACCCGCTCGAAACTTGCCGCCGGTACATGGTGGCATTCATCTATGATGAATTGTCCATAGTTATGTAGTATGGAATTTACCGTATTGTCTTTTCTGTTGATTAAGCTTTGGTAGGTCGCGATATCCACTTCATTCGATACAGACTTCTTAGCACCCGTATGCACTCCACATTGGATGCCAGTAGTAAAAGTGTTTATGCGCTCCCTCCACTGATCGATTAATTGCTTGTTATGAACAAGCACCAGCGTATTGGTTTTTCGCTTTTCGATGATACCTATAGCTGTGACCGTTTTGCCAAAAGCTGTAGGAGCATGCAAGATACCAATGTCGTGCTTGACAATTTTATTCACGGCCTTGGTTTGCTCCTTTTTCAACCTTGTGGTCATCTTGATTTTGGTTAGCCGTTTCCCCTTTACGGTTTTTGCATCGAAATGCGCTTTGATGTTTTGGGACTGCAGCAAATCAATCAAGTCATCCTCGCAGCCGCGAGGTATAGAAAGGTAGTCCCCTTCTATACGAGCCAGACTGATAAACCTTGGTGTGTCGTAGGTAGAAAACCGTAACGCCTGCCTCTTGAAAAATTCAGGATTGGAGAAACTGGCAATTCTTCGAATACAACTGACCAGCTTGGAAGGCAAATTTACAACAGGAATAAACAATCGATTTGCTCTTACAATCGTTAATTCTTTAGGGCAGTCCGGAATGATTTCTGCTAACACCGATTGCCTTTCCCACGGCTGCTCGTCTGCGGGCTGATCATCAGATTCTGATTTGACCATTTTAACAACATCTAGGTGGCTCATTCTCGGCAAGTGTTTTAATAGTTTCCATTGATCTTCTATTGGAGCCAACTCAGCAGTTACAAATTCAGTGAAGCCGTCTTTTCTTCGCTGTTGTTGCAAAGGCAAACCAATTAAATTACCAAAACCACCCTCAGGCAATAAATCCTGGTTAGGGAACAGGCGATCATAAGAATCAAACGTTAAGCTTGGACACAGTTCCATTGCTTTATCTAAGAGCAAGAAACCAAGGCGACGGGCAAGCTTTGCTGGAACATTTTCGCTGAAGAATACCCATAGGTGGGCACCGTTACCGGATTGTGAGATTTCGACAGCATGCGGAATTTCCAGGTTAATTGCAGCCTGAGCTGTCGATTTAACCGCGAGTTGCCAATCGGATTTATCAAAATCAATTGCCAAAAACCTACACGCACCTGAATGTCCGAGAGCATAGGTTCCAATTACCTGCATTCCGGTGAGATGTTTATAGATTTCCTGCTCGTTTAGCTCTTTAAAGTTTTGATTTTTGCAATCTGTACATTTGGTATAGGGCTTGTTACAAATCCCTTGTATCCACTCATTATGACACGCTGGAGAATAACCAGACTTTCCACTTTTCAGGTTCTCCCACTTTAAAGCAAAAACATCATTCCTTCCCGTGAACAGATCCGTAAATATAGATATTCTTACTTCAGCAGATATTTTGTCGGAGCTTGAAGGATTCTGTGATTGGTGGGTTTTCTCAAGGCTAGCTTTACGCACTATTAAAACTTGCTTTCGACTCTCAAGGTCAGCGAGTTCTTCCTCTATAGCTTGTAATTGTTCGTTAATTGAACTCATTCGAAAGCTGAAAGTGGGTCCATTCTTTGGTGCAAAATCCTCGCAACTTCTATCCCTACATCAGACTTCCAATAATAGACAATATGTTTTTTGCGCAGGAAAACTCTTCGCCTCAGGAAATATTTCAGGCCTGTTTTTACCAATATAAGGAGTATTGGCGATTTGTGTCATTGCTTCATGAAGAAGCAACACATATTTTTCTGCCTGGGGTCTACCCCAATCTTCAATAGTTCTTGCAGATATGAGTCGCAAGTCTTCTTCTGCAAGCTCAGAAAGTTTATAACTTGCCATCTAGTTCTTTGCTCACATCAGCAAAAATATCCAGTGCAGACTTATCGGAAGTTTGCCCGTTAGACAACTGCTGAAAGCCTTTGCCAACTTCTTCACGTAATATTTCTAGTTGTTGTTGCTTTGATACATCTTTTTCAAAAAGCAATCTCAAACCATCTCTGATTACTTCGCTGGCAGATGTATAAAGGCCAGAGGCAACTTTCTCATTTATGCGTTTTTCAAATTCTGAACCAAGAGTAACATTCATAAACACCTCCACATTATATGCTTATATTATGCGCACATTATGACAATTTTTCTAATTTAAAATTATGATGTGAACAACGCACTTCTATTGAGCTTGTTGACCAAGAGACCGAATTGAATACTTTGCTGGCTATGCAAAGAATTTGCAAAGTGTCTTTCTCGATTTTTAAACTATTGATTTATATTAATTAAAATAGACACAAACTTTTCAAAATCCGCCGGTAGCAATACTGTGCCGGTTCAAGTATGAAATACATTCTGTATTTCACCCTTCGGGCCATGCTTCGCATGGCCAGCTAAAGATGTCCTATTTTGTCCCAGACAAAATAGTGTTGTATCTGGGCCTTTGTAATTTTTAAGTTGCCGGACTAAAGAACCGAGCCTTGGTATTACGCCCCAACCCAATATTGTTGCTTGCCAACTGCTTGATTGTTAGGTCGATAGTTGCTCAAATAAGTTCGGACCTTTTAGTTGTCACTCAAAATTGAAGTCAGTGAATACCGCAATTAATCAGCAGCTATCTCAGCTATACAAAGAGCAATCAGGTAAAGTACTTGCCACGTTAGTGCGCTTGCTCGGTGATTTTGAGTTAGCCGAAGAAGCCATGCACGAAGCGTTTTCAGTCGCCCTTGATTCCTGGGGGAATAAGGGCATACCGGCCAATCCAACACCCTGGTTAATCTCAACTGCTCGTTTTAAAGCCATAGATACCCTCAGACGCAACAAACGTTTTAGTGAACTAGAAGCTGACGTTCAACAATTAATCAGTGAGCTTGAAGAATACAATCACGAAGTCAGCAAACAAGATATTGAAGACGATCAATTGCGTATGATCTTTACTTGTTGCCATCCGGCTATAGATCCGAAAATTCAAATTCCTTTAACCTTACGTGAAGTGTGCGGCTTATCTACAGAAGAAATTGCCAGCGCATATCTGGTATCGCCTTCTACAATGGCACAACGTATTGTCAGAGGGAAAAACAAGATTCAGAAAGCAAAAATACCTTTTGTTATTCCCGAGATAACGGAATTGCCAGAGCGACTCGAAGGGGTTTTATTGGTGATCTATTTAGTCTTTAACGAAGGATATGCAGCGTCAAATGGTGACTCACTGTTACGTGTCGACCTGTCTAATGAAGCTATTCGCCTTGCTCGCTTAGTTTTATCGTTATTGCCCGACTCAGAAGTTATGGGGCTGTTAGCCTTAATGTTGTTGCATGAATCCAGACGTTATGCCCGTACCGATACCGACGGAAATATTATCTTGTTAGAAGACCAGGATCGAAGCCAATGGCTACAAACCTATATTGATGAAGGCTTGGCCTTAGTCCAACAAGCATTTACCAGCGGTCAGGTTGGCAGCTACACACTACAAGCCGCTATTGCCGCGGAATACGCTAAATCAACGGGTAGCACAGACTGGAACCAGGTCATTAGGCTTTATTCCCTTTTGCTACAAGTGGAACCATCTCCCGTCGTTGAGCTTAATCGAGCTGTGGCGATTGCTATGCGTGATGGTGAAGAAGCCGGGCTCAGTATAATAGATAACATACTAGCCAGTAGAGCATTACAAGACTATCACAAACTCCATTCAACTCGTGGCGAATTACTTGTTCGCTCAGGTCAAATCACTGCTGCCATTGCAGCCTTTGAGCAAGCATTAGTGCTTGTCAAACAAGCTCCAGAAAAACGCTTTTTAGAACAAAAATTAACGCAACTAAAAAGCCAGTAACTCACTTTTATAAATTATTTTTAAAAAAATTTTCATTTCTTGTCGATTAGCTTTTGGTTCATTCGATTAATCAATACAAAACAAAAACAATCATTAACTAAAACAGGAAAAATTTATGAAAGTCATGGTAATAGTCAAAGCAACGGATAGCTCAGAAGCAGGGATTCCACCCACTCAAGAACTCATGAATGCCATGGGTGAGTTTAACGAAAAGCTGGTAAAAGCGGGGATCATGGAATCCGGTGACGGTTTAAAACCCAGTAATCAAGGCTTTAGAGTGCGCTTTAGTGGCAACGAGCGTGAAGTAGTCCAGGGGCCTTTTGTTGAAACCAATGAATTGATTGCTGGTTATTGGATATGGAATGTCGATTCCATCGAGCAAGCCATAGATTGGGTGAAAAAGTGCCCTAACCCCATGCTAGAAGATTCGGATATAGAAATTCGTCCTTTCTATTCTATGGAAGACTATGCCGAATGGGATACTACAGGCGAAACTACCGAAAAAGAACAAGGTCTGCGCGACACGGTTACGATGCAAAATAGTATGCAACAAGCCACTATGAACAGTTATCTGTTTTTTTCTGGTCGCTGCGAAGAAGCGCTTAACTATTACCAGGAACACTTAGGTGCCAGTATTGGTATGTTAATGCGCTTTAGTGACAGTCCCGAGCCGCTACCGGAAGTTTTGTTAACGCCAGGCTTTGAAAATAAAGTCATGCACTGCGAATTTAATGTCGCTAATATCAAACTATTCGCCTCGGACGGCTGTGGTGATGGCACCAAGATGGCTGGCTTTAGTCTGTCGTTAACCCTACAAAACCAAGACGAAACTCATAGAGTCTTTAATGCTTTGGCGAAGGATGGACAAATCAATATGCCTTTAGCAGAAACGTTCTGGTCGCCACTTTATGGTCAAGTCACTGACCAATTTGGCGTAGCCTGGATGGTAATGCTATCCAGTGAAGAGCTCAAAACAGCACAACAATAAGGAATAAGAAAATGCAGTACATGTTATTAATTTACAGTGACGAAAATTGTTGGACAGAAGAAGAAATGCAATCCTGCTTCCAAAAATCTATGCGTATATCCGAAGAGCTCGCTGCGCAGGGAAAACTAGTCTCTGCAGCCCCATTGGACTCAATTACCACAGCTACCAGCTTACGAGTTCGTGATGGTAAGCGACAAATCACGGACGGCCCCTTTGCTGAAACCACAGAGCAGCTTGGCGGCTATTATATTGTGGATGTAGAAAATTTAGATGAAGCATTGGAAATAGCAGCCCGTTTACCCCCAGCGGAAAAAGGCACAGTAGAGGTGAGACCGTTGTTTCCACTTCCTGAGAAGGTTGAAGATTAGTGCATGATTAAATGTGGCTAATATCAATACCCCTAAAGCTGGATAATTATGGCAGAACTTGTGTTTGGTTTGATCATGGTGAAGCCAGTAAAGCCGCGGCGTTTTACGCCGCTACATTTCCCGATAGCCATGTTGAGCGAATAAATACCTCTTATTCCGAAACTGTCAACAGGGTGTCACCAGATGGTAAATACTTGTTTTTCGGCTGTTACAATTAACCCGGCCATGTATCCAATATTTACTGGGTTAGTACTGAGGTGATCTACGACCTTAAAAGACAACACAAAAGATTGATTTGCTTGTGTTTTTAACTGCTTTTGGTTGTAGTGAATTAGACTTGATTTTGTCTTTAATCTCCAAATCTAATATGCAGCTGCAATAGCAGGCGAAACCAAATAAAAACTTAAGTTTCGCACAGAAGGTGTATGTTTACCCCTAATTTAAGTTAGGCAGAGAGGTGATAAATTTCGCCGCCATTTTCCATTTGATACAGGTTATCAAAATCCTGCTCCAGGCGTGTTTCATCTTCATTAATCAGAAATACCCAACCTGGACAATTGATAAAACTGGTGGTTTGCGATAAAAGCTTCCCCTTCTCCATCAAAAATACCCCCCAATGATAAGAATCGAGGCTAGTTACTTTTTCCAGATGAAGCTGCTCGACAACACCAGAGGTTCTGTTGGCCATGCCATACACTTTGGCATGACGGTAATTCTCGTTACCCTGCTGGGTATTGTTGATAAACTGCTCAGGTCTGAGGTAGGCATCGATACAAAGGTCGGTTTGCGAATGTCTGGCAAACTCCGCTACTACCTTGGGCACCATGCCCCCTTGCATTCTTGCACCGACCTCAATCAACACCGGTCCATTTTCATCGACTTTTACTTCACAATGAGAAGCGCCGATGGTAATACCCAAAGCGTCCAATACCTTGTGTACATACTTAATTATCGCTGCAAGTTCCGGCGCGTTGGGATTTAAGAAATTGGTTTGGCGATAAACCATGGTGTTGCCCAATTCTTCTTTGATGATCTCGGTGACATTGGTGACAAAATGTCGACCATCCATCGACACCGAATCAACGGCATACTCCTGTCCGCCGATAAATTCTTGTGCCAACACACTGTGATTCGATTCACCAAAGGCATTGTTTGAGGTTAGTATGGCTTCACATCCGGCAACCAACTCTGCTTCATTCTGGCAAATAAAAACATTGTCGGCACCGGCTGATTTTAACGGTTTGATCACCACAGGCCAGTCTTGCTGCCTGGCAAAATCCAATACCTGTTCGGCATTGTGACAGTTTTGCTGGGCGATACTACGCAAACCTTGCTGTTTGACGCGCTCTTGCATCAAATACTTGTCACGTCGCTGCTCGGAATAATCGATATCGTTACAGGCAAGACCCAGATCCGCAGCCAATCGGTCGCACAATTCAACACCCGACTCACAACCGACAATGACTGCCAGCGGTTCGTATGCCTTCGCTTGTGACAGTAATGCCTCATAATCGCCGTCAAACTGAAGGTTGCCGATGTAATCTTCGCTGCGGTAAGAGCATAAAAAGCTTTGCTCAATCTCGCCGCTGAAGATGGAGACACATTTAAACCCCAACTTGAGTGCCTGTTGTGCTAACAGATTTCCACTTGAGAACGGGTCCACAAACATTATGACGTCTGACATGGTGTAATATTTCCTGATTTAGATAGATGATTTTGATAAGCAAACAAAGTGGCCATTACCACTGCTGCGGCAAAAAAGATGATGGCATATAGATGGAGAATATTGGTCAGAGCCATCGAATGGGTGACCTTCTCGAACATGGTGTTCATCCAGTGAAGTTTGTTCTCACTCACGCCTTGATAAGAAAACTTGTCCATGTCGGCGATCACCTGCTCTTTAAGCCGGATATGTTCGTACTGCCAATAGCTGAACGCCACAGCCACACCGATGTTCGAGGCTACCAAACGAAACGACAAAGACAGTGAATTGGCTTCATTCATTTTATCCATGCCCACTTTGGCCAAAGACAACGACAGCAAAGGTGCGGTAAAGGTCGCCAGGCCCAAACCAGCTACAAGCCGGGTGATGACGATTTCAAACTGTGATGTATCGAGAGTAAATTGTGACATCATGTAGAAGGAATAACCGGTCAGCGACAAACTCAACAGGGATAACGCCGGGTAGGCTTTGGCATCCACCTTCTTGCCGACAACAGGCGCCAGCACGGCAGCAACGGCACTGGCCACAGCAACAATCCCACCGGCCTGCAATAGCGGCATACCGTAGTCAATCTGCAGCCACAACGGCAAAAGCACTAACGAAGAAAAGATCACCCCATTGCCCAAACCCAGTATCACCGTGGTGATCATGTAATCTTTCGAACGCAGCAAGGTCAAATCGAAAACGCTGCAGCCGGGCTGTCGATTGAAATGGACAAATATGACAAAAAACAGGGCACACAAAACGCAGGCGGTTTGAATCTCCAAACTGTTGAACCAGCCCTTCTCCCGGCCGAAATCAAAAACGTATTGAGAACAAAGGATAAATAAGGCAAAACTGAACAACGCTACCAGGTATCCCGGTTTCGATGGCATTTTCTCCGGAGCATCCAGTTGCAGCGTATCGAGCAGGAAAAACAGGCTGAGTGACATCAAAGGCACATTAACCAAAAACAGCCAGCGCCAGTCCAAAAATTCATTGATCAAACCACCGAGGAAAGGCCCAAACACCGGTGCCAAAGAGATGGCACTGGTAATTAAAGCGATGGTAAAGGTTTTGTTTTTCTCACCCATCACCCGTATCATCAAGCCTTGACACACCACTGCGCCCAACCCGGCTGAAAACCCTTGGATAAAGCGAAACAGCAAAAAGAGTTCGGAACTACCGGCAAAAGCACAACCGACAGAGCTGACAATAAACACCACTCCGCCCCACAGAAAAACACTGTCGGAACTCATGTGTTTGGCAAAATAGGGGGCGAACGGAAAGGCAACCACCAATCCGGCACCATAAAATGTCATGATCCAGGATGCGTGAAAGACATCCATATGCAGATCCGAAGAAATATGGATCAGCGATAAGTTGGCGATGGAACTGTCTAACATCTGTGTAAACAACACTATGTAGACAGACAACACCTTAATCCACATGCGAATCACGATTACAGCCCGCAGTCACCCAGTTGCTGCTGCGAGCGAATGTTCGAGATTCGGGCAAAAGCTTGGGCTACGTGATTCTGATAGTTCTGAAACCAAGGCAAGCGTTCGTGTTCGATATCGCTTTTGACGGTAACTGTATTCTCAGCTTCCTCGGTTGACAATTGCGCTGTTGCAGCCACAGCTTTGCCAAACCCACCTTGCAACGGCAACTCCACCTCCACCGAGCTGCCGATAGGTAAATTCACAACCGCATCTGTTTTATCAATAGACACCAAAACCGGCACTCTCTGGGCCACCTTAATCCAATTCGAATCGGTATTATTGCGGGGAATACCACTAAACACTGCCGCGGTAGAAGGTACAATGGATTCAACTTTACCCTTAAACTCAATGCTGCCGGAATAGACATCCGGGCGCACAATCACTTCGGCACCGGGTTGCAGGTATTTGATTTCAGATTCCAGGGCATTGACCTCCACCAGCAATTCTTCCTGTGGCACAAAGGTCATGAGATGGTCACCCTCACTCACCATTTGACCTGCATAGGCATAAACTTCGTAAATATAACCGTCGTATGGCGCATAGATGTTAAGTTTGCTCAGCTGGTAAAACGCCTGCTTGAGCATGGTCAATATCAGTTTAACTTCAGAACGTTCGGCAATGGTCAGTTGATTTTCCAACTTGACCGATTCAATCCTTTGCCTGGCCAGCATGGCATTGATCTGACTCAATGCCATATCGTTGTTGATTTCATCGATTCGTTCTTGTGAAATTGCTTTAACCTGGAAAAGGTCTTTTGCCCGGTTCGAAATATTCTGTTTGTATTGCACGTCCACCATCGCCGACTCCAACTGCAATTCTTCGACCTTGCCATTCAGACAGGTCAATTGCTGTTGCTTCACCACGTTGTACAACTCATCGGTTAAACGTTCAATTTCCAGCTGCCATTGCGTTGAATCAAGGTAGTACAGCAAAGCGCCCTTTTTCACCATGGTGCCCCGGTCAGGAGTCTGCTCGGCAATAATCCCCTGTGCAGTCGATGAGATCTGCAATACCCGGCCACTGACATAAGCATTGTCCAAGCGAATGCTATCTTTGTTTTGGGTGCCGAAAAAATAAAATGCCACCAGGCCGGTCGCAATTAAAAAAAACAATTTCATTATTGTTTTCATGGCCTATTCCTCTGCCTGAGCATTTTGCGTGTGGAACAAATGCAAAATACCCGCATAGATCTCCTGCAATTGTGACAAACAGGTCAGCTCGACCCGTTCATTGACCTGATGAATGGTGGCATTGGGCAATCCCAGCTCAACCACCTCGGCACCGGCCTCGGCAAAAAAACGTCCATCAGACGCACCGCCGGCCGAAGTCAAAAATGGAAAGTTGCCAGTTTTTTCATGAATCGCCTTTTCCGTCAGATTCAGCAAACTGTGTTCGCCGTTTTGATCGTTGAAGTAGGGCGCACAGGGACGTTCCCACTCGACATCACAATCCGGACTGACAGAATCGAGCATATCAGCGACGATTTGTTTGATATCCGCATCTCTATACCTGTGGCTATAACGGACGTTAAAACGGATCTCACAAAAGTTGGGCACCAGGTTGTCGGTAAAATTGCCGGAATTGATATAGGTGACCTGTAGTGACGTGCCGGGAAAATCCGTACTGCCTTCATCCCAGGTATAACCGGTCAACAGACTGAGCACTTTATTGGCTTTGTGAATGGCGTTGTCCGCCGCCGTCGGGTAGGCTACATGCCCCAGTTTACCGTAAACTTTGATATGTCCGGATATGGCGCCGCGACGGCCAATGGTCAGGGCATCACCGCTGAATTTCCGGCTGGAAGGCTCGCCGACAATACAATAATCGGGCATCCTCTGTTGTGCCAACAGGTAATTGACGATCTCTTGGCTGCCGTATTTGGCCTCGCCTTCCTCATCGGAGGTAATTAAAAACTGAAGTCTGAAATGGCCATTGCGGTGTTGACCATAAAAATCCAACGCGGCAGCCAACATCGCGGCAATACCGCCTTTCATGTCACACACCCCGCGCCCGAACAACATACCGTCTTTGATACTGCCGGCGAAAGGGTCCTCCAGCCAGTCTTGCAATGCACCTGGCGGCACCACATCGGTATGGCCGCAAAACGCCAGCCGTGGGCCGCTTTCGCCAATTTCCGCGATCAAGTTGCTCACGCCGTTTACCGGCAAGTGTTTCACGGAAAAACCGATGTCAGTCAGCAACTTTGCGATCCATTTTTGGCATCCGGCATCAACCGGCGTAATAGAGCGAAACTGCAACAATTGTCGGCAAATGCCCACGGCATCGTGTTTTTGCACTTGTTGCGGTGAAAGATTGTTTAATTGTACTGATACTTTACTCATGACTCTTTAGACTACTGTCTACCATCTGTGCAACCTGCTCCCCGATTGCCGGTGCAAATTGAAAACCACTGCCACTAAATCCGTCACAAATAATAATTCGCGAGTCGACGTCGGCACGTTTGACTTCCCCCTTACCCCGGGGTGAATAACCATCAATACCGACCCTGCCGCCGGATTTGACCAGCTCTGCCTCACCAATCAATCCCTTTATTTTTGTCAGACAATTCTCACTTTGCTTGGCACAGGCAACCTGAGCAATATCGGGATCAATATCCCAATCATCAGTCGCCGTGCCTATCAGCCTGAGATTCGCTGCAACGGGTCGACTGAATACATCTTGTTGTTGATCCAACAAACTCGGTTCGCTAAACAATCCCGGCTGGTGGTGAAAAAAATCCGCCTGGATCTTTTTACTGCGCACCGTTGATGTCTGGCCAAACAACGCCAACACTTTCGGACTCCAGGCACCGGCGGCTACAATCAACTGTCTACAGCGATATGCGGTGTGTCGGGTAACCACCTTTATCTCGTCAGTCTGCAACTCAATAGCGCAAACTTCGGCCCCTTCAATTATCGACGCCCCATGCTTTTGTGCCTGATCGGCAAAGTCCAGACAGGTTCTCAACGGGTCGGCAAATCCGGCATTGGGTTCAAACAGCAAATGCTGACGTTCGCCGTCTTTAAGCTCAGGTGCAATATCGATAAAATCGGCCTGCTCAAATAGTTGTATCACTTCACCTTGCGCTTTGACATTTTTCACTGCATCACACAATTGGGCGTCTGTCATATCAGGCAGATACCTTGCACCGATGGCATTGAAACCGGTTTGTTCGGCGCGAGAGCGAAAGTAACGCAAACTGCGTACAGCCCAATCAACCCGTTGCCGGTCCGGGTGAAATGCACGAACAAAACCACCGGATTGGTGGCTGGCACCGGAGCCTATACGACCTTTTTCCAGCAACACCACCGACTGTTGCCGACTTCGACTGATGTGGTACAAAGCCGACAAACCGATCACGCCGCCACCAATGATCAAAACGTCTATTACAGGTGCCATCGAACCAGAACCTTATTTGAAATAAGGCTGAGTTAGTGGCGCAATCGCCTGACCACCGCTGACGAATTTCAATTCTGCAGCAAAGGTCATGGATGTTTCATGCCCCAATTCCTGCCACAGTCTGGTGGCAATATTCGGTGCAATTCCCACCAAAGCATGGGCAATCACCTTGATGGACAATGCCTGCAAAGCGATATTGCTGCGATACAAATCATAGGCTGCGGCATTACCGGTAATAAACTTGGCCTTTTTGTCCAACCCAACCAACAGCGCCAATAGATTGTTCAGCACGCGCATCACTGACTGTGGTGAGAAACTGTCATGTTGGTGATAGCTGGTAATATAGTCGTAGCAATCCAGCATTTCCCGGTAACTCTGCTGATAGGCTTTGTTCCAAGCACCGGCTTCAGGCACCTTGCCGACAAAATCGGCATTCAGGGTTTGCCAGAAACGATTGATGGGGGCACTGAATTGATGCTGCAGATAGTCATCCAGGAACTGTTGATAGTGTTCACTTTGGAAATTCTCTTCAACATCTTCCGGGCGAATAGAAGACAAATACATGCGTACCGCATTGATGTCTTCAGTGGCCAGGAAGTCATGGGCGAAAATCAAATGACCACGGCTGGTTGAGAACTTTTTACCATCGAGGTTCAAGAATTCATTGATGATGAATTGATCCGGCAACGCCTCCGGCATATCGTTGGCCAACAACAGAGCCGGGTATAACACCAGGTGATAGAAACTGTTGTCAAAGCCAAAGAACTGGATCTTCTCCTGGTACTGTGTCCAGGGTTTTCCGGTGCCGGTTTCTGTCGCGGTCAAATAACCCACCAACAGCTCTAACCAAACATAAATGGCCTGGTCTTCATAACCACTTACCGGGCAACGTATCCCCCAGTCAGTCGGATGAGTGACCGCAATATCGGGCAGTTCTTTTTGCAGCATATTGTCGATCAGTTGCAATAAGTGCCCCGACAAATCGAGCCCGGCATAGTACTCAACCAACTGCGCCTTATATTGGCTCAGTGGAAAATACAGACGTTCTACTGTGTCCTTGCGCAATTCACCC
>JYMV01009868.1_pt1 | contig 14204 bp, 16 predicted proteins | sample 338911 | NCBI WGS metagenome assembly JYMV01 (sample SAMN03354496, study PRJNA234377) | hydrothermal vent metagenome | biome: Deep sea; feature: Hydrothermal plumes at the Eastern Lau Spreading Center, Western Pacific Ocean; material: Seawater | place: Tonga | collected 2009 | depth 2000 m m
AGGCCTAAAGAACGAAGGTCAACAAGAATTAAATGAGTGTCGGTTCCACCTGATACTATTTCACAGCCTCGTTCTTGTAATTTTGCAGCAATCCGGAGACGGCGATCATGTCCAGAATGTGGTGCACGATGGACAACTTTTGAGCGAGTGCAACTCCGAGAACTCATAATAGTAAAAAAGGGCGGTGAGAAAAAAGAACCCTTTGATCGAGAAAAGTTAACAAGATCACTTAAGACAGCGCTACAAAAACGTCAAGTTGAAGAAGAAAAAATTGAGCGCATTAGTAATAGTATTCAACGCAAATTAGAAACCCTTGGTGAAAGCGAGGTTCCATCGAAAGTTATCGGGGAAATTGTAATGGATCAGTTAGCTGACTTAGACCAGGTCGCATATGTTCGATTTGCATCAGTTTATAGAAATTTTCACGAGGTGAAGGACTTCGAGGCGTTCATAGGTACTCTAAGTGACGAAACAAACTAATAATTCAAACCCGTCTAGCAATCATATAGACTTGATGAAGGTAGCGTTTTCCCTTGCCAGGCGGGGACTTGGAAACGTTTGGCCTAATCCCGCAGTAGGATGCATCATTGTTAAAAATGGCAGAATAGTAGGCCGCGGTTGGACACAACCTGGCGGGCGCCCTCATGCCGAAGCTATGGCATTAAAACAAGCTGGTAAAAAAGCCGCTGGCAGTACTGCATATGTAAATCTTGAACCCTGTAATCATACTGGCAAATCACCGCCATGCACCGAAGCTTTAATTGAGGCTGGTATTGAAGAGATTTATGGATCTTTATTAGACCCTGATCCCCGGGTTTCAGGAACTGGTTTTGAGAGGCTTAAAAAAGCTGAACTTCAAGTTAATATTGGGCTACTAAGCGAAACTGCAAGAGAAATCAATGAAGGCTTTTTTCTTCGGATCAATGAAGGTCGACCATTTCTTACATTTAAGACCGCAACTACAATTGATGGAAAAATTGCAACCAAAAATGGCGAAAGTAATGGGATAACTGGGAAAGAGGCTCGCAGTTTTACTCATCTCTTACGTTCAACACACGACGCAACTTTGGTTGGCAGTGGAACTGCTTTAGCCGACAATCCAGATTTAACTAGTCGGCTACCCGGTGTCGATAACAAACGAAGACCTCGCATAATCCTTGATCGAGGGTTGCGCCTACCGCTAGACTCTCGACTTGTTATGAGCGCAAAGGAAGCACCAGTTTGGCTGATAACACGAAATGACCACCCACCTAGTAAACTGCAAATTTATAAAGACCTATATATAGACCTTATCCTGATGCCTCCCGGAGATACTGGCCAATCTGATATTGTTTCTGCTATGCAGCAACTTGGAAGCCGAGGGTTGACGCGTATTTTGGTAGAAGGTGGCAACCACGTAGCATCCTCATTGTTTGCGGCCGACTTAATTGATCAGTTGGTATGGTTTAGAGCCCCAAAAATACTGGGCAATGGGGCCTTATCGGCTATTGGAAATTTAAATATAGATAAATTATCAGAAATGCCTATTTTTGTGCGGCAATTGTCAACCAATATTGGCAAAGATTTTTTAGAAATTTTATCACGAAGCAGGTAATTGAGCAGAATGTTTACTGGCATCATAACCGATTTAGGTGGCGTCCAAGCTATCTTAAAACGTGGTGACACTAGATTTCAAATTAACACATCCTACGATACAAATAGCATTGCCTTAGGAGCATCAATCTCCTGCTCAGGGACCTGTCTAACAGTCGTCGAAAAAGGCAAGAATTGGTTCGCAACAGATGTTTCTGGAGAAACTCTGTCAAAGACCACACTCGGTTGTTGGTCTGAAGGGACGCCGGTAAACCTCGAACGGTCACTGAAATTATCGGAGGAATTAGGTGGGCATTTTGTTGCTGGACATGTAGATGGTGTTGGTGTGATAACTTCAATCGACCAAGAGGGAGACTCATTCAAATTTGAATTTAGTTTTCCCGAAGACTTGACCCGTTTTATTGCAAGAAAGGGGTCAATTACCGTCAATGGAGTTTCACTGACCGTTAATGAAATCACCAATAACACATTTGTAGTTAATATTATCCCACACACACAAAATGTAACCACATTTGGTACATCAAGAATTGATGATCGGGTAAATCTGGAAATTGACCTTCTGTCGCGATATGTTGCCCGTCTTCTAGAGAAGGATTGATCCTTTGTCACACATTGAATACCTGTCGTCCATTGAAGAAATCATTGAAGATGCCCGTAATGGAAAAATGTTTATTCTTGTAGACGATCAAGAGCGTGAGAATGAAGGTGATCTTGTTATTCCAGCCCAGATGGCTACGCCAGATGCAATTAACTTCATGGCTACACACGGAAGAGGACTAATTTGCCTGGCCTTAACCCGAAATCGAATAGAAGAACTGAATTTGACTCTAATGAGCCAAAGCAATACTTCCCGCCACGAAACAGCCTTCACCACTTCAATTGAAGCTAAGGAAGGCGTGACCACCGGTATATCAGCATCTGATAGGGCCAGAACGATAGCTGTAGCGATTGATATTTCAAAGGGATGCGATGATATTTGTACACCCGGTCATGTCTTCCCACTTGCCAGTCGAGATGGTGGAGTGTTGGTTCGGGCTGGTCATACCGAGGCTTCGGTTGATATTGCGAGACTATCTGGATTGAACCCGGCGGGGGTCATCTGCGAAATCATGAATGAAGACGGGTCAATGGCTAGAATGCCAGATCTCGTGGCATTTGCTCAAAAACACGGACTTAAAATTGCCACCATCGCTGATCTAATTTCATTCCGGTTACGCAACGACAGGATAGTTCAAGCGGAAGTAGAAACAAATATAGAAACAATAGTGGGAGGGACTTTCCGAACAATCGTATACAGAAATACCGCCGAAGCTAGTGAACATATAGCACTGGTAAAAGGTGATGTTTCAACCAAATTTCCTACCCTGGTTCGGATGCACGGTTTCAATATTTTTGACTATATTTACAGCGCCAACAAAACGTTCGAACTTCACCGCGCCATGGAAATTATAGCCGATGAGGGCAGGGGTGTAATCGTATTGATTAGAAGTCCAAGCGTAACGGTGCTTTCAGACTATGTCAGAGAACACATCGGAGCTGTAAATCAAAGTAAATCGTTGATGAAGGAATCATCCACATTATTCAAGGATTATGGGGTCGGTGCACAAATACTACGCGACTTAGGCGTCAGGGAAATGATATTGCTTTCCAACACTAAAAGATCGATTGTTGGTTTAGAAGGCCACGACCTGAAGATCGTTGAACAAAGGCCAATTGGGCACTCTAGCGTTCGTCCAGTGGCTGCAGGGGCTTCACATGCCTAACTTATCGGGTAACATCCTAATTGTGGAAGCCCGATTTTATGAAGATATTGCCGATGCCTTGGTTTGCGGTGCAGAGACCACTTTGGAAAAAGCGGATCAACTGATAGAAAGAATAGCAGTACCTGGCGTTTTTGAAATTCCAACTGCCATTAAATTTGCTTGGGATGATATCCGTTTTGACGGCTGCGTGACGCTTGGATGTGTTATTCGCGGAGAGACGGATCACTACGACCATATATGCCGCGAAGTTAGCCGGGCCCTTATGGATTTAAGCATCGAACTTAAAATACCCCATGGATTTGGGATCATTACATGCGAAAATCGTGAACAGGCCTGGGAGAGAGCTAATATTAAGCAGAAAAATATTGGCGCACGAGCAGCTAAAGCGTGCCTCCGAATGATTGAAATTAGGGCTACCAATTCCGGTTGAACGAAACACAGGTTTTTCTAACTCATAAAAATGTCAAATACTACGAAATCTGCTCAGGCTATGCGCTCAGCAAGAATCGCAGGGGTTCAAAGTCTGTATGAAATAGAAATCAGCAATAGCTCAAGTGACACCATTATGGTGGATTTTTTACATCAACGTTGGTCTTCGTTCAATGAAGATATGGGAGAACCATTTCAACCCAACAAAACCAAGTTTGTTTGTCTACTGCGCGGTGTACATAAGGAAAAGGGTTACCTAGATGAGATTATTTCGGCGGCGATTAACAAAGACCGCAAATTTGAACTTCTCGATGTTTTATTGAAATCTATCTTGCGAGCCGCAACTTTTGAATTATTAAGAGAACCCAACGTCCCCTTAGCCGTAATCATCAACGAGTATGTCGAGATTACTCACACTTTTTATTTTGATAATGAAGCGGGGTTCGTAAACGGCGTCCTAGACGCTGCCGGCAAGACACTCAGGGCTCAATGAGAAAAATGAAAATATAAATATCTTGGATCAGAAAATTCTGATGAATGAATTTGAGATAATCAAAACTTATTTCTACCCCTTGGCAAAAAAATTTCCCGGGGCCCTCTCACTCCTAGATGATGCCGCTTTGCTTGATATTGATCCAGATCATCAGATGGTGATTACAAATGATATTTTAACCGCAGGTGTTCATTTCTTTGAAAATGACCCTGCTGACTTGGTAGCTAGAAAAAAGTATTAGGGTAAATCTCTCAGATCTAGCTGCCATGGGTGCGGAACCGCTTGTCTACCTGTTGGCGTTGAGCCTTCCCAATACTGTCGACGATGCTTGGCTAGAGCTATTTTCTAACGGATTAAAACGAGATCAAATCAATTACGGGATAAGCCTAATAGGGGGTGACACCTCATCAACGCCGGGACCAACTTCAATATCTATCACAATGTTGGGAAGGATTAGGGTTAACAAAGCGCTGAAAAAATCAAATGCTAAACTTGGAGATGATATTTGGGTTTCTGGCAACATTGGTGACGCTGGTGTAGCTTTGAAAATTATCAAAGGTGAGGTGAATGTTATTGATGATAAAAGCAAAAATTATCTATTTAAACGTCTACATCTTCCTGAACCACGGCTAGAACTGGGAAACAACCTTATAGAAATAGCCAATTCAGCTACCGATATTTCAGATGGCTTAGCAAATGACTTGAATAACATCTGCCAAGCGTCCGGGTTTGGTGCTGTTGTTCAGGGCGACAGCATTCCTATATCAGAACTTGTTTCTACGCTTATTAAACAAACCAATCACTTGAAAATGTCCCATATTATATCGGGTGGAGACGATTACGAGTTGGTATTTACAGCGCCACCTGAATACACAAAAAACATTAATACACTTTCAAAAAACATGGGCCTGAAAATAAGCAAAATTGGATCCATTGTTGAAGGGAAAACCATTCGTATAATCGATAAAATCGGTCACGACTTGCCTCTTGAAACTGAAGGTTATCAACATTTTTGAATGTTGGCGTAATATTTAATTTTACTATAATAGTCTGTAATACTGGAAATAATTCTTTTTTCATTAGCTTAACGTGATGCCAAAAATCGTTATTTTTGTTTTTGTAGGGATCATTCTCCTGTCAGGCGGCTCTGTCGCTTTAATGATGCAGATGGAAATCGGTCCCTTTGCTAACGAAGAAAAAAAGGCAACCGTAGATAGTACGCCAAAAGATGAGAAACCAGAAAAAAAAATAGCTATTGAAACAGTCACCATGGCTCCTCTATCAATCCCAATTATACAAAATGGCAAAATAGTACTGAACCTCCGACTTGAAGTCCAAATTGATACCACCAAAAAAAAAGCGCCGAAACTCCGAGAAAAACTTCCTATCTTGAAGGATGCTTATGTTAGGGATTTATTTTCGTTTATTCCAAGACAATTAAGGAAAAGTAAAAAACTTGACCAGGAAACCCTCAGAAGGAGATTAAGAGTTGTGGGCCAACGGACGATCGGAAAAGGAATAATTCATGCAGTCAATATCAAAAGTTATTCAGAGGTAAAATCAGTTAATGATGCAGAATAAGAAGAAACTACTGACCCCACTACAAATTAATGCAACTAATAATTGCTGGACGTTGGAGAAATCTAAGGTTGCTATAACTCAGGGATTCTGCCACTTTCCTGCGGATTTTTTTGCCGCTTAATGTATTTTTACATGCTTAGCTGTAATTTCCATTTACGTTAGGTTAATTAACATGATTAACCATTCAATCGAAAAGGGGCCAGTTGAATGTCTACCGTTTACTCTTTGATAATCGCCTGTGGTGTTCTAGCACTATTATATGGCGTATACGCGATCCGCTCAGTTCTCGCCTATCCAGCCGGCACCGACAAAATGCAAGAAATAGCCTCTGCTATTCAAGAGGGCGCTAATGCATACCTTAATCGTCAATACACGGCCATTGCCATCGCAGGAGTTTTCATCGGACTTCTCCTTGGTTTTTTACTTGGTTTAACTGTTGCCATTGGGTTTTTCATCGGAGCAATTCTATCTGGAGCGGCAGGCTATATTGGAATGAACGTCTCCGTTCGTGCCAATGTACGTACTGCAGAAGCCGCGAGGACCAGTGGCCTGAGTTCAGGACTTGATGTTGCTTTTAAGTCCGGTGCAATAACGGGGATGCTAGTTGCCGGGCTTGCCTTACTTGGCGTCGTTATTTATTGGCTGATCTTGCAAGAAATGGTTTTAGTCCATGATGGCAAGAATTTGCGTCATACGTTGGAGGCCCTTGTAGCACTTGGATTTGGAGCTTCATTAATATCGATTTTTGCCCGCCTTGGAGGTGGTATATTTACCAAAGGAGCCGACGTCGGTTCGGACCTTGTAGGCAAAATTGAAGCTGGGATTCCAGAGGATGATCCACGAAATGCTGGTGTAATTGCAGATAACGTTGGCGATAACGTTGGCGATTGCGCTGGTATGGCAGCCGACCTGTTTGAAACATACGCCGTGACTATGGTTGCAACGATGCTACTAGGTGCCCTGTTTTTTAGCGGAGCAGATCGTCAAGTCATGATGACATTGCCTCTCCTTATTGGGGCTGTGTGCATCGTCGCGTCTGTAATTGCTACTTTTTTTGTGAAGTTGGGTAGTACCAACAATATAATGGGAGCCCTCTATAAGGGTTTCTTTGCAAGTGCTATTATCTCTGCAGTACTCATAGCTGCGGCCATTAGTTGGCAATTAGGCTTTGATAAAGAATTTAAAGTGTCTGGAGACATTATTGACGGCCTTGATTTATTTATTTCATCACTTGTAGGGCTTGGGGTTACAGCGTTAATTGTTTTGATAACCGAATACTACACTGGGACAGACTATAAACCTGTTAGGAGTGTCGCAAAAGCATCCGAGACTGGCCATGCGACCAACATAATACAGGGTATTGCCGTCTCCATGGAGGCAACCGCTCTGCCCGTCATAGTTATTTGTGCGGGAATAATTATTTCATATTTGACGGCCGGCCTGTACGGCCTCTCCATTGCTGCAACTTCTATGCTGGCATTGGCTGGTATGGTTGTGGCTCTAGATGCCTTTGGTCCAGTAACAGACAATGCAGGGGGCATCGCAGAAATGGCAGAATTGCCAGATGAGGTGAGGAAATCGACCGATGCATTAGATGCCGTGGGCAATACAACCAAAGCCATTACCAAAGGCTATGCTATTGGGTCGGCTGGGCTGGCCGCTCTAGTTTTGTTTACTGCTTTCACCCATGATCTGGAGCTATTATTTCCGAATGTCAAAGTTAGCTTCTCATTAAGCGATCCTTTCGTGGTCGTTGGATTATTCATTGGTGGGTTAATTCCTTTCTTGTTTGGAGCAATGGCAATGAAAGCTGTCGGACGTGCTGGAGGAGCTGTCGTTGAAGAAGTCAGGAGGCAATTTAAAGAAATTCCAGGAATTATGGAGGGAACGACAAAACCGGAATATGGGAAATGCGTTGACCTATTAACTAAAGCAGCAATAAAGGAAATGATTATCCCGTCCCTTTTACCAATTGTGGCGCCCATTATTATTTATTTTTCAGTCAACATGATAGCGGGCCAAGCCGCCGCTTTCGCCACGCTCGGAGCGTCTCTAATGGGAGTAATCGTTACGGGTCTATTTGTTGCTTTGTCCATGACTTCGGGTGGGGGGGCTTGGGACAACGCCAAGAAATACATTGAAGATGGGAATCACGGAGGTAAGGGTTCAGAAGCACATCACGCGGCTGTCACAGGTGATACTGTTGGTGATCCCTACAAAGACACCGCAGGCCCTGCAGTTAATCCACTCATAAAAATAATGAACATTGTTGCTATCTTGCTGTTAGCAATCTTGGCAGGTTAATTTGCATGCAAAAAGTAAACCCTGAAGATGTCTATATTCGGGGTTTAATTTTAAAACTACTAATTTTACACTTCCTTACTTTCCAGTAGGCTCAAATCGGCCAATGTTACCAAAAAGCTGCCTGAGTATGGTAAACTCCTTCCCTGCGGTGGGTGTTACCCGTTCTACTATTTCAATCTTTCGTGCATCCTCCAATCCATATATTTTTACTTTTTCGGCAACCCCATTTTTATCAAACACTATAACAAGTATTTTTCGTTCTTTTACCTCAGGTTCAAAGAACGCTATTGTCTCAGTGCGCTCTCTTACATAATACCAAGTGTTACTCGATAATGGCGAAATACTCGATGGTGACCCAATCAAAGCAACAACTTGTTCCTTATTTATGTGTCCTATCTCAATATCGGCCAAAAGATCAGCATCCGGAATGGTGCCTCTAACATCAATTCGTGGCGCACAACCCTCGATAGCAAAGATGGCAACAGTCACAATCAGCATTATGCGAAACGTCATGATTTTTCCCGAACCATTATCCAAACAAATTGAAAGAAATTAAATCTGTAATGGTTATAACATACCAAATAATCTGTAGCGAGTTATAGTAATATGAAAAAAAAACGAATATCTCAAAAGACAGGAGATGAATATATTTACCAATCTTAGATTATTAAGAAAACGACCCAACGCCACACCTCTCTACACTGAGATAGTCCGTCAAGCACGGCAACCAGATTTTTATAATAAACTCGGGGTTCCTGACACATATAATGGACGCTTTGATCTAATAGCCCTCCACGCCTTTATTATTATGAAGCGGCTTAAATCAATCGGAAAAAATGGTGAAACACTTTCCCAAGCACTTTTTGATTGTATGTTCATAGATATAGACAAAAATTTACGTGAAATGGGTGTAGGAGATCTTTCCGTAGGGAAAAAGATTAAGAACTTGGCAGCAGCCTATTATGGTCGCGTCAAAGCTTATGAAGATGCACTACTTGAAACAGATGAATTCCTAGAAGCAGCATTTAAAAGAAATATCTACCTAGACAGTCGACCTTCCTCAAAACAACTCAACACTTTTGTAAATTACTTTAGAGAACAGATAAAAGAATCAGAATCATGGTCACTTGATAAAATCAGTGAGGTCGATTTTGTTTTCATACCACCTCCTAATATTAAATAACTAATTTATGATAACCAAGATAACTCCGGAATTTTCCCGTATCATATCAATATTAGATATTGAAGCAGACGGAATTGAAATCAATATTTCAGCAAATTCTCTAGAATGCGATGCGCTAGCAAAACGATTTTCTGTTAAACAAGTGCAAAGGCTCTCAGCTAAGTTTATCTTTTCAAAACCCAAAGGAGAATCATTGCCAAAATTGGAAGCTAGATATATTGCCGAAATCGCTCAGATTTGTGTTCTAACGCGTGAGCCCATAACTAACATTATAGAACGTAAATTTTTTTTGTACCATTGCAGAAAAAGATGTATTCAACATTGACGAGGAATTAGTGTTCACCGTTAACGACGTTGACCCACCAGAATTTATAAACAATGGTGTTTTGATGCTGGGGAGTTAGTGTCTGAGCATCTTTTACTTGAGATTGAACCTTACCCGCGAGCTGTTGGTGCAGAGTTTTGTAAGGGCAATATATTTTCAACCACAAAAGTGAAAAATAAGTTTAATCCTTTTGAAACACTAAAGAAGCTGCAAACCAAGGAAAAATAAACTGCATCTCAATTAACTTTAGAACTTTTATTGTTATTTCTTGCTCATTAGAGGAAATTACTATAGAAACCGCGTCTCAGATTCCTTCTAAACTAGTGGTTTTTTCTCGATTTCGGCAATTTTGCTATGGCTGTACCAAAGAAAAAAATCTCCAAATCCCGTCGTAACCAACGACGTTCCCACGACGCTTTGAGACCCAAGGCTTATGGCGAGTGTGCTAACTGTGGAGAGTTGAAATTACCGCACCACATTTGCGCATCCTGCGGATACTATGGTGGGCGCGACGTAATGGAGATTGAGTCACTCGCCTAACTCGCGAGCGCACTTAATGGGGACCGTTTTTGAGCGATCGCATCACCGTTTCAATTGATGGCATGGGAGGTGACAACGCTCCTTCCATGATAGTTAGTGGTATCGGAATCGCTGCAAAATCAAACCCAGATGTTAAATTTTTGTTGTTTGGTGACGAGCGGCGAATTTTGCCGCTTCTAGAACGATACCCGATGGCTAAAGCCGTATGTGAAACAAGACATACGACTGATTTTGTAACCAACGACGACAAACCAACGGCTGCCCTAAGAGGTGCAAAGAATTCCAGCATGAGATTGGCAATTAATGCTGTCGCTGATGGAGAAGCAACTGCAGTTGTATCAGCTGGTAATACCGGCGCACTAATGGCAATCGCAACAATTGTTCTAAAAACTCTTCCCGGTATCAGTCGACCGGCCATTGCATCAAGTTTCCCAACTCAAAGTGGCGACTCAGTGATGCTTGACTTGGGCGCAAACGTTGAGTGTGACGCTAATAATCTTGTTCAGTTTGCCGTAATGGGAGAGGTCTATGCGCGTAATGAACTTGGATTGAAGCAACCATCGATCGGAATTTTAAATGTTGGTGTCGAAGGTCTTAAGGGAAATGATTCTGTTAAAGAAGCAGCCAATATACTTAAAAATTCAAATTTACCCATTGAGTTCTTCGGTTTTGTAGAGGGAGACGACATTGGGAAAGGCACTGTCGATGTTATTGTCACGGATGGATTTACTGGCAACATCGCGCTTAAAACGGCGGAGGGAACGGCAAAAATGATAGCATTTTTTTTGAAGGATGCCCTGACCAGCAGCATTTTAGCTAAAATAGGAGCCCTTTTAGCTCGTCCGGCAATTGAAAGATTTCGCGCCTACTTTGACCCCCGTCGTTACAATGGTGCCATGCTACTAGGCTTGACTGGAATATGCGTTAAAAGCCATGGAGGAACAGACGAAGTTGGTTTCGCACATGCAATTGAAGTAGGTATAAACCTTGTCAGGCGGAACTTTAATGAGCTAATAAAACAAGATCTTGGCCGAATTATGGCTGAGGAAAAGGGAACCGACACAGGATCAGAAAAAAATAAAAAATGAATACAATATCTGAAATCCACGGCTGCGGATCATACCTGCCCAAAAATTTTATTACCAATGATGAGTTGGCAGAAATCATAGATACCTCCGATGAGTGGATCACCACGAGGACAGGTATTAAACAAAGACACGTAGCCGAGAAATCTGAGATGACTTCAGACCTCGCTTGCGAAGCAGCAAAGAATGCTCTTGAAGATGCAAAAATAAAAGCAAGTGATGTTGACCTAGTTATAGTGGGAACAACAACACCCGACGATACCTTTCCAGCAACAGCAGTAAAGGTTCAGAGCCGTTTGGCAATAAAGGGTGGTGCCGCCTTCGATATTCAGGCAGCGTGTTCCGGATTCATATATGCTCTTTCAGTTGCCGATAATATGCTCCGAACAGGCCAAATAGATACTGCACTTGTAGTGGGTGCTGACACATTGACCAAACTGCTGGATTGGAAAGATCGAACTACCTGTACGCTATTTGGCGATGGTGCTGGTGCTGTAGTGATGCAGGGTAAGAAGATTAATAATGTAAAAAATCCTTCAGGAATATTATCTACCCATCTCCATTCTGACGGGAACCTGAGGCATATTCTATATTGCGAAAATAACTTAGCGGAATTTAATGCTCGGCGCAGTATTAAGATGGAAGGTCCAGAACTTTTCCGGCACGCTGTCACAAATTTATCAAGTGTTGCGCTGGAGGCGCTAAGGGTCAACAATCTATCTGCATCCGATATAGATTGGCTGGTACCCCACCAAGCGAATAAAAGGATAATTGATCGTACTGCTAAAAAGCTAAAATTAAGTGATAAAAAAATTGTATTAACCATTGCGAACCACGCTAATACTTCTGCTGCCTCTATCCCATTAGCATTAGACGTTGCCGTAAAAGACGGTCGAATTAAAAAAGGCGACCTGCTACTCATGGACGCAATGGGTGGCGGCCTGACTTGGGGAGCAGCACTTGTACGCTGGTAAATGTTCAAGTCCGAAAATAATAATTAAATCAATTCAATGACGCCTTACCATTGAAATTGATTGCCTTATCACGTACTGTGAAGTCCCGTTATAGAGTGTCATCAAGGAACGTGGAATCATGGTTGGACGAACGTTAACCCGTTCACAGCTTAGCGAAGCAGTGTACCAAGAAGTTGGACTATCAAGGAGCGAATGCTCGGAGTTGCTTGAATCCGTACTCAGCAAGGTTTCGGAAACACTGACAAAGGGAGAATCGGTAAAGATTTCGACTTTTGGCACATTTTCGGTGAGAAGTAAGAATCGCCGCATTGGTCGAAATCCAAAAACAGGGGAAGAAGTGCCCATATTACCACGTAGGGTTTTAGTTTTTCGGCCATCGCAGGTGCTTAAGAATCGTGTTAGTCGCCACCAGGTTATAAACAACTCAGTTGATGAAAATGATCATCCATAATTATGCCTGCCGTTGGTGACAAATCATCAAGCAAGTCGGGTAAATCTCCACTCGCGTTTCGAACAATTAGCGAAGTAGCTGCTGAATTAAATCTTCCACAACATGTACTCAGATTTTGGGAAACTAAATTTCTTCAAGTCAATCCCACAAAAAGGGGAGGAAAAAGACGTTACTACCGGCCAGAGGATATTATGCTATTACGCCAAATCCGAAGTCTTTTGTATGATGATGGCTATACTATTAAAGGTGTGCAAAAACTACTCAAGAAACCAAATAATAATATCAACAAGAAATCAACCCCTTCAGTTAACAATAAAATACAGCAACATTATTGTTCCGATGAACTAATGCACCAAAAGGCACGGGAAGTTTTATCCGAACTACAAGACATTAGAAGACTACTATAGCTCCAACCTATGAACTCGGTGGTAGAGTTTGAACAATTCTGTTTTAGGTAAATTCTCAGCATAGTTCTGGCGTAGTTGGAGATGATGTTGGGCTGTTAAAGCTCTTGATCGGGACTCACGGGTACCCTACATTAAGAGAGTGCAGAGAGTTGATTTGTCTTGTTTTTTTGGAATAGGTTAGGATGTCGGAGCGTGGCGCAGTCTGGTAGCGCACTACACTGGGGGTGTAGGGGTCGTAGGTTCAAATCCCGTATCGCACAAATCGTATTTATTAGTTAAATCAATATCTTAGACATACTTTTTAATATTTAAGTTATACGTGAAATTTCTTCCGAGCACAGTTTTGGCACAGTGCGGAGAGATTTCTTATGGCATGTATCCGAAAACGGAACACGAAGTGGCACGTCCAGATCCGTCGGACGGGTCAACCTTCCATCACACGAACTTTCATCAAAAAATCACTGGCCTCTGAATGGGCGAGGCGGACCGAAACAGATCTGGATAACAATGGGTTTATTGCAGAGAGAACCCAACTTTTAAAAATAACACTCGCAGATCTGTTGCGGCGATATTTGGATGAAGTGATCATCCACAAGAAAGGGGCAGGGGTTGAAAGCTACGTTATCGGATCCCTTTTGCGTCACAAGATAAGTAGGTACACGTTAAAATCTTTAACACCGGACATGTTCCGGCAGTATCGCGATGAACGCCTCAAGACTGTAAAACCCAGTACCATCTCACGTCAGCTAAGTATTATTAGACACGCTTTCTCAGTTGCGAAAAACGAATGGGGAATCCCAATCACGGATAATCCGGTAGCTCGCATAAAAATGCCGTCCGCAAACACACAAAGAAACAGACGATTAAAACACAATGAACTGGAACTTCTTCTGCACGGATGCAAAGAAAGCCGTGTGTGGTGGTTGTCTCCTCTTATACAGCTCGCCATTGAAACCGGAATGAGAAGAGGGGAACTTCTGAACATCAAAGAAGAAAATATAAATATTGATACGCGAACACTGCACATACCCGTAACAAAGAACGATCAACCCAGAACCATTCCGCTGTCTACCAAA
>JYMV01028403.1_pt1 | contig 14201 bp, 2 predicted proteins | sample 338911 | NCBI WGS metagenome assembly JYMV01 (sample SAMN03354496, study PRJNA234377) | hydrothermal vent metagenome | biome: Deep sea; feature: Hydrothermal plumes at the Eastern Lau Spreading Center, Western Pacific Ocean; material: Seawater | place: Tonga | collected 2009 | depth 2000 m m
GACCCAACCAAAGCCAAAATATGCATTTTAAAATTCCATCATTATTATTTTTCTCCATCATTATTATTGAAGGAGCTATATCCATTGGTATAGAATTGCTTGCTATTAGAGAAATATCTGCTTATGTGGGGAACAGCATTATAAACACAAGTATTATAATCGGCATCTTTCTGCTTTTCCTATCATTCGGTTATTATGCCGGAGGCCAAAAAAAAGACCCAAGTTTAAATCTACTTGCCAAAAACCTAATCATAGCCGCTGCTTTCTTCATAATTGGCTTTTCTGACCCTTTTCTCACCACACTATTCAGTGTCACCGGCCTCATTTCTCCACCATTTCTGGTATTAACATTTAGCCTGATTATCCTCTCGCCAATCATTTACCATCTTGGACAAACCATCCCAATACTCACCAACTTTATTAACTCCACTTCAATCACAAAAGTTTCCGCCAGAGTCCTTTTTTTATCAACCATAGGATCATTCATTGGTTCAATACTAACAACAACTCTATTAGTCAATTACCTGGGTGCATCTATCACCATCCAAATCTACACGTACATTATGCTTCTAATGGCTCTCTCCATCCTAATTTATACACGTACTCACTCATTATCACATTATAGTCCAATGACCCTCATCTTTATTCTCACTCTATCTTTATCCTCCATACCGTACTATGATTATAAAAACAACTATTCAAACACCAGAGTAACAACCACCGACAATATAAATTATCTCACTATTAACAACAGCAACTCATCCTCATACAATCCTACCACGAACAACTCAACCTTTAAATACGCCCATCGCCTCCAGGATATTCTTGATGTCCAATATCGCACCACACAAGATATCTTAATAATTGGTGCAGGCGGATTCACCCTATCGCTAAAAAACAAACACCATAACTACACCTATGTAGATATTGACAAAGACCTTAAAAATCTGGCGCAAGAAAAACTCATAAAACAACCAATCACCGGCACCTTTATCCCTCAAGGCATCCGCAATTACCTTGCTACCAACCCAACGAAAACTTTTGATATAATCGTTCTTGATGCATTCTCTTCTGTATTCTCTATACCAGCATCACTGATCACCACGGAATTCTTTTCAAAAATATCCAATCAGCTCAACGACAATGGTATATTTTTTGTTAATTTTATAACAAATCCATATATATTTAAGCCTTATAACACGCACTTCCAACAAACGATAAACACTAATTTCAACTGCTTTGCAGAAGTCATCCCCAGAATTAGCCCTCAAATCTCAAACATTCTTTATATCTGCTCTAAAAAAGATGACATTATTTACACCGACGACAAAATTAACTTATTTGAACTAATAAACCTTCCGCATAAGTAGTTTCACAGACTTCATTAATATTAAAAAAAATATAGACGAAAAAAAACCAGAGAAATGAAAGACTCTGGTTTTTTATGTTCTGGTTACTAAGCAGATATTTGGGAGATATATGAAAAACAATCTAGGAGGATTTAATTTTTATATATACTAATTATAACATTTATTCTAATTTTTAATAATATCAATAAAAAAAGACGCTAAATAATCATCAATCTGCATGTCTTGTTATTATTAAAAATATGTTTAAGAATTGTTGTGGATATTGATTTTAGAGCTAATTTATATATAATATTAAAAAAACAAAGAGAAGAGAATGATAAAAAACATTAAAAAGATATTAGCTGCGCTAATAATAATTACTATTGCGGCTAAATCGATGGCATTTTTGCCAGACTCGGTCTTAGATGAATCAACAAATCTAATCCAAAATACAATGGTGGGATTATCTGGTGTGGATCAGGAAGACTTTGCCGAAACCTTAAAGAGGAATCTAAAGAGCAAGATAGTTAACACGACGGAAAACTATATTAATAAAGAAATTAATAATCAAATAGAAAAAGTCACCCCCGGCAAAACCCAGTTCTCTATAAGAAACATAACAAGTGCAACACCTTCAATAAAATTCATATCCATCCAGCCAGTAACAACCATAACTGAAGAGTCAATGGATGCTACGCTGATCCAGACTTCCGCCGAAAACCGAACTGGAACGAGCGGTAAGGATATCACCTTTAATGCCGGTATAGTTAAAAGATATTTAAGCCCAGATAAGACATCTATATACGGTGCGAACGCATTTCTTGATTACCAAAGAGGTCCAGGTCATAGAAGAGCAAGTATAGGCCTGGAGCTAAAGCGTAAAAATTTCAACTTAAATTATAATAAGTATTATGCTTTATCTGGTGATATAGTTGTCGGAAAATACAAAGAGAAAGTAATGCCTGGAGAGGAGATAAGGATAACTGGGCAGGTTCCTTATGTTCCATGGTCAAAAGTAACTTATAATAAGTACAGGTGGATTAAGCCAGATGGCAAAGATGAGCGCGGACATAGGGTAGGTCTTAATGTTGATTTATCAAAATCTACTACATTAAGGATGTCAAGGGATTTAAATGGCAATGGCACCAGTTCTATAACGCTTCGTTTTAATCTACCTTATGGTGATCCAGAGAAAGATAAAAAGACCGATTTTAGCCTATCAAAAGATATGTTTGAAAAGACAGGAACACTTAGCTTAACCGACATAGATTTCGTAAATAGAGCAGACAGGATTAAGGTTTCAAAAACATTAGACGGCAATGATGTGGAAATCGGCGTCTTTAATTCTACGACAGTAAGTTCTGTATGTACACTGAAGACTGACGATGGTGCTCCAGTGCTGGATGTCCATGGAAAAGAGATTGTTGGAACAACAAATAGTGAAGGTATAGTTAAATTTAATAATGTTATGATACCAAGTGCCATAGTGGTAGTAGAGTGTTATGGTGGAAACTATATTGATGAAGCTACTGGTGCTAATAAGACTGTCACCATGCAGACTTCTGCAAAAGAAGCATTTACAGACACGAATCTAAATATATATGTAACACCTATTTCAGATATCATCCATAAAATAGCGAACGAAGATGGAAATTTAGCCGATTTAGACGCAACAAGAGAGATGGTTGAAGAATCATTTGGATTGTCTACAACCTTAGTGAAGCCAGATGATCTGAATCTAGTAGAAGCTTCATCAACGGCCGCCGGCGAATATGGCTTGGTTTTAGCCGCGATATCTCAGGTATCGAAGACAGATCAAACGACCCCAGAAGAAACTATCGAGATTCTTAAGGAGAGTATTAAGGATACTGGAGCTTTACCACCAAACAAAATTACCTCGGCAATAAGGGAGTTGGCTGAAAACCCAACAGCCCCAGCAGCCAAAAATATCCAAGCAAATTTGGAAGTGATAAAAAAGATCCAAAGTAAAATCCCAGAAGTCCAAGCTTTTATTATTACAAAGATTGAAAAAGAGTTGACAGAAGGTCAAACTGTCGAGTATTTCATTAAGATCACAACCGAGCCAGCAGAATATGTTACTTTATCCATACAGGCGACGGATAACATTACTGTAGTTCCAGAATTATTAAAATTAACACCTGATAATTGGTGGAAAGAGGATAATAAGGTAACAATAACAGTAAATGAAGATTTAGATGCTATAGATGAAGTCGCAAAGATTACCCACCTGGTAACCAGTAAGGAGTATGAAGAAGTAGAGGCTTTGGCATCAACAATAACAATATTTGATAATGATATAGCTAGTATAGCGGTATCGGCGGTATCGGGCAATACTTCGGAAGCGGGAACTACCGCAACATTCACGATGATACTAACATCAGAACCAACTGCAGATGTAGTAATACCAGTAAGTTCATCGGATATAACAGAGGGTTCCGTTTCTGTTAAAGAGGTTAAATTTACCTCAGTAAATTGGAATACAGCGCAGACAGTAACGATTACAGGCATCGATGATGATGTTCAGGACGGCGATATTGATTATAAGGTTGTATTGGCGGCGGCAGTATCATCCGATCCAAGTTATAACGGCATAAATAAGCCAGACATAAGCTTGTCTAATCAAGATAATAACATAGCTAAGATAATGGTATCTGCAGTATCAGGCAATACTTCTGAAGCGGGAACTACTGCAACATTCACCATGACGTTAGGGTCAGAGCCAATAGCCGATGTGGTAATACCGGTGAGTTCAACCGACACAACCGAGGGTTCTATATCTGTAACTGAGATTAAATTTACCTCAGCGAATTGGAATGCGGCGCAGACAGTAACGATTACAGGCGCCGACGATCAGGTTAATGACGGCGATATTAATTATAAAGTTGTATTTGGAACAGCAGTTTCAACCGATAGTAATTACAAGGGCCTAGTATTGTCTGATATTTCTGTGGTTAATACAGATAATGATATGGCAAATATAATAGTATCGGCAGTATCGGGAGATACTTCTGAGGCGGGCGCAACCGCAACATTTACAATAGTGTTAGATTCAGAACCAACTGCAGATGTAGTAATACCAGTAATATCATCGGATATAACCGAGGGTACAGTCTCTATTACAGAGGTTAAATTTACCACAGTGAATTGGAATACAGCGCAGACAGTAACAATTACAGGCATCGACGATGATGTTCAGGACGGCGATATTAATTATAGAGTTATATTGCCAGCAGCCGTTTCAACCGATCCAAAATATAGTGGAATTAATGTATCAGACAAGCTTCTTGACAATATAGATAATGACGCTGCAAACATAATAGTATCGGCGGTATCGGGAGATACTTCTGAGGCGGGCACAACCGCAACATTCACCGTTGTATTAACGTCAGAGCCAACAACTAATGTAGTGATACCAGTAAGCTCATCGGATATAACCGAGGGTACGGTTTCCTTACCACAGCTTACTTTCACTCCATCAAATTGGAATGCACCGCAGACAATAACGATTACAGGCGTCGATGATGATGTTCAGGACAGTGATCTTAATTACAATGTTGTATTGGGCGCAGCCGTTTCAACCGATCCAATTTACAATGGCATTAATAAAGCCGACATAAATTTGAGCAACCAAGATAATGACACAGCCAATATAGTAGTATCTTCAATCTCAGGCTCAACGTCAGAATCGGGTGCAACCGCGACATTCACGATAGTATTAACATCAGAGCCAACAGCCAATGTGCTAATACCAGTAAGCTCAACAGATATAACAGAAGGCTCAGTTTCTGTTACAAATATTACTTTCACTCCATTGAATTGGAATGCACCGCAGACTGTTATTATTACAGGAATGGATGATGAGGTTCAGGACAGTGATATTAATTATAACGTTATATTGGGCGCGGCAGTTTCAGCCGATCCAAGATATAATAATATAGATAAGGCAGACATAAACCTGGATAACCAAGATAACGACACGGCCAATATAATAGTATCTTCAATCACCGGCTCAACGTCAGAATCAGGTGCAGCAGCAACATTCACGATAGTATTAACATCAGAGCCAACAGCTAATGTAGTAATAGCAGTGAGTTCATCAGATACAACAGAGGGCGCCGTTTCCTTGCCACAGCTTACTTTCACTCCATCGAATTGGAATGCACCGCAGACAATTACAATTACAGGCGTCGATGATGATGTTCAGGATAGTGATATCAATTATAACGTTGTATTGGGCGCCGCAGTTTCGACCGATCCAAGCTATAACGGCATCCAAAAGGCAGACATAAACCTGGCTAATCAAGATAACGACACGGCCAATATAATAGTATCTTCAATATCAGGCTCAACAACAGAATCAGGTGCAACCGCAACATTCACGATAGTATTAACATCGGAGCCAACAGCGGATGTAGTAATACCAGTAAGCTCATCAGATATAACTGAGGGCTCAATATCAGTTTCAGAAATTACTTTTACTCCAACTAATTGGAATTCAACACAGACAATAACAATTACCGGCTTGGATGATGAGGTTCAGGACAGCGATGTCAATTATAACATTGTCTTGGGATTGTCAGTTTCAACCGATCCAAGCTATAACGGCATCCAAAAGGCCGACATAAACTTGGATAATCAGGATAATGATATTGCAAATCTAATAGTGTCAACAATAACCGGTGGTACGACAGAGGCGGGCTCAACAGCGAGCTTTACGATGGTGTTGACTTCGGAGCCAACAGCGGATGTAGTAATACCAGTAAGTTCATCAGTTATTACCGAAGGCACTGTATCTGTATCAAGCGTTACATTTACGCCAGCAAATTGGGATTTATTACAAACAATAACTGTGACCGGAATCGATGATGAGATTCAAGACGGCGATATTAGTTATAATATTGTCCTGGGTGCCTCAATATCTTCGGATCCAAGCTATAATGCAATAGATAAAGCCGACATTAATTTAATAAACCAAGATAATGATGTTGCGAACATATTGATATCAGCAATATCAGGTGCTACGACGGAAGCAGGAACAACGGCTTGGGTAACGGTGGTATTAACAACAGAGCCAACAGGTGATGTGGTGATGCCAGTGAGTTCATCAGATATAACGGAAGGCGCTGTGGCGCAAAGCAGCATAACCTTTACTACAAGTAACTGGGATACGGTGCAGACAATTGTTGTGGCAGGATTAGATGATGCTGTTCAGGACAGCGATATCAATTATAACATTGTCTTTGGCACAACGGTTTCAACGGATGGTAATTACAATAGTATGGAATTTTCCGATATTGCCGTGGTTAATACAGATGATGATGTTGCGAATGTAACGGTATCATCAATTTCAGGTAACACCGAAGAGAACGGGACACCAGCAACATTCTCCGTAGTTTTAACCTCAGAGCCAACCGCCAATGTAGTAATACCGGTTGTCTCATCTGATACAACAGAAGGTTCTATTACAATTACCGAGATTACCTTTACTCCAACTAATTGGAATATACCGCAGATAATAACGATTACAGGCGTCGATGATGCCGAACTTGATGCAGATATGGGCTACTCGATTATCCTTGGCAACCCTGTATCAAGTGATCCGATTTATGCAGCGAAAACGATCAATGATGTAAATTTAAATAATCTAAATGATGATTTCCAAATTTCATCAGCCACGCTTATTGCAATGATTGCCAATGATGAAGATATAACGCAAGTTGATACCTCGGCGATAACCGATATGAGTTCTTTGTTTTCCTACAACGGCACATTCAATCAGGATATATCAGGTTGGGATGTGAGTAGTGTAACTAGCATGAAGAATATGTTTAAGGGTGCGTCGGCCTTTAACCAAGATATATCGGGATGGGATGTGAGTAATGTAACTAACATGAGTGCTATGTTTGAGAGTAATTATGTATTTGATCAGGATCTTTCCGGATGGGATGTGAGTAGTGTAACTAGCATGAGGAATATGTTTAGATCAATGTACGCCTTTAATGCAGATATTTCAGCTTGGGATACCTCAAATGTTACTGATATGAGTAGTATGTTTTATAGTAATTACTCATTCGATAGCGATATATCCAACTGGAATGTTGCCAATGTAACTTGGAGTGGTCAAGATAGTTTCAATACACAAGCAATATTAAAATGCTACAATACCCCAGTGTTTACTGGAACGACTAGAATTGGTTGTTACCCACCAGAAATACAAGCCAGCACAATCTCCGGATCTACATCTGAAGCAGGAAGTACAGCAACATTTACAGTTGTATTAAGTTCTGAGCCAAGATGGGATGTAACAATACCTGTTGCATCTAGTGATACTACGGAAGGGTCAGTAACTGTAACTGAACTTACGTTTACTCCAATAGATTGGTTTGTATCTCAAACTGTAACTGTAACTGGCGTTGATGACGCGATTGTAGATGGCGATATCAGTTATGACATAGTTCTTGGATCATCAGCATCGACGGATCCGGATTATGATAATGTTACGGTAAATGTAGCAGTAGTGAATACGAATTATGAAATACCAGAAACAAATCAAACACTGATCGATAGGATTGCTAATGGTGAAGATGTATCAGCTGCGAATACCTCGCAAGTAACATCCATGAATCAACTATTTGCTAGTAATACCACATTTAATCAAGATATCTCAGGTTGGGATACAAGTAGTGTAACGGATATGTATGGGATGTTTTACGGAGCTTCGTCATTTAACTATGATATCTCAGGTTGGGATACTTCAAGTGTAACAAATATGGAAAAGATGTTTGCATACTCGGGGTCTCAACCGCATGATATCTCTAGCTGGGATGTAAGTAGTGTGACGAATATGGTAAGTATGTTTGAGGGAAATTCTTCAGTGGGCGTAAATATGAGTGCGTGGGATACGGGTAGTGTAACGTCAATGAGGAATATGTTCTATAAGGCCTACTACTTTAACTCTGATATCTCAGGCTGGGATACTTCAAGTGTAACAACTATGGGGGGGATGTTCTCCCGAGCAAACAACTTCAATCAGGATATATCAGCTTGGAATACTTCAAGTGTAACAAATATGTATCAGATGTTTTATGAAGCGTATGACTTTAACTCCAATATTGGTAACTGGAATACTTCAAGTGTAACAAGTATGGTTGGGCTGTTCCAAAGGGCTCGCGCCTTTAATCAGCCAATTGGATCATGGAATATGAGCAGTGTTACCGATATAAAATATATATTTATGGCTGCCGATTCATTCGATCAGGATCTAAGCGGGTGGGATGTAAGTAATGTAGTGCAAATGGCTTACGCTTTCTATGATGCTGGTGTGTTTAATTCGCCATTAGACAGCTGGAATGTGACTGGTGCCTCAGATTTAAAGCTAATGTTTAGCAAAGCAACACTATTCAATCAACCGATTGGATCATGGGATACTTCCGGCATAACAAATATGGAGGGTGTGTTTAAGGACGCAACAGGATTCAATCAGGATATAGGGTTATGGGATACAAGCAGTGTTACTTATATGAAGGATATGTTTTTTGGTGCTGGAACGTTCAACCAAGATATCAGTGGTTGGGTGGTTGGAAATTCAACAAATATGCAAAATATGTTCAGGAGTGCATCATCTTTTAACCAAGATCTCTCTGGATGGAATGTAAGTAACGTAAGCGTTATTGACTATATGTTTATGAGCGCAACTACATTTAACCAAAATATATCTGGATGGAATGTTGGCAATGTAGCAACCTCAGTAGGTTTCAATTCAGGCTCTCCGCTGACTTGTGATAATATGCCATTATTGCCAGAGGCATCAACTGGATGCTCATTGGGTCCATCAACAGCAACAGTGACTCTATCTGAATTACAGACTATGATCGCCGTTGGTGATGATGTAACGCAAGTAGATACATCAACCATAACCGATATGAATAACTTATTCTATAATAATAGAACCTTTAACCAAGCCATCGGGAATTGGGATACTAGTGCCGTAACCAATATGTCTAATATGTTTAACGGTGCTTATGATTTCAACCAAGATATATCAGGTTGGGATACTGGTAGCGTAACCAATATGAGTAATATGTTCTATGAGGCTTATGATTTTAATTCCGCAATAAATACCTGGAACGTTTCCAATGTAACGACTATGACTTATATGTTTTTCAATACGCTTGGGTTTAACCAACCAATAGGTAGTTGGAATGTATCAAACGTAACCAATATGCATGGAATGTTAAGAAACTCGTGGAAATTTAACCAAGACATAAGTGCTTGGGATGTAAGTAATGTAACTACTATGGAGCAGATGCTTTGGAATGCCACGGATTTTAATCAAGATATATCAGGCTGGAACGTAGCAAATGTTGTTTCAACAAGCTTGTTCAGTGATGGTACATCACAAACTTGTGTAAACACACCGGTGTTCAATACACCAATATGTACGCCACCGCCATCAACCGCGACCGTAACAAGGGCTGAATTAGATGTGATGATAGCGAATGGTGATGATATAACTCAAGTTGATACATCAACTATCACCGATATGAGTTCTTTGTTTTCCAATAAGCAAACTTTCAACCAGGATCTATCAGGCTGGGATGTAAGTAATGTAACAGATATGAGTCAGATGTTCTACCAGGCTCTGGAATATAATCAATCAATGAGCAGCTGGGATGTAAGTAATGTAACAGATATGAGTTTTATGTTCATAAACGCCAGAAAGATCAACCAAGATATAAGCGGATGGAACGTGTCAAGTGTAACGAATATGCAGCATATGTTTTCATCAGCATATGCCTTCAATCAACCACTAAATAGCTGGGATGTAAGTAATGTAACGAATATGAGTTACATGTTCGAGGCAAATTCCGGCTTCAATCAGCCCCTTAATTTATGGAATACAGCCGCAGTAACAGACATGACTGCTATGTTCTCATACTCATTTGCTAATTGGATCGTCTTTAATCAAGATATATCAGGATGGAATGTAAGTAATGTAACGGCGACAACAAATTTCAATAATAATGCTCCACTGACTTGTGTAAACACACCGGTGTTCAATACACCAATATGTACCGTTCCACCTTCAACAGCGACCGTAACAAGAGCTGAATTAGATGTGATGATAGCGAATGGTGATGATGTGACTCAAGTTGATACGTCAACTATCACAGACATGAGTTATTTAATCTATGGTAATACAACGTTTAACCAGGATGTATCAGGATGGGATGTGAGTAGTGTAACCGATATGAACAGTATGTTTTATAACGCGCTAGTATTTAATAATAATGGCGTAGCACTAAACTGGGGTGATACAAGTAGTGTAACAACTATGCAAAATATGTTTAATGGAGCAAAAGCCTTCAATCAGGATATATCAGGATGGGATACAAGCGCTGTAACCACATTATACCAAATGTTTGCATCGGCTGATAATTTCAATCAACCAATTGGGGCATGGAATACAAGTAGTGTAACGAGCATGCAAGGCATGTTTGCTAATGGTGGAACTTTCAATCAACCAATTGGGGCATGGGATACAAGCAATGTAACGATCATGTACAATATGTTTTATCGTCTTATGTCCTTTGATCAACCACTAAACACCTGGGATGCGTCAAGCGTAACCAATATGGGTGGCATGTTTTATCAAGCTTCCAGCTTCAATCAAGATATATCAGGATGGAATGTAAGTAATGTAACGTCGACAACAAATTTCAATAATTATGCTCCACTAACCTGTGCAAACACACCGGTGTTCAATACACCAATATGTACCGTTCCACCTTCTACGGCAACAGTAACAAGGGCTGAATTAGATGTGATGATAGCGAATGGTGATGATGTGACTCAGGTAGATACATCAACTATCACAGATATGAGTGATTTGTTTTCCAATCATTCAACCTTCAACCAGGCCATCGGTAATTGGAACACAAGTAGTGTAACCAATATGGGTAAAATGTTCTACCAAGCTACAGATTACAATCAACCAATCAGCAACTGGGATGTAAGTAACGTAACGGATATGAGTCTGATGTTCTACAACGCAAGGTCTTTCAACCAGGATATAAGTGTGTGGAATACAGCCGCAGTAACGACTATGCAGCATATGTTTGCGACAGCATATGCTTTCAATCAGCCTATAAATAGCTGGGATGTGAGTAGTGTAACGAATATGAGTTACATGTTCAGCTCTAATTCCGGCTTCAATCAGCCCCTTAATTTATGGAATACAGCCGCAGTAACGGATATGAGTTCCATGTTCGCATACCCATATGCTAATTGGATCGTCTTTAATCAAGATATATCAGGATGGAATGTTGGTAATGTAACAGCAACAACAAATTTCAACCAAAACGCCCCACTTACGTGTGCAAACACACCGGTATTCAATACGCCGATATGTACGCCACCACCATCTACGGCGACAGTAACAAGAGCTGAATTAGATGTGATGATAGCGAATGGTGATGATGTGACTCAGGTAGATACATCAACTATCACCGATATGAGTTATCTTTTCGATGGTAATACCACCTTCAACCAAGATATAGGTGGCTGGGATGTGAGTAATGTAACAACCATTACAAATATATTTTTAAATGCTGATGTGTTTAATCAAGATTTATCGAATTGGAATACTAGCAATGTGACAGAAATACGAGGCGCATTTAAAGGCGCCAAATTATTTAACAGCGATGTAAGTACATGGGATGTAAGTAGCGTTGGCGATGCATATGCTACCTTTAGAAATTCAGGATTCAACCAAGACATATCTAGCTGGGATGTGAGTAGTTTCACTAACGTTGATAAATGGTTTCTTGATGGCTCACCACTCGAGGACCCTTTTGCAGCCAACTGTGCAAAATTACCATCCGCACCTTATAGTTGGTTCAATTGCGTCAATTCAAATGATCCGGTAACAAACGCCGAATTCGATGCAATCACCACCAACGTTAATTATTGGGGTTATGATTTAACACAATTAAACACATCCCAAGTCACTGATATGAGTTGGGCATTAAGTTACAATACCACATTTAACCAGGATATATCAGCATGGGATACGAGCAACGTAACCTTAATGAACTCATTATTTGATGGTGTAACCAGTTTCAACAAGGATATATCAGCATGGGATGTGTCAAGTGTAACAAATATGCAACAGCTGTTTTCGAATGCATCATCCTTCAACCAAGATATATCTAGCTGGGATGTGAGTAGCTTACAAAACGCCGCATTTATGTTCTATAAGGCAAATGGATTCAATCAACCACTAAGCTTGTGGAATACAATATCAGTAACCGATATGAGTAATATGTTTAGAACAAATTTATCTTTTAACCAAGATATATCTGGCTGGGATGTAAGTAATGTAACATCAACAGGCCTATTCGTAGATGGTTCTTCTGTCCTGGTTTGTGCAAACATTCCAGTATTCAATACACCAATATGTACTCCATAGGTATATACCAATAAGTTTATTGAAGAAAAGGATGATGATATGGTCCAGAAAAAATATAATCAAATAATATCATTAATAACCGTTAGGTTAATATTGATGATATTTATGATGGTGTTAGTCCTAAACGAATTTATTGTTTCGAGTATATTATTGCTGGCTTTATGGGCCTGGGCAGAAGTATTATTGCTAAGAGATAATAAACAGATAAATGAAGTTGCTGTGGGCGTTCATAGTGCCCTGCAACATCATAATCTAACAGACACCAGTTATTTGAAATTTTTCCGATCAATAGATGAAGATTTTGATTTCTATAAAGAATATGAAGAGATATTTAATTTTAATTTATCCACGGGTAGTGACGTGCCATTTATGGTAAGGCTTTTTGAGAACCCAGATTATGATTGGTTTTTCCCATCAATATTTCATGGTAGGCATGGATTAAAGGAGCATGACTTCGCCCACCTACTATTATCGCGCGGTTTTAACGTAGTAGATGAAATCTGTGTAATTGGAACAACGGCGGGTAGTAGTAAGAAGATGAACTGGTTTAATACGCCAGTATTTTATATGGCCCAATGGGTTTTCTATCCAAGGGCATTTCGGTTTCCACTTAAGTACTATCCAATTTGGAGGGCGTATGTAAAGTACGGTTCTCTCCTTAATAAAGACATTTCTAAAATATCACCTCAAGCCTTTGAAGGCAAGAGTGCAATGGAAGTGCGTGCCGAGGTTGGAGTTTTCAAGGCCAACCTTATCCCAATTTATAAGCAAGAAGCCATAAATCATGGCGTTAATGCAAGGCTGCTAGATGGGATGATTGTTTCTCAGGAAGAGATGCTCTCTATAGAAAGGAATACCATCGATATTATAATTTCATCTAAGCTATTGGCGGATGATTTGTTTTTTCCACCAGTAATCAATACCGTGTCAAAAAATCTATTATCTGGCACTAAGTATAAGTGGATAGTGCCAAATACCAAAGAAATGAAGATGAAAATTAAAGCATTGAAAGAGCTTCATTCGAATCATGAAAATATGACAATTGCAATTATCTCACAAAAAGATCATGAAGATAACTACGGCGAGGCCGAAGATATATTATTCTACGATGGGGTAATATCTCTATTCAAAACCGGTCATGATCAGTATTTAATAAAGGCAATTTAATATGAAGCAAACAAGAATAAACTTCATTTTGAGTTATATAACGATAAGGCTAATATTATTAATTGTTTTTTTTGTTATATATAATAATGACTTGGTCTTCACCAGTATATTTTTTTTATTCACTTGGATATTTTCCGAGCTGGCATTAAAAAATCAAAGAAAAGTAAATTTAGTAGCTATTGGTGTTCATAATG
>JYMV01002375.1_pt1 | contig 14198 bp, 6 predicted proteins | sample 338911 | NCBI WGS metagenome assembly JYMV01 (sample SAMN03354496, study PRJNA234377) | hydrothermal vent metagenome | biome: Deep sea; feature: Hydrothermal plumes at the Eastern Lau Spreading Center, Western Pacific Ocean; material: Seawater | place: Tonga | collected 2009 | depth 2000 m m
AACAGTGGATGTTGTGGCTGTGAATGTTTTGGAAGGCGCGTCTGCTGCAGTACACTACCTGCATAACCCGCTTGAAGATTTGGACGTAACGTATTACTATGCGGTTGCCTGTAAGGATGCGTCTAATAATGTGGGTGGACCAGGCTCGTCTGATGGTTCTATTACCAATACAGCAAAAGGGGTTCCAACGATTTCGTTGACTCCGCCTGTATCATTCGCCGCAGACGGTGATTTGCAAGAATGGTATGACAGTGGAATTATGCCGTTTGAACTTGGCGCCACAGATAATTCCTACGGAACGCCTCACTTAGGTTTTGGTGAAGTGGATGATGATAATGATCTGTATGGTACTATTTGGACGGCTGTCGATGATGATTACTTTTATGTAGCTGCAGAAATCTTGGATAACGTTGTGAATAATGATGCCAGTTCAGGATGGTGGACTGCTGATGTTGTACAATTATGTTTTGGATTTTATGATCAACGCGGTTCAAAACATGTGGGTATGCAAAGAGGAACAGAGCCTGATTATAAGATGTATTTCACGCCGGAGGGTGCTAACTCAGACAATGGTGCAGGACTATTGGCTGCGCATGGCGATGGAAATTATTTTCATGAAGTATTTAATCCAGATTATGTTTTCGAATTTAGAATATCACTTGATTCAATACTGATTGAAGATGATGTTAGATTAATTCCGGCAAATGGTACACGCACACCCTTTGAACCAATGGTCTATGATAATGACGGTGATGGGCTAGAGGCAATTATGGTATTATCTCCGACAAATGACGATAATGCCCACCAGACATGCGAAGTGTGGTCCAATACCTGGATTGGTGATCAATCAACAGTTGATATTGATAAGGAAGTAATCGCGAACCAGTTTGCACTGTTTCCTAATTACCCAAATCCTTTCAATCCAGTGACAACAATCGGATTCTCACTACCCAATGCTCAGCAGGTGTCACTATCAGTGTATAACCTGATTGGACAGGAAGTAGTTTCCTTGGTTAATAAGGAACTACCTGCAGGCTACCATACAATAAACTGGTATGCAGGAAGTATGGCATCTGGCGTCTATCTTTCTAGGTTATCTTCTGGAGGAAAGACCATTACACAGAAAATGCTTTTATTGAAATAACACCTGAAGAAAAAAAGGGCAGAAAATATTTTCTGCCCTTTTTTTTTCTTATTACAAACTTATACGACAAAATAGAAATATTTAAACTGTAATTTTTAAAGCAGAATATTTATGCCCATTAAAAAATTATCAATTATTATTCCTTTACTTGGATATCTCTTTGGCCAGACTACTGGGAAAATTTCAGGTTCAATTACTGATAAAATAACTTCTGAATCGCTCCCCGGCACGAATATTTATCTAGAACAGACCCCTTATGGGACAGCATCAGATAGGGACGGACGTTTTTCTATAATCAATATTCCTCCTGGTAATTACACACTTAAGGTAGATATGATAGGATATAAATCGGTTCGTTTGGAAGCTGTAAAGATCTCCGTGAATCGAACACTTTCATTGGATATTGAAATGGAACAAACGGTTATCGAGGGGGAAGTGGTTACCGTTGAAGTTGCACGGGTGGCACAGAAAAAAGATCAAACCGGCACAATTAAGAATATATCGGGCGACGAGATCAATGCCTTACCGGTAGAAAGCGTCGGGTCTGTGATTAATATGCAGGCCGGCGTGGTCAATGGGCATTTTCGCGGAGGCAGAAATACAGAAGTAACTTATATGATCGATGGGGTCCAGGTGGATGAACCATTCGGCGGCAGTGGTGCTGCTGTTGAGATACAGCCGGAAGCGGTACAGGACCTGGAAGTGATCACTGGCACCTTTAACGCGGAATACGGACGGGCCATGAGCGGTGTAGTAAATTTGATTACCCGGGATGGTGGACCGGAATTTGAGGGATCTGTATCTGGAGCACTTTCCTTTTATAATACCAGTAGTAAAGACAAAAATGGTAATGAAATATTTATTGGGCTGACACCTGACCTGAATCGTAGCCAGGATTTTAAATTTACCCTAGGTGGTCCTTTGCTGGGTGAAAAGATCACCTTTTTTACCAATATGCGCTTCCAGGATAACAGAGGACACCTGAACGGCTTTCGGATCTTTGCTGTTAATGATAGCAGTAATTTTTATTTTGATGACCCATCTCTATGGTATTCTTCAAAGTCCGGTGACAGTACCTATGTGCCCATGAACACAGGAGACCATGTTTCACAATTATTTAAGCTTAGCTTCAACCTTTTCAAGGGTATCCGTTTCTCTTTTTTGAATTCTAACAACGACGACGGATGGTATTGGTATGATCACGCTTTCAAATACAACCCAGATGGACGGGCCAGGGGTCGTAAAGAGACACTCTACAACGCCTTTCAGCTGAACCAAATGATCACTCCCAAACTATTTTATGAGCTAAAGCTGTCTAGAATGGATTACACTAGCAGTACCCATGTCTACCAAGATCCGTTGGATAGCAGATATGTCCATGACAAATATCTTGAAAATTATGGATCAGGATTTTTCACTGGCGGGCAGCAGAAAGACCACAGTACGCTTACCATGATCGATAACACTTTGAAGTTTGATATGACATGGCAGATCACTCATCGCCACAGTATCAAAATGGGTTTGTTAGGTATTGCCCATGACGTAGATCAAAAATGGCAACAAATTCGTAACAAGTACGATGGTGAAGCAGTACAGGAAGATCTTTATGAGCCTATAGTGTATGGCGATTCTACTGTCTACGCTGATATTTACAAAGTTAAGCCGCAGGAGACTGCTGTCTATATCCAGGATAAAATGGAGTTTGATGAAATGGTTGTGAATGTAGGTTTGCGCTATGATGTCTTTGATCCTGCCAGCCCATACCCGTCCAACCGCAGAAACCCGGCAAACCAACTGGTCTTGCCGGATTCCATGACTTCCGCCTATCCACAGGCTCCGGTCATTGAACAATTGAGTCCTCGTATTGGTTTTGCCTATCAGCTTGGAAATCAGGCAGTTTTGCATTTCAGCTATGGACATTTTTTTCAGATGCCTCCCTTGTATGCCATGTACCAGAATCACAGTTTTTTAGTTGGACCAAATGATTATGGAACCACCATGGGCAATGTTCTTTTGGACCCTGAAAAAACCATCACCTATGAGATTGGGCTCTGGCAGGAACTGACCCGCGGGCTGAACTTGGATGTAGCTCTCTTTTACCGGGATATTTATAATCTGCTCAGTACCAAAATTATCTCTACCTATAACCAGATCGAATATGGTCTCTATACCAACAAGGATTATGGCAATGCCCGGGGACTGGAAGTCAAGCTCGATCTGGGATACGGCGCTGTCAAGAGTATGGTGAATTATACGCTGCAGTACACGCGCGGCAACGCGGATTACCCTACACAGACGTTTGACCGGGCAGGCAATAACATGGACCCTGTTAACCGCTTTATTCCCATGAGCTGGGACCAGCGCCACACCCTTAATGGTACGATCATGTTTTTCGGTGAGAACTATGGTGGTACGGTAATAGCCTATTATAATTCTGGTTCGCCCTACACCTTTTCCCCGCAAAGCGAAAGTGTGCTTTCCAGGATTAATTTATACCCGAATAACGATTACAAACCCGCTACGTCCACTGTAGATGCAACTCTCTACTACAATTTTAAGCTAATGGAGCGCCTGCAGGGGAGAATTGACCTTACCATATACAACCTTCTGGACCGCTTGAATGAAAACTGGGTGGATGGACAGACCGGCCGTGCGTACACGGCTGTTATAAAAAATACAGATCTGGCTGGACACCGCAGTGATTTCAACAATTATGAAGACCGCATAAAGAACCCATCCATGTATTCTGCCCCCCGGATGGTGAAATTGGCAGTAGGAATTCAATTTTAACAGTGATGCGATTCGGTACTAAAGCTTTTACTGGTTTCCTGGTGATTTTTAATCTTATTCTGAGCCAGGGGAAAGAGTATGAAGGTCCCGAGGACTCTGCCGGGGACATTGCGGCTGAAAAAGAGGGCTATATGACAGGAAACCGAGTATTTATTTATTTTCGCAATACAACGGAGCTTTCCGATTGGCCCAGGGTAAACGTTTCCAAATGGCCCAACAATCCAAATGGTTTAAAAATGACGGATGGGATCGGGTTGCTGGTGGGAGCCAAGGTTTATATTGAGGATGACGGCGATGGGGCCACAGTGGATACAATCCCACTGACGGAACTTGTTGATATTTATACCACAGACCACCACACGCTTTATTACCTGCAGACCAGCTATCGGGAAGAAATGGACAAGGATCCCACGGGAACGGTGGAGTGGGGATTTTATCCTGTATTTGGATATTTCAACGAAACCGGGGAATACCCGGCACTATCCAACATCGAAAGTTCCTGGCCGATCAGCGGCTGGCCATCCACAGGCCTTGAGACAAAATGGCCCGGCGAGTGGAATGGCCGCTTCGGGAGGGGCGTTATTTATGCTGACCAGGCATGCTATTATGTGGTCAATGATGCCCAGGACCAGGAAAACTTGGGGGCGGAGGATAATGTGAAATATTTTCCAAGACCGGGTCACTATGTGGGTGATCTCAAACCCGATGTAACGATTCAGCCCGGTGTACCCTGGGGCGGACTCGGTATTCGTGTTGCTGTCCGGGGATTTCAGTGGAATAATCCCCAGGCACGAGATGCAATATTCTGGGAATATTCCATTGCAAATGTTTCTGATTATGATTTGAGGGATGTTGCCTTCGGATACTGGTTGGATAATGCTATTGGCGGGGATGGTGATGACGATCTGGGATACTTTAATAGGCAAGTGGATATGGCCTATTCCTGGGATATTAATGGCATCGGCGCCGGCGGGCTGCCGACCGGTGTCATGGGTTTTGCCTACCTGGAAAGTCCAGGGCTGGCATATGATTATATTGATAATGACTTCGATGGTTTAACGGATGAGAAGCGGGACAACGAACCCACTGCTATCGTTGGGCCCACAGATGGGATCACAAACCTGGATGCCTTCCTGGAATTTTACAAACTTAATGCCGAGGATTTAAGAAACCATTGGGATGCGGACGAAGACCAAGATTGGGAAGACGGTGAAGATCTGAACAATGATGGTATTTACCAGTTATCAGAGTATTTTGGTGATGATATTGGCATCGATGGTGTAGGACCCGGTGAGCTAAACTATTATGGTCCGGATCTGGATGGGTCAGAGTGCAATCATCAACCTGATTTCTCAGTCGGAGTTGGCTGCGAACCGAATTTTAACACCACCGATGTTTCTGAATCGGATATGGTGGGTCTGACCTCTTTCCAAATGTTTCCTATCCCCAGCCACGCCGCTTCCAATACTACCCAGTGGTTTAAAAATGATCAAGCCATGTGGGAGCTAATCGGTATTGATTCCCTGGAAGAATACGTAGACAATATCTCCAATCTGGTTGAAGTCTTTGCTTCCGGTCCATTTCCTCTATATCGGGGCCGGGTAGAACGAATTTCCATGTCGGAACTGCATTCCTATGATCCGCTGGCGGGACTTAACTCAGATAACCACACTGCACCTGCATTATATGAACTCAAACGAATTGTCCAGGTCATTTATGAAAAGGATTACCGTTTTGCCCAGCCGCCTAAGATGCCAACCCTGACCGCAACCGCCGGCGATGGTGAAGTGATCCTGACCTGGGATGATATTGCGGACACCAAAACCAGGGATCCATTTGTAGGGAATATAAATGACTTTGAAGGCTATAAGGTATATCGCTCAACGGATAAATACCTGTCCGATCCTGAGATCATCACCGATGGATATGGCACGCCCACGTTCAAAAAATCAATATACCAGTGTGACCTGGTTGATGGAAGGATGGGTTTCACCGATTTTGGGCTGGTGAATGGCGTCGGTTACAACCTAGGATATGATACCGGGATTACCCATATCTTTGTGGACAATACGGTTCAGAATGGCCGGACCTATTACTATGCTGTCGTTGCTTACGATTACGGTGCCCCGCACATTGGTCCCGGCATTGCTCCATCGGAGAACAATACGGTCATTGAACTGAATGAAGCGGAGGAAGTGCGATCCATCGGGAAAAATGTGGCCATTGTAATTCCTCACCAGCGTGCGGCAGGATATGTCCATCCCAAAGTGGAAACGGAGGACAATGACCATTTAGGAAGTGGAACTGTTACACCTTTGATTCGCGCCCAGGGAAGTTTGAAAACAGGCCATGATTATTATCTGACATTTGGTGTAGATACCATTGCCACCGTAAGCAGTTATGATCATGGTTTCGAATACGTGACCAATGGGATTTTCATTTATGATGAGACCGATAGCACAATTCTTGTTTACCAGGAAGATACATCGAAATATGTTGGCAACAATCTGATCTACAGGGATACACTTGAGTATTGGACCCTGAATCCGAGCGGTACGATTTTCACAGATATTTTTGATGGAATGCAGGTAGAGATAGATCCCGGTGTTGAGACCCCATCTTACAATTATGCGAATTCTAATTGGATCAATGGTAGCGGAATCATGCGGATCACACCCTCAACGGCAGAAGGGGTCAAGATGCCTTGGAAGTATAATATTGTTTTTACAGATGATGATTCAGCATATGTTGGTGTAGCCAGGTCTGGAACAGTAAGAGATGAAAATGGTTCATCTATAGGCGCTGATAAAATAACTGAACCTGCAATAAACTTCTATGTGCAGAATACGTCCTTTATAGATACTTCTACGGGCCAGTATGAGCTCATGGATGTTGTGGTCCATGATGTGAATAGTAATGATACTTTAGATCTTTTTGAAGATAGAATATTTGTTGGTGCTCCGACCGGCACTCGATGGAGAGCTACTGCGTTTATCATTGATTTTCAGCTAGCGACTGAATCATCATATCCTGCATCTGGTAGTGTCTACCAGGTAGACTGGAAACGACCATTTCATGAATCAGATACCATAAGGTTTTCGGTAACCGCAGATGATAATCTGGATAGATCTGCCATTGCATCAGATATGGACAGTATTAAGGTAGTGCCCAATCCATATGTCATGACTAATATGATGGAATCGGCAGTCGCAAACCCCTTTTTAAATCAGCGCAGGCGGTTAATGTTCACGCATGTTCCGGCTGATTGCGTCATCAAGATTTTTACAGTAAGTGGTGTTTTGGTGGATGAAATCCTGGTCAGCAATGAACCGGAAAATGGAATTATTCATTGGGACATGCTGACCAAGGAAAACCTGGAAATTGCTGCCGGTATGTATATCTATCATATTGAGGCCCAGGAAACAGGGGATCAAAAACTGGGCAAGTTTGCAGTGATCAAATGAGCAGAATCATTAAATCAAATATTTTTGCGGTTGTCATATGCTGTATGACTTGGTTATGCGGACAAACGATAAATAGATACGGAACCACTGCTGCTAATTTTTTAGAGATTGGTGTGGGTAGTGGTCCCAGTGCAATGGGGGAAGCCTATGTAGCTGTGGCAAATGATGTTTCATCCATTTACTGGAACCCGGCAGGACTGGCCAGTTTATCGAAGCCCTCCGCGCTTTTTATGGTGCAGCCCTGGCTTGTTGATATAGACATGCTTTTTGCTGGCGCTGCCATTGTGGTGCCGAGGGTGGGCGTATTTGGTATTGGAATTACCCAGTTAGATTATGGTGAGATGGATGTGACCACTCTGGAGTATCAAGATGGTACAGGAGAAAAGTTCAGAGCGACAGACATGGCCGCATCCTTCACATTTTCAAGAAAGATCGTACCCTGGTTCTCATTTGGTTCAACTTTGAAGTATGTTAAGTCCAATATCTGGCATAGCTCCGCAAGTGCCTTTGCGGTAGATCTTGGTGTCCTTGTTAATACTAAGTTTTTCTCATTTTCAGGCGAGGATAAGAATGGTATGAATATTGGGATGAGCATATCAAACTTTGGTACCCGCATGAAGTATGATGGAATTGACAATTATCAGCCCATTGATATTTCTGAGTTCGAGGAAGGTAATTACGGCGATGTTGCCGGTCAGTTCAGAACATCCGAATGGGAATTACCCCTTCTTTTCCGGATCGGAGTTTCAATAAAACCCATAGCCACAAGTTTTATGAACCTGACGCTTGCTGCAGATGCGCTGCACCCGAATAATAACGCTGAGTCTGTAAATGTTGGTGCCGCTTTAGACAATAAAATTCCCGGATTTGGTGAAATAAGTATCAGAGGAGGGATGAAAGGCGGCATGAATAACTTATTTACAGAAAATACTGATTTTGGCGTTACAGCTGGTGCGGGAGTCAAATTTTATTATCTTGGTAACAGAGTAATCACCATAGATTACGCATACAAGACCATGGGAGTCCTGGGGAATGTCCAAACTTATACTGTTGGTTTTTCAATTTGATCATGGGCCATGGATCGGCTATTCCGTTTAGGTTTTCTTTTCAACTTTTGTTTTATTGGCTGTTCAGTCCAGCCCGAAGTTCCTGAAGAACGTATCCTGGCCAAAGTTGGATCCTGTATCATTACCAGACAGGAATTCATTCGCCGGGCTGAGTATGCGCTACGTCCCGCTTACTGCAGGCAGGCAAACTATATCCATAAAAAAATTGTCCTGAATTCATTGATCGCTGAAAAGTTAACTGCTATGGAATTTGATAAGAAATCAGATGCAGGAATGGGTGGTGATCACTTAGAGACCCTTCTCAAAGGCCGTAGGGAACAGGCCATGCGTCAAATCTATTTTGCAGAAGAATTTCATTCAAAGGCCAATGTTTCAGATAGTGAGATTAAGCCAGCGTACAAACTGGCAGGACGAAAGGTTAATGTAGAATTTTTAAATCTCCCCGACCTGGAAATAGCAAGTAGAATTAAAGATCTGGTGTCGAAAGATGTTACTCTGGACTCGATCCATAATAATTTATGGGGTGGGCCCGCACCATCCCGTGAGATTAGATGGTTTGATCGTGAGCAGGATGAGGTTTACCAGGCATTATTTACAAATGATATTAAGAAAGGCCAATTGTTGGGACCTTTCAAGACAGAAGACAATACCTATATTATGATGATGGTCAAAGGTTGGACAGATCAGGTGGCAATTACAGAATCAGAACAGAACCAACGCTGGGATGATGTAAAAGAACGGATCACTGATCAAAAAGCCAAAAAATCCTATTTTCAATGGGTGGAAGACCTGATGAGCGGCAAGGAAATGAATTTAAACCCTGATGTCTTTAATGTTTATGCGGATCGGGCAGCAGATTTTTTCTTTAAAATGGATTCTGCCAAACAAAATGCCCTGAACCAGGCAATCTGGAATGAGCCGGAGATTCTTGATCAACCAACTTTTATAACAGATAGGGATGATGAGTTAAATCCAAATTCGATCCTATTGGAATACGATGGGGAGGCCTGGACCATAAATGATTTTAATGAAGAACTAAGATCGCATCCTTTTGTTTTTCGCAAAAGAAAAATGAACCGTAGCGAATTTTCAGCCCAGCTCCGGCTGGCCATCGCTGATATCTTCCGTGATATTGAAATAACGAGGCAGTGCTACAGAGCAGGTTATAATAGACATTGGAGTGTGAACACTTACGTGGATATGTGGCGCCAAGCATCATCCAGCCGAAGATATGGGGTACACGTGAGATCAAAATACAAAGAGATCAATAATCAGGAGCAATGGCTGGAATTCATGAACCCTATCATTGATTCGCTCCAGGCAGTTTATTCCCAGCAGATCAAAATTAACATGGAAGCCTTTGAATCTATTAAACTGACGGCGACCGACATGATCGTCACCCAGCGTGGCGTGCCATACCCTACCGTGGTTCCGTCTTTCCCCATTATTACAACGGATAATCGCCTAGATTATGGTTCAACCATAGAATGAAAAATGAGGCATATGTTCATTCTTTTTTTTCTGATACAAGCTGCTGTTTTCGGACAACTCTATCGGGGTGCAGAATTAAGGACACTTGAGCCCGTTCTGTACGGGAAATTTGAAGCGCGTTATAAACCGGCCCAGGGGGAAGGACTGGTTTCTTCTTTTTTTGTATACAATGATGATTATCCGAATACACCGTGGGTAGAGATCGATATTGAAATTCTGGGGCGGTTCCAACAGGTAGTGGATATGAATACCATGACACCCGGTTCTCATTTAAGAACGCACTATGTACCTTTTTATACCCATCTGGACTTTTTTAAGTATGGTTTTGAGTGGACACCTGACTATGTGGCCTGGTTTATCAATGGTGAAGAAGTTTACAGGCAAACAGCTGACCATGTAGCAGATTTAAACCACTCTGCAAAAATTATGATGAATATCTGGAACCCGATTCATGAGGACTGGGTTGGAATTTGGGATGAGCGTGTACTGCCGCGGTTTGCATACTATGACTGGGTGCGTTACGCTTCCTACACTCCGGGCAGCGGTGACACAGGAACCGATTATGATTTCACCCACCAATGGCAGGATGAGTTTACCGAATTTGATACTACTCGGTGGGAAAAAAGTGACAACCATACCTGGAATGGTAACCAAGCTCTCTTCATTAAAGAAAATGCAGTTATTGAGGAAGACTACCTGATTCTGTGTCTTACAGATGATCAGCATATTGGCTTTGTAGATAATACCCCGCCCTATGGAATATGGGCACGTGCGGAAAGCGATTCCATTACAGTAAGATTTAGTGAAGAGTTGGATTCGCAGACAGCTCAATCTCCAAGTAGTTATTCTATCAGCGGGGTATCGGTGCTTTCCACAACTCTTTTGCCGGATCAGCGTACAGTTAATCTGGGAGTTTCCGGCATGGATCCGAATGGTACCTATAACTTAGTTCTGCTAGGAATACAGGATGATGCCCAGCCACCCAATACGCAGATGGGCCAGGTTTTTCAAATTGATATGCCACAGCCCTTATCTTTTCCTTTAATGATCAATAATGCTGGCGGTACCTACAATGAGTATCTTTCTGATCAGTTATGGTCATCAGCTGTGGAGTATGGGCACATGAACGGGAACTATCAGGTTACGGATCAGGGAATAAGCAACACCAATCAAGAAGACCTGTACCGTTCATCCCTTAACCGTGTTGTCTCTTATAAGGTACGTGTTCCAGACGGTGTGTACTCTACCACCATAAAACTATCTGAAAATTATTATGATGCTGTTGGCGAGCGGTCTTTCGACATTTTTGCTGAAGACTCAATGTGGGTGTCTGCCTTGGATGTCTATGCACTCGCAGGGCAGTTTACTGCTGTTGATACTACACTAGAAGGCATAGAGGTAGAAGATGGTATTCTTGATTTATACTTTTCTGCTGTAGACTATGGTGAAGGCTATGAATATGCAGGACCTTTGCTTAATGCTATGGTAGTGGAACAGGACTCAATATTTGAGCTGGAGACAATTCTAGACTTTTTACCCCGTGAAGATCAAATTCATTTGTTTCAGAACCACCCTAATCCATTTAATCCTTCAACGACGTTCAGTTATTCTGTATCTAAACCAGGGGAGAGTGAGCTCGCTTTATATACTGTTATGGGGCATCTGGTTTCTCGAATATTTAACCGCTATAGCACAGTTGGGAATCATAAGGTAGAATGGTCATCGAGTGATCTATCCAGCGGATTGTATATTGCCAGGTTGACCCATAATTCCGCCATCAAAACCAGGAGAATCCTGATAATAAAATGAAAACTACAAACATCAGAAAAAAACACTGCATTCAACTCCTTTTCTTTCTGCTCATGATCCAGGGTATTAAAGGGAAACCCTATCGTGGCGGAGAACTAAGAACCTATGATACGTATCGCTACGGCAGATTTGAAGTTAGAATGCAATCAGCTGCGGGAAGTGGGGTACTCAGTTCATTTTTTACTTACCGGGATTATTGGTCTGAAGGGCTTACCGGTTCAGAAAACTGGAATGAGATCGATTGGGAGTACTTAGGTAATCATAACGATAAAGCACAGACAAATTATATCACCCAAAATGAATGGAATCATGAACAGTTAATTACGGTTGATTTCAATCCTCATGATGGTTTTCATGTTTATGCATTTGAATGGACACCAGAGTATCTTGCTTTTTTTATTGATTATGAACTTGTCCGTTATGATAACAGTTATATAATTGATTCGTTATACCACTACCAGAAAATCATGATGAATATTTGGCAGCCAACCTATGTGGAATGGGTGGGCGAATTCGATCCAGATATATTACCCGTTTATGCATTTTATGATTGGGTGAAATATTATGCCTATGTTCCTGGTACTGGGAATACGGGAACGGATAATGATTTTATCCAACTTTGGGAAGATGATTTTGACGACTGGGACACTGACCGTTGGGAAAAAGCAACACACACCTTTGAAAATAACAACGTTGACTTCATTGAAGAAAACGTGGTTTTCTATGACGGCTATATGATCCTTTGTATGACCACTCCTAATAATACTGGATATGAACCAGAAGGCCCTGAGTATACATTACAAAATCCAGGGTTTGAATCAAATTTTGATAATTGGTCGGTTTGGCCTGAAAACCTTACGAACTATTCCGTGGTGACCGAACCTGTGTTACATGGCAATCACTCTCTAAAATTGTTTGGACAAAACACAGGAACGACAAATAATATTTCGATTTATCAAACCTTTAACCCTTCCCAAGAAGACGAATTCACCTTTTCGGGATTCGTTTATACAGCATCTGATGACCCCATACTTGGAGAAAATACCGCATTTCTTGAGCTAACTTTTTTTGATGGGAACTGGAATGCATTGGGTGAACAACCCGTATCATCACCAATTACAAGTTCATCACCTGCCGATCAGTGGATTCCATTAAGTGTTTCAGGTACAGCGCCCAATGGTGTTGTGTCTTTTAACATCGCTATGATATTTAGACAAGTCAATGATGCCGGTGGCTCCGTTTACTTCGACGACCTAGGCTTGTCTTATCAAAATCTTTCAACAAGTTCGGATTTAGCTTCAGCCAATCATACCGTCTTTCAGACTTATCCAAATCCATTTAACAAACGTATTGTTATTCAGTTCAAAGTTGAAGATTCCAGTCCGGTGATGCTGACCATTGTAAACGTGTTGGGACAGCACGTCAAAACAGTCGTAAAGGAGGGTCTTTATTCAGGTGAATATAAACTCTCCTGGGATGGGACTGATCATAATGGAAAAGAGTTGCCATCTGGCGTTTACTTTGCACTGCTTAAAGGCATTAGCAGTATTGAAGTACGAAAAATAATATTATTAAAATGAAAATCGCCCATGTCTACAGCATACTACTTTTTGTTTTCTTTTTTGTTACTGTTCTAGCATGTGAAGAAGAAATAAAAGAAACAAAAGATGACCCTGTATTTTCTGATACCAGTGCCTGGTTGCTTGTTTGGTTTGATGAGTTTAATGGAACAGGCATAGATGATGAAAAATGGAATAAACTCCTCTGGCGGCCCGGTTGGGTCAATAATGAGTCCCAGGCTTACACAGACAGGGACAAAAACCTTTTTCTTCGAGATGGGAAACTGGTTATTCGTGGCCTAATTGAGCCCGGATATGCGGGTACGGATTATAGTGGTACTGATTATGTCGCTGATTTTACGTCCGGCAGAGTGAACACGGCTGGACTGGCAGCCTGGACGTATGGAAAATTTGATATACGGGCAAAGCTTCCCAAGGGAAACGGATCCTGGCCTGCGATCTGGATGCTGGGATCCAATATATCTACAGTAGGATGGCCACATTGCGGTGAAATTGATATTATGGAGCATGTGGGACATGATGATGGGAATATCCATGCATCCATTCATACAACAGATTTTAATCATATGATTGGCACTCAAAAATCCGGCCAAGTAACGGTTCCGACCGCCACAGATTCCTTCCACGTTTATTCCTTGGAGTGGGACAGCACCTATATTCGCTATCTGGTCAATGATGATCCCTATTTCTTTATTTACAATGACAGTAATGGAGATGAAAATAAATGGCCATTCAATAACCCCCATTACATTATACTTAACTTAGCTATAGGTGGTGATTGGGGCGGCGCTCAGGGAATTGATAATTCTGCTTTTCCGATGGAAATGGAAGTTGATTTTATCCAGGTCTTTAA
>JYMV01031888.1_pt1 | contig 14197 bp, 10 predicted proteins | sample 338911 | NCBI WGS metagenome assembly JYMV01 (sample SAMN03354496, study PRJNA234377) | hydrothermal vent metagenome | biome: Deep sea; feature: Hydrothermal plumes at the Eastern Lau Spreading Center, Western Pacific Ocean; material: Seawater | place: Tonga | collected 2009 | depth 2000 m m
GCGGAAGATTGGTACGGCTTTGATGACGCTGTCGTTGCCGCGGCTCGTATCTTGGGCATTCTCAGCCGCCACGACGGTGATGCCATTGGCTTTTTCGACCGCTATCCCAAGCTCTGCACCACCCCTGAGATCACTATCCCTGTCACCGAGGAAACCAAGTTTGCTATCGTCGAGTATCTGCAGAATCATGCGGATTTGGGGGACGGTGAGCGCACAATTATCGATGGGATACGTATGGATTATGAGGGTGGCTGGGGTTTATGCCGGGCTTCGAATACGTCGCCGAAGCTGGTGACACGGTATGAAGCGAAGACCGAAGATGCCCTCCTTAGAATTCGTACGCTCTTCGAGGAGGCTATCGAACAGGCGATTACCGTGGTGGGTGATGTACCTCAGGGCCCAAATGTAGAACATACGTTTAAGGAAAGGCTGTGAAAAAAGCGATCATTACAGGTATTACCGGCCAAGACGGCACCTATCTTGCCGAGCTGCTTCTGGAAAAGGGGTATAAGGTTTATGGCGCTTATCGGCGCACGGCTTCCGTCAATTTCTGGCGGATCCAGGAGATGGGCATCGATCGTCATCCGAACCTGAATCTGGTGGAATATGATCTGACCGACCTGTCATCGTGCATTCGCCTATTGCAGACCTCAGAAGCGACGGAAGTCTACAACTTGGCGGCGCAAAGTTTCGTCGGTGTGTCGTTCGATCAACCGGTCACCACTGCGGAAATCACCGGATTGGGGGCGGTGAATCTGTTGGAGGCCATTCGCATCGTAAATCCCGCGATTCGCTTCTATCAGGCATCGACCTCGGAAATGTTCGGTAAGGTTCAAGAGATTCCACAGACCGAGAGCACGCCGTTCTATCCGCGTAGCCCTTACGGCATAGCTAAGCTGTACGCACACTGGATGACCATCAACTACCGGGAATCCCACGGCATTTTTGGCACCAGTGGCATTCTCTTCAACCATGAGTCGCCACTGCGGGGCCAGGAGTTTGTGACCCGCAAGATCACCGATTCGATCGCCAAGATCAAACTCGGCAAGCAAGAGCGTTTGGAATTGGGCAACATGGACGCGAAACGGGACTGGGGTTTCGCCAAGGATTACGTTGACGGCATGTGGCGCATGCTTCAGGTTAACGAGCCGGATACTTATGTGCTGGCCACCAACCGAACCGAGTCAGTTCGCGATTTTGTCAGCATGGCCTGCAAAGCGGCGGAGATCGATATTGACTGGCGAGGTAAGGGCGAGGAAGAGACCGGTGTCGATACCTCCTCCGGCAAGGTTATTGTCGCAGTCAATCCAAAGTTTTACCGTCCCGCGGAAGTCGATCTGTTGATAGGTGATCCGGCCCGGGCTAAGGAGAAGCTGGGTTGGGAACCAACCACCACCCTCGAGGAACTTTGCCGGATGATGGTTGAAGCCGATTTGCGCCGCAATCAGCAAGGATTTTCGTTTTAATGGCAAAGACGGTTCTAATAACGGGGAGTCAGGGCTTTACCGGTCGTTATATGAGCGAGGAGTTGGTGTCCGCCGGTTATCGGGTGGTCGGGCTGGGTAGCCAGCCCGACGAGGATCCCGGCTATATCCAGGTGGACATTACCGATCCGGAAGCGATTCGGGTCCGCATCGCCGAGTTGCGGCCCGATATTGTCGTCCATCTGGCGGCGGTGGCGTTCGTCGGTGAGGGCAATGCCAACAGCTTTTACGAGGTCAATCTGATCGGCACTCGTAACTTGCTGGCGGCTCTGGCGGCTGCCGATAAACCGCCGGAAAGTGTGTTGCTGGCAAGCAGCGCCAACGTCTATGGCAATCAGCGGGGCGGTAGGCTAGCCGAGGACACCCCGCCTGCTCCGGCCAACGATTACGCGGTTAGCAAGCTGGCCATGGAACATATGGCATGGTTGTGGATGCCCCGGCTGCCGATCGTCATCGCGAGGCCATTCAATTACACCGGTGTCGGCCAGGCGGAACACTTCCTAGTGCCCAAGATTGTTTCCCACTTCAAGCGTCGCGCGGCGGTCATCGAGCTCGGCAACCTGGAGGTGTGGCGTGATTTCAGCGACGTCCGCTCGGTGGTGGCGGCGTATCGTGCCCTGATAGAGCGGAGGGCGGCCGGTGAGGTGTTCAATGTGGCTTCCGGGCAACCTCATTCGCTCAAGGAGATTCTGGCGCTGTGTTCGGAGATTACCGGCCATCAACTGCAAGTGCGAGTGAATCCGGCTTTCGTCAGAGCCAACGAGGTGAAAACGCTGTGCGGCGATGCTGCTAAGCTGGCAGCGTACGTCGGTGAATGGCAGAAGTCCGATCTGAAAAGTACCCTTCGGTGGATGTTGGCGGAAAATTGATGAAACTGATCCTATCCGTGGAACCGGTCCGGTTTCCTCTGACGGGTATTGGGCGCTACACCTATGAGTTGGCGAAAGGGATGCTGGCGGTGAACACTTTCGATGAATTCAGGCTGTTTTCCGGGGTGCGTTTTATCTCTGATCTGCCAGAGCCGGTGGATCAATCACCAGCCTCCCACGATATCAGGCGCCTGGCTCAGAAAAGCCGCCTTGTTACTTCGTTGTACGGGGTGCTGATGCCGTTGATTCGCAAGCGGGCGCTGTCCGGATTCGATGCCTTCATTTATCACAGCACCAACTTTTTCCTGCCCCCTTTCCCCGGGCGGAAAGTGGCCACTTTTCACGATCTTTCCCCGTTCACTTGGTCACAGTGCTATGACCCGGCGAAGATCGGTTATTTGCAGCGAGGTCTTAGCAATACCTTGCATACTGCGGACGCGTTGATCACCGATTCCGAATACACCCGCCGGGAGCTCGCTGAGTTCGCTAGTTGGCCGCTGGAGAGGATTCACGCGGTTCCTCTGGCGGCCGGACCCGAATTCCAGCCCCGAAACGAAGCGGACATCGGATTGATTCTGGAGCACTATGGTCTGTCTTATCGAGGCTATACCCTATTTGTCGGGACCATTGAGCCGAGGAAAAATATCATCGCCTTGCTTGATGCCTACGGCCGTCTCCCCCGGGAGGTGCGGGAACGCTATCCGCTGGTCCTGAGCGGCCATCAGGGATGGAAGAGTGAACAGATTCACGACAGGATACGACAGGCGGAAAGTGAGGGTTGGGTCCGATATCTGGGCTTTCTGCCCGCGGCGCACTTGCCGGGCCTGTATTCCGGTGCTCGTTTGTTCGCCTTTCCGTCGCTCTATGAGGGATTCGGGTTGCCGGTGCTGGAGGCCATGCAATCCGGAGTGCCGGTGGTCTGCTCGAACAGTTCGTCCTTGCCCGAGGTGGCTGGAGGCGCTGCCTTGACAGTGGAAAGCGCGGATGTGGTCGGATTATCGGAGAATATGCGACGTGTGTTGCTCGATGAGGAATTGGCAGGGAGCTTGACCGAAAAGGGGCTGCAACGTGCGGGTGAGTTCCGGTGGCAATCCACTGTTGCCCGGACCTATGACGTCTATGCCTCAATGTAACGACCCAGTATGGTGCGATGAGAATTCTACTGGTCAATAAATTTTATGACCCGATCATCGGGGGCGTGGAAAGCGTGGTGAAGCAGCATGCCGCTTTTCTACGCGAGCAGGGGCATGAGGTCACCGTCCTGTGTTGCAGTGGCCGTTTTGCCGTCCGCACCCTCGTTGAGGAACGCGATGGTGCTCGTGTGGTGCGCTGCGCGTCCATCGGCACTTTCATGTCCATGCCTCTGGCGCCGGTGTTATTCCTCCATTTGCTGCGTTTGCTGCTCTGGTCGGAGCTGGTGATCTATCATTTGCCGTTTCCGCTGGCTACGGTGTCCGCGCTGTTTGAGCCGGTAAGGAGGCCGGTGATCGTGTTCTGGCACAGCGACGTTGTTCAGCAGAAGCGTCTCAAGCCGATTGTACAGTTTTTCCAGCGTGCTCTGTGCCGTCGGGCACGGCGGGTGCTGACGACATCGCCACAGTTGCTTGAGTTTTCCGAGGTGATTCGCGATTTCCGTGACAAGGCGGCGGTGGTACCGCTATCGGTACCCACTGGAGGAAGACGCATCGCCACGCCTGACTGCCGGCCGACAGGACTGCCCGAACTTCCTGAACGTTATGCGCTGTTTCTGGGCCGTTTGTGCTACTACAAGGGGGTCGACGTGCTGCTCAAGGCGTTATCTGATCTGTCCAAAAGCGGTAACCCTTTTCCAGTGGTGCTCGTCGGCGATGGTCCGCTGAAGACTGATGTTGAGGCGGCGATACAGGGTCATGACCTGCCTCAGGTGATTTTTATCGACCGCCATGTTGATGAGGCCGAAAAACACTGGTTACTCGCCAATGCCTGGTTCCTGCTTTTTCCGTCCACGCAGCCTAGTGAGGCCTTCGGTATCGTTCAGCTTGAGGCCCTGTATCATGGTGTGCCAGTGATCAACACCTCGCTGCCCACCGGTGTTCCCTGGGTCAGTCAGCACCGGGAAACCGGGTTGACGGTCGCACCCAACGACGCTCCGGCGCTCGCCCGAGCCATCCGCCATCTGGCGGAAAGCCCGACCAGCCGGGAGCGCTGGGCAAGAAATGCCGTGGCTCGGGTGCGTGATCATTTCTCCGATGATCGGGCTAGTGAGTTGCTCAATGAAGAGGTCAAACGTGCCACCGGTGTGGCCGGCTAGACTGCCTCGCTCAAATGGCTGAAAATTCCCCGGGGACGGATGAATAAGGTGGGTTCACCAACAGCAGGCGGCGTATATCGCCAGAGTGGGGCTCCTAACTGCCTGATTTTCCGGGAAATCAGTCCCTCCTGGCCGAGGCGCTGGAATTTATACGCATTTCGACCCTCCAAGATGGTCACGGCGCTTACTATAGTTGCCATTGACGCTTCCGAGTAAGGTTGCGGCAAGGTGCCACCGAGGTTTGTCGAAGGCTCGGAGTGGAATCGTTGAATTAATGGGTTATCGCCCATGATCGAGGTCGTTGCACATAGTGTATGAGTTAGCTAGGCTTGCGCGGTCTGGAGCGGAAGCCTCGATTATCCAGGACAGGAAAGGAAGAAAAAATGACCGTCGCGTTTTTGCCCGTATTGCTCGCTGGAGGTAATGGAACCCGGCTTTGGCCGTTGTCCAGAACGCTGATGCCAAAGCAGTTCATCCGTCTGGCCGGTACGGAGACCATGCTCCAACAAACGCTGGGTCGGCTGGACGGCCTATCGATGGAAAAACCGTTCATTATCTGTAACGAGGAACATCGGTTCATCGTTGCCGAGCAAGCGCGGCAGATCGGGGTGCAAACGCAAGCTATTTTACTGGAGCCGTTTGGTCGTAATACTGCGCCGGCTGTCGCCATGGTGGCGTTTGAGCAGGTCACGCAAGGCAATGATCCGCTGATGCTGGTGTTGCCATCGGATCATCGCATTGAGGACGTTACAGCGTTTCAGGCCAGCGTTGCCGAGGCTGCCGCGGCAGCCGAGCAGGGCAAGCTGGTGACCTTTGGTATTGTCCCCGGCCATGCGGAAACTGGGTACGGTTACATTGAGGCGGGTCAGCCACTTTCCGATGGCGAGGCACGAGCTGTGAAACGCTTTGTCGAGAAGCCGGACAAGGCGACCGCGGAGGAGTTTTTGGCGAACGGTCACTTCTTCTGGAACAGTGGTATGTTTCTGTTCCGCGCTTCCCGCTACCTGGAAGAACTCAAAGCTGCCCGCCCGGATATTTATGACGTTTGCGAGCAAGCCGCGCAAAATATTGCGCGGGAGTTTGATTTCGCCCGAATACCGAAAGACATTTTCCATGCCTGTCCCGATGAATCCATCGATTATGCCGTGATGGAACCGACCGCCGAGGCGGCGATGGTCCCTCTGGATGCCGGATGGAGCGACTTGGGGTCCTGGACCGCGCTTTGGGAAGTGGAAGAGAAAGACGAGAATAATAATGTCAAGATCGGTGATGTTGTTGCCACTGATACCCGAGGGACCTACATCCGCGCGGAGAGCCGTCTGGTCGCCACCATCGGATTGGATGATCTGGTGGTTGTGGAAACGAAAGACGCGGTGCTGGTGGCCGACAAGAGCAGGGTTCAGGACGTCAAGCGGTTGGTGGAGCAGATCCGCCGGGATGAGAGAACCGAGCATCACTGCCATGTTCGGGTGTTCCGCCCCTGGGGTGATTACGAATCCATTGATGATGGGGCTCGCTTCCAGGTGAAGCGGATCACCGTCAAGCCCGGCCAGAAGCTGTCCCTGCAGATGCATTATCACAGGGCGGAACATTGGATTGTGGTCAAGGGTACGGCTCTGGTTGAGTGTGGTGATGAGACGACACTGCTAACCGAAAATCAATCCACATTCATTCCTGTTGGCACTAAGCATCGTTTGACCAATCCTGGCAAAGTGGCCCTGGAGCTTATTGAAGTTCAGTCAGGTTCGTATCTCGGCGAAGATGATATTATACGCTTCGATGATAATTATGGGCGGAGCTGACTGAATTTTGGGTAACGCCATAGCCTTTGCAGTTGATCGGAACCCCACTGTGTCCCCGATGGCTTTCTGAGGGATTGGTGCCAAACCCAATCTGGCCTGATCGCTCAGACGGGCAGACCCTGAGCGGGCGGTAATCCGTATAAATTATTTTGTGAGGGCGATGATGAATGCCATTCGGGCTCTTTGGCGTTACCGTGGATTTATCCTCGGCAATGTCAAAAGAGAATTCCAATCAAAATACCTGAATTCGTTGCTTGGTGTCGCCTGGACTGTCATTCAGCCGCTATCGATGATTCTGGTTTATACTGTAATTTTTTCCCAAATCATGCAGGCTAAGTTGCCAGGTGCGACAACAGGAGCCTTCGGTTACAGTATATACCTTTGCGCGGGTGTCCTGACCTGGGGGATGTTCGTTGAGATTCTCAGCCGGGGGCGGAGCACCTTTATTGAGAATGGTAATCTTCTCAAAAAGCTAAGTTTTCCCAGACTATGTTTGCCGACCACGGTTGTGGCAACGGCGTTATTGAATTTTTCGATCATCTTTGGCTTGTTCACAATTTTTCTTGTGATCAGTGACAACTTTCCTGGCTGGATCTACTTTGCCATTTTTCCAGTACTGATTGTTCAAGTGTTATTTGCGATCGGGCTAGGAATCACCCTTGGCGTGCTGAACGTGTTCTTTCGCGACGTAGGGCAGGCAGTTGATGTGGTTCTTCAGTTCTGGTTTTGGCTGACGCCGATTGTATATGTAAAAACTATTCTGCCAGAGGATGTACAAAGACTGATGGTATATAACCCCATGACTGGACTGATGGATGCCTATCAATCCATTTTAGCTCGTGGTGCGATGCCGGACTGGCAGGGGTTGCTACCGGCTCTGTTCTTGGGAGTGTTTTTCTGCTTTCTAGGGATGCGGCTGTTCCAAAAGCATTCCGGCGAAATCGTGGATGAGCTGTAATGGGACACATCAGAGTTGTAGGCCTGGGAAAAGCCTATAAACAGTATGGAAATCGTTGGAAACGGCTTGCGGAATGGGTGCTTCCTGGTAATCGCAGATGGCATGAACTGACCTGGGTCTTACAGGATATTAGCTTCACCGTTGAGCCTGGAGAGGCGGTGGGTATTGTCGGTATGAACGGCGCAGGAAAGAGTACGCTGCTCAAAATGATCACTGGCACCACCGTGCCAACCATCGGATCAGTGAACATGAGCGGCCGTGTCGCGGCTCTACTGGAGCTCGGCATGGGCTTTCACCCCGACTTCACAGGACGACAGAATGTGTTCATGGCAGGTCAGCTATTAGGGCTAACCAGCGAAGAGATCAAGGAGTTAATGCCGGAAATCGAAGCGTTTGCCGAGATCGGTGAATACATTGACCGGGCAGTACGCTTATACTCCAGTGGAATGCAAATGCGTCTCGCATTTAGTGTAGCTACCGCAAGAAGACCGGATATTCTAATCGTCGATGAGGCTCTGTCTGTTGGAGATGCATATTTCCAGCATAAGAGCTTTGATCGTATACGTCAGTATAGGGAACAGGGAACTACGTTACTGCTTGTGTCTCATGACAAATCCGCGATCCAGGCAATTTGTGATCGTGCAGTTCTTCTTAGTGCTGGGAAATTGGCAATGGAAGGCGAGCCAGAGGCTGTAATGGATTATTATAATGCCATGCTGGCTGATCGTGAGAATTATTATATTCAGCAGACAGTTCAACCGGATGGAAGGACGCAAACTGTTTCCGGAACTGGTGAAGCGGAAATTGTCGATATTGCTTTAATTAATCAAGAAGGGGTGCGTGCTGAGGTGATTGACGTTGGTGAGAATGTTGTCCTTAGTATAAAAGTTAGAGTTAATAAGAACGTGCCGAAGCTGGTTCTTGGTTATGGTATAAAGGATCGATTAGGGCAAGTTATCTATGGTACCAATACCTTTCATACTGATCAGGTTCTGATGAATGTCAAAGAGCGATCAGAGATCCTCTTTAATATAAAGTTTCCGGCAAATATTGGGGAAGGAAACTATTCGGTACAGACTGCCATCACTAGTTCGGATACACATTTGGTGGATAACTACGAATGGCGCGATCTGGCCCTGGTATTCAGCGTTGTAAACATGTCCAAGATCCACTTTGCCGGCTCGTCCTGGATCGAGCCGACAATTGAGGTAACTAGTTAATGTCGATGATTTCCTATGCTCAGAACTTCGAGGACGTGATGCTTTGGAGAGCTCTGGGACATATAGATAATGGTTTCTATATCGATGTAGGTGCCAACGACCCGATAGTCGACTCCGTGAGCCTTGCTTTTTACAAGAAAGGGTGGCGAGGGGTTCATGTAGAACCAGTTTCTTCTCTTGCTTACTCAATTTCTAAGTCTCGCCCTGATGAGAGCCTCGAGCAAGCTGCTGTAGGAACGAATGAGGGTAAAATAATTTTTTATGAGGTGGAAGGAACTGGTCTGTCGACAGCGGAGGAGGAGATTGCCGCCCGACACCGGGAGAGTGGCTTCAAGGTTTTTGAAAGGGAAGTCGAATGCATCACTTTGGACAGTATTTTTGAAAAGTACCATAAAAATGAGATTCATTGGTTGAAAATTGATGTTGAAGGGCGCGAAAAAGATGTCCTCGAGAGCTGGCATGTTTCCGGAGCCAGGCCGTGGATTATCGTTGTTGAAAGTACCGTTCCTCTCAGCGGAGAAGAAAATTTTCAAGCTTGGGAAGCAGGTCTATGCGATAAAGGGTACTCATTTGTCTATTTTGACGGTTTAAATCGATTTTACTTGCATGAGAATCATGCGGATTTGCAGCGACACTTTAGCGCTCCTCCAAATGTATTCGATAACTTTGTACTAAGTGAATCGAATTGGATGTGTGCCCACATCGTTCAAAGAAAAAAACAGCTTGAAGAGTCAGAAGAACACGCTTCTCGCCTTGATAATGAGATAAAGGACTTAAGAGCCTCGCTGGAACGTCTGGAGCTTGAGCATTCTCGATCAGAATCCAGAGCAGCCCGTGCGGAAGCCGCTGAGGAGGCTTTGTCCCAACAACTAGAAGATGTTTTTTTGAGCCGATCCTGGCGCATCACCTCTCCAATGCGCTGGTCAGGTCATCAGCTTTCCTTAATACGCCAGCTTGGTGTCAGAAGCCGATTAAATGCGTTGGCAAGAAAATTAGCTATTGGCTTGATTCAATACTCGAATCGCCATGCCCGCCTCAGACATTGGCTGGTTTCCTTGGCCCAACATCTTGGCGTGAAGGATCGGCTAAAAGTTGTTTACCATCGCTGTTTAAATAACGATCTACGGGGAAATATAAACGCAACTCCCAAAGTGCCTTTAGAAGTTGCTCACCTTGGCCCGCATGCGCGCCAAGTGTATCAGGACATGAAACAGGTTATCGAACGTCAGGAAGGGCGCCAATAATGCTTATCGTTATTGACATGCAAGGAGCTCAATCTGGAAGCAGGCTCAGAGGTATTGGTCGTTACACTCTGATGTTGGTTAAGGCGATGGTGCACCAACAAGACACTCATGAGATCGTCCTCGCTCTTAATGGGAGCTTCTCGGACACAATAGAATCTCTACGTGCCGAATTTGATGGACTTCTCCCACAGGAGAACATTCGTGTATGGCACCCTGCTGCAGCGGATGGAAAGGCCAGACACGGAGATGGAGCAAGCTATCGGCTAACAGAACTCACGTACGAAGGCTTTCTGGTAAATCAAGATCCTGATTTTATTTATGTTACGAGTCTTTTTGAAGGTTTGGGAGAAGGGGCAATTACTTGTATTCATCGGCTTCAGAAGCAGGTGCCGGTGGCTGTCACGATTTTTGATTTGATTCCGTATATAAAGCCTAAACCATACCTGGATGATCCTACGGTTAGACGATGGTACTTGGAAAAGATCGAAAATCTGAAGCGGGCTGATGTCTGGCTTGGAATATCAGAATCTGCTCGAAACGAAGGTATTGAGCATCTGAATCTTTCTGAGGATAGAGTTTATAACATTTCTTCGGCGGCAGATGACGCGTTTCAGAAGATCACGATTTCGCCTGAACAGGAACGGAAGCTCCGAGATAAGTACGGGCTGAAGAAACCCTATGTCATGTATACGGGTGGTATTGATTACAGGAAAAATATTGAAGGTCTCATTCGTTCCTATGCTCGTCTGCCAGCAGCTATACGTAAAGATCATCAGTTAGCCATCGTGTGCTCGGTGAGACCGGAGAATCGCGTTCAGCTTGAAAAACTTGCTCATAAAGAGGGCATGGAAGACTCGGAACTTGTATTGACCGGCTTCGTTCCGGAGCAAGATTTGGTTGCTCTGTATAATCTATGTAAGCTCTTCGTCTTTCCTTCGCTGCATGAAGGGTTTGGCTTGCCGGCTTTGGAGGCAATTCAGTGTGGTGCTCCAGTGATAGCTGCCAATACTTCAAGCCTTCCCGAGGTCGTAGGCTGGGAAGAGGCACTGTTTGATCCGTATTCTGATGAATCCATTGCTACGTTGATTAAGCGAGGACTCTCTGATCAATCATTTTGTGACGAGGCCAGGCTGAGACAATCGGAGCACGCAAAGAAATTCTCATGGGGAGGGAGTGCTCGAGCTGCGTTGTCGGCCATGGAAGATTGGTATAACTGCCCTGATTCTTTTGTATTGAGTTCCGAGGTTCCATCTGAACGGCCGCTGCTTGCCTATGTCTCCCCTTTGTCTCCTGTTCGTAGCGGAATTGCTGACTACAGTGCTGAGCTTCTACCCGAGCTTTCAAAATATTACGATATAGAGCTGATCGTTGATCAACCTAAATGCGATCTTAATCCGAGTATCCTTAACGGTAAACAGTTACGGTCACCTGAATGGCTTATCCAGAATGCAGATAAAGTTGATCGTGTCCTCTACCATTTTGGTAACTCCTCCTTTCATCGCCATATGTTCAAGTTATTGGATAAAGTGCCGGGAGTGGTGGTGCTACATGACTTCTTTTTGTCGGGTGCTCAGGCATATCGTGAAATGGATGGTTTGGAGCCCAATGCGTATGCCCTGGCTCTGTATCATAGTCATGGATACCAGGCTCTGAGGGAGCGCTTCGATTCTGACACGGGCCAAGATGTAGTCTGGCATTATCCCGCGAATCTACCTGTTCTGCAGCGGGCTCAGGGGCTTATCGTTCACAGCGAGCATTCTTTTGAGCTGGCTCGCGATTGGTATGGGGAAAAAGCAAGGAACGATTGGACTGTGATTCCTCATCTTAGAACTCTCGATGAGTCTATGGACCGTGAGAGGGCTCGTCAGGACCTGGGATTTAATGCTGGTGATTTGATCGTTTGCTCATTTGGGGTTTTAGGGCGGACCAAGCAGAATCATCGCTTGTTAAAGGCTTGGCTTGACTCTCCTTTAAGCAGGAATCCGCACGCGCACCTCATCTTCGTGGGCCAAAATTCTGAAGATGAATACGGTCGTTTTTTTGCTAAATCCGTTGCGAGAAGTGGCTCTTGTAATCATATAAAGATTACTGGCTGGGCAGACGCGAAGATGTTTCAACAGTATCTCGCCGCCGCCGATATAGGCGTGCAGCTACGCACCTTGTCGAGAGGGGAAACATCCGGAACGGTGCTGGACTGCATGGGGAAAGGTCTGGCTACAATCATCAATAAGCATGGCAGTATGTCCGATATCGATTCCACTGGGGTGTGGATGTTGCCGGATGAGTTCAAGGATGAGGAGCTATTGGAGGCGTTGACGACCCTTGCGGACAATGTGCGGTACCGTCAGGAATTAGGCGCTCAAGCGCGGGAAATCATACGCCATAATAATAATCCAGCGAAGTGCGCGAAGCAGTATCATGAAGCAATTGAGAAGTATCATTGCAAGTCCTCCATCGGGTTGACTGGATTGGTAGAAAAAGTCGCCCTAGAGCTGAGGGAGGGCGCGGATCTGGTTCCTTGGGCGGCCAATCTTTCAGCAAATTTCGCTCCCACTCCTCGTCCGAAGCAGTTATTGGTGGATGTCTCTGATTTGGTTCAGGGCGGCGATCAATGCGAGAACAACCGTGTGGCTCAGGCACTCCTTAAAGGATGGCTCAGGAGCCCTCCTTCTGGTTATCAGGTGCAGCCGGTTTATGGTTCGAAGCATAAAGAAGGCTATTGGTATGCGCGTACCTTTACTTTGGATCTCCTCGATCTTCCAGCGTGTTTGGTTTTCGACGAGCCGGTGGAGGTTTGGGAGGGCGATCTTTTCATCAGTCTTGACTCGCAACCTCATGTTATCACTTCTCAAAGAGTGACTTTGGAGGATTGGCATCGAAGGGGCGTGACAATATGGTTTATGATCTACGATCTTCTTCCTTTATTAACGCCTGAGCCCTTTGTTTCGACTGATAAAGATATTTATGCGAAATGGTTTAATACTGTTTGCCAGTTTGACGGAGTGACGTGTATTTCCCGGGCGGTGGCAGACGATTTCTCAGCCTATATGGAAAGGCTTGATATTGAGAGGGAACGTCCGATTAATGTTGAGTGGTTTCATCTTGGTGCAGGAGTTTCCGGCACTTCCTCCAATGATGTAATTTCTTCACAAGCACAGCTAGTTCTGGACTCAATGGCTACCTCGCCATCCTTCCTGATGGTTGGAACCATTGAGTCCCGTAAAGGCCATACGCAAGTCCTTGATACCTTTGAACAACTTTGGGCCGACGGGATATCCGCACATTTATTTATCGTGGGTAAAGGAGTGGAGGCGGAGGATCAGTTGACTAAACGTTTGTCCCACCACCCGCAGCTTAACAAGCGACTATTCTGGCTGGATGACATCGGTGATAAATGCCTTGAGGAGGCTTATTCTAGGGCTAGTTGTCTGATTGCTGCCTCTTATGGTGAAGGGGGCAGGTTGCCTTTGATCGAAGCCGCGAAATATGGGCTTCCGATTTTCGCTCGCGATATTCCTCCTTTTAAGGAGGTGGCAGGCAACCATGCTTTCTACTTCGAGGGGGAGTCGACGGATGATCTTGGCGAAGCTGTGAAGCAGTGGCTGGATTTGTATGCTAAGAATCAACATCCGGCATCCAATGGCATCCCGTGGCTTACTTGGGAGGAGAGTGCTCGGGAGCTGTTAAGCCTGATTATCCCGGATGTCGTATGATGATTATTGATAGCTAGTATGACTCTCCTGGTATGTTGTTTCCAGGGAGCGCCATGCCCGAGGAAATCGATTTTTCGTGGATGTATCGAGAAAGAGCATTAATACTGAGTAATGCCGGCAATCTGGGAGTAAATAAAAATTTCTTCTACTTGGCACCGAACCCAGTAAGGATGGTGCGAATGGTCTTCAAGACAATCAGGATATCCAGCCCGAAGCACTGGTGCTTGATGTAGTAAAAGTCATGCTCCACTTTCTTTCGTGTCTCAGCCAAACCGGCTACATAGCCTTGCTGTACCTGAGCCCAGCCTGAGATGCCTGGTTTGATGATGTGACGATAGCTGTAGAAGGGTACGTCCCTCTCGAAGGCTTCGGCGAATTCCGGCTGTTCGGGGCGAGGTCCGATCAGGCTCATATCTCCTATCAATACATTCCATAATTGTGGAAGCTCGTCCAAACGACTGCGGCGAACGAGGCGGCCGAATCGGGTAATGCGGTGCTCATCATTGGAGGAAGTGCCGGAAACTCCTGCACCAAGATGAAACCACTCAACATTAATCGGACGAGCTTCCACAATTATGGAATGTATTGATAGGAGATATGAGCCTGATCGGACCTCG
>JYMV01001624.1_pt1 | contig 14192 bp, 9 predicted proteins | sample 338911 | NCBI WGS metagenome assembly JYMV01 (sample SAMN03354496, study PRJNA234377) | hydrothermal vent metagenome | biome: Deep sea; feature: Hydrothermal plumes at the Eastern Lau Spreading Center, Western Pacific Ocean; material: Seawater | place: Tonga | collected 2009 | depth 2000 m m
AAATAATTCATAAAAGTGAAAAAAGTTTGTTTACCGACGGAAAAAATATTTAAAAAAGTGATTTATGGGCTAAAATAACCCAGAATAAGGTGTTTATGTAATATAATGTGACAGGGCAGTAATTATAAAAAGGTACAATACGTATAATAATGATACATTAATATGGTAACTGGAATGGGTATGATACCTTTATATAACAATATGCAACAGCTGATCAGGCGGCCCCGGCCTGATTAGGGCATGAAGGATTTAGTCCAGATCAGTGGATATTGTCCAGAAGGACTTCAGGGGGATCTCGGACTTAATGTAATTGTCCAGTGCATCGTAGTTTTGAAGCACCTGGTCGATCAGGTCGTTCTGGTTCCAGAGCCGAACCTTGAAGAATTCCTGGGCCCGTTCCTGTTCCACCTGGCTCTTGAATCCGCCCCAAGATACCAGGAGACCGAATTCAGCATTAACCCGGTGCATGGTCCCGATAAACTGGTCCAGTGTCGCCACCGGGGTATCGCTGGATTTGACCTGGATACAGATTTTGGGGTTGTCAAAGCCCATGCCGCCACGGGCAGCGAGGATATCAATATCCGATTCTTCACCTTCTGATGTGCTCATGTGGGTGGCATAGTTCTTGGCGGCCATGATCGCTCGCACCAGTTTCGCCAGGCGGTGGCCTCTAAATTTTGTCCGGATCAGGGTTGCGATCTGGTCCCGGGATATTTCCTGCAGAAGGGCGATAAGTTCGTTGGTCGTTTCATAGCTGGATTCATCATGCTTGGAAGGCACCCAGTCATTTTCCTGCATGGCTTTGAACCGCGGCTGTATCTGGCTGATGTTAAAGATGGTGTTGAACCCGCCCAGAGAATAGAGAACGTCCTGTTCGAAGTTTGACCGGGGGATATCCCTCTCGATCCATTTAATATTCCTGGAATGGTAATAGGGATCTTCATTTGCCTTGTTATACGTATACTTGGATACGATCTGCCCCACGTGGATAACCGGGCTCAGTCGGCTGGGTAATACCAGCCAGTCCTTCGGCTTTATATCATGAATAAAAGACCAGATCTGATCGGTCCAGTTCTTTATCTTATTTCCAGATGTGTCGGGATATTGTTTGCTCAGTATGGCATTGAGCCCGTCCTTATCATCAGCCTTGTTCAGGTCAACATTGAGCCCGTCCCAGGTAAGATATACCTTGTTCTCAGTATGGAACCGGGTTTCATATTCACCGATCGTTCCGCCCCTGATGACCCACATTGGCATGTGATATTTCCTTATGTTAATTAGCCGGCGATGCTGCTCAGCGAGCAGGGAAACAATTCCCTATCCGTCAGAAGTGCAGACCGACTGTGTTTAAATTGATACGTATTAGAGCTTACCTCGGAACAGGTTGCAATAACATACCCTCCTTATAATACCAATAAGTATGCCAAAAACCAAAAAAATTATCAGTTTAATATTTTATTGACGGAGAAATAATAAAATTAACCACCCCTATGGACATGCGAGGTCAAGTGAGATGTCAATATATGTTACATTAGGGAGAATATTTCCTAATTCGTTGCCAGAGCTTCGTACATATCCCAGATAGGCAGGAAAATTGACAGGGCCAGGGTCAGGATCATGATGCCCATAAATACCGTAATGATCGGTTCAATGGTTGCCGTCAGTTTCTTGACCCGGTCCTTGGTCTCATTATCAACCATGATTGCGATCTCCTGGAGCATTTCATCCAGCGAGCCGGCATTCTCGCCAACCTGGATCATGGTCAGCATATGAGACGGGAAAAAACTGCTGCCGTGTTCCTTCAGCGATTCAGCGATCTGCTTACCGTGCTCAACATCTCTTTCAGTGTGGATCAATTTTGATTCTATGTGCGCATTACCAGCACTCTTGCAGGAAATATTAATAGCTTCCAGGATGGGAACACCGGTACGGTCCAGTGTTTCCAGCACATGACAGAACCGGGAAATCGCCATGCTTTTGATAATGCGTCCAAAGACGGGAGATGACAATAAGAAACGGTGATAGGCAAGCCGGCCGGGCTTGGTTTGAATTGAACGGTAAAATGCAAAGTACCACCAGTCCAAAGATGACAAATAATAAATAATCCTGCAGGAACTGGTCAATACCAAGGAGGATTCGGGTGGGCAGGGGCAATTCAATTCTGGTTGAAGAAAAAAGCGCGGAGAAACGGGGTAAAATGAATGTAACGGCATAAACACCCACAAGGATGGTAATGCCCACCACGATCATGGGATAGCGAATGGCCTGTTTTATGCCCATTTTTAGTTCCAGGTCATAGCTGATGAATTCAGCAAGCTGCAGGAGAACTTCATCCAGGACTCCTGCGCTTTCCCCCGCCCTGACGATATTTACAAACATATCATTGAATACCTTAGGGTGTTTTGCTAATGCATCGGAGAGTGATACACCTGCATTAATATCATCAATCACTTTCTTAATGGATTTTTGAAGCATAGGGCTGGAGTCATCATCGGCCATGGATTTCAGGGCTTCCAGCAACGGTACACCCGCCCGGAGCATGACAGAGAGCTGGCGGGTAAAGTTATAGATCGCTGAAGGGGGGACACTTTTAAATAGATTGATTTCCAGATCCCAGATGGATTTTTTCTTTACAGTGAGAGAGATGGGTTCCAGGCCAATTCTCTCCAGCTGTTCTATGGCTGCCGGCTTGCCTGATGCCTGCAGTTCGCCCCGTTCAATGCCATTGCTCGTGTTCCGGGCAATATAAGAAAAATTAAGGACAGAGCTAGTCTGTTTTGCGGAGGCCATACTGATCTAGTTTTCTATACAGGGTCATGCGGCTGACGCCCAATTGTTGGGCGGTATGGGTTAGATTCCATCTGTTACGCTCTATACCGGCTTTGATGGCCTTCATCTCGATCTCTTTGAGGGTCATGATCGGTTCAGGGATCTCCTGCCCCGGCGACATGCCGTCACTATCGGCTGAGTCTGACGATTGACTGGAGTCTTGTTCTAACCGTAACTGTTTATCTAATAGGGGTTCAATATCCCTGGCACGCAGATAGGTTTCATCTGAAATAAGTACGGTGCGTTCCAGTGCGTTCTCCAATTCGCGAACATTCCCGGGCCAGGAATATTCCATAAGCAGTTCCTGCGCATTCGGATTAAAATAGCAGACTGAAGTATGATGTTTATCTTTGAATTTATTCAGGATATTGAGCGCGATCAGGGGAATGTCTTCTGGTCGGTCCCGAAGCGGGGGCATCGTCACCGGGAATACATTGATGCGATGGTACAGGTCCTGCCGGAAGGTTTTTTGACGGATTTTTTCCTGCAGATCCTGGTTTGTAGCCGATATCACCCGGACATCCACGCTCAATGTTTCAGCCCCGCCAACGCGCTCAATTTCTCCGCTTTCCAGCGCTCGTAATATTTTAGCCTGGAGGGAAGGGCTCATATCTCCGATCTCATCGAGAAAGATTGTACCGCCGTTAGCGGCAATGAATTTTCCATCCCGGCGTTCAATCGCACCGGTAAAAGAGCCTTTCTCATGGCCGAATAGTTCACTTTCCAGCAGCTCTGATGGGATGGCCGGACAGTTAACGGCAATAAACGGTCGCTGATACCGACGACCATTCCGGTGAATGGTTTTTGCTGTCAGGGTTTTGCCGGTTCCGCTCTCGCCATAAAAGATGGTAATCACGTCCTTGCTCTGGATCTGCAGCAGCAGCTGGAACACTTTTCGCATAGCCGGAGACACCCCGACCAGGTCGGATAAACCACAGGGGGTCATGTGTTTTTGCTGCCCTTTCGGTAAACCCTGAACGAATTTTTGAAAATCAGCGGCATTACCAATTAGTTTTTCCAGTTTGTCAACGGATGAATTTTTTGGTTCAAACCAGCCAAAGAGACCTATTTTGAAATCATCCAACAACTGATTCCTTCGCTCATTGTCGCGTAGCAAACAAATAACCGGAACCTGGCTGTGATTTTTCAATTCACTGATCAGTCTTGATGGGGATATCAGGGGTAGTTGATCTTCAATAACCACTGCGCAGTATGGATTACTGGAAAGTGCGTTCATCGCGATCATACCATTCTGTACACTATCCACGGTTCGACCGGTCTCCTGCAGCATGCTTTCCATTTCTTTAGAGTTTCCAACGTAAAGTATTGTTTGCATATCAATCGCTCACTGTTGTTCCCAGGGTTTCTATCACTTCTGTAATGGTAGTATCGCCCCTTTTTACCTTTGTAAAACTATCTAATCGGAGGGTGATCATACCTCTTTGAATTGCTTTTGCTCTGATGATGTGTGCCGGTGAATTTTTCATGACCAGGTCTGCGATATGATCATCCATCATGAGTAATTCAAAAATGGCAATGCGGCCCCGGTAACCGGTATTGCGGCAGGCAAGACAACCCTTACCCCGATAAAGCGGTATGGATGTATCAACCTTAATACCCATTTTAGCAATTTCTTCGGGCGTGGCCGGGTATTCTTCACGACAGGATGTACATAATCTCCTGACCAGTCTCTGGGCTAAAATTCCCTTTACTGTTGATGTGATCAAAAATGGTTCCACACCCCAATTCAACAGCCGCGTAAATCCTGTTGCCGCATCGTTGGTATGAATAGTACTGAATACCAGATGCCCGGTCAGGGCAGAACGGATGGCCAGCTCTACCGTTTCATCATCACGGATTTCCCCCACCATGATAATGTCCGGGTCCTGACGAAGTATCGCCCGCAAGGCAGAAGCGAATGTTACTCCCGATTTTACATTGACCTGGGCTTGGTTGATGTTCTTAAGGTCAAACTCGATCGGGTCTTCAATGGTTACAATGTTGGCTTCCGGGACTTCCAGTTTGTTCAGTGTTGAATAAAGGGTTGTGGTTTTACCGCTACCCGTAGGACCGGAAACCAGAATGATTCCCTCGCCGCCTACGAGCATGCTCTCGTATTTCTTCAGGATATCTCTCTCAAATCCGAGGTTAATTAGTGAGTGCAATGCCTCGGAAATATTCAATAAACGTAACACACATTTTTCGCCGTGGAGTGTTGGATAGGTAGATATACGCAGGTCCAGGCGCTGGTTATCTGTCTCAAATAGGATTCGACCATCCTGTGGCCGTCTGGTTTCGGCAATATCCATTTTGGCCATTATTTTAAAGCGGGACAAAAGAGCATTACTAACGGATGATGGCAAATTTTGGAAATCAGTCAGTTTCCCATCCAGGCGAAAGCGGACCCTGATGTCATTTTCTCGATTTTCAACATGAATATCGCTGGCCCGGTACCGGATACTCTGTTCAATGATACTATTAACTAATTCTACAATCCTTGATTCATCAATGTCTTCCGGTGCACCGTCTTCCACTGTCCCTATACTTTCCTGTCCAATGAACTTGGACATGCCATAGTGCATGTCAATGGCAGCTTCCAACTCGTGTTTAACTGCAATAATCGGTTCCGCCTTAAGTCCTGATGCACTTCGAGCTGCAATAATGGGTTCTGGATCCACAGGGTCAACCACTGCCACATTCAGGGTATTATTCAATTTAAATAGCGGCAGGACTTTGTATTGGCGTACAATACGTGCCGGGATCATTTTAATTACTGCTTCGTCGATTTGGTAATGTCCAAGATCTATAACCGGTATTCGTAGCTGCTGGCTTAAAAATCTATTGCGCTCCGGCTCATCTAACAATCCCATTCCAATTAATATCTCACCGATATAAGCGTCATTTTCTTCTTGTTTCAGAAGTGCCTGGTCAAGTTGAGCCTGCTCGATCTTTCTAGCCTGGATCAGCAGTTTTCCGATTGTTTGTTTGCCAACTACCGCCATCTTAAAACATGGTTGTATAGTACCAGTTAAGAATGTAATTGCCGCCACCAGGCGTTTGAGATAACCATGTAATAATGGCTCCGGCAGAGATGAATGGTCCGAATGGAATGGGATTTTCCCGGCTGATCTTATTCAATACCAGTAATACAATACTGAAAAATGCCGCAGTGATAAAACTGAGAAACAGGGTCAGAACTGACCATTCAATGCCAAGAAAAGCACCCAGAACAAACCCCAGTTTTACATCGCCGAAACCCATCGCCTCTTTCTTAAAAATCCAGTTGCCAAGAATCCCCAGTAGGAATAAAGCCCCTCCAAACCCAAATGCACCCATTAATCCATCTTTCCAGTTGATCGGAATCAGATTCAATCCATGAGCCACGACAGCAAGTCCGAGAAAGATCAAGACAAATTCATTGGGAATGATATAATGATCGAAATCAATGAAGGTGATAGCAATCAGCATATACGTCAAGGATAGTAACAAGATAAATAATAGTGAAAAACCATAAATGGAATAAAGCAGAACGGACAGAATTCCTGCCAGAGTTTCTACAAAAGGATACCTGAGATTGATCTTTTCAGGACAATAGCGGCATTTCCCGTGCAATAGTATAAAACTCAACAGGGGAATATTATCTTTCATTTGGATTGGTTCTTTGCAGCTTGGGCAATGAGATCTTGGCTTGACAATTGATAGATCATTTGGAAGTCTGTAAATGATAACATTAAGGAAACTGCCGATAATTAGTCCGATGATAAATAAAGCCAGGTAAATTAATGCAGGGTTAATAGGCGGGTTCAATTGATCGATTCCTGTATTAAACCTAGTATTTCCTTAAACTTAAATGGCTTTGACAGAAGTTTATCAGCGCCAGATTGGGAAAACACTTTTTCCGTATTCGCTCCCGATGAAGAACTCATAATGATGACCTGGATTTGCTTATAGCGTACATCAAACTTTAACAACCGGCTAATTTTATATCCGCTTATGCTTGGTAATACATCATTCGCGATGACAACTTGGGGTTTTTCCTCACACGCACGTAAATAACCCTCATAGCCATCTGGTGCAGTCATGACTATCATTCCACGTTTTTTTAAGCCGTTGGAAATATTTGCCAGGATTGCTTCATCGCTATCCACGACTAGGACCGACTTTTGTTTCAATTCCGCCATTTTTGTTGAGCGCGGGATACAGTTCTAGGGTACACCCACCACCTCAGATTACCCGAATATAATAACATAAATAGACATTATAAAATAAATAAGTGTCTCAATTGTAGACGTTCACTGTGCAAATATATTCTCTTTGGCTTATACTGAGACAGATATTGCTAACCTATATCCACTATATTGTAACAGATTTAATTTGAGCTATCTATTGATTCAGCTGGGTTCTTTATCAGAATCATCCGAATTCTTTCCAGAATTAAAACCTCTTTTGGTTTGATTCCAGCAGCAATAAACTTTTTCCTTGAAAGCATCAATATTTTATCTAAAAAAGTAAACAAATTTTGATCTGAAAGTCTTTTGTCGGTTTTTAATACACCTGCCCCCAATTTATCCAAAAAGGAAATACAATTAATTGTACAAGGCAATTATAAGCTCTCTGTTGATGCGCTAAACCTCACCGGTGAACGGGATCAAAATTTTTTCTTGATAGATACCTCTGGGAATGAATACATCCTGAAAGTATTCAACTCTGCCGAGGAAGTTGCTGTGGTAGAGATGCAGAGCCAGGCCATGTTCCATGTAGCTCAGCTGGATTCTTCCATACAGGTATCATCGCATGTAAAAACCATGGACAGCAGCGATATGTTAGAACATACTCATGAAAATACTGCACACATGATACGTATTGTAAACAATATACCCGGCAGGTTCCTGAAGGATGTAGATCACAGCGCGGTATCACTGGGTGCCCTGGGTGCTTTTATGGGAAAGCTTGATCACGCCCTTAGCGGGTTTCATCATCCCGCAGCGAAGCGGGAATTTCCTTGGGATATTCGCTGTATTGGATTTATTGAGACCCATCTTTCGGAACTGGGTGATGGGCATAAGCAGTCTTTGGTGGATCATTTTCTCAATCAATACAAACAAAATATTCTGCCGAACGAGACCCAACTGAGAAAAGCGGTAATACACAATGATGGTAATGATCACAATGTTCTTGTGAATGAAAGTGGAAAAACCACAGCAATTATCGATTTTGGGGACATGGTTTATACCTTCATCGCTTGTGAGCCGGCAGTCTGCATAGCTTATATGGTGTTAGATAAAAAAGACCCGTTCGATGCCGCTGCCCAGGTTCTGGATGGGTACCATCAAGTTTTCCATCTGTCAAGGGATGAGTTAATGGCGGTAATATATCTGGTTTGTGTCCGCTCTTGCATCACGGTGACCATGGCGGCTTATCGTAAAAAATTGTTTCCAGATAATGACTATATTTCAGTTTCAGATAGACAGGCTTGGGAATTTTTAACCTATATGCAAAAGGAAGACCTAAACGATTGGGCAGAAAAATTATTACAATATGTTAACTCATAAGGAAATTCTTGAATTACGGAAACAATTTATAGGGCCTTCCTTCAGTATTTCCTACCGGGAACCTCTCCATATTGTCCGGGGCGAAGGACAATATCTGTTCGATGACCATGGTAACCGCTATCTTGATGCAGTAAATAATATCAGCCATGTAGGTCATTGCCACCCCAGGGTTATCGCTGCGGCTGAAAAACAGGCAAGGTTGCTTAATACCAACGCCCGCTATCTCCATGATAGTATAGTTCATTATGCGCAGGATCTTACAGGTACGTTTCCAGATGGGCTGGATGTTTGCTATTTCACCAATTCCGGGAGCGAATCTAACGACCTGGCTTTGCGCATGGCGCGTCTTTTTACTGGCAGCAGGGAATCAATAGTGCTTAACGGGGCCTACCATGGCCATACAGCTGCCCTGATCGAAATAAGTCCTTATAAGTTCGATGGGCCGGCCGGTGCCGGTGCTCCGGAATATGTTCATGTTATACCCATGCCGGATCCATACCGGGGGAGATTCCGGGGAAATGATCAAGAAACCAGTACTCAATATGCCGGTCTCATCCAGGATGCGATTGAAAACATTAAGAATAATGGTAAACAAGTGGCTCTGTTTATAGCTGAAGCTATTATGGGGTGCGGTGGGCAGGTCATTTTTCCTCAATCTTTTTTGCAGCAAGCATTTGAATTAGTAAAAAAGGCCGGCGGTATCTGTATTGCCGACGAAGTACAGATTGGTTTTGGACGGGTCGGCACCCATTTCTGGGGTTTTGAAACCTGTGGCGCGATCCCGGATATTGTCACGGTGGGGAAATCTATGGGAAATGGTCATCCGCTCTCCGCAGTCATTACCCGAAAGGAGATCGCCAATGCCTTTGATAATGGGATGGAATATTTCAATTCGTTTGGTGGGAATCCCGTTTCCTGTAAGATTGGACAGGCAGTCCTGGATGTTGTCCTGGATGAACATCTTCAGGAAAATGCTCTGGAAGTTGGCTCATATTTGCTGGATTTATTAAAAGAAGTAAAGAAAAAACATCCGATCATCGGGGATGTGCGTGGCCAAGGCCTGTTCCTTGGTGTGGAATTGATCAAGGATCATGATGATTTAATTCCTGCAGGAGATGATGCGGACCTGACTGTCAATATGATGAAAGATGAGGGCATTCTGCTCAGTTCGGATGGGCCTGATCATAATGTCTTGAAGATCAAACCGCCCCTGGTGTTCACGAAAGACAACGCTCTAGAATTGGCGGAGACGTTGGATAAGGTGCTCAATCAAGATAATTTCAGGATAGATTGATGAAAAATCAGGTACTCATTGGTGCTGGAATTTTTGCCTTGGTTGCAGTTTTGATCTTTATGAAAAATGTAAGCGGTAATAAGAATATTCCTGAATGGGAAAACCCTCTCATTTTCCAGGTTAACCGGGAAGAACCACGTGCTCATTTCTTTCCTTTTGAATCTGGACGGTTGGCTTTAAAGCGGGATTTTGGACAGTCAAAGTTTTTTGAACCGCTGAATGGTGTCTGGAAGTTTCATTTTTCTCCTTCTCCGGATCAGAGACCAAAATCATTCCATGAACCTGATTTTGATGCTTCAGGTTGGGATGATATTAAGGTGCCTGGCCATTGGGAGTTGCAGGGCTGGTCCGTCCCCATTTATCTGGATGAGGAATATCCATTTCCACCTGATCCGCCCTTTGTTCCCCGCGATTATAATTCAGTAGGATCTTACATACGGACTTTCCGCATACCCTCCTACTGGCAGGATCGGGACATCTTTATCCGCTTCAGTGGTGTTCGCTCCGCATTTTACGTATGGATCAACGGGCAATTCGTGGGCTATAGTCAGGGTTCGAAAACTCCAGCTGAGTTTGATATTACCTCCTATGTAGGTAGTGGTGAAAATAAAGTGGCTGTGGAAGTTTACCGTTTTTCAGACGGCAGTTATTTGGAAGGACAGGATACCTGGCGGGTCAGCGGAATGGAACGGGATGTCTATGTCTATTCGATGCCGAAGGTTCACATTACTGACTTTTTTGCACGGGCTGGGCTGGATTTAAAAAATAAGACCGGCATCTTTAAGCTGAGCATAGACCTGAGGAACAAAGAACGGTTTACAGGTAACTATTTGATTCGAGCCGTGTTGACAAGCTCCGGCCGACGTACCAGGACGGTCTACGATTCTACCGCCAGTTCAGTGCTGGATTCAATTACAACAGTTCAATTTAAAACACGCGTACAAAACGTTATTCCCTGGTCTGCCGAAGATCCTCATTTATACTTGCTGCAGGTCACTCTGACTGACCCCTATGGTAAAGTTGTTGAAAGTTTTGTTCAGCAAGTGGGGTTCAAGCGGGTGGAAATAAAAAATGGTAATTTATTATTGAATGGAAAAGCGGTCATGTTCCGCGGGGTGAACCGACACGAATGGGATCCTGTACTCGGTCGTTCCATCACGGAAGAGACTATGATCAAAGATATCCAACTCATGAAACAGCACAACATCAATGCGGTCCGCACCAGCCATTACCCCAACCAGGAACGATGGTACGAACTCTGCAATAAATACGGACTTTATGTGATCGATGAAGCCAATATCGAAGCCCACGGCATGCGCTTTCACAAACAGAAGTATGGACAGATCACCAACCATCCCGATTGGAAAGGACAGTGGCTGGATCGGGGTAAACGCATGGTGGAACGGGATAAAAACCAACCCAGTATCATTCTCTGGTCCATGGGTAACGAAGCTGGCGATGGAAAAAACTTCGAGTCCCTGTATTCCTGGATCAAAAAACGGGATCCATCCCGCCCGGTGGTCTATGAACCTGCCGGCCAGGAAACCCATACCGATATAGTATTTCCCATGTACAAAGATTTAGAATTCATCTCTAGCTATGCGGAAACCGCAACGGATCGACCCCTTATCCTGTGTGAGTATGCCCATGCTATGGGCAACAGTGTGGGGAACCTTCAGGATTACTGGGATACGTTTGAACGGTATGCGGCACTGCAAGGCGGATTTATATGGGACTGGGTGGATCAGGTTATTAAAAAAACGGATAATACTGGATATGAATACTGGGCCTATGGTGGTGACTTTGGCGATGAATTTACCGAGAATGATTCAAATTTTTGCGCCAATGGACTCATCGCGGCGGACCGAAGCCTGAATCCTCACATATTTGAAGTGAAAAAGGTTTACCAACCGGTGAAGTTTGAAGCAATTGATCTCCAAAACGGAAAAGTGAGGGTGACAAATCGCTATGATTTCATTGATTTGCAGCATTTGCAATTTTCCTACAGGATTACTGGAGATGGAAAAACAGAATTGGCCGGCACATTGGGCCAGTTGAACTTGAAGCCAGGTGAATCTCGGACATTGACCTTTAATCTTTCTGCTATGATCCCAAAACCAGGGACAGAGTATTTTCTTAACATCGAATCGCGAACTCGCCAGGCCCAACGATTGGTTCCAAAAGACCACCTGGTGGCCTGGGAACAGTTCCGGTTACCTATCAGCCGTCTCCAGATGCCTAGCAATCCGGAAAACCTTCCGCCTCTACAATTGCATGAGAATAATGACTTTATCCAAGTGACCGGTGTTGAGTTTGAAGTAATCTTTCAACGCGATAAGGGATATTTAAGCCAATATACCTACAAAAATGTGCACCTGCTGGACTCGGGCCTGGAGCCACATTTCTGGCGGGCACCCAATGACAATGATCTGGGTAACGGTATGCCGAGACGAACCGGATTATGGCGGCATGCGGGAAATGAACTATCCCTGCAGGCATTAAACGGAACATTGGACAAGAATGTGGCTACAATTGAAGTTACTTTTGGCCACGATAACACCGGGACAGTACTGGAAACCCATTATTCCATTTATGGGAATGGTTTGGTTAGCATCAACCAGCAACTGATTCCAAGCGGGAAAAAAGTCCCGGAGATACCTCGTTTTGGAGTGAAAATGACACTGCCAGGAAATTTTAGCGAAGTTGAATGGTTTGGCCGCGGTCCCCACGAAAGTTACTGGGATCGGAAAACATCAGCTGCGGTTGGACATTATTCAGGGACTGTTTGGGAACAGACATTTCCGTATATAAGACCCCAGGAGACTGGCAACAAAACAGATGTTCGCTGGATGGCCCTCAAAGGAGATTCTTTAGGTCTTATGGCTATCGGAGAACCCACATTTGACGGTAGTGTCCATCAATATCCCTACGCAGACTTGGATTACAATCCAAAAAGTCAGCGTCATGGCAAACTGGATCTGCGTCCGAAAGACCAGGTAGACTGGCTGATCGATTACCGACAAATGGGTGTTGGCGGCGATAACAGCTGGGGAGCCCGGCCTCACGATGAATATACCCTGCCAGTGGATACCATAAAATATGAGCTCCAATTTGGCATCATTCCATTCGATAAAGGCACTGACCTAATGAGACTGTCAAAGATAAGCATAGAACGATAACCGACAAGGAGCATCCATAAACACCATTTCAATTATTTCTTTTGTACTGGCAACAGCTGCGGTAGCCTTCTTTACCTATACCATTGTTGTCCGGATGAAAAAATCCGAAAATGTCACAGAAGAATATTTTACAGGCGGTAGGGCATTATCTTGGCCTGTCGTGGCTGGCTCCCTGTTGCTGACGAATCTGTCTACAGAACAACTGGTAGGTTTGAATGGTGCGGTTTTCGGTGATAAAGCTCTGGTAGGTGTGGCTTGGGAAGCTCTGGCTGCATTTGCAATGATTGCCACGGCATTGCTGTTTTTGCCAACTTATATGGCCAGTGGTTTTACCACCACTCCGGCCTTTCTGGAAAAACGATTCGATAAAATGACCCGCTCTATGGTTTCAGGCCTTTTTCTTTTTGGCTATGTTACTGTCCTATTACCAGTAGTTCTCTACACAGGATCCCTGGCCTTGATCGGTATGTTTGATCTCAATATACCTTTATGGATGGTTGTTGCAACTATTGGTACCCTGGGTAGTTCCTACGCCATATTCGGCGGTCTCAAATCAGTTGCTGTTAGTGATACCTTAAACGGGATTGGGCTATTGGTTGGCGGTCTGACGATTCCATTTCTGGCCCTGGTAGCGCTGGGAGGTGGATCATTTTTTGAAGGGTTGTCAATTTTGGGCAGGGACAACCCTCAGTATCTTGCTGTTTTAACCCAGACTAATGTTGATAATAATGTTGTATCCGTTCCTTGGCCAACGCTGTTCACTGGAATGATGTTTATCCAGGTCTTTTACTGGTCAACGAATCAAGTTATTGTGCAACGGGCCATGGCGGCTCGCAGTCTGGAGGAAGGACAGAAAGGCGTTTTGTTTGCATCAACCATGAAACTGGTAGGTCCGATCATGCTCTGCCTGCCTGGTATTATCGCTCTACACATGACAGACCTAAATATTGAAAAACAGGATCAGGTTTATGGTGCCATTGTACGCCATGTATTGCCGGACTGGTCGCTGGGCCTGTTTGCCGCAGTGCTTATGGGTTCTATCCTGAGTTCTTTCAACAGCGCATTGAACAGTGCCTCTACGTTATTTTCATTACAGTTTTATCAAGGTTATATAAAACCATCTGCTTCCGGTGAAGAAATTGTGAAAACCGGAAAATACTTTAGTATCGGTCTGGCAGTGGCATCCATTCTTATAGCACCGCTCCTGGCCCAGATGCAGTCCATTTTTGAATATCTACAGAAAGTAAATGGTCTCTACAGCGTTCCCATCATTGGTATCTTTTTATTGGGTATCACTACGAAACACATTCCAGCCCTGGCTGCAAAAGTGGGCATGGT
>JYMV01004531.1_pt1 | contig 14192 bp, 10 predicted proteins | sample 338911 | NCBI WGS metagenome assembly JYMV01 (sample SAMN03354496, study PRJNA234377) | hydrothermal vent metagenome | biome: Deep sea; feature: Hydrothermal plumes at the Eastern Lau Spreading Center, Western Pacific Ocean; material: Seawater | place: Tonga | collected 2009 | depth 2000 m m
AATCAGTTGTGCCTTTGTTTTTTTTACGGTTTCCAGCGCTTGTAGGTACTGCGCATTCGCCTGCGTGATTTGCTTTTGAGCCATATCGCGAGCTTTTTCGGCGACGATAAAATCGCGTTTTGCATTGTCGGCTTGTTGTTGCGAAACGGCTTCGTCTTTAGCTAAGTCGTCAAATCTTTGGTAGTCGAGCTTGGCGCGCTCCATCTCAGCTTGTTTGCCGACGAGGTCGTCTTTAGAATGTTCAACTTGCGCGAGCGATTCTTGAACTGCTGCCTCAGCTTTCGCGATTGATGCGCGTGCGTCTTCGACTGCTCCATTGGCGGTCAGCTCGTTGCCCTGTGCGGTCGTGCTGGCGAGATTGATGGAAGTGAATGCGGAATTGGCTTGGCGTTTAGCGGAATCTAGCGCTGCTTTAGCTTGGTTGACCTTTACTTGATAGTCGCGCGGGTCAAGAACCGCGATAACTTGTCCTTCTTTGACGTGTTGGTTGTCGTCGATAAGAACCTGTTCGACTGTGCCATCGATACGGCTGCTGATTTGGTGCAAGTGACCTGTGACGTAGGCGTCGTCTGTTTCTTGGTGAGCAGACAAGTAGGCGAGCCATTGGATAGCGCCGATACTTCCGCCGCCTAGAAATAAAATAGCTGCGGTTGCGATAGCGAGGACTTTATTTCGCTTGGCGAAAAGGGGATTGCCACGTCCTTTCTTGGGAGGCACTTCAGGTGCGCTATCCAATGGGGAGGCGTTGACTTCACTACATGGAACTACGGTTACAGGGTAAGCTTTGAGTTCGGTGCAGGGCTTTTCTTCTAATGTGGGGACTGCCATTTCCTTGCCCTCGAATCGGTTAACTAACATGTTAGTTAGTATGCGCCCATTTCTCGAAACCGTCAAGGGGGTTGGTTGCCGTTTTATGTAGTCTGGTTTACAATTTTGTTAGTTAACCGGGTGATTTAATGGCAAAAACTAAGATAGTCAGTAAACAGCGTGATGCTGAACTGACCAAAAAGCTCATTTTGGATGCCGCCGAGAGCGAATTTGCGCGCCGCGGTCTGTTGGGTGCGCGAACCGAGGATATGGCGATCGCCGCGGACTGCACGCGCGCGATGATCCACTATTACTTTGATTCAAAGGAAACCTTATACAGACTCGTGCTGGAGCGCATGTTATCCGAACAAGCGAAAGTCGCTCAGGGGTTCGATATCAATCAAGGGACGCCGGCAGAAGCCCTGGAGCGGTTCTTGCGCATTGTTATGACGGATTTGAGAGAGAATCGAAATCTTCCTCTGATCATGCTTTTCGAGGGGATTCAGAATGAGGGTAAGTTCTACAAGCAGATTGTAATAGCCGCTATTTACGAACCTATCCAGGCGATGCTCGAGCGCGGGAAGAAAGAAGGCGTGTTTCGTAGTGATATAAACAGTCTTCACACGGCTATCAATATCATGGGTGCCTGTCTCTTTTACACGATGTCGAGAAACAATCTCGCTCACATGTTTGAAGGTACTCCGGATATTCTCAATAAGGAACTATACGATGTCCACATGGAACAGGCTTTACAGTTGATTATTACCGGCGTGAAAAACTAGTCCTCATGGCTGAATCGATTGCCTTGGTAGAAAGGCGCTTTCAAGTCTATGATGTGGCGGTAGAACTTAGTGCTATCGCCGAATCTCATCAAGACAGTACCGTCATTTCGCAGATCGAGCGCAACTTCTGTGTCCTTCGGATCGTCTTTCATCAGGTCGTTCATTCTGTCTTGAATTTTCTTCAGTGTCGCCGCTTTGTCATCACTGCTTCTGGCAACATCGTAGATGTCTTGTAGAAACGGCGTCATGAATTGATAGTGCCCTTCCATCCAGTCTTTGGCATATTTATCTGCGATTTCTGTGGGCGACTTGTGTGTGGTCAGAAATTCGTATCCTTGTTGTCGAGGATCTAAACTTTCAACTTTGTCATCACCTTGATCTGCTGCGACGGCCGCGCCATCGTTTCCTTCTGCTGCAGAATCATAGAAATCTACGTCTGGAACCACTCCTGCAGGACAGCGAAAGACCGGTTGGTTTTCTTTCTGAAAAGTCTGATTCAGAAAGTCTTCAATAAATGTGGAGTAATTTTGTGCCTGCGATTCAGGAGTGGCAATACAACGTTCGGGACTAGACATAGTTCTATCTCCAGAGTGCTTGGGGTAAGCAGCACTCTAGGGTGAAACACGTAAAAATCACGTGAGAGTATTGCTCGGGTCAGTAGAAGCCGAGTTTGGTGGACCTAGCCCCGGGAAAAACAAATTGGACGTCGAATATAGAACGATCTCTTCGCCGTAAAAAGATAATTTGAATGTGCACCAAACATGGTGCCAGTCCAAGCTAATTCTCTTCGCACCAATCTAAACATGTTGCGCGACCAAGAGAATGATTGAAGAAATCGCGGGCACCAAGCAGTTCTGCACGTAATTGATTTCTTCCTTTCTCTCCACGAAACGGAAGCACGACAGAGTGTCTCAACAGATGTGTGAAGATGAAGAAGTAGGCAGGAAGACGTTTTGCTCCTGGCAAATACTGCGAGAAAAACAAAAACCGATTGCGAGTGTAGTAATAGTCCCGCCAGAATCGGCGCTTGCCTGTGGTCGACGCGTTGCCGGTGTGCGCGATGATTGCATCAGGCACAAGAATACACTTCCATCCTTTAAGCCGCAGTCGGTGGCAAAGTTCGGTGTCTTCAAAGTACAAAAAGTACGATTCGTCAAAGAGACCAACCTCTTTGAGCGCGTCGGCACGCAACAATAGGTTCGAGCCAGATAGCCACTCGCAATCAACTGTTGGGCCTACAGCGTCTCGCTTGAGGTAGGTTTTTGCTTTGGTGAAGTCAATTACACCGCGCGCTTGCACGGTCTTTGCGCGCCCGTCGGCTTCGTTTTCAACAATACTCGCTCCCAGGGCAGCCGCTTTCGGATTGGCTGCGGAAACAGCCAGAAGCTTGTCGAGCGAATCGGAGGGGATGGTCGTATCGTTATTGAGAAGCCAGATAAGTTCGGCACCTTTTTCCAGGCAATAGCGCATTCCTGCATTGCAACCGCCCGCAAACCCTTGGTTAGTCTCCAGTCGCAGCATTTCTATGCCGGGAAACTCACCCACAAGCTGCTTGCCGTCTCGCTCGTCCGAGCCGTTGTCGACCAATAAAACTTGAAAATTCGGTTTGTTGATTTCTCTGAGGGAAGTCAGGCAGCGCCGAGTGTACTCAATGCCGCGCCAGTGCAGGACTAGCGCCCATACGGACGGCTGTTGCGGCGGATAATTTTTCTCGTCCGAACTCACTTAGGCTTACTTTATTTCTTCTACCGGCTCACTTTACTTCTTTTCGGGCTCACGGATAAGAGCGAGGCTTGATAATATTAGAGGGAGTTCCGACGAGTAAAGAGGTTGGTTTGTGTCTGAATCGGAAGCACACAAGATGGATTCCACTCCGGCGGCAGATAGCGCTGGAGAAGAGCAGCCGATAAGACGCCAGGGTCTTACCAATTTCCTCCGTGCTCTTAAGCACGTCAACGAAGCGTCCGTCGCGGAGAACGTTAAGCAGCGTTTTTCCGACTATGTGACCATCGCTCTTGTCGTACTTTGCATTCTCAGCCTCGTGATGGCTGTTTGCGTGCCTGTTCCGCCTGGAATTAAGCTCTTGCCGCTTCTTTTCACCGTCGGCGCCGTAATTTTCTATATCATCAACCGCCTGGGCATCATGATCAGCTTGACGGCGCGCCAAGCGCTTATCGTTTGGCAGATTTTGGTCGCCGGCTTCTGGCTGGGCGTAACCAGCGCCATGCTTGTAATGCTGGCTTGCTTCTATTTCGTGTCTCAAGGCAACGGCTACTAGGCTGTTTGAGACTGTTTTGAGCAAACCAAAGGGTTCAGTAATTCGCTTTAGTTTGATGCTGGCAGGCTTTGCCTTTGTCTGTTTGTTCCTGGCGTTTCAGGCGGTGGGAAAGGGCGCTAGGGGAGGTCCCGAAACGATTGGGAGCCAATCCAGTGCCAGCCAGCCCGTTACCATTCAATCGAATAACAGCCGGACGGCTCTTGAGGCGGAACAGAAACGAACAGTCGTGTTTGGCATGAATTGGGAGCCTGTCGGATTTTACCCTCTGCGCGCCGTGGATTCGGCTTCTTACTATGGCCAGACACTTGTTTATGAAGGGCTGGTCAGCTATGGCTCGGATACTGATATCGTCCCTGGGCTCGCTGAGCGGTTTGAGATATCTCCTGATGGACAGACGTACAAGTTTTGGTTGAGAGAGAATCTTCATTTCTCTGATGGTGCGCCGATCTCTGTTGAAGATGTTGTGCAATCTATACTTGCTGCATCGTCGAAATTCTCGCCATATAAGGATGATTACCGGGATGTGAAAGAAGTGATCGGCGGAGTAAATTCCGTTGTACTGAAGTTAAACCGTCCCTGCGCACCGCTTTTGTCTCGCCTTGTAGAGCTCAAGATCCTGCCTGCAGTGTTGCTGTCGCAGGCGGATAGGGGCAAGGGCGTATTGATGCGCCATCCGGTTTCGTCTGGACCGTTTTGTTTGAAGCGCTGGGAGTCCGGATTGGAGCTGGTTTTTGAACCAAACCCATACTATTGGGGTAAACAGCCAGACGTTAAACGTCTGATTTGGCGGGTTATTCCCGACATGAGCCTCTTGTCGATGGCCCTCAGCCGTGGCGATGTTCAGGTGGCGCAGGTCGATGCTCGAGCTTGGAAGTACTATCTGAGTAAGCGCCCGAATGTCGTGCTCGACTCTTTCGCCGGTTCTAGGACGATTTATGTCGGGTTCAACCTCAGTCGATCGCCCTTTGATGAAGATGCCGTGCGCCAAGCCATCGCGCATTGCGTTGACCGCCAGGACATTCTGAGCAAGCTCTATGGGGATTTCGGAGTGCTTCCTACAAGCGATTCTGCTGAAGGTCGCTGGTCTTTCGATAAGACCGTCAAAACATATGGCTACGACCCTGCCAAAGCTCGCGAGATTCTGGAGAAGCAGGGCTTCCGGTTGGTTAAACAAGGCTATGTTCGACAAAAAGATGGCAAGGAACAGCTTCTTGCTTTTCGGATCAAATCAACTAAAGACTCATCAGACATCGCTGAAGCCATCGCAGGGCAACTCAGGCGAGCACATATTCCTTGCGAAGTGGAAGTGGTGGAGTTTGCTGCCTTGCGGCACAGATACTTACAGAAAGGCGACTATGACGTCACTTTGTGGAGCCGCTCATCTGGACCGGATCCTGATTGTTTCTTGATTTGGTCGAGCAAAGGACCAATGAATTTCTCTCGGTTTAACGACCCTACGGTGGACAATCTCATTCAGCAAGGGCGCACTGCGACGTCAATTGAGGACCGAAAGCGTGTTTACTCGCAAATGCAATCTATACTTGCGAAGCGGGTTCCATGGGTATTTATTGTCCAGCCCAGACTAATGTTGGCGCATCAGAATACCGTTACAAACATAAGTTACGGCTCTCAAAGAAAAACCGGTGTGCCTTGGGACAACCCGCTGTTCAACGCCGCCCGCTGGAGTTTTACCAGCAATACGAATCGGTAGTGCCAGATTTCTTGTGATACCAAGCTAGGTGGCAAGATTTGTAACTGCTTTTTCTATATTTTGATCGACCCTAATCCCTTTCAGGTTCAACGATAATCGTGGCTCGCTCGCTTTACGTGCGCCTAGCAGTAAAGTAAATGATTGATCGCTTGTCATTATTGCGTAGGCGTTGTGCCCAAGACGTGCAAAGGTCGGGCCAGTTGCCCGGCGCAAAGGAGCCGACTGCAGAGATTTGAAATCCGCACTCCAGATATCGTTGCTCTAGATCACTAGCAATGAATTCTTTTGACAAGCTGCTAATTCCAAGGCGCTCAAGCTCTGTTGAATCCCGCTCTTGGTCAACCCCGATAATCACCTCCAATACCGCATCTGGTGCGCAGATGCGGTGGATGTTTTTCAGGATGGTTTCATCCCCGGTGGCAACCCCTTTCAGGAGGCTGCCCCAGGGAAAGTGTATGTGAACCTCATCTGCAACCCCAGCGAGCTCCACAGGCAGGTCCTCCACCGCTGCCTGTATGAATAAGGCGTTCTTCAACCCTCCTTTGGCGGGTTTACGATGGATCTTCTCTGAGACCTTCTCCAGGAGATTGGCGGACGCGTCGATTCCCAGATAGAACCTGTGCGGGTTTTTGCGGGCGCTCTGGTATACAAAGCGTCCGTCGCCTGTCCCGAGATCCACGATGATCCCCTTCTCTTCTTCGATAGGGTGCGATGAGCTGTTCGAATTCATATCAATCAAGTTAACTGGAGCCTTTGTTACGTATGACTTTGAGCATTTCTATTTCTCCTTTTTGGGTGTGTCGATGTTTTAGTTCGGAAAAAGAACCGTTAACGGTCTTTTTTCCAGGGATTGTTATGACAACCAGAAACAAGTAAGCAAAAACCGCCAAAAGCAATCGGGCGCGGGAGCGCGATTGTTTCGACGGTTTGAAACATACCAGGAAAGGCAAGCATGACTAGCATGCTTGCCAAACTAAGTGAACACTGCCTTACGCGGCGGAGAGAGGACTGACGTAAATGTCGGGTCTCTGACGCTTAGCGGGTTGGCGGGTTAACTTGGGTCCACTGAATACCCTGGATGTTGGATTGTTCGCAGATCGGTTTGTTGCCGAGGTGCTCTCTGTACCAACGAAGTGCTTTGGCCATGCGGTGCACAGCGTGTCTTCTTGCAGAAGTAAGTGTCCAAGACGGAGGCTTGAGGTGGAAATAACGACCTTCATCTCCGCAGGCTTGTGCGTTAGCTGGTAACGAAGCTACAAGTAAAACTGACAAAGCTAGGAATGCTTGTCTCATAGAAAACGTCCTCTCCTTTTCTGAGGTTCCTGGCGGCCCCTAATAACGGAAACCATCTTAGAATGCCGGTTGCCATGAAGTTCCATACGTTCATATAGAACCACAGGTCCATTGTACTATTCCCTATTCCACAGTGATAATGTCAAGACTACCCTGTGTTAAATCCGTTAACAGCCAAATGGCGGGCCTTTGCAGCCATGGCTCTGAGAATTAATCTGATTATCGGCTACTTGAGTAAAAACTCGAAGGACCAGGTATTAGATACATAGCTATAGTTTTCAAGTGATAAGGTTATCAAGTAGAATCAACTAGAATCCCCTATAAAGATCAGCTATTTCTGCTGGCGAAAGGGTTTTGCAATTGGCCAAAGGTCAACGAGAGTCCGAACAACCTAACAAAATGCCCGTGCAACCTATAGATTGCCGGGAAGCTTTGCATTGGTTTGTTGAGACGGTTGGTCTCTATAAGGGCTCCACGCGCGGACTTCTCGTTTCTGGTTTTGACGAGGCAGCAGAACCATATGTTGAATCAGCAGTTATCAACCTGAAATCACGCGGCATCACACCAGCGGTTGTCGAAGGAGCCGCAATCTATCAGCAGGCTGCAAGGTTGTGGGACCAGGCAGTGCGCAGTACGTCGTTCGGCAGGCCTGTCGCTACTCAATTCGAACTCGATTTGACCGGCGCGCCCGTGACTGTAATCAACAATTTCACACCTCCGCAAACAGCGCAGCAGCTCTGGTATCTCTATCACCACATCCTGTATCCGCGCGCGATGAACAGCAAGCCTTTGCTGATCACCACAAAACACGACTATTACGAGTTGATAGGTTTGGGCGGGCAATGCGAGGACCTTGAATACGCAGGCAGGAAAGTGACCTGGGAGAAGGTCCTCTATATTCTGGAAGCAACGACTATTGACTTGCACCACTTCAGCCAATTGAAGGAAGAGGGACTCCCTCCAATGCTGAAGGCCGAATACTATCTCTATAAGACCCTCAAGGCAAGAGACTTTCCGATAACTCCAATGCATGTGGTCGGTGACTACATGTTGGACTTTGCTATCTTCAATCGACACGCAAAGTTAGATGTCGAAATAGACAATGTTTCGTCGCTGGACGGCGGCAGCTCCTATTCCGCTGAAGCGAAGAAGAATCTCGAACTGCTTAGTGATGGTTGGCGCATTGTCCGTCTGACTAATTCGGAAATCATGAGCAATGTGGTTGCTTGTGCCGATGCTGTTGAGGATGTCTGGCGTGGCGGTCTGAAGAAGTCGTCACACGGGCGTTTAATTCAAGGCAATTCAAATATAGTTATTCCGGAGTTGGTTGTTGAAGAAGAAGTCCAGCGCATGGCGATATCGCATGGTGCTGGACCGGCTGCCATTACTGGTGGTGCAGGTTGCGGAAAGACAACCGTGCTTGCGCATCGCGTGGTCAACCTCCTCAATCAAGGAATCAACCCTGAATCGATTCTAGTTATCAGCTTCTCGAAGGAAACCCTTGCACCACTGCGCGCTCTGGTCGACGAGATTGGCGATAAGCTCCTGGCGCAAAAGGTGAACTTCTTCACCTGGCACGATCTGGGCTTGAAGATTTTGAAGGAAAACCTCTCAGCGATTAAGCGCAAGCCGCCGCTGAAAGTCGAACAGAATGTATTGAAAGTGGTTCAGCGTCTTTTGCAGAAGTATAAAAAGGACCTTGATCCAGTCACACTGGAACTTTCGGAAGAGCTGGACGAGTTTACTCTTGTCAGTTTGATTTCGCTGTACAAGGCAAATCTTGTCGCGCCCAAGCATGTAAAGGAACGCGGCAAAGGTGATGTTGACGAACTCGTCGCCAAAGTGTTTCAAGCATACGAAGACCAGCTGCAGAAAGCGAATCGTGTGGACCGCGATGACATGATTACCTTATCCGCTAACTTGCTCGTTGAGAATGCGGATGTCCGGGCGCGTTATCAGTATCAATTCGAGTATGTGCTTATTGACGAGTATCAGGATGCTTCTGCCGCGATGGACCTCCTGGCACGCCTGCTGTCTTTCCCGCAGGACAACCTCTTTATCTTGGGCGATGAAGATTTGACCATTTGGGAGGCGAAGGGGAGCCTGCCGAGGCTCCTTCCTGAAGTTTCGCTGCGTTTACCGAATGCCAGATGTTACACGCTGGACAAGAATTGGCGTTGTCACCCTGCGATCGTCGAAAACGCGCGCCACATCGTTCGCGCTCTCGAGCGGCGACGCATGCAGAAAGATTTCACCACAGGCTGGGGGCCGGCTCCCACTGAGGCTGTTATCGGTCCTCAGATACTTCCCGACGAAATGGCTGAATCGGAGTGGGTAGCCGATGAGGTGCAAATCATTATTGACAGCGGCAGGCAGTCTGGCGAAATTGTTGTGCTTTACCGCCAGAACAATTATGCGATTTTGATCGAGGAAGCTTTGTCACGGCGAAATATTCGCTGTATCGCAACACATCCGGATGCAGGAATGATACCGGACGAAGTCGGCGATGTGATGGCATTCTTGCGCCTAGTTATGGACCCGGACGGTCCAAAAGCCAGAGAATCTTTTGAGCGCATTTGCCAGTTGCGTGTTAAAGAGGTAGATCCGAAATTATCGGCAACTATAGCCAGTTTTGGCGAAGCGAACAACCTTTCTTATTTGAAGGCGGTCGAAATTTATTCGGAGGCTGTTTCCGATCCTTCGTGTATTGACCTCGCACAGCTCGTTCGGATCATACGCACCATGCACGCGGAGAAGTTGCCGCCCGCAGAAACTATCTCTTTGTTGAAACGTACTCAGCGCCTCAATGAGTTTTACAAGTCGATAAAAGTTCCAGCTGGAGTCAATTATGAGCCGCTCAGAAAACTTGCTCAACTGGAGGAAGAGGCGCGGCAGTTTAAGAGCGTTTCTGAATTTGTAAAAACTTGGAGCGCGCGTCAGCAAGATAAGGGCGAAGGCAACGAAGGCCCGGTCAGGATTTTGAACGTCAATGAAACAAAAGGGTTGGAATATCCAATCGTTTTCATTGTCGGTATGTCGGATGGTCTTTTCCCGTCAGACGTCAACGATCTCGAGGAAGAGCGCCGCTTGTTCTATCTCGCAGTAACCAGAGCGCGGGAAGCTTTGTATCTTTCCAGTCCTTCTTCATTCAACGGAGAGTCAATGCTTCCCAGCTTCTTTCTTGCAGAAGGTGGGTTTCAGCTTGCAACGCAATCGAAGAGTGGGCAGTCGGTGCCGATTCCTGTGGCTCAGCCTCCCGCGCCGCCACCCCCTCCGCCTCCTCCACCTCCGGCAACCATTGCACCGGTCGAATCTAAGACAATTCCGAAAGATCAGATTCCAGTCAAGCCTGACCAGATACCGGTGAAGCCAGACCCTGGTGTAACACCGGCGGCCAGACCTTTGCAGCAAGGCGGTGCGGCAGCAGCCATTCCCGTGAAACCGGATCCCGGCATGCAACCTGCAACGCGTTCGGCGGTGCCGCCTAGTACTGCTGCACAGATACCTGTAAAACCTGATCCGGGAATGCCTGCTAAGGCACCGGCACAGGCTCAACCGCAGCCGGTCCCGCAACCGGTGATGCAGTCTGGACAGCAACCGATGCAACAGCAGGCTCCACAGCCGATGCAGCAACAGTCCGTTCCGGAGCCGGTGCAGCCAAAGGCCCCTCCACCGCCACCACCACCTCCTCCTCCTCCGGCACCGCCTCCACCTCCGCCACCACCACCACCTCCTCCTCCGGCGCCACCTCCGCCACCACCACCACCACAGGCGCCTACACAACCGCAACCACAAATCCAGATTGTTCCTGTCAAACCAGTGACCGCGCCGATGCCGTCACAGCCACAATCGCTGCCGCCGGTTCAGCCTAGTCCGCCTCAGTCCATTCCAGTAAGACCGCAAACACCGCAGTCACCACCAATGGTGGCAGCGCAAACTGCGCCCGGAGCAATTCCAGTCAAACCTGATCCAGGTTTGATTGACGACGATTTGCCTGTGATCATCAAACCTGTTGTCTCTAAGCCGGTTGCTGAGTCGATTCCAATTCGTCCGGATCCTGTCCTTGATGAATTGCTTGCGCCGTTGCAGCAGTCTGCAGCCAACAAGGAAGCGGCTGCGCCTCCTGTCATGCCGCACGTGTTGCCTCAGTTGCCGACAGCAGAAGCCGCATCTCAAGCGCCAGCACATTCGTTTTCGAAAAAGCCGCTAGAAGCACCTGATCCTTTGTTTCAAGCAACTCAGCAGAATGTCATGCAGCACATGGCGCCGCCTCAGCCTCCCGAGCCGCAGCAGATCGCACCTGAAAGCAAGGAAGCTGCCGGTATCAAGTACAACGTGTTTGGCATCCCAATCGGTCCCGATTCTGAGCCGCTGGTTGATGATAAAACAGCACTGGAAGGTGTTGAAGTGGCAAACAAAGCCATTGTGAACGAAGCGGCTAAAACTGCTGCACGTACTCATCCGGGCTTGCCTGCCGGATTTACGATTCCTGATCCGAATCCGTCGATGTTCACCCTGCCTGCTCTGGCAGACAGTGCTCGATTCAAAGCTCGGGGAAATGTTTCTGCCGGCGGAGTGCCTGGTGGCGCTGTGCCCGGTTTGCCGCCCACAGCTTCACCGCAAGCTCCTGCTCCACTTGTCGCGCCGCCACCTTCGGCGGCCTCAGACTCAACTGTCCCGGCCGCTCCTGTAAAAGGCAGGAAGGGTCGCAAAGGCAAGTCCGTCGAAGTTGCCGCTTCTGAGCCATCAACTGCCGCACCGGAGCCAGCGATTGCTAAGACAGATGCCCCTGAGACAGCGGCACCTGTCGCTGAAGCTCCTTCCTCAGCAACACCACCAGCCGCTTCCATAACACCTGCTGCGTCGACCACCGGTGCCGTACAACCGCCTAATACAGCCGCGTTTGATCCGGTTGGTCCCGGTGCCACCCCTTCATCGCTACCTTCACAGCTCCCGCCACCGGTCGATATTGTCGCTGCTGCGGCCGCTGCCGCCTTCGGACAACTGCCGACAGACACGACTTCGCCGCTTCAAGCTGCGTCCACTTCTCCAGTTGATCCGGAAGTAGACGAGGAAGGCTTCATAATTCAGACCTTTGTCGAACCAGTTGGCGTTGTGGATCCCGATCGGACAATGACTCTTCCGGCACAGCAGCCGCCCATTCAACCCCCTCTTCCACAGGCGCCGACGCCAAATCCATGGGATTCGCCGATGCAGCCACCGCCGCCTCCGCCACCACCGCCGATGCCTACGATCCCAGCTCCACAACAGCAGCCGATTCAACCTGCTGCCCAGGCTCAGAAGCCGTTATTGCAGCAGTGGGCAGCGCAGGCCAAAGAGAATGCGGAGGCGATTCCGAATTCTCATCCAAATCCAGTTTCGCAGGCTGCACCGGCTCAAATGCAGCCTATTGAAGCGCAAGTACCCGAACCCAACATTTCTGCCGAAACACCAGCTCAATCGCAATCAGCTGCTCCAGGGGAGCCACCACCTCCTCCAGGTCCAACTCATTCGCACGACCATATCGTTGGCGATAAGTATCAAACAGGTGCCGGAGAACATCATCGCGGCAGCTGGATGGAGCAAGGTCCCTCCCCGAATGTGCCGAATCTTGGAGTTCCACTGCCTGCTGGTTACGATCCGGATAAACCGAAAGACATTGGCACGCCGGTGCGCAAAGGCCCGCAGCGTCCGCAGATCTCACCGCTGTACCAAGAGTCTTTCAAGAGTCCAGTGGAGATGCCTCCTGTCGTTCCACCTGCTGTGGATTCGACACCGCCAGCAGTGGCAGAAGGTGGAATTTACAATGCGCTAGACGATAACGAAAACATGCCGGGAATGCCCAGCGTGCCGGTCGTTCCGGATAATATTGGCAAAAAAGGAAAGAATGTTGCGTGGGGAGGAATAAAAGGCGGCTTGTCACGTGGCCAACGTTCGGAGGATACACCGCAGGTTTACAAAGACCAGGCTCTGGAGCCTGAGGCAGAAAGCGCTTTTCCTGAGGTTGCAGCCCGTCCGATGCTGCCGCAGCAGGGCACTTCGCAAGGTGTTCCTTCACAACAATCGCAGCAACCATCCTTGCAGGCGCAACCTGCTTTGCCGCCGCAACCAGTTCAACAGCCAGTCCCGAGTTTCGCGCAAGGCAATGATGATGCGCCTCATTGTCCAGAATGTTCTGCACGTCTGGAAGGTGGTTCTAACTTCTGCGGTGAGTGCGGTTACAAGCTTGGTGTCCGCATCCCTACTTGTGTTTCCTGTCAGGCACCTCTCGACCCCACTGCGCGCTTCTGTGGCGAATGCGGAGCCAAAGTTGCTGACCCGGCTGGCGGTGCAAATCCAGCGCCATCACAAGGTTCAGCAGCGCCGAATGCAATTGCCCCGCAAGATCCTGAGAAAGCAATGGAAGATTATCTTTCGGGCTTTGGACCAAATCAAAAAGACAAGCACTGGTCGAACAAACTAAAGAAAATTCTCGACTAGCTCCTGCTTGAAATGCCCGCTTTCAACTTTTCGAGATTTACTTCCACCTGACGTTTCGTATCCTCTCTCGAGGTCGAATTGTCGATGACTACTGATGACAAACGTGCCTTCTCTTCCTGGCTGAATTGGGCCGCCAATCTTTGAGTGATGAGATCGTCGCTAAGGTTGTCCCGCTTGGCTAGCCGTTCGCGCAAGACTTCTTCCTTCGCTACAATTGCCCAAATTTCGTCGTACTCGCTTTGCACTTTCGCTTCGAATAAAAGAGGAGCGAGAATAGCTACGATTGGTTTGTCAGAGTGTGCAGCCACACAACGTCTGCTTTCTAGTATGACGGCAGGATGAATCATCGCTTCGAGATCTCGTTTTGCACTCGGATCCTTGAACACCAATGCGCCCAGTTTTTTACGATCGATCTTGCCTGTGCCATCATCAGTCAAAACCGCCTTGCCAAAGCGTTCTACGACTGCCCGCTTGATTTTTTCGCTGTTTTGAACTTCGTGCGTAATTGTGTCCGTGTCTATAACGGGAACACCAAGTTCTTCCAGGATACTGCCGACGGTGGATTTGCCTGAGCCGATGGTTCCTGTGATTCCGATGATGAATGGTTTTCTATCCGGCGACAAATTTTTTTCTCCACTTAAAGCAGATCATTGCGAGCGGCGATATCTTGTGCTCGTGAAAAGATTGATTCTAACTGACTTTTGTCAAAGTTCTTTGCATCAGGATCCGTGGCGACCCGCACAACTGTATTGCCTCCATCTCCCGGATGAGCTGCAAAAATCAAACGCAGTCTGTTGACCTCAGGATCGGTTTTAGTAGCTAACAAATGTCCTGCCGATGC
>JYMV01015635.1_pt1 | contig 14192 bp, 14 predicted proteins | sample 338911 | NCBI WGS metagenome assembly JYMV01 (sample SAMN03354496, study PRJNA234377) | hydrothermal vent metagenome | biome: Deep sea; feature: Hydrothermal plumes at the Eastern Lau Spreading Center, Western Pacific Ocean; material: Seawater | place: Tonga | collected 2009 | depth 2000 m m
CAAAACCGATTTCCAGAACTTCCCCGTTTATTTCCTGAAGTGCATCCTGCCGAAAACCACTCAGTGACTTTCCGGACATGGTAAGTTCACAGAGGTAGGGAAATACAAATTTAGAATAAAAACTTAAGTTCATGGCGCCTCAAAACTGATTCACCAATCAAACTGCTTTTTTGAGTTTTGATGTAGCGGAGATACCGGATTCCTCAGAATTTTGGATGTATTTTTTCAACTGTTCAGAAGAGTATCCGGTTGCATTGGAGGCAGCCTCAATACTTGGAAAACTATGGCCCTCAACAACAACTGTTCCCTTTGTACTTTCTTTAGTGGCAGTCATTGCTGGAGCTTTATTTTGAGTATTTTCAATTGGATCGAGCAGAATTTCCGCCTTGTCGTAATCTTCCTGCTGAATAAGGGAAATGTACTGTTCCAGAGTTGGCACCATTTCAAACCAGCCGTTTCCAGTATGATTAGTTTGAAACAAACAGTGCAGTGTGCTCGCAACAGCTTCAGCAGTATCCTTTTCGCCTGACTCATGATTTGCCAACAAATGCAGAGTTTCGGAAGAGCCTTCCTGTAAAGTCGAGAGTGTAAGTTCCGGATCGTCACTTGAACCTATTTTAACTCTTTTATTTCTTGAATCCTGGATAAAATACACAGCCCAGGCCATATCACCAAGGCGCTGCCTTCGCATCTCCCGTTCATCATGATTTGCGTCAGTGCAGTTTTTGCACACTGAAGTTTTGCCGTCATGTGAATATGAGGACATGTAAAATTCACGTAATTGTTTTTTGGCTCCACATCCATCACATATTTTTTCCGGAAAATACAATTGTGACATTTTAGTTTCAGTCTCATCAGCAGAACGGTTTGTCTGTGCCCGCACATTCGCGCATTTTCTACAAAAGGATGCCATCTCGTCTTTACAACGACCTTCAGGGAAAAATTCTGACGAACGTGGAAATTCCCCACGACAGATGCTGCATAATCGAGTGTATTGTTCCGATCCAAATAATTCTTCCTGAATTGCTGACCTCATGTTTAATTCCTTTGCTGATTTGCTTTGTAAAAGGGAAAAATGTATTTCTTCCAATTAATAGTTTCCTTGACCAGTTCCATTTTTATTTTACATTTTACAGCAAAAAACATAAAATGGTCAATTCCTGCACGCAAAAACTGTACTGATAAGGTATGCTTTCCAAAAAGCTTGCCATCCTTCGAAGAAATCAACTGTATTTTTTTGTCAAATTCAGTTCAATGTTTTGTGAAAATCTTAACTTATGTTAATTTAACTCAAGGAGAGGTTAATCAAAATCTTTGAATTTTATAAGCAAACTGAAACTTATACAAAGGAGAGATGCATTATCCTGGCAGATGTTGGATTTATGGAAATTTGTGATAAAAGCTTTTTTTAAGCTGAGCTCAACGCACACGACTCAAACGTGGGTCGAGAATATCACGTAAACCATCACCGAGCAGATTCAAACCAAGAACAGTGAAAACAATTGCGAGTCCAGGCAGTATTGCTAGTTGAGGTGCAAAAAACATCATTGTTTGTGCTTCACTGAGCATTTTACCCCAGCTTGGCAGCGGTGGTTGTGTGCCGAGTCCCAGATAACTCAGTCCTGCTTCTGCAAGAATTCCAAGGGCAAATTGAATGGTTCCCTGCACAATGAGGACGCTCGCGATATTGGGTAAAATATGTTCAACAGCAATCCGGATCTCTCCTTTTCCTGCAGTTCGAGCGGCCAGAATGAATTCACGTTTGTAGATGCTCAAAGCACTTCCACGGGTAATTCTGGCAAAAACCGGTACGTTGAAAATTCCAATTGCCAGCACGGAATTTATGGTTCCCGGACCATAAACAGCAGAAAGCATAACTGCCGTTAACAATGCGGGAAAGGCAAAGGCAAAGTCATTGAACCGCATTACAGATTCTTCCACCCAGCCACCTTTTCCTGCAGCCAAAGCCCCAAGCGGTACCCCAATTCCAGCTCCGAAACCAATTGCAAAGACTGAAACCAACATTGAATTCCATGCACCAACCATCAACATGGACAAAACATCCCGGCCGAAGTGATCTGTTCCAAGCCAATGTTTTGCGGATGTTCCCTGCAGTTTGTGTGGAATGTCCAGTAGCTCAACAGAATAAGGTGTCCAGAATAAAGAAATCACTCCGGTCAAAAGCATAATAAAGCTCAGGATTATGCCAATCACAAAACTACGGTGCTGCCAACTTTGCCGCCAGATTTCGGGCATTCTCGATTCACTCATGAGCCCCAACTCCGCAAGCGTGGATCAAGCATTACATAAAACATGTCCACCAGAAAATTTATAGTAACTACTGTGGCTGCGAGTAAGATAACTATGTTCTTAACTACTACCAAATCCCTCTGGGCAATGGCTTGAAAAAGTAAGCGCCCCAGTCCTGGTAAATAAAATACGTTTTCAATGATGATTGTACCAGCCAGCAAAAATGAAAGTTGTAACCCAAGGATTGTAACTACCGGAATCAAAGCATTTCTGACTGCATGCCGCCACAGTGCTGCATTTTTGCTGAGCCCTTTTGCACGGGCTGTACGAACAAAATCCTCTCTTACTGTTTCCAAAACTGCCGAGCGGGTAACACGTGCTAAGATTGCGGCTTGAGGTAGTGCCAGGGCAACGGCAGGCAAAACAAGAGATTTTAGTGCTGCTCCTAAACCCATTTCCCAGCCTGCAAATCCTCCCGCAGAAAACCAGCCCAGTTTGACTGAAAAAAATAAAATTAACAGAATAGCAAACCAGAAATTTGGGACTGCGACACCCAGCTGTGCAAAGCCCATTATTCCGGTATCTGCAAAACGCTTATGATTTGCTGCTGCAAAAACTCCAAAAGGAATAGCCAGTAAAGTGGAAAGAGAAATGGCCAGAAAAGCCAAAGGCAAACTGAGAGAAAGCCGCTCTAGAATTAATTCGGAAACAGGAGTATCGTAGGTGTAGCTGCGACCAAAATCACCTTGGAGGATTCCAATAATCCAGCGAAAATAGCGTTCCGGAGCAGAAAGATCGAGTCCCATTTCTGCCCTGAGTGCAGCTAATGTATCTTCCTGTGCGCCAACTCCTAAAATTATTGAAGCCGGATCACCCGGCAGGATCTCCAGCAGCAAAAAAATTATCAGTGATGCCACCAGCAGGGTGATCAGCAAAGCGGAGAATCGTTTTGCCAGGAAGATTGTCATTTCTTAAGGTAAAGCTGGCGCTTCAGTGAACTAGCTGAAGCGCCTTTGAGGAAATTAATTATTCCAGCTGACACCAGTCAAATCATTGGCCTGGACGGGACTGTTTTCCCAAAGTCCAACCACGTTTTTGTTCCAGATACCAAGTTTTGCCAACTGAAAAAGGAAGCCGTTGACGGCGTCTTTTGCCAGAATTGCCTGTGCTGCACCCATTAAGGCATAGCGAAGTTTTGGATCAGAAGTTACGTTGAGGCTTTCAATGACTGCATTGAAGCCAGCGTTGCGGTATTGAAAATAATATTTTGGGCGGGTGTAAATCCCAATGTCCATTGGTTCTGTATGTGAAACTATGGTCAGATCAAAGTCTTTGTTTTTGAATACCTGATCCAGCCACTGTGCCCACTCAACCGGAATTATTTCCAGGTCAATTCCAACTTTCCGGAGTTGTGCTGCAATGATTTCTCCACCGCGGCGTGCGTAACTTGGAGGAGGCAATTTAAGTGTTGCTTTAAAACCATTGGGGAACCCGGCAGCGGCCAGCAATTGTTTGGCCTTTTCCGGATCATGTGGATATGTTCCGGTCAGATCTACATAAGCGGCATGATGCGGAGCAAAGTGTGTCCCGATTGGAGTTCCAAAACCAAACATGGCTCCGTCAACGATTTCCTGCTTGTTGAGTGCATGTGCAATAGCCTGACGTACCCGGAGGTCGTTGAATGGTTTTTGCTGATTATTGGTAGAGAGGATTGTTTCACCTTCAGTACTTCCGACTTTTACGGTGAAACGCGAATCACTTTGGAATTGCGCAGCCATTTCCGGAGCCGGAAAGTTGGCAAAAGCATCTACATCTCCGGCCATCAAAGCTGCAACAGCAGCAGCAGGATCAGGAATGATTTTGAAGGTTGCAGTTTTGAGTGCAGGTTTTTGGCCCCAGTAATTTGTATTTTGACCAAGTTCGATCCGGTCGCCCCTAACCCAGCGTTTGAAAGTAAAAGGACCCGTTCCTACCGGCTTACTTTTGTTGGAACCCGCACTTGCGGAATCGACAATTACCGCATCGCCCCAGCCCATGTTAAATAAAAAGTTGCCAGTAGGAGATTTTAGAGTAACAACCACAGTATTCGCGCCTTGTGCCTTAACTGCGGTAATTGCAGAAAAAAGTGCCTTTTGAGCATTTGTACTATTTTCTGACCTTGCGCGATCCAATGAAAAAACTACATCGCTGGAATCAAATCCGGCACCATCATGGAATTTAACACCTTGGCGAAGACTAAAGGTATAGGTAAGTCCGTCAGCTGAAATATTCCATGACTCTGCCAGTGCAGGAAGCACTTCTGCATTTTGATTGATGCGGGTCAGACCCTCAAAAACGTTGGCATAAACCACTTCGTCAATTGCAGCTGCAGCACCTGCAGTGGGATCTAGATGCGGCGGCTCCAAAACCATCCCCATTGTTAAATGTGTTTTTCCGGCGAAAGCGGATCCGGAAAATATCAGTGCAGTTCCACTGATCAGTAATAATTTTGCATACCTTTTAACGATAGACCTCATTCGATTCTCCTTAGATATTTAATATAAAAACCTCCCTGCGAGAAGAAATAAAAAAACAGTATTGTCGTATTAACATAATTGCAATGCAAGTTTAACAATTGATGGAGTTACGACTCGTTGAGACCCAAACAGTAATCTAAATATATGTTCGGAACTGTTTCTACACTCCTGGAAATACAGAACTCAAGGGGTAGTGTAAACTCATTGTTGAGATTGTCAACCCAAAATGGTTGCAGTTGATAACCAATTCAGCAATTAAACAGCTTTTTTGCGTTTTGATGTGTAAGGGATATCAGTCTCTACGGGATTTGGGATGTGTTTTTTTAACTGTTCATGAGACTATCCGTTTGCGTTGGAGTCAGCTTCAATACTTGGAAAACTATGGCCCTCAACAACAACTGTTCCCTTTGCACTTTCTTTAGTGGCAGTCATTGTTGAAGCTTTATTTTGAGTATTTTCTATTTAATAGTTTCCTTGACCAGTTCCATTTTTATTTACATTTTACAGCAGAAAACATAAAATGATAAAATCCTGAATGTAATAACTGCACTGATTAGGCATGATTTCCATAAAGCTTACCATCTTTCGAAAAAATTCAACCGCATCTTTTTGTTTAATCCAGTTTAAAATTTTCTGAAAATCTTAACAGCTTTTAACTCAACTTTCTTCGAACTGCGACGCTTTGAATTTGTTATCTGTTAAAAACTTAACTGTTCACACTGAGCAACCTTCCGGTTCCATTAATATTTTGGACAACCTCAGTTTTGGACTTGAACCCGGCAAGAGCCTTGGTGTCGTCGGAGAGTCCGGCTGCGGTAAATCAATGATGGCTTTTTCCATAATGGGATTGTTGCCGGATAATATGATCGCTTCCGGAGAAATTCAGTTCGGAGGAGATCTGCTTAGTTTGCCGGAAAAAGAATTATGTAAAATCCGGGGAAACAGAATCGGAATGGTTTTTCAGGAACCAATGACCGCGCTCAATCCTGTCCTGCCGATTGGATTCCAGGTGGCGGAAAGTTTGAGACTCCACAAAAATTTGTCCCGTCATCAAGCCCAGAAACAAGCTTCAAAGGTCCTGGACCGTGTGGGTTTGCCAAGTCAAAATTTTTCACGTTCACTCTATCCACATCAGCTTTCCGGAGGGCAAAGACAGAGGGTTGTGATTGCGATTGCTATGGTCTGCAAGCCGGAATTGATCATTGCAGACGAACCGACAACTGCCCTGGACGTCACGATTCAGGAGCAAATTCTGGCTTTAATTTCAGAGTTGGTTGAGGAGGAAAACATGGCTCTGATCCTGATCACGCATGATTTGGGTGTGGTCGCGGAGAATACAGATCTGATGCTGGTCATGTATGCTGGACGCATTGTTGAGAGAGGTCCAACAAACAAAGTATTTGAAAACTTGGCACATCCCTACACAAGAGGTCTTTTTGCCTCAATACCTGACTCCGAAAATCCAGAAGCAGTACAGGGTCTTCAGTCCGAATTTTCTCCCAAAAACAGGTTATCAACAATTCCGGGACGTGTACCGGAATTTTGGGAACTTTCCAAAGGTTGTGCCTTTTATGGTCGATGCTCTCGCGCTCAAGCAAAATGTTCTTCAGAGTTTCCGGATGAAATCAGGCTCACACTGGGACATTCCGCCGCCTGTTTTTTCCCTTTTGAGCAAAACCAATGAAGCAAGAAAAAACGGCAGATTCATTTCTCCAAATTCGGAATGTGGTGCGGGAATACATTCTGCCTCGCAAACAGCTGTTCACTTCTGCCAATAGATTCCGTGCGCTGGATGGTGTGAGCTTGACAGTAAATTCCGGAGAAAGTTTTGGAATTGTGGGAGAATCCGGATGCGGAAAATCAACGTTGGCCCGCACAGTAATGGCGCTTGAAACTCCACAATCCGGAGAAGTTTGTTTTCAGGGACAGATTCTGCACTTACTAAAAGCTGAGGAATTGCGACGTGCACGGAGCGGTTTTCAAATGATTTTCCAAGATCCATACGGTTCACTTGATCCACGACAATCGGTAGGACAAATCGTCTCTGAGCCGTTACAACTGCTGGGAAAACTGACACCGAGTCGACGGCAGGAACAAGTTGCGGACGCTCTGGAAAATGTGGGACTGTCACCAAATGACGCCGCTAAATTTCCACATGAATTTTCTGGAGGTCAAAGACAACGTATTGCGATCGCCCGTTCCTTAATTACTCGTCCGGCGTTGATTGTAGCGGATGAACCGGTTTCTGCACTGGATGTTTCAGTACAGGCTCAGGTGCTAAATTTAATGATGGACTTACGTGATCGGTATGGAATGGCCTATTTGTTTATCAGTCATGACCTCAGCATTGTTCGTCACATGACCACAAAAGTTGCCGTGATGTATGCCGGTAGAATTGTGGAAACAGGTCCGACACAAGAACTGTTTGATCATGCTCAGCATCCATACACCCGCGCTTTGCTGGAATCGGTTCCTCGTCCTGATCCAAACAGGAAGAAAAAGAAACGCAAAACATTGTCGATGCAAAACATGCTCAATTCCAATCTTGAAATTAAGAGAGAAATAGGCTGCACCTACGCCTTACGCTGTCCGCTTGTTGAGGATAAATGCAGAAACATTGCTCCTTCACTGCAAAATATTAACATGGATTCCAAGGCGGGTAATGAGAAAAATTCGTTGTCGTTTGATCATAAAGTTGCCTGTTATAAACCCTTTAATACTGTTGTATCAATTTGAAATTCTGTCTGCACACCAATTGCAAAAATAGCTGAAAAATGTCAAATTCAAATTACTGCAGCTTTTTGACCAGACAATCCGGAGAACCATTAGCGGGAACTGCTCCATTTGCCAGGCATTTTGTTTTTATCAGCTGGCCCAAAAAATTTTGGCAATACGAGGCTCTTGAGGCCAAAGGCGGATTTCCGCAGGGTCTGAAAAAATGGATGAAAGAACAGAGTAAAGTTAACGGAAAAATCAGTATCCGCCTGGTAAGTCATTCCGGACTGAACCATGACAAGGTAGATATTTTCATTTATCCTGAAAAACTCTGTTATTCAAAAGTATTGCCTGAAGACATTCCCGCTGTTCTGGAGTCGCATTTTCGGTACGGTGATACTACTTCATTTTCTGCGGCAGAAATTGAACAGGATCAGATTTTGATTTGTACCCATGGGAGGCATGATAAATGCTGTGCCAAGTTTGGACAGGAACTTGCTGATAAAATGCGATATCATGTTTTGAAGCAAAAAACTTCCATTGAAGTATGGGAAAGCAGTCACCTTGGAGGACATCGTTTTGCACCAACGATGCTGGATTTTCCAACTGGACTGGCCTATGGCCGCCTTACTCCGGATGAGATTCCGAATTTTTTAGCGAGTCGAAAAGAAGGTCTGGTTTACGGCCCTGCTTACCGGGGAACCGTATTTTTGTCAGAATTGGAGCAAGTCGCGGAAGCTAATGTGCAGCATTATTGCAGTATGCGGAACTGGTCTTGTCAGTTCCAAATTCAAAATTTAGAAAAAATATCCGAAGAAAAATTCCGCTGCATTGCCATGTTCCGCAAATCTGAAAGTTCGATTAACCCACAAAATAACATTCCGGATGAACTGCCTTTTACTTTTAAGTTGAAAGGTTTTGAAAGTCCTTCCGGATGTAATGAACTTGAAGTGCGGAAATTACGCAAATGCTGGGAGCTGGAATCTACAATTCCGTCCAATAATTTTTTGTAATGGAGTAAAAAATGGCAGACGAAGAAGTTCAAGAAGTTCCGGAAAGCAGAGAAGCAGAAACTACTGAAAGCGAAAATGCCGCCAATCCTGAAGACGATTTGGATTCGTTGATGAATGAGATGGAGGATCAGAAATCACCGCCGGCAGATTTTGGCAGTAGTGGTGACCTAAGTTCTTTAGTCACCGCAACTGTTGATTCAAGTGACGAAAACATTGACGAAATGCTTGAATCCGCCTCCGACACCTCTACTACCATAGATGCCGCGGCTGATAGTGAAGATGGTATTGATTTGAACTTTCTGCTTAAAATACCCTTAACCATCACCTTTGAAGTTGGACGCGCAAAAATGAATATCAACGACATTCTTTCTCTGGGTCAGGGATCTGTTTTGGAATTGCACCGTCTGGTTGGAGAAAATCTGGATATGTTCGTCAATGGGAATTTGATTGCTCAAGGTGAAGTTGTAGTTTCAAATGAAAAATTTGGCGCAAAAATAACACAGATTATACCTCCGGATGAAAGGGTGAAAAAAATGGGAGGCATGGATAAATCAAATTAGCCGTAGCGTCAGCAGGTGTAAACCGGAAAAAAGTATCAAAATCCTGCAAATTCAGAGCTGATTTTTTATCTTCAGAATCACAATGCAATCTCACGACTGGAAGCTAAGTTCATACGATTATGAACTTCCGCAATCCCTCATTGCGCAACAGCCTGCCACGAAGCGTGACCAGTCGCGCCTGCTTTTCCTTGAACGTCAAAGTGGCCGAATATCGAACCGCAACTTTACCGAAATTGTGTCTCTGTTGCCTGAATCCTCCTGCCTTGTCATAAACAATACCAAGGTACTGCCTGCCCGTCTTCCTGGAAAACGTCAAACAGGAGCTATAATTGAAGCATTACTTATTGAAGAAAAAAAAGAGGGACAGTGGAGCACAATAATCCGCAAGGCCGGGAGAATAAAATCAGGAGAGTGCCTTGAATTTTGCGGCGGACGACTTTTGGCAGTAGCGCAGGAAAGACTTGAAGAGGGAGAATGGCTATTGGAGTTTGAAGAGCCTGAACATCTAAAAGAACGCTTGGAAGAGTTTGGTCTACCCCCTTTGCCGCCATACATCAAACGCCGCAGGGCAAGTAATTTACAGAATACGAAAGATCGTGAGCGTTACCAGACCTGCTATGCTTCCGTGCCCGGTGCAATAGCAGCGCCGACTGCCGGTTTACACTTTACTCCAGAAATATTGGCAAAAATCAGGAATCGCGGGATTGAAATATTGGAGGTAACGCTGCATGTCGGTTTTGGTACATTTTCTTCTATTGAAGTGGAAGATATCCGGAAACACAAAATGCATGCAGAATTTTTTTCTGTTTCTGCTCAAACTCTGCGTTTATTAAAAAAATTCCTGCAAAATCAAAAGCAGATTATTTGCCTCGGCACTACATCTGTAAGGGTTCTGGAAACCATGACAAAACAGAATTTTATAGTAAGTTCCGGTTGGACAGATATTTTTATTCATGCACCTTACAAATTCAGGATGATGGATGGACTGCTCACCAATTTTCACCTGCCTAAATCAACATTGATGATCTTGGTTTCGGCATTTTGCGGACGTGATTTTTTGTTAACTGCCTACCGGAAAGCGGTTGCTGATAATTACCGCTTTTTTAGTTATGGCGACTGTATGTTGATTTTATAATTGTTATCTGACAGTCCCAAAAGAAGAAAATCCCACCACCCTTACGTATTGCCTTCAAGTTTTCATTTGTAGTATTGAGGATGCTTTGGCAAATCATCCTCAATTTCATAATAATCAGGTTTGTCAGCAACAAAAATATGCTCTGCTGTTTTTAGTCCCTTAGAAGGATCCAGCATACCGGCAGCAATGCTGATATTACTGCCGCCTAAACGTTCAAAAAAGATACTCGCTCCACATTCCTGGCAAAATCCCCTTCTTGCTTCATTTGAGGAACGAAACCATTTTAGTCCAGTATCATTAACAAGCTGAAAATTCTTTTTGTCCACAGACGTGTAGGCCGCATAATGTCCATGAGTATGAAGGCATTGCCCACAATGACAATTGATGACCGGGCGCAAAGTTCCATTTGTTTTAAATCTGACTGCCCCGCACAAACATCCGCCTTTAATCAGTGTCTTTTCTGTTGCTTCCTGCTCTGGTTCCACTGTCATATTTTCTACAATACGATTATCACGACGATCTGCTTTTGTGTATATTTTGCTGGAAGTCTTTACTTTTTCAGCATAACGGCTTTTCATTTTTGCACTGTAATCTGATCCCAAAGCGGGAGTATGTTTTTTTGTTTTTGACATTTTATCTCCTTGGAAAAATTTTTCTGTGCAGAAGCAAATCTTCAACGCTCAAACGTTCGTGGTTGTTCCTCTCAAGATTTGTACTGTAAATCCTTCCAGCCACGCACTTCCTTCATACGGAGGAACGTATTCAGCCGGCTGCTTGTCGGTGTCAATCAAAACCTTCCAGTCAATTTCTTTTGGCAGTAAAAATTCCACAGGCTGGTCAAAACAATTGATCAAGATACGCATGACTTGTCCCGGCCATGCTGAATTTGTCACTTCATAATGTAATGTCCTGACATACGGTGCAAACTCTTCCGGGCCTCCGGAAGCGTTGAACCACTGATAATTGCTTTGTTGTGAAAATAAAAACGGCGCGTGCTGTTTACGCAAAGCAATCATACACTGCGTAAAAACCAAAAGCTCTGAGTTTTTTTCAGCTAGATTCCAGTCGATCCAGGTCAGTTTGGAGTCGTGGCAATAAGCATTGTTATTGCCTTCCTGTGTCCTCCCGAATTCATCACCGCCGAGCAGCATTGGAATACCGTTCGACATCTGCAGCAGGCAATGAAACATGTATAACTTGCGAAAGCGAAGTTTTTGTATTTCCGGATTATTTGTGGCTCCCTCTATTCCGCAGTTGCTGGAGTAATCCGAGTTGTGACCATCACGATTTTTTTCACCGTTCGCCTCGTTGTGTTTTTCGTCGAATGAAACAAGGTCCATCAACGTCATACCGTCGTGTGAGGTGATAAAGTTGAGGCTGCCTTTCCTTCCGGATTCTACTGAGCCAAAAACTTTTGGACTTCCAAGAATTGACTCTTTCAGAGCCTCCATTATATCTTCGTCGCCACACAACGCTTTGCGCACTGAATCACGGTATTTATCGTTCCATTCTGTCCAATCCGCAAAACTAGACGCTTTTCCAAGTTCATAACCACCGAAAGCATCCCACGGTTCAGAAATCAGTTTAATATTTTTAAGAGATGGATCAAGCCTTAATTCCCAAAGCAACTGTGGGAAATCCAATATTTTACCGGATGCGTCACGATTGAGGATTGTTGCCAAGTCAAAACGAAATCCGTCCACTCCCATTTCATGTGACCAGTAAATGAGGCAGTCACGAATCATGCGTCTGGTTGTGGGGTGGGCGCAGTTTAAAGTATTTCCGCAACCGGAAAAATTTGAGAATGAACCATCTTTTTCCAGCAAATACCATTGATCCGGAGCCAATGACTTGAAATGATCCGCAGGACCATCCGTTCCAAATTCCGCAGTATGGTTAAAAACCACATCAAGCCAAATTTCCAAACCTGCTTCATGGAATTTATCAACCATAGATTTAAACTCACGCACCGGATTTTCTGTATCTGACGCATAATTTTGTTTTGGCGAAAAAAACTGAAGCGTTGAATAACCCCAATAATTAACCAAAGTCTTTAGCGTGTCCTCACCGGGAAATGTCCTTTCGTTTTCATCAAAATCAAAAACCGGCAGTAACTCAATCGCAGTTACACCAAGTGATTTCAAATGTGGAATACATTCTGTCAAACCCCGGAATGTTCCGGAATGCGCAGAATTGCTGACAGAACTTGATGGACTGCGGCTCATGCCGCGGACATGACATTCGTAAACGACACTCTGTTCGATGCGATGTTCCGGACGTGGAGGGCGTGAAGAAATTTCCTCAGCAGACTTTTGCGGACGCAGAACAGGTAATCGACGTATTCCTTGAAAAAAATGACCACGAGGACGGGAGATGACTTTGAGACCAAAATTTTCCGCGTTCACCGTAAAACCGAGCGTCTTCCCCCAGGACTCACCGCCACGGCTTTCTCTTGCAAAAGGATCAATTACAAAAAGTGTGGTTCCGTCCGTTTTTTCAAGCTGAATCAGATAGGTCACAGGCGCTTCCACTTTTCCGGAAATTTCTGTCTGCCAGCCCCAGACATCACCAAACTGATAATTTGAGTCCAGCAGTACTCCGGTCAGCAGTGATTTTGCATCACCAAGCTGAGGTATGAAATCAGGATAAAACAAATAGCGGATGCAAACAACGTCTGTCGCAACCAATCCAAAGTTTAGTCTATTTCCTTGCCACTGTGCTCCCAAGGCAGGATTTGACAATGGACTAATTGTTTGAAACATCTGTGAGTCTGGAAAAGGAAAGGTATGGAATTAATGACCCGCCGCAGCAAACAATTTCTGCATGGCTTCTTTGGTTCCGGGAGATGCGGTTAAGACTGGATTGCCTGTGAGCAAACCATCATTGGCTAAAAAATCATTTGTCCATCCGCCTGTTTCCCTAACCATGGCGATACCTGCCAGACAATCCCATGAATTAATCTGATATTCATAAACACCAAGATAACGTCCGGCAGCTACATAAGCTATCATCAGAGCTGCAGAACCAATGTCGTGATACACACCCCCGCTTTTCAGCAAATAATTAAAAGCTTTTTGTGTTGCTTCAATCGAACTTTTTGGTGAATATCCCAGCCCGACAATACCATCAGCAAGTGAAGTTGCTTTACTCGGCTTCATCGGTTTACCGTTCAGTGCAGCCCCAAATCCACGCTGTGACGCAAATAATTCATCTGTGCATGGCGCATAGATCAGGCCAATCTCTATTTCGTTTTTGACAATAAAGGCAATTGATACACACCATGACGACAAACCATTAAGGAAACAGCTAGTCCCATCAATAGGATCCACTACCCAGATACCTTCTGCATCTAAATTTCGGGTTCCGCTTTCTTCTCCTAAAAAGCCATCTTCCGGAAAAAATGTTTGCAGACGCCCGCGAATCATGTTTTCTACACTACGATCTGCTTCACTTACCAAGTCCTGAGCCCCCTTTTTCTCTATTTGCAGAGTATCACGATTCCTGAACCACTGAAGAGCATAAATACCCGCGTCACGCACCAAAACCTGTACGGCCTGAAAACGATACTGAATGGACTGATCTTTCATAATTTTTTTGTACAATTAAACTGTTAAAAGGCTGTTTTTGGAGAGTGCCCTGTTTAAAGAAATTTTGCAAGCCGAAGGCTTGATGAAATTCATCTGAAAAAGGACTAATCACTCGATAATGAGCAATATTTATGTTCTAATTTTTAAGTTCTTTGTTGCTTGTTTTTATCAAATTGTAGAGTCTAAATCGTTTGCTACAATCCTACTAATGAGTATTTTATTCTAGTAAGATACTGATATTATTCACTGCGTCATGTCATTTCGAGCGAAGGGAGAGATCTGATAAAGTGCTGATATCTTATAAGATCCCTCACATACGTTCGGGACGACACGATAAAACTCTTGACTGTCGAGTAAACCTGTAAAACATTGTTATTAAATTATCCCAAATCTAAAATCCTGTCTTCATGCTGTAA
>JYMV01001998.1_pt1 | contig 14191 bp, 7 predicted proteins | sample 338911 | NCBI WGS metagenome assembly JYMV01 (sample SAMN03354496, study PRJNA234377) | hydrothermal vent metagenome | biome: Deep sea; feature: Hydrothermal plumes at the Eastern Lau Spreading Center, Western Pacific Ocean; material: Seawater | place: Tonga | collected 2009 | depth 2000 m m
AAATTAGAAACTCACTTGTGAATACCGAAACCTCGATCCGTTCCCGTTCCATCTTAATCGGTTTGGTGTTGGTTGTTCTGAATTGCTATTGGATCATGATGTCCTTCATGTTCGGAGGGGGGGAAAGTGCCACTATAACCTTGATTTACAATGTTTTCTTTAGCCTGTTTTTGCTGATCGGCAGCAATCTACTACTATACAATACTTTACCTCACCTTGCTTTCAATCGAAGTGAATTGCTGACCATCTATGTCATGCTTAACATGGCTTCGGTCATTGCTAGTCACTTCAACTTACAGGTGCTGATTCCGATTATTCCTCACGCCTACCGTTTTGCCACCCCTGAAAACGAGTGGGCCGTTCTGTTTCAAAGATATATACCCAATGGGTTCGCTATTGACAATCCGAGAGTTTTCGACGATTTTTACAGAGGAAACTCGACCTTTTATTCTCCCACTCATCTGCTTGGATGGATAAAACCGGCTCTGATTTGGTCGGGTTTCCTATCGGCCTTGTTGCTAGGCATGCTCGGCCTCAATGCCCTACTCCGACAACAGTGGACAGAACAAGAAAAACTCAGCTATCCACTAATTCAACTTCCACTGGAAATGACAGCACCTAGCCGAAATTTGCTGAAAAACCGACTAATGTGGTTGTCGTTCTCTTTTGCTTTTGCGATCAACCTGCTAAATGGCCTGCATCTGTTGATCCCAACTGTCCCTCGTCTAATTAGTGGTCAGCAATATGATATGAGCTATTTGTTTTCTGAAAAACCATTTTCAGCCATTGGTTGGACACCCGTTTCGATCTATCCTTTTGCCATCGGCATTGCTTTCTTAATGCCACTTGACCTCTCTTTTTCTTGCTGGGGCTTTTATATTTTATGGAAATTACAGAAGGTAATCGGCAGTGCCATCGGCGTGGCCAGTATTCCTCAGTTTCCCTATGCCGACGAACAGTCTTTCGGAGCATATGTCAGTTTAGGTCTAATTGCTCTCTGGCTGACTAGAAAACATTTATGGCATGTGTGGAAACAATCCATTTTTATTTCTGTGCTAACTATGCAGAATAGTCGCCAACCAATCCCATATCGTTGGGCTATCGGCTTGATTGGTTTTTCGGCCCTATTTATAATCCTATTTTGTCTCTATGCCCAAATGTCGTTTTGGGTAATTGTTGCTTTCTTTGTCCTATTTGCCCTACTCTCAGTTGGTTTTACGCGTATCCGAGCAGAATCAGGAATTCTGTTCCACGATCTGCATTTTACAGGCCCAGAGGCCGCTTTAGTCAAAACACTGGGCACTCGACAATTTGCCGTCAGTGACTTAACCTTATTTTCGTTCTTCTTTTTTTTTAATCGAGCACATACCTCAAACCCTATGCCTTATCAACTGGAAGGATTCAAAATTGCTGAACGTGCCAAAATTAACCAGCGTAGATTCCTGGTTGCCATGTTAGTAACCATTCCGGTTGCCTCTTTAGCGGCCTTTTGGGCTTACTTACACGGTGTTTATCAAATTGGGTCTGGTGGTAGTTTCGCTTGGGGAGCATTTAACCGTCTTCATCGCTGGACAACCACTCCAACTGATTTTGATCCTGTTGCTACCTCTTTTGTTTTAATTGGTGTAGTTAATGCCATCCTGTTAACCATCCTGCGCTGGAAGATCATTTGGTGGCCATTGTCACCTATTGGTTATGCAATTTCTGGTAGCTACACCATGAACATTTTTTGGCTCTCTTTCCTTATTGGTTGGACAATTAAAGGAATTCTGATTAAGCAAGGTGGATTGAAAGCCCATCGACGGATTCGACCACTCTTTTTCGGTTTAATTTTGGGCGAGTTCATTATGGGCAGTTTGTGGAGTTTGATTTCGATTGTCACTCAACAACCAATGTACGATTTTATCGATTAAAAGGGATTTAATTTACATTAGACCTCTTGCATAAGTCAAAGAAATAGAGGTTCGAAGATCCTTGAGCCCACGTATTCAATGAATTTAGATACCTCTCAGCTATAGAATTCTGATGAGTTTTACTATTTATGCAAGAGGTCTATTCTAGCTAAAAGCAGATCAGATGTGCTTGTACTTAAGTTTTAACTTAAATACAACCTAACTCCTTCAAGACTTTGTCAGAAATATGGAGTACTTGCTTGCTAGTTGATCTTCATCGGCAGGCCACTCCCCGTGCACAATCTGATGGAGATGGCACCCAGACACATGTACATAAGTATGGATCTTTTTCTGAAATTGGTTTCATCTGTAGCGTTCGATGGAATCGCCTTTCGGACAACATCAATGTCTTTACTGTCGCTGGATACAAAGTCGCTCTGAGCATTCGCAAATAGAACCGATAAGGTCAATATCGTTGTAGCTAAGTTTCTAATGTTTATTTTCATGTTTTAAAAATTCTTTTTGAATTATTCAATTGCGTACAAATATCCATTTTTGATGAGCGCAAAAACTTTATTTCCGTACAAAGCAGGAACACTTTCCAGCATCATACCGCCGACATGAGTGCGCCATATTACTTCTCCACTTTCAGGATTAAGACATATTATAAACGGATCAGCGGATGACCCGAAGATCAATTTGTCTTTGGTCATCACCGGAGCGGTAAGGCCTCCGCCACCTTTATATTGCCATAGTATTTCACTACCATTTTCTACATCGCTGAAAGCAAAAATGGTAGCATTGTAGGGTAAGCTGGTCACTTGACGTACTACCGAGGCAAATACTTTATCACCATTTGCGGCAACTGTTCCGTTCTGTAAAAATCCAGGCGGTGCAAACCACTCCCACTCAATTTCACCGGTATATTTGTTTAAGGCTACAAGGAAAGTCCCTGCCTTTTGAACATACAAGTGATCCTTGTGCAAAACAGGTGCTGCCGAATCGGGCAGTCCACCATTTACGCCTTCAGGTTGTGTTTTCGTTCGCCAAAGCAATTTTCCTGTTTCCTGATCAAAGGCGAAATAATATCCTGACCATGAACCAACATACACAACATTTCCTTCAGTTACAGGATTGCAATATACGCCTGGAGGCCATCCATGACCTGTATGTTCGTCGAGAGGTCGATTCTCATTAGGAGTATTTTCAGCAGTGTAATAGTTCCAAATCTTTTTTCCAGTATTCGGATCAACACAGAAAAAGTTTCCATTCATGTCACCCAAGAAAAGCTTACCGTTTGCATATCCGGCACTGATCCAGACAGATCCTAAATCACTACTACTCCATACAGGTTCCCCTGTATCTTTGTCCAGGGCAAAGTACTCGCCAAAGCTTTGATATGTCTGGCCAACAAAAACTTTCCCTTCTGCAACAGTGGGAGAGGGAGAGCAACTACTCTTCGTTTCGAAACGCCATATTTCTTTGCCACTCTCAGTATCCACGGCATTAACAAATCCATCAGGACTGGCAATATACAATTTGCTATCTACTACGGTGGGCGAACTTTGCTGTCCAGAAATTTCTTCATCAGCATAGAATTTTCCATTTATCCACGCTCCGTCCAATACACTGTGTTTCCATTGAATTGTTCCTTTTTCTGGGTGTATGGAAAAGATCATCATATTTCTATCGCTGGCTATTACACCATTTTTATTACCGGAGAGATCAGCGGTAAATCCATGATTCGAGATTTGTTTGCTCCATTTTAGATGTACAGACTGCCCACTGTCTGTAACAGCATGCACACGTCCATCTAAAGTTGCCGCATAAATGGTTTTTCCGATGAGCAAAGGCTTTGACCTGATCCAATCTGTTAGTTTATGTTTCCAAATTAATTGTCCTGACCTTGTATTCAGGCAGTACAAATATTTGTTGGCTGCACCGATATAAAGTCGGTCGTCTATTTCCAAACCTGAAGAATAAAATTCATAAGCTTTGTTTTCAATTTCTTCTGGTTTAAAAATCCAATTCACTTCTGAACTTTCTTTGTCCAGTGTAAGTAATGTGGCGTCTTTCGTTCCTACATAGATTTGTTTTGCTCCTAGCGCAATTTCACCTCTTGGTTGAGCAGGTAGGGTTTTTTCCCAAAGCATCGATCCATTAACAGTATTCAGCTTATATGCTGTATTATTGGTTGAAGTGGTATAAACTACTGCATTGTTATCTGAAAGCATTGGATCGCTTGTGATAAGGCCATCAGGTTCAAATTTCCAGATTCCTTGTCCGCTGACAGCATCTAAAAGAATTACATATTTGTTGTTGTAATTGAATACTACAGGTTTTTCAGCGATCCCTTTCCAGTTGGACTTTTGTATATTTTGATTTAATATTTTTTCACCTGTGCTTTTGTTGAAAATGTGAAAGTTCCTGCCCGCACGAATTATTACCTCTTTATCTGTCGTAAAAGGAGTATATTTTGAACCGGGATTGTTGTAATAACTGGGAGAATGTTGGCGACCCTTCCAAACTACTTCTCCTGTTTTTTCATCCAGACAGTAGGCAATCACATCCGATCCTGCTCCTGAGGTATAGATTTTACCTTCTTTTATAACCACCGCCGCATTCCAGCCGTTTGTCTTTGGAAATTTCCAGACTACTTTTCCTTGCGAAGGCCCCTCATCTGGTGAAAAGCCTGATTGAGATCCATTTACACCATGATAAACTGGCCAATTAGTAGTTGTCCCAGTAGTTGTCCCGGTAGGAGAAGGCATGGATCCATTAATTTCTTGAATAAAAATTGGATTGGACCACATTTCTTCCAATCGTTGAAATCCTTCAGATATGAATTTTTGACCTAAGTCAGTATCATTTTGATTGTTGATGAGAAGATTGGCTAAGGAATCAAAACGACTCATATCCATTCCCTGACGCCACATGAAACGCCACCATCGATATAAAGCAGCCCTTCTGTCGGCTGCATTAGATTCTGTTGTAGGCAAGGTTCCAATTTCCTTCCGAATTTTATCTATATCCTCAATTTCTGATGATATGAAAAAGGGAGTTTCTTTTTCATCTTCAGAATAAACTTCAAAGCTAAACATCACCAGAAACACAACAACTAATCTCTGAACCACCATATATTCCTTGTATTTTAGTTTTAACTTAAATACAGATGTTTTTATCCATAAGGCAACTATCACAAGCGTTTGTGTGATAAGATTTAATATCTTATTATATATATAAAAAAGCGAGGTTAATTCAGATGGCTAATCTTTTTGTAACCATGAAGGTAAAGGACTTTGATCATTGGTATCAAGGTTTTAAAGGACATGTTGACGTTAGAAGCCAATGGTGTGACGAGTCCAGAACCAAAGTCTATCAAACACCAGAAGATCATAATGACATCAGTATTACTCTTTACGATGTTGATATGGAAGCTATGCAAAAAATGATGAGTGATCCAGAATTTCAAGCACTAGTTGAAGAACTAGGCGAAATTGCGGACACCAAAAGAATACACAGCTTTTCCGAGATGGGGGAAGGCTAATTTTACAGTCCGCTTAACCTTAAATTGTTAATATTTACCAATTGCAATTTGGGTTGACGGAAGTCTGATCATTATCCCCTTGTATTTAAGTTTTAACTTAAGTACAAGGGGACTTAGCAGTCTTCACGGGTTTAACTCCACGGGGTATGTCGACTCGTGGGGTTCAGAAAGTTGTCCCCCACAGGCCCCTTCGACCTTCTCTCCAATTCTAAACTTCACTTCCATCTTCCGAGCTGGATAAGCCGTAATCCTTTCTATTTTTGTGCTACAATATCGGAAATCTGAAATCTCTTTCCGTTATCGGACACGTTTCTCATAGCTTTTCGTATGTAATGCAGTATTCATGAGGGTTTCAGATTTTGAAAAACTTAGAAAATCAATGATTACGTCCGATAAGGTCGCTTATCAGACATTTCTAATATCAACAACCTTAACTTAGCGATATTCACCAAATTGTGAGGTAGAGCACTATGAAAGTTGCAAGACGCTTTGTGACAATGATAGTCTGTATTGGGTTGGCGGGGGCAAGCCATGCTCGGCTTGACCCCGCCACAATCGTAGGCGCATGGCTTTTTGACGAGGGTAAGGGCAAAGTGGCCGAAGATTCGTCCGACGGCCAACATAACGGGAAACTTGAGAAAGGGCCACAATGGGTTAAAGGAAAGTCAGGACAAGCATTAGAATTCAACGGTGGGAATTATGTGGAACTTGAAGATTCTGCACCAGACCTCCACTTTGGCGGTGTCGCGCCGTTCACGATTTCGGCGTGGGTGAACCCCCAAGCCGGTGGCACAATTATCGGAAAATTCAATGGTGGGGTGATCGGTGCATATATTCTCACCGTCACGGGCGGGGGTGGCGTCTCATTCCACCGGGAAGTCGCGCCGTGGGGACTTAACGCATCAAACAAGACCGTACCGAAGGACGAGTTTTCTCATATCGCGGCGACATATGACGGGTCGAAGATGAAGGTGTATGTCAACGGCAAACTCTCTGGTGAACAACCAAGGGGAGGACAAAACACAGACCGTGCCACGCCGGTACTCATTGGCGCACGCTTCCAAGGCGGTAAGCCGTCCAATTTTTATACGGGGATTATCGACGACCTTGCCCTCTTTAACGTCGCACTCGACGAAGCCGACATTCAAACACTCATGGCCCCCGGACTACTCTCTATCCTTGGCTTAGTCGTTGAGCCGGAGGATCGACTTGCAGCCACATGGGCAAGACTAAAGGTAGGACGGGAATAGCTCAACAGTGCCTGAAACGCGCTAAGTTAAGTCGGAAAATCGGTTGATGCGTTCTCGCAGATTCAGTCGTCATGCGGCTTGTACATTGCTGAGTTCATCTGTTTCCAAGACATTTTTTAGATGGAGATACCCGGTGAGATCAAATAAGTATTTCTGTTTTGTATTCATGGTATTTTCAACCCTTTTCGTTCCTGATAATAACCGATTAGATATGTTAACTGATCAGCACCTAACTACCACTTCTTTCTCATCTTCAGAATAAACTTCAAAAGCAAACATCACCAGTAACACAAGGACTAATCTGTTAACCACAGCATAGTCCTTGTATTTAAGTTAAAACTTAAGTACAACTGCTAGGTTGTGAATATTCCTACTTTCAGATTTTGGTGTCTTCCAGATTTAATTGGGTCAGTACCTGCCTGATACTTCATAGGCAGAACAATCCAATGGTAACTTTCCCTTACCCCCACGAGTCACGATAGGCCCACGGCGGTACATACAAAGCGTCGGATAATTTTCCAGCGCAAAAGAACAGGTGCCGAAACGGCGTAACACTGCATTACACTCATTGTCTAGAAGGGTGTGAGATGGATTGTGTAGTTACTAGCCTACTGTACAGAGGCACCTTAATTACGTTCATTTTAATAACCGTCCGTCTTTGGCACCTTTTCAATACTTTTCCCCTCGGGTGACAACAGCACATCATTCATAAACATGCCCATGGTTGCAAGGAAACATCTGGTTAGCAATGCAACTCGCGTAGGTACAAAAAGCGGCCAGTCGATCTTCATTCAGCGTGATTGCATCTGGATCGCCATTATCAGTCACCAAATGTCCCGATATTTTGTAGGTCGAATCAGTCCCAAGTCTGCGAAAGACGGCTGTGAACCACCCACGTCTTGTGAAGGATGATGGGGGACACGAACGTCAAGTGTGCAGTATCAACGTGTTCAGTTAGTCGCCGAACAGTCCCTGTTGCCAGATGCCCCAAATTAGGTTAGCAAGTCCTCTTCAAATGGGAACGTCGATAGCAACTGACATTTCCCCTTTGTGACGATTACCATTTCCTCCAGCTTGACACATTCGCTACCATCCTCACGGCCTATGCAACTCTCGATGGCCATTACCATATTTTCTTCAAATATCCCCTCGCGTTCGTCCTCGTTTTCCCAATCCATGGCGAAGGGGATATGGGGCCATTCATTTCCCATGCCGACTCCGTGGGCAACCGAATTGTAGCGCCTCACCCAGAATTCCTGGGGAACATTCCAGGACTTTTTCGCGAACTCGCGAAAGCTCATCCCCGCTCGGATTAGCTCGATATTGAAGCTAAGATTCTCGATAGCTGTTTGGTACAGACGTTTTTGTTCTGGTGACGGTGCCGTGGGCTTACAATGAAAAGTTCGAGATATATCAGCCCCATAGCCAAATGGACCTATCATGCCGGTATCTACGCTGACTAGTTCCCCGGCTTTTATAGTTTTGCCGCTGCATTCCCGCCCCCACGGATTGGTTCTTTCTCCCGAAGCAAGTATCGCGTATTCGAACCACCCACCGCCATGTATGGCGTTCTCATAGGGAAGGTGGGCCCAAAGCGCTTGTTCGGTGATTCCAGCCTGAAGGTGTTCTCGGATTTTGGTGAGCCCACGCTCGGCCACGGAGATTGAGGTGACAATGCATAGCAGTTCATCATCTGACTTGATGGCGGCTGCCCGTTCGACTATTCTCTCAGCATTGACAATTTCTAATCCCTCACTATGAAGTGTCACGATGAACTCGGGCTCGGAAATGTCGATGGCAATACGTCTGCAACCATCTCCATGGGAGCGGACTAGGTCCGCGATCTCTTTCGCCCACCTGCGGGATTGGTCTTTGTAGGAATCTCCGGCAATGAAATAAGCAGTAACAGGGGCATCACGGAGTTCCCCGATGAAATCAGGCAACGAATCCAAACCGGGAGTTGCTAAATCATAAAGGATTGCTGAACCTGAGTTTGGAACAAATACAGATCGAGTTGGTGAATGCATGTTGGTGATTGGCGCGTAGAGGGTCTCGGTTGCGTAGCGTACATTCATCGGACTGAAAAGCAGCGCCCCAACGCAATCGTTACGGACAATTTGTTCCTGAATGCGTGCGTAGCGATAGGTGGCTACCCGTGTCATGTCGGGTATCTTTTCACAGTTGTCTAACGTGAGCCCGAGGTGTTCCCTGACAAATCCCATATGCTCGGGGTCCTGTTGCCAGCTGACATCAATATTGGAAGGTTGATATTTGTTCATATCTTAGATCTGTTTAGTTATGAAGTCTTACTCAAAGGGTTCTAACGTGTGGTGATGACAAGCTGGCCAGATGGAGCACCCTGTCAACGTAGTTAAACATGGGTCCTGCGGGGTAGTAGTAGCCCGGGAAAGAAAAAGTATCCCGTCTTGGCAGCCAAGATCGCAGAATTAATCAAGACCGTATAGTTTACAAATGCCGAGTCGTAAAGCATTAGAATTATTCCGTTTTAAATTACAAGCTGTTATAGCAAATTGAAAGCCAATTTTTTGCCGAAAGTTTACTATTTTGTCCTTTATTCGTAACATCTATTAATTGACCAATTTATCAATCAATAAATCTAGCAAGCCAGGAGAAACTTTCAGCCGAGCTTATTCAACCAACTCCAAGGTAATTTGATGTCATTGACAGGCTCAATCGTAAGAGCCGCCTTTATGTCCGCCCAGCAGGCGGAGTTGGCGTGGACTGGCAGCAGCCAGCACATCCGGATTGTATTGAAAGTGAAGGTAGGGCGGGAACTTCTGGGTGATCATCCGATGGGAGTAGTGGACCATAAAGGTGTGGCGAATCTGGTCACTGGCATTGGCTGCGCCTCGGTGCCAAATTTCGCTGCGAAAAAAAATACAGTCTCCAGCCTTGCCGAGGAAGCTTTGTTCTTTGGTGCCATTCCAATCGGTCTCGTGTTTTCCATTCGCTCGACCAGACCGATGGCTGCCCGGGACGATTTTGGTGGGTCCTAGAGCCTCGGTCATGTCATCCAGATAAAAGTGGGCGGTGGTAATATAGATCGGCAATTGCAAACGAGGATCAGCCCATAACTCCTCAGGCATACTTGCTGGCAGCCAATCGGTGTGCAGATGTTGGTCCGGGCGCCCTGGACCGACTGCCCAGGTATGCATGCTGACGATGTGACAGTCAGCACCGTGAACCGCCTCGGCCAGTTCGATTAAGCCTGGCTTGTCCAAGTATTTGAGGAAGAGCGGATCACGGTTGAAGGCGGCGTTTATGCAACGCTGAAAGTGGCCGTCTCTTTCCAACGTCAGATCGGTATCTAGTGCCTCAGCTGACGGTTCCAACTGCAGCGAAAGCTGGCGGAGTTCGGCCACTTCGTCGGGGTTGAGGATGTTGGGCAGGTATACGAAACCGTCCCTTTCCATCGCCTCGATTTGCTGTTCTAAGTTTTCGTGTACAACGAGTGGTATTGCTGTGGTCATATTCATTTTATTCCTCTGAGTATATGTTGCGTGATTGAGTTATAGGTCAAAGGCTACCCAGTCGTATGCCGCATTGGCATAGTCTGGATCTGCCTTTAGATCGAAGAATGCGTAATCTCTCCATTTCCATTATCTTAATGTTATTTCTCTTTGGTGTCGAACAGGAGTTGCAGCCTGAGTAAATCGGTTCTCTCTTAGTTCATTGGGATCCATACTGAATTTTCATCCAGTATGGAGGCAAAATTAAGGCCTCAGTTCAAAACGAAAGCACTTTCGTTTTCGACAATACTTTCAAAATCGAGGCTATTACCGAAAACGGGCATCTGTCCACTTTCGTTTAAACTTTGGATTAAGTGTTACAAAAGGCGGAACTATTTCTTGGCTACTATTCGTTGCTGGTTATGCCTCAGTTTTCATACACATCCTCCAACTTCTCCCAAACAATTTTGATTAATCCTGGCCCTTTTATCCTGCTGCCTATGCCGCTGTGTCCGGTAGTTGGCCAGCAGTCTACATCAAAGCATGTTCAGCTATAAATTCTGCCAGACTTTCACTATCACATCAACGAGAAACATACCTTTCCTACAAGACTCTTACATAACCGAATTTCATAGCTTTAGCAAAAATCCTTGTCTCACCTATGGCAAAATGCCATAGGTAACTATATTGAGTGATGCCCCTAATATAGTCCAGAGACTACCCACTACAAACTCTCCCAGTATCAAACCCAGAAAAAAGGGGGTAGCTTTTCTATGGGCGCTTAATCCTCCGTATTTTAGTAGAATCAGCTTCGCAAGCCATGCCAGCCACAGGCTAAACCAGATGTGAGATATTGCCCAACTACCAGACACAGCGGCATAGGCAGCAGGATAAAAGGGCCACCAGAAAAACTTCATCTGCATAAAGAAAAGGAAAATCGCGAACAGTGCCCCTATCCCAGTGAACACTACTGCTGGGTAGTTAGAATGGATAGGGTTGATCAACCAGTTCTGCAAGCGATTCCATGGTTCACTACCATATATCATTGGAACCCGCGACATCCCACTAGTCGCACCGAATTTGTAGGAAATGGATAAAAGCGCCCAGAATTGTGACATTATTCCAACACCAAGAGCCAGCAGCATGGCAAGAAGAAATCGCCTGCTCTTTGTATTGGTCCTCTCGGCTAACTTAAACCCCTCAAGCTGATGTGGCATTGGGTGACAATCGAAGTCACGAGTGAAGAACCAGAAAAAAGAGAACATGGTTAGATTGCTCTGCCCAAGTTTGCGGGTGCCAGCAGCTGCCACCATAATTTCCTCTGGTCCCGTGTAGTGGAGGTCATGCATGGGGGAACCCAGCTCAGCCCTCATCCGGGTGATGGCTGTTGAAATCGCGAAGATCACCCATAAAGACATACCAGCTTTGTAGCAAAAAAATGTCAAGAAGATCAAAGCAAGAACCATCGCTAAAATGGCTCCTCTATACGACATGGGCTCGTCTGAATCGTCCAGGTTTCCTCGGCCAAAAATTTTTCCGCAGACATCGGCGATATGTTTTCTGCTTATCCATAAAGCGATCAGGAATATTCCAATATATCCCCCAAACCCCTGATAGTTGACATACGGATAGCTCTTGCCTCCTAACCCGGAGGAGGTTTGCCAGCCTAGGGCACCTCCCAAAAGCAACTGTCCTTTCCAGGCCCAGAAGAAAAACCAGAAAGAAAACAGCAAACCTAATGGAATGAGAAAACCAATACCCAAGACAAACGGATAGATGCCCAGCCTGATTCCGCCCATTGTTCTCCATGGCTCATCTGCAAAACCAAAATAGTACGACTTGGAAAACACACGAGGTATTATCGGAAAAAGAAAGTTCAACCCGTTGATAACATCAAGACAAGCAGCAATCCCAAAGGCGATCCACATTATCTTGTTCCTAAAAAAACCTTCACTCGTCATTCCATAGGGAAGCTGAATAATGGGGTAAGCCAGTTTTTCCTTCTCTGTCCACGGCTTCCTAATGATGATGTTGATGCACACCATGACAAAAACCAGCGCGAAGAGAAATGCAAACCAGCTAGTTATAGGAATAAGCCAGCTTTTGATATGCTGAACTATGTATAGGGAAGAATCCCCATGGTAGTATCCTGAAAGAATGCTCTTGTCATCCACGGAAAGCCATTTCTTGATGTATTTCCAGAGAAGGTTACTCCAATCATTTTCTGGTGTGGCGAACCAGAAGGCATGTCCTAGTATAGGGATTAATATCTCCATCAGACTGCACCCTGCGGTGGCGGACACCACAGATAACATGACGTAGATTACCAAAAGCTCATCTTGACGCAAAGCCAGTTCAGGAAGAAACTGCTTCAGCAATAGGTTCAGCAAAGTCAGTACAAACAGGCTGAAAACTACAGTGAATATGAGCGAGATTATTGTTGGGTATGTGGAAAATTGCACTAATTCTACATGCACAAGCCAATAGCAATTTATAGGTATCAGGATCAAACCCAACGCTATGGCTCGCCAACTAACTTGTGTAGGCTGTTCGGGTCGGTCAATTCTTGGGGTGGTCATGATCAAAAATCATGTTCTGAGCGCTTTATTAGAGAGAAAGGACTTTCGACATACCAGCGAAGTTGTGAATGCCGAAAGTCCGCAGTGTGTGAAAAACGGGATTAGTATGCTTTCTTGATATTTCCCCACACAGTTAGTAGATTATGCACTGAGCAGTAGTCCCGTCGGATCCGACGGTTGTAACAAGAACGTTGTCATACCGAGAGTGCTTTTTACCCGACTCCCTGAAACCAATAGCACCTTTCGTTAAGTTTAGGAATGGGTGCGTTCCCAATTTTTTTCCACAGGTTTCCACTTGCCACCTTCCTTCGAGTGCCACCACGTGATGGGACCATCAGCACCAACCATATGACCGTACAAATTGCCCGCATCCTGCACTCGCATTAAAAAGGCATTATAAGCCGGAGACGATTAGAAAGTCGACCGAGAACTCGAAGTCAGTGAAATCGTTTTTTAGCGTATATCCTTCGCCACCTCCCAAAATGTCCAGGGTTCCATCAACTATTTCCCAGGTACTGCTAGGAAACCACACCTTTTTATCAATTCTTTTTTCAAAGTCTTCCTCAAAGAGGATCTTGCCTGCACCCAAACAAACAGAAACGGTTGCCAACATTAAGAAAGAGAAAAAACATCTGAAAAGTAAAAGCTTTCTTCCTCGATTTAATCATTAACTACATCACTTATTTTTATGTGATTTTTACTCCGAACAGCACCTAATGTTCAGTTTTAATCTTTCCCCAGGTCGTTGTCAGATGGTCTACTGGAGATACTGCCATCGTGTACCCAATGGTTGTGACAAGCACGTTGTCATATCTAGAGTGCTCGGCACCCGACTCCCTGAAACCAATAGCACCTTTCTTAAAAGCTTTATGCTTCCAAGTACCAACTAAATGCTTTGCTTCGTCGAATTCTTCGCCACGTTTCGCCATGAGGCAGGTGAATGTTGGCCCTTCGACGATGAACTTCATCCGATACCATACGTCAAGTTTGGGAATGGGTGCCTTCTCAATAGGCTTTTCCACAGCGGCCCATACGCCACCTTCCTTTGAGTGCCACCACATGATGGGATCATCAGCACCAACCATATGACCGTACAAATTGTCCGCATCCTGCACTCGCATTAAAAAGGCATTATAGCCGGCGACGATTAGAAAGTCGGCCGAGAACTCGAAGTCAGTGAAATCGTTTTCTAGCGTATATCCTTCACCGCCTCCCAAAATGTCCAAGGTTCCATCAACTATTTTCCAGACGCCGCTAGGAAACCACACCTTTTTATCAATTCCTTTTTCAAAGTCTTCCTCAAAGAGAATCTTGCCTGCACCCAAACAAACAGAAACGGTTGCCAACATTAAGAAAGAGAAAAAAAACATCTGAAAAGTAAAAGCTTCCTTCCTCGATTTAGTCATCAACTACCTCCTTATTTTTATGTGATTTTACTTCGAACAGCACCTAA
>JYMV01035230.1_pt1 | contig 14191 bp, 12 predicted proteins | sample 338911 | NCBI WGS metagenome assembly JYMV01 (sample SAMN03354496, study PRJNA234377) | hydrothermal vent metagenome | biome: Deep sea; feature: Hydrothermal plumes at the Eastern Lau Spreading Center, Western Pacific Ocean; material: Seawater | place: Tonga | collected 2009 | depth 2000 m m
GGTTTGCGTATGTGGTTGATTTTCTCGTTCATTTTAATGATGGATTCAATTTAGAGTGGATTCGAATGGGGAAACGATCATGAAACAAATGCAATTATCTAAACCTGGCGGGTTAGATAACCTTCACCTGGTTGAAGTAGAGGCCCCCCAAGTAAGAGACAACGAAATACTCATCAAAGTCGCAGCCAGCAGCCTGAACTATCACGACTTACTGGTGGCATTGGGGTCGATTCCTACCGAAGACAAAAGGGTTTTGTTAGGCGATGCCAGTGGCGAAGTCGTCGAGGTGGGCGTCAGCGTCTCCAAATGGCAGGTGGGAGATCAGATCATGAGTACCTGTTTCCCGCGGTGGATTGAAGGTCGACCGAAATACGAGTATTTGAGTTTTATCGGTGACAATGAAGATGGTTATGCAACCGAATACATTGCCCTGCCCGAAACGGCAGTGACTAAGATGCCCCGGGGATGGAGTCTTGCCGAAGCGGCGACCCTGCCCTGCGCTGGTCTGACAGCCTGGCGGGCATTGGTGGATGAGGGAAATTTGCAAGCCGGAGAAACCGTTCTGGTTCAAGGAACCGGGGGCGTATCGGTTTTTGCATTACAGCTGGCCAAGTCTATGGGTGCCAAAGTAGTGGCCACATCTTCTTCTGACGAAAAACTCGAGAAGCTGAAAGACCTGGGCGCTGACGAACTCGTTAACTACAAAGAAACCCCTAAATGGGGCAAGGAAGTTTCAATTAAGACCCATAACGAAGGCGTTGATCACGTGGTTGAAGTCGGCGGTGGTGGCACTTTCAGTCAATCAGTGACTGCCACGAAATTAGGGGGGCACATTGCCATGATTGGTGTTCTAAGCGGGCCTTCAGCAGAAAACGTGATTCTACCGAAGATCTTTCTAAAACAAATCAGAACCAGTGGCATCGCGATGGGTAATCACCAGTCACAGATCGCCATGGTCGAATATTTGGAGAACTCAGATATCAAACCACTCATCAGCGATACCTTTGATTTGGCTGAGCTGGCAAACGCTTTCCAACACCAGATGGACCATAAGCATTTCGGAAAAATTTCAATCACGATGAGCTAGAAATGATTTCAAAAGGATTTGTTCTATGGTTCTAGCTGGCGACTCAGCGGGTTGTGTCCTGGCCAATCCCACCCAAGTAAAACCAATCCCGGCCCGCTTAAGTGGTTTCTTAAATCACGGCACAAAGACGCAGCGCGTCGTAGATCGCAGCGTGAATATTTCGGCTGTTGACCGCATCACCGAAACGAAAGAGCTGGAAAGTGCCAGCCGGGTTGTTGACAACGGATTGGGGCTGGCCACCCAGTAGCGACGCCTGGTCCACTTCGCCCCGGTTGCTCGAATCCGGCTTCAGCGCAAAGTAAAGGTCGTCGGCCGGCAGTGTGCCGTGGTCCACGACCACCTGATCGACCCGTCGGTGCGTTTTCTTCTGCGTGTATTCGCTGTACAAGGTAGCGGTAAACCCGTCGTCTTCGCGCGCAATCCCTGCCAGACGTTGATTGAGGCTGATTGTCACCTCGTTGCCATAGAGGCTCCTCAAGTAAGCCGGATGATTGGTGCCGCCAATGTCGGGTGCAATCATCATTTCGGGCGACAGGTACTCAAGATCGCAGCCGCTCTCAGCCAGGAACTCGGCACAGGACACACCGGCGTGCTGCCCATTGTCGTCATAGAAGAGTACATTTTTCTCAATCGGTACTGAACCCGAGAGGATGTCCCAACTGGTGACCGCCAAGTTCTCTCCCTCTGTGAAGCGTCCGACGCTGGGAACCCCGCCGGTAGCAATGAGCACAACGTCGGGAGACGCCTGGTTGACCATATTGGCATCGGCATAGCAGTCAAAACGCGTCTCGATATTCAGACGCTGGCACTGGTCAAACAGCCAGTCGGTGATTCCCAGAATCTCCTTGCGCCGGTCCACCCTGGCTGCAAGATTGACCTGCCCGCCGTGCAGGCGAGAGGCTTCCATCAGCAGCACATCATGGCCACGCCCAGCGCAGACCCGGGCGGCCTCGAGCCCTGCCGGACCGGCACCGACCACCACCACGCGCCGGTAAGGCCCACCGCTTGGGGTAATGACCTGCGGCACAGTGCTCTCACGGCCGGTGGCGGGGTTGTGCAGGCACAGTGCCTCGCCCTCCCCGTAGATGCGATCGATGCAGTAACCGGCACCGACGCACGGGCGGATCTGGTCTTCCTCACCGCGGATGATCTTGGCCACGATGTGCGGGTCGGCAAAGTGTGCACGGGTCATGCCCACCAGATCCAGCAATCCTTCCTTGATGGCATAGCGGGCGGTCGCCACATCGTTGATGCGGGCGGCGTGCATCACCGGCAGGTCGAAATGGCGCTTGACCGCACCGGAAAACTCCAGATAAGGGGCTTGCGGTGTGCCCATGTTGGGGATGACATTGGACATCCCCGCGTTGCTGTCCACGTGACCTCGGATCACGCTAATAAAATCGATCATGCCGGTGTCCACCAGGATCTCCCCGATTCGCAGACCCTCGTCGAACTGGATGCCGCCCTCTACATCCTCGTCGAACGACATGCGCACGCCCACGATGTAGTCACTCCCCACTTGCCGCCGAATTTCCTCCAACACCTCCAGCGAGAAGCGCATGCGGTTTTTCAGCGTGCCGCCGTATTCATCGGTACGGCGGTTGATGGTGGGCGTCCAGAAGCTGTCCAGCAGGTGGCCGTAGGCTTCTATCTCGATGCCGTCCAGATCCCCCTCGCGACAGCGCGCCGCCGCCGCCCCGTAGGCTTTGACTACGCGCTTGATGTCCCAGTCCTCCATCATCTTGGGAAACGCCCGGTGAGCGGCTTCGCGTACGGGCGAGGGCGCGATGACCGGCAGCCAGTTGCCCTGGTAGTTGGAGGTACGCCGGCCGAGGTGCGTAATCTGGCACATCGTGGCCGCACCGTATCCGTGCACACGTCGGGCAAGCTCCCGAAAGTGCGGCACGATGCGATCATCACCGGCGTAGAGGTTGCCATAGGCGGGCGGGGTGTCAGGTGCCACCAACGTGCCGCCGCCGAACATGGTCAGCGCAATACCGCCCCTGGCTTTTTCCTCATGGTACAGTTGGTAGCGCAGCGTCGGTAGACCGTCTTCAGCATAGGCGGGTTCGTGGCTGGTCGAAATAACGCGATTTTTCAGCGTCAGTCCTTTCAGTTGAAAAGGCTGAAGCAGCGGATCGTTCGTTGCCATAATGCGAGTCGAGAACTATCTGGGTGCTGTTACAAAGACTTCAATAATTTAATAACGTATCGATCTGTGGGTAGACCCTTCCGGGGTCACCCTGTCTTGGCGTCGACACCTGGCACCATGTTCTTCGAAACAACGGTTGAAGTTCCTTTTAGATCAAATCAGTGTGACCAGATTGTGACCCACTGCCCTCAATTAATGAAGCTCAATCGACTATAGGGTCAATGACATTGAGAAGCACAGGGAAATACTGATCACCAAAGCCCGCCGCTTCAGATTCAGTAAGCCGCTCCATAACGACCTTCGCGCACTTCAAGTCCAACCCAACAGAGTTGGCCAAATCCAGAGCATAGCCAAGATCTTTCTTGGCATAACGTGTAGAGAAAGCGCGGTCTGGAAAGATGCGAGGCAGCATCGATTTTATACCGTGATTTCGAAGCGCAAAGCTATCACCTGACCCCTTTGATAAAACAGACAAAAAAGTGTCTGGATCGACAGCATTGCGCCTGGCGACCGCAATGGCTTCACTTAAGGCGCAAACGTTTTGAAACAGCACCATATTGTTGAGAATTTTCATGATCTGACCGGATCCGACCTCCCCACACCGCGTGACATCACTGCCCATAAGCTTCAACACCGGTAACAACCGTTCGAATAGAGTCGCATCACACCCCACCATGACACTAAGATCACCACGAATCGCCGCTTCCCGGGTTCGTGCTACCGGCGCATCCGCAAAGCCGATGTGCCGCGCCTGGCATTGGGCCGCCAATTCCCGGGTCAGGCCGACAGGTGAGGTACTCATATCCACCAGGATCGAAGACGCCTTCATATGTGCGATAAGCCCATCAGGATCACAACATACTGCTTTAACCGCATCGCCATCGGGCAAAGACAAAAAAATCAGTTCGCACCGACCTGCCAGATCTGCGAGGCTTATCGCCCTCACCACCCCCGCCTCGACCAAACGCCCCAGCGACTCAGAGGATAGATCAAAACCGATGACCTTTGATGGTGCTTTCTTGACTAGATTCAAACACATGGGCTCACCCATGACACCCAAACCCACAAAGCCTATCTTGGGTTCAGCTGTTGAGATTGGATTCACAGCCATGGCATTTCCTCCCGTACATTTTTCGCTATGAGGCAACGATACCGTTGCGTTGGGAACCCGATCAACTGCTCAACCTGGATGCTAGGTGTCGCTAACAGAGAATTTTTCCTAAATGCTCTCTCTGCGGGTTAGTGAAGAAGAGTCTTTTGGTCAGTTTGGTGTATCGGGTTCCAACCACTCCAGTCTAAAAGTCTCATCTCTGCCATCAGTTGCACCCCTGGTAGCGCACCGCAATTACAACGTTATACTATTAATTAACGACAAACAGCACACAAATATTTCCAATACGAAAAACCATAACAATGATTGTAGAGCTGCCGCCACTGCCCCACCCGCTGACTGATGCCCCGGAGACTTCTTTTACATTGTCTTCCTCTTACTACACTGACCCCGGTTTATTCGAGCTCGAAAAGGAGAAGATTTTTTACCGGAGCTGGCAATACGTTGCACCGTGTCAAAGCTTCGCAGTCCCCGGTGATTATGTCGTAGTCGACATTTGCAGCCAGAGTGTCTTTGTGATCCTGGGGGACGATCTCGAGTTGCGCGCCTTTTACAACGTCTGTCGTCACCGTGCGCATGAATTGCTACAAGGCCAGGGCAATGTAGCCAGCGCGATTGTCTGTCCGTATCACGCCTGGACTTACAAAAAAGATGGTGCCTTGCGCCATGCCAGAAATACTGCTGATCTCGCAGGTTTTCGCCTTGAAGATTACGGCCTGAAATCAATTCAGCTCGAGGAATTCGTCGGCTGCGTATTTGTCAACCTCGACCCTAAAGCGGAACGACTCGCGGATACTGTTGCTGACCTCGAAACCGATATCCGATCCCGTGTGCCCTTTCTGGACGACCTTCGAGTACCAATGGCCAACACATTTGGCCCGACGGAGATTGAGGCTGGCTGGAAAGTAGTTGTCGATAATTATGTTGAGTGCTATCACTGCGAACCCGCGCATCCGGACTTCGCTTCATTGATCTGCATGGACGACTACCAGATGGAGACCTTTGGGCTCTGGTCGCGCCAAACCGGGCCACAAATACGCCATAAGAATTCAGCCTACGATGTAAACCCGGACCAAGGCTACCAGGGCGCTTTGTTTTGGTACCTGTGGCCCAATACCACGTTCAACATTCTGCCAGGCGCTGATGAGATGAATGTATCTGCGGTTCGCCCACGAAGTCTGACGAGATCGAGTTTTGAGGGCCATACTCTGTCCGTCGGCAACAAACAGAACACCGCCCGCAGCACGTACACTGCTGAAGTTCTGGTGCTCGAAGATGTTTACCTATGCGAATCGGTGCAGCGGGGCCTTAAGTCCCATGGCTATGATCAGGGACGGATTGTCGCCGACAAGCGGCTGTCTGGCATCAGCGAACATGCACTGCATCACTTTCACAGGCTGGTGTACCAGACTCTGCAAACAACTTCTCACCCTTCATAAAAAGCTTTAGAGGTATTTCATCGACACAATCTTGCGCTTCCGCTTGGTTGTGGGTGTCAGAGTTCAGGCACGACCCCAAGTCCCGGTGTGCGGGCAGCAGGCATGTAGACATACCCATCCATCAGCCGCCGGGCGGTCCGGTAGATGGTTGCGGATGTGGCATACCAGTTCCCATTTCGCTTCTCGAGTTGCGCGTCGACGCTCGTAACCCCCGAGGGGTGGGCGAGCCGGAGTTCGGAACCGCAGCGGGTGGTGTCGAACATCCCGCTCACCAGAGACCCATCAACCCGAGCTGTCGCGGCTATACAGAGTGCACCGGTGACCGGAATTGCGCGATGGGGCTGACCGAGTGAAATCATTCTCACCAAGATGTCACATTCAGCCGCTGAGACAGTATTGCCAGCCAGTGTCGTCATGTCTTGGGCCGGCGACAGGAACGCGACCTTGGGGATACCCGGAATACGACTTGCTTCACCGATGTCTCGCGCGATACCCATCGAGACGCTTGCCCGGCAGCGAATCGCTTCAAGGCTCTCCAGAATTTCAGGATTTCGCTCAATGTCATCTGGCATCTCGGCACCCGTCAGCCCAAGGTCTCTGGCCTGAATAAAAACACAGGGATTACCGGCATCTGCCATTGAGGCGACGATTGACTTCGCGCCTGGTAACCGGATCTCGTCGATGGGTTTGCCTGTGGGCAGCAAATGGCCCGTCGCACCCCCACCTGGGTCTTTGAACTCCAGGCGTACGGGCGACCCAAACCCCGCGACGCCCGGCAGCGACATTTTTCCATCGACCGCGGCCTCGCCTTGATCGAGAGAAAAGCTCGAGTGAATCATCCGGGTAGTGTTGGTACTAAATATCCGCACACAGGCTTCGGTACCAACCGGAGAGACCAACCCTTCGTCCACCGCAAATGGTCCGACGGCCGCAGACATGTTGCCACAACTCGCGGACGGGTCTACCAAGTCCGTCGTCGGGGTCAATTGAAAAAAGGAGTAATCGATGTCCGCTCCCGGCCTGTCGGACGGTGAAATGACGCAGACCTTGGACAGCGAAGAGATGCCCCCTCCCATGCCATCGAGCTGCCGACCGTAGGGGTCGTTCGCGCCAAGTGCGGCGACGAAAAGTTCCGGCCATAGGCGGGCGTCGGTCGGCAAGTCGCGCCGATGAAACATGAGCGCCTTGCTGGTGCCGCCGCGCATGAACACGGCAGGAATTTTACGCTGTTGCATGATCAATGCCGGGCGAGTTATGCCTTGATTCTCGATTGAGTACAAAAACGTCCGAAAGGCAAGTTAAAGAATACTTCGATCAATCCAATAGTGCTTCTTCCAGAGGATAAGTCGAGAGCATGTCGTAGCCATCTTCGGTCACTAGTACCTGCTGCTCCAGCTTGACACCTTCGCGCTCACCTTTCGCGCCCACGTAGCTCTCGACACAGATCACCATCCCGGTCTCGAGCCTGCCATCGTAAGGCGTCGGGCCTCGAAAAATCGGTTTAACCTGCGGATATTCGTCACACATACCAACGCCGTGGATTACACAGACATAGGCATTTTCGTGAAATTCCTCAGCTTGCACCCAGGACTCACGTTGAAACTCACTAAAGGTGATCCCAGGCCGAGTCAACTTGAGATTGTGTTCGATCTCTTGCAGCGCCAGGCCATAGAGTTGTTTCTGCTTTTTAGTTGGGCGATCCGGGCCGCAATGAAAAGTACGGGAGATGTCGGAGCAATACCCGAATGGGCCGATCATATCCGTGTCGAAACCGACAAGGTCGCCCGACTCGATTTGGCGAAGAGAGGCTTCCTGAAACCAGGGGTTGAGACGCGGCCCTGAAGCCAACATTCGCCCATCGTGCCAATTGCCGTGGTTTGCAAGATTGGTGTAGTTCAAAAGTCCCCACAATTGCGCTTCCGTGACGCCGCTCGCCAAGGCTTCCTTCATCTTGCCGATGCCGTGCTCAGAAACAGCAATGGCCCAACGTATGCAGGCAATTTCCTCTTCAGATTTGATCACTCGGGCTTGCTCCGCGATGGACACTCCGTCAATCACATCCAGTCCCCGCTTCACCAGGGCTTGTGTGACCGTCGGATTGACGTACTCCACTGCCACACGAAAGTTGTCGGTACCAATCTCTCTGAGGTAATCGACAAGATCATCGGCTAGCAGACTGGCAGCATCCGAGAGTTGATCACCGCCTTCAAAATACGAGATAGCGCGGGCCAGTCGGGCGTCATCGACGGGCGAGACATGACCTAACACCCCGTAAATGACGACGGGACCATCGACGGGAACGAAAAGATACGTCGAGGGAATGTGGGACTGGAAAAGAGGATAGGTTGAGTAATCGACGGCATAACGAAGACTGACTGGATTGACCAATACGCACATCGAGGCTTCAGCCTCGCGAAGTGCGGATTTGATTCTCTCCATCCGATAGGTACGCAGCCTGTCGAAGTCGATTTCAGGGACCTCGCGATACCGGCGAAGATCACTCCAGTTGTCTTGAAGGATCATCAAGTCAGGTGAAGTAGGATTCATATTAAGGCCTAACACTTGCGCCGGTGTGATCATAGATCAATCCAGAACAATTCTGCTGCCCCGGATCCCAATAAGGAGATAAGACTCACATATTAAAACTGTCGGACAACCCAACGTGCCGTCGGAAACAACTACAACTCGCCAAATATTTAATCAAGGCCCAGTGCCCGCTTTCGTTCCCGGCTGAATGCCTGCAAGACACGATCAGCGATAATAGCGATTAATGCCATACTTAGTCCCGCCACCAAGCCCAGCCCAAAGTCGGCCCGCGCCAGGGCAATATAAACAGCTTGGCCTAGGCCCTGGGTCCCAACGAGAGCAGCAATCACCAGCATTGCCAGCGCGAACATGATGGTCTGATTGAGGCCCAGCATAATCTCCGGGATCGCGAGGGGTAATCGTACCTGCCAAAGCAACTGGTACCTCTTACAACCTATCGCCTCCGCCGCTTCGATTACTGCGGGGTCAACGTGCCGCAGGCCGTGTTCGGTATAACGAATGGCCGGAACAATCGCGTAGGCAATAATCGCAAGAAACGCAGTGAATTCTCCGATCTGGAAGAACATCAGTACAGGAATCAGCAAAACGAACAGTGGCATTGTCTGCAAAGTGTCATTGATGGGGCGGAGCGTTCGCGAGACGCGATAGTTTTGCGATGCCCATATACCAAGCAAACCGCCGACGACGAAAGAAACCAATACGGCAGCAAGGCACAGGTACAAGGAACGCATGGCGAGCTGCCAGACGCCGGTAAACACCATGAAACTTAGTCCAAAAAGCGTCAGTAAACCGACTTTTGTCCCACCAACCTGCCAAGAAAGCACGACGAGCACAAGGATCATCAATGGCCATGGCAGTTTCTCAAGACCAAAGAAAAGTAGGGTGAGCACAAGTACAGCGCCAACGGCTGCACGCCAAGTGTAGCGAACGCCAAGTAACAACGCTAATGCGGCCCCAACAACAGCGTACCCCGCGGTGATGACAGGAGTAAGTTCGAAGCCCCAGGTGAACGGACGAATGGTGTTCTCGAATCCGATGCGCATCGGCAACAGGAAAAAAAACAGGGTCGTATTCTTTATGCTTTCCAGAGTAACGCTGAATTCAATGGTGACAAAGGTGATGGCATTGTTGATGGGTGTTACCGGGTAGAAAGTCCACTTGTCGGGGTAAGTATTAATCCCCGGGTAAAAGGCAGCCGCTGTCACTATCAGAACTGCAACTAGTATTGTTGCGGTGATCACGGTCCGCGCAGTTAGTCGAGACGACCCCCAACCATCCTTGGCATCATGCACTGCCAAAGCCCGAGTGATCCGATCCAGCAACATCGCGATCAATGCGACAACAATACCAGCCAGCAGACTTTCCCCGAAGTTGGCGCGACGCATAGTACTTAGGACTTCCCAACCAATATCGGCCGAGCTACCGATGATTGCCGCGATGATCACCATGCTTAATGCGGCCATGGTCGCCTGATTAACACCAATCATGATAGTGGGCAAAGCGATAGGGAAGCGCACCCACCAGAACAACTGGCGCGGTGTTGCGCCAGCCATCTCACCCGACTCTACGATCTCTGTTGGAACTCGTTGCAGAGCAAGCAACGTATTTCGCACCATTGGCGGGCAAGCATAGATCGCACTAGCAATGAGCCCGACAACAGGACCGAAACCAAAAAGTAAAAGAATTGGGACTAGGTAAGCGAAGGTCGGCACCGTCTGCATCAGGTCGAGTACCGGCTGCACAACAATATTAGTGCGGGCAGACCGCCACGCGCACACCGCCAGAACAAATCCTGCACCAATTGACAATGGTACTGACACCGCGACGAGTGCGAGAGTACGCATACTTTCGGTCCAATAACCAACAACAACCATGTACAGCAGTGCTAATACGGCAAATACCGCCAGTCTCCAGCTCCCTACAACTAGGGAGATGCCCAAGAATAGAACAATCGTTGCGGGCCATGGAAGCCAAGTCAACAAACCGAGTACGCCGTCCATAGGCCACGATAGCAACCAAGACAGGGATCGAAAAAGCCATCGGAAATGTGTGACGAACCAGTCCATTGCCAAGTTGGCCCATTGCGCAAGGGGGATCACCCACTGTTCTGGATAGGCGGTTATCCACGGGACCTCATCTCGAACAAATATAATGCACCCCGCAGCCAAGCCAACCAGGCACCAAACTGTCAAGCCCGGCGCCAGACCGCCAGAACGGACGAGTCTCATTAGTCGGGTTGGGTAATGAGCGCCTGAATAACGCCAGACATTGTGATGTACCCAAGCGTCACTTCTTGATTATCGACTACTGTCAGTACACCAGCTGAATCAGCCAAAGCAGGCAACAGTGCTTCCAGTGTTGTGTTTGGTGACACGATGTGGCCGGATCCAGATAAATCGGGTGTTTCCGGCACTTGCCCCGTCTCAAGAATTTCCCCTGCCGTGATGATCTTTGAGCGGGGAACATCTTTCGTGAACTCTGCCACGTAATCATCGGCCGGGTGGGTCACCAGTTCTGCTGGTGTCCCGACCTGGATTATGGATCCATCGTTCATGATAGCGATGCGGTCGGCAAGCTTAAGTGCCTCGAGAAAATCATGGGTAATAAACACGATCGTTTTGTTCAGGAGTTTCTGTAACCTTAGGAACTCATCTTGCATCTGTCGTCGTATCAGCGGGTCCAGGGCGCTGAACGGCTCATCGAGCAGCCACACTTCCGGGTCTGCGGCCAGAGATCGGGCAATACCGACACGCTGCTGTTGCCCGCCGGACAGTTGCCGTGGGTAACTCGACTCACGACCTTCCAGCCCAACCAGATCGATCATCTTCTGTGCCCGCGTTCTCTGTTCGCTGACGCTTAATCCCTGCACTCGAAGAGGAAATGCAACATTGTCGAGGACCGTCTGATGAGGCAGTAATCCGAAATGTTGAAAGACCATACCCATCCGGTGCCGGCGGATTTCGATCAGTTCTTCTCTGGTTTTCTTCAGCAGGTCTTCGCCATCAAGCAGGACAACACCGGCCTCGGGCTCGACCAGTCGCGACAGGCAACGAACAACCGTTGATTTTCCAGATCCGGACAGACCCATAATGACAAATATCTCACCTTCCGGCACGTCGAAACTAACATCACAAACCGCTGGGATATGTCCAGACTGTCTGATTAATTCAAGACGCATGGAAAGCGACTGATCATGACCGAAGAAAGTGGCAGGATGCGGACCGTACACCTTCCAGATGCCACTACAACTTAGTTTTAGCGATTCGGGCACTTGATTTTTGGAATTCCCTTAAAAAAGGCAGGAAAACGGTTAAACCGTTTTCCTGCCTAAAATACAGGAACTACAAAGAAACGACCGACAGGTCAGTTCTTTGCAGCGTCTACCCAGGGTTGCCAGATCGCTTCGTTGTTGTCCACCCACTCGCGGACGACATCTTCAATATTGCGCCCTTCTTGATCAATGGCATTCATCATAGGAATCTGATCCTGATTGCGCAGGGTGTAAGCAGCCAAAATAGCATGGGCTGCCGGCCACTGGTCTTTCATACCGACCCAGGCCATCTTCTTGATGTAACCACGTTCCCAATCGCAATCCCAGGTGGCGGCCGGGTTAACGCCCACCGCTGGATCATCGTGACAACCCGGTTCGTACGGAGGTAGGCCGACATTCGTTAGGTTGATAACCGCCTGAACCCAGTGTGGCGCCCAGAACATAATCAGCAGTGGCTCGTTCCTAGCGTCGGCACCTTTTATCTCCGCAATGAGCGCTCCTTCGCTGCCTGCAGGTACAGAAACGTAGTCGAGGTTCAGGCCTTTTATGCGATCAACGTTACTCGTACCCCAATCAGCAGGGTAGTCGACCAGGCGGCCATTTGGAAAGGTGTCGCCCTTGGCGAACTTGTCGGCACAGCCGTTCAGAGCATTCCAGTCAGGCAGTCCAGGGCAAGCCTTCGCTGCCGCATCGTTATAGAACCAAGTTTCTACCGGTACCAGGCCAAGATCACCCAGTTCTTCAACTTGGCCCGACGCCACAGCCTTGGTGTAGTGTTCGCCAATGTTGGAACTCCAAATCTCCAGCGTTGCCGTAACTGTGTTGTCGCGAATAGCAGTCATCTGCGGATAGTAGCCAGCAGTGACGTATTCGACTTTGTACCCGGCTCGTTCCAGCACCTGACCCGCCACGTGCGTTGTTATGTGTTGACCTGTCCATTCATTGACTGCCAACTTGATGGGTTCATTTACTGCACCCATCGATGCACCGTAGCTTATGCTGGTTAACAACATTGTGAGACCAAACATCGCAACCGATACAAATTTTGCTCGTGTATCCATGACTCCTCCTTACGGATAATCTATTACAAGCAGATTATTAATTAGTTAATTGATTTCTATAGGCAAACCGGCGTACCACAACAAAGAAATATAAGTTGACACCTTATCATAGAGCAGTCGCTCCGAAAACGTATGGGTTATTTCCCAGCTCTAAAAAAGACCCGGTCGCAATGGTGAAGCTGCAACCAGTCCACCGTCGATAGTGAGAGTCTGGCCGGTCATGAACATCGCTGCGTCTGAAGCCAGCCACACAGCGGCCTTTGCAACGTCCTCCGGCTCCCCCAAGCGACCCACTGCGTGACGAGCCAGCGCATCCGCCTTCGCTGCAACAGGATCCTCGGCCAGACCGAAGGCGGCATCGACCATCTCCGTCATAATCCAACCAGGGCAGATGGCGTTACAACGGATGCCCGTCTCGCCATGGTCAATCGCAATCGATCGCGTCAAGCCATGGACAAAAGCCTTAGATGCGTTGTAAAGCGCCATGGAGGGGTCTGCGTGGTCACCACTGATCGAACCGATATTGATGATTGATCCGCCGCCGGTCTGTACCATCAGTGGTATGAAGCGCCGGCAGGCGAGAAAGACACCTCGCGCATTTACCCCCATTAGTTTTTCCCAATCCTCGTCGGTGCTGTCGATAACCGATTTTTCGATCTGGATTCCGGCATTGTTGACTAGGATATCGACCCGCCCGAGAACATCGAGCGCATATTCTGCCAACGCATCAATTTCCGTGGATTGACCTACGTCAACCTGTAGCCAGTGCACACCGGCAGGCAAATCAATATTCTCCGAATTACGGGCACAGGTGAGCACCTGCGCGCCCTCTGCGGAGAAGCTCTCGACAATGCTCTTGCCGATGCCACGACTCCCGCCTGTGACCACAGCAGTTTTGTTTTCTAGAACGTTATTCATGGCAAACGCATCTGTTGGGCATGACTCATAATGTCATCTCCACACACACTGGATCGCGCGGATGTGCAGCGGGCTTCGTTTCCCGCCAGGCCGGTTGTTCCGTTGTCGATCATGGCTCGCAAGCCCGTTGGTAGGCGGCCAGTATCAGGCTGTGAAAGTGATGCACGCCATGTTCACTCAAGCCCGAACCGTTCGGATCGACGAGGTAGCGGCCCTGCGTAAACGCCGGAGTGCGCATACCCCGCTGGACGCTCTCAACCAGGGCGATGTCCTCGGGTTGCAGCACGGTGTCGATAAAGCTGATTGCATCCAACTCGGCGTCCGTGGGGGCCGCACTTTCGAAAAAGAAGTCGAACTCCTCGTAAGTCTCTTCAGGGCCGACAGGAATGAATCGCCAAACCATGAAGTTACCCCGGCCGGGATAACGCATCAGCGTAATATTCGGCCACAGATACCAAACCGAGTGTTCGGTGACGCTCGCGCCTTCGACGCCATAAGCCTGATTGCCACTGCGTCCAGCCTTCGCCATGTGGCTGGAATATATGTCATGGGTTGTCACTTTGTAGGTATCCATCTCGACAAGGGTGCAGAAATCCTTGTGCGCC
>JYMV01011094.1_pt1 | contig 14188 bp, 10 predicted proteins | sample 338911 | NCBI WGS metagenome assembly JYMV01 (sample SAMN03354496, study PRJNA234377) | hydrothermal vent metagenome | biome: Deep sea; feature: Hydrothermal plumes at the Eastern Lau Spreading Center, Western Pacific Ocean; material: Seawater | place: Tonga | collected 2009 | depth 2000 m m
ATAAAGATGATCCAGCGGACGAATATACGGTGTATAAAAAGCAACATCCGGAAAATCAGAAATAACTCCGGCTGGTAATCGGACTGGTTGAGGAGGATTCAAAAAAGAAATTTCACTGCCAATAGTTCCCAGTTTTAATAAATTATTTAAGTGCTCTCTGAAAAATTTTGTTTCATTCTGTCCTTTCAAACCTTGCAGAACTGCCTTAAACAAGGATTTGACAGCATTTTTTGCTTTGAATGATGCTTGGTAATTTTGAATTCCCCGTGTTTCAAGTTTGGTTTCAAAAGAAAACTCTGTCATGAAAACCGCAAGCAGAGCTAAAATAACCAAGGTAATCAACAAGGCAATTCCTTGTTGTGAAGTTGTTTTCAAGGTAGAGGGTGGTGACACTGGGAGGTGAGACATGAATTCCAGGCTTTGAAGACAGGCTTTTATATTTCAACCTGCCGTACAAAGTTTACAGCAGCAAATGCCCTAAAGGCTGCAGGGTGTCAGGAAACTAAAGTACGGTTTCCTGACGGACTAATATTCGTTATTATGAACAACCGCTGGTTGCACCGCAAGAGGCACACTTTAGACACGAACCATTGCGTACCATTGTGAACTGTTGACAGGTGTGACACGCTTCACCTTCATAGCCTTTCATTCGTGCTTCTAAAACCAGGCTTGACATGGAACGCTCCTTTGCTTCCCAACTTTCGCCGGGAGTCTTTGTACCAAAATCTGAATTGGCAGAAAAATCTGCAAGTGTTTGTTCTGATTCCGGTTCAGAATTTTTTAAGAGAGCAAAATCAACTCCTTTAAATTCGTTTTCTTCCTGTTCCAGAAATGCCTGGCTTTCTTCAGAGCTGAGAGTTCTTTCCGAGACTACTTGTTCATTGTCAAATTCCGGTTCAGTTTCATTCTGCGTATGCACAGCACTAGCTTGCAGTTCATCAGAGTTAACGTGTGCCAGTTCATTACGGCCAAGGTAAGAAATTGCAAGTTCGCGGAAAATATAATCAATGATAGATGTACTCATTTTGATAGTATTATTTCCGGTTACCATACCGTTTGGTTCAAAGCGGGTAAAAATAAAAGCTTCCACAAATTCTTCCAGCGGCACTCCATGCTGCAAACCCAGTGAAATAGCAATCGCAAAGCTGTTCATCAGGCTTCTGAAGGCTGCCCCTTCTTTGTGCATATCAAGAAAAATTTCACCTATTGTACCGTCTTCATATTCGCCGGTACGCAGGTAGAGTTTGTGTCCTCCGATGACCGCTTTCTGCGTGTAGCCGCTGCGGCGGTGTGGTAATTTTCTGCGTTTGGCTATATAGCGGTGAATAATTTTTTCCGCAATCCTGATTTGTGGCGGTTGTACTGCAGCAACGCTTTCTTCAGCCTCATCTTCATCCCACAATTGTTCTTCCACATTCACGTTAAGTGGTTGGCTAAGTTTCGATCCATCCCGATAAAGTGCGTTACACTTCAAACCGCTACGCCAGGAAGTGGTAAATGCTTCCTTAATATCAGTAACATTAGCATCGCTTGGCATATTGATCGTTTTGGAAATAGATCCGGAAATAAAAGGCTGTGCAACCGCCATCATTCTAATGTGCGCTCCGGCTGAAATGAAACGCTTTCCATTGCGTCCGCACTTGTTCGCACAGTCGAAAACACTGTAATGTTCCTGTTTGAGGTGCGGTGCGTCCTCACTGGTCATTGTTCCACAAATATAATCATTTGCCGCCTCGATTTCTTTTCCACTGAACCCGAGATGTTTGAGGATACTGAATTCAAAATTTCCAAGCTGCTCATCACTCAATCCCAGTGTTTCCTTGCAAAATGATTCTCCAAGTGTATAAAGATTGAAAACAAAGCTGATATCAAATGCAGTTGGCAATTGTTCCTCAATGCGTTTCAGCACTTCATCCGTAAAACCCTTGCTGCGCAAAACACTTGCATTGATACATGGACTTCCTTCCAGACGTGCATATCCCTTGATATAGTGTACGATATCAGAGATTTTTGAGTCTTCGTAGCCAAGTTTCTGTAAGGCTGAAGGTATGGAATTATTAATGATTTTAAAATAACCTCCTCCGGCCAGTTTCTTAAACTTTACCAGAGCAAAATCCGGTTCAATTCCGGTTGTGTCACAATCCATCAATAATCCAATGGTTCCGGTGGGCGCAATCACTGTAACCTGAGCGTTTCGGAAACCATATTTTTCACCGAGTTTTAGCGCCAGATTAGCATCATGCTGTGCTGCTTTGAGCAATTCCGGAGGACAATGCTGACTGTCTATGCCGATAGGCTTGATGGTCAATCCTTCATATTCTCTGTCCGGAGCACGAAAAGTTGCACGACGGTGATTCCGGATTACCCGCAGCATATTTTCCTTGTTACGTTCATATCCGGGAAAAGTGCCAAGCTCTTTTGCCATTTCAGCAGAAGTTGCGTATGATGTCATGTGCATGATGGAAGTCACTGCACCACAAACCGCAAGTGCTTCCGGAGAGTCATAAGGAATGCCGTTTACCATTAAATACGTACCCATATTGGCATAACCCAAACCGAGTGTCCGGAATTTGTAAGAAAGATCCGCAATGTTCCTGCTCGGAAATTGTGCCATCAAAACACTAATTTCTAAAACAATTGTCCAAATTCTGGAACCGTGACGTAATTTTGCAACATCAAGCTCCCCTGTTTTCGGATCGCGGAACCGCAGCAAATTCAAAGAGGCCAAGTTGCATGCAGTGTCATCAAGAAACATGTACTCACTGCATGGATTAGATGCCCGAATCGGCCCATCGGCGGGACATGTGTGCCATTCATTGATAGTTGAATCAAACTGAATTCCGGGATCTGCTGAGGCCCAGGCTGCATAGGCAATCTCTTCCCAGAGTTCAGTTGCCTTTAGCTTCTTGCATGGAACAGGTTTTCTACCCTCCTTTTTAGCTTTGACTTTCTCAACACGCCAGAAAAGCTCCCAATCTTTTTCCTGCTCAACTGCCTGCATGAATTCATTATTGAGTCGTATGGAATTGTTGGAGTTTTGTCCTGCAACCGTTTGATATGCTTCAGAATTCCAATCCGTGTCGTATTCATCAAATACTACTTCAGTATAACCTTGTTTCGACAAATGGATGATGCGGTAAACATAGCTGAATGGCATTTGTGCCAGTCGAGCTTTTTTGGCAACTTTGCGCAGGTCTTTATTTAATTTGAGATCAAACTTTACAGTCTCGTCACCCCAGTCGTGAATCGCAGCAAACAACTCATTGATCAGTTCTTTTATCGTTTTGGAACCTGCAACCAGCGCCGCCACTTTTTGCTCTTCATGAACTTTCCAGTTAACAAATTTTTCAATATCAGGATGATCTGCATCCAGACAGATCATTTTTGCCGCACGACGTGTGGTTCCACCTGACTTAATGGCCCCGGCAGCACTATCTCCAATTTTGAGAAATGACATAAGACCTGAAGAAACACCTCCTCCGGACAGTGGTTCCATGTCCCCACGCAAATCGGAAAAATTGGAGCCTGTACCGGAGCCGTATTTAAAAAGCCGTGCTTCACGGGTCCACAAATCCATTATGCCGCCTTCACGCACCAAATCGTCTTTGACGGATTGGATAAAGCACGCATGAGGCTGCGGGCGAGTGTATGCGTCATTGGAAGCTATGACTTCTTCAGTTTTCGGATCGACGTAATAATGTCCCTGTGCAGGACCGTCTAATCCATATGCCCAGTTTAGCCCGGTATTAAACCATTGAGGTGAGTTTGGCGCTGCCATTTGGTTGGCAAGCATGTAGCATAATTCATCATAAAAAGCACGGGCGTCTTCTTCAGTATCAAAATAGTTGTGCTTGTAACCCCAATACGTCCAGCAACCGACGAGCCGGTGAAAAACCTCACGTGCATCAGTTTCCGAAATGGTAGTTTCTTCTCCTGAAGATTCAGCATCAGCGGCTACTTGTTCTTCCGTTGCCTGATCGTGAAGAGAGGGTTGCAGCCAAGCAGGTATGCCTCTTTCTTTTGCTAATTTAAGATGTTTGGGAATACCTGCTTTGCGGAAATATTTCTGCGCCATTATGTCAGTGGCAACTTGTGACCATTGTTTTGGTACAGAAACGTTTTCCCACTCTGATACTACGGAGCCGTCTGGGTTGCGGATTATTGAATTCCGGTTTTCAAATTCTAACGACTGATAGGGTCCCTCACCTTCCATGGTGAAGAGGCGTTTGATTTTCATGTGTGCCTTTTAGTGGTTTGTATTATAAAATACGTGAAGATTATCGAATCCATAGTGTGCTTCACTTATTATGGTAAACTTAAACGAGTAAAACTTAAAGGCCAACTTCGTAAAGTAAAATGAGCAAGTTTGTGCAATAATCATGAAAAATTCGCAATGCTTACTGACCTTGAGAAAAACTGAGTCCCGACTCAGCAAAAAAGATTTCTAACCAATGTATTAAAGTCACGCAATATTCTAACAAAACATAATTAACTGTGTTTTCTTGTCAAATATAATGTTATATATCAGCTAAATAAGTAACATATCGCGTCTTGGGTCACTGGAAATGATGATTCTCTTTGAGAAGATTAACAATACAGCTGACACTGACAAAACACCTTACAAGAACTGAGACTGATAATGTAGTTCAACTAGCTCAGAAAATCAATAAAAAAGTTCTTCTGTTAAATCAAACTTCAACAATTAGTTAGCTGATATTTAAAGAGAAAAAAAATGAATTTTGCCGACAAAAATCAAAAAATAATTAGTTCAGTTCCAGCAGTCTATTTGCATATACCTTTTTGTCGAGAAATTTGTCCTTTCTGTTCCTTTGCGGTTAGACGTGATCGAGCCGGGTTACACGAAAAATATATCAGAAGCATGGTTGGAGAAATTGGACGGCGTGCAGAATTTATTAAAGAAAAAAAGCAGAATCATTTTGACGAAAATTATTCCGGACAGAAGTTCCTTGAATCCATTTATTTTGGCGGCGGCACTCCTTCCCGTCTTATGATTCCGGAGGTGTCTTTGTTACTCGGAGAAATCCGGAATTATTTTCCTTCGTCAGATCAGATCGAAATTTCCTTTGAAATGAATCCGGAAGATGTAACGCCGGAATACCTCAATGGTCTTGCGGAAAATGGTGTTACCCGGCTCAGTTTAGGAGGTCAGAGCTTCAATGATTCAACTCTGAAGAAGTTGGGACGTTGTCATTCTGCACTTGAATTGCGTGAATCAATTACAGCCATAGTAAATTCTCCAATCAATAATTGGAATCTTGATTTGATGTTTGGCATTCCGGAACAGAGTATTTCAATGTTTAAAAAAGATGTGGAAGAAGCACTTGCTTGCGATCCGTCACACATTTCCATGTATGGTCTTGAAATTCATGAAAGGACTCCTTTCGGACAAAATAAGCAATTCCGAAAATGGGAATCAGAACATCAGGAACAATTTGAGGAAATGTATTTATGGGCAACTGAGCACATGGAAAAAGCAGGTTTATTTCAATATGAAGTTTCGAACTTTTCCAAAATATCAAAAGAGGGCAGGAATAATTTAGTGGTCTGGTCTGGACAAGAATATTTGGGATTCGGAGTTGGAGCGCATTCATATTACCATCAAACTCGCTGGGGCAACAAGCGCTCTCTCAGCACTTACCTCAAGCATCTTGATGCGAATGAGTGGCCTGTTGATTTTAAAGAGCAACTTTTCGCAGAACAGCTTGCTGCAGAATCTTTGATGCTTGGTTTACGGCAGTGTAAAGGATTTAATATTAAGGACTGGCAAAGGCGCTTTGGCTTGCAGTGGCAGAAACAGCAGCTGGATTTTGTTCAGGAACTTTGTGATGAAGGACGTGCGTTCTGGGAAGATCAACATTTGTGTTTGACGCCAAAAGGAATGTTGCTGGCAGACAAAATTACGGTGGAACTGTTACCGACGATCAGGAGGAATTAAAAGCACTGTAAAATTTTTCATTATTATTTTTTAAAGTTTTTTTCTAGGGAGCCGAAAAGCAAGACAAGGGTTTTACCCGCTGGCTATATTATATTGAGTTAGCTGCGAACCGAAACCTAAAAATTATGACTAACAATGGGAGAACAAAATGAAAATTCGAAGCAATGCTACATCTTTGAATACATTACGGCACTCAGAAAACAATTTGAAAAAAGTAAGAAGCTCAATTGAAAAATTAAGTTCTGGAACAAGAATAAATAGTGCGGCCGACGGTCCAGCATCGTTGATTGCTTCCGAACGTATGAGAGGACAAATAGCTGGATTGAGACAGGCACACCTTAATAACGCAAGTGCTGTAGCCATGTTTCAAACTGCTGAGGGAGCTCTTAGTGAGTTCAGCAACATTCTGCTCCATTTGAAGCAACTATCAGTTCATGCGGCAAACGAAGCGGTAAACGATGACTCGATGCTGGCTGCAGACCAACAGGAAGTAGATAATTTGATTTCTACCTTGGATCGTATCGTGGAAACTGCCAGGTTCAATGGAAAAAGATTGCTTGATGGTAGTATGGGAGCAAATGGTGCTTCGGTAGGCAATCATTTGCGTTTCGTTAGTGCAGAAACATGGACAAAAGATTCTCCAACAGATGGTTATGCTGTCGATATTGTGCAGGTTGCAACACAGGCTTTTAAAAAGGGTAGTGTTCCCTTGACAATAAGTAATATTGGCGATGGAGTAACCATTTTGTTAAGCGAGGGTGGCCGAAACGTAGAAATTAATACGAGATTGGGAAAAGATAAGGATAACATTGAAGAGGTTTTAGCGAACTATAAGCGAGACCCTGCACGTTTTCCTGCGGAGCAGGCATCCACGGATATTCGTGGTATTGTGATGCATAGTATAAAAGAGGGGATTGCAGAAAGTGGTTTGGCTTTAGAGGCGTTCGAAACTCCCGAAAAAACATTTTACATTCGGCACAAAAATTTTGGTGCTGACTCAAGTTTTTCTGTTACATCCAATATTTCAGGTCTACTGACCAAGAGTGCAAATGTTGCTGAATCATCAGAACCAGGTTTAGACGTAGCAGGCAGAATTGGCGGAACTGTTGCAAGAGGCAAAGGTCAGTTTCTTACCGCAATCAAAGGCGCCTTTCCGGCAAATGGAATTACAATACAGTATGATCGTACAATCGGATTGAAGGAAGTTCCTGTCAAAAATGAACAGGGAGACATCATCGGCACAGAATTTGTGCAAGAGTCACAGGCAGAAATTGTCGGTTCACCAGATAATCCGATTATAGAAGGTTTTGTTCACTTGTCTCAACAGACAAAAAATGTAAATCTCGGACCTGACCCTGGGATGGAAAGTGGCTTTTCTTTTAAGAGCATTCGTACAAGTAATTTGGGGCAGGGTATGGAAAATGAAAGCGGTTTTCGAAGTTTGTTTGATATCGACTTGACCAGCAAACAGGGAGCAAACGATTCTAGCAGACTCATAAACAAGTCAATAGACGAAATATCAACTTATCGTGCGGCAATTGGATCTTTCCAGAAAAACGTTGTTGAAAGTAATCTTAATTCATTGAGAATTGCAGATGAAAACATTACACGGGGTGAGTCAACAATTCGTGACACAGATATGGCAGAAGAGATGTCAAAATTGACAGGAAGTCAGATTTTACTGTCGGCCAGCCAATCCATGCAGGCTCAAGCGAATCAACTGCCTCAGAACGTTTTACAACTGTTGCAGAAATGACTAAGGCTGGCACAAAAAAAGTTCCAGCCAAAATGTCGTTGAAAAACCCTGCTAAATTCCCAAAAAGCGATGTTGTATTTCTTCATTATCGCTCAGCAAAGATGAATCCCCTGTCCAGACAACACGTCCTTTTTCAATAATGTAATGTCGGTCGGCAAATCGTGTAAGAGCTTCAATGTTTTTATCTACGACAAGGATCGATTGTCCGGACGATTTCAACCCTTTCAAACAATCCCAAATTTCCATTCTGATTAAAGGAGCAAGACCCTCTGTTGCTTCATCCAAAATCAATAGTCGCGGATTTGTCATCAATGCACGGCCTATGGCCAGCATTTGCTGTTCTCCGCCGGAAAGCTGATTCCCCATATTATTTGTACGACTTGCAAGTCGCGGAAACAACTCAAAAACCTTTTCAAGATTCCAGGGCTTTTTGCTTTTTGATCGATTAGCTGCAGTCGCAATTAAATTTTCAACAACTGTCAGATTCGGAAAAATTTGACGACCCTCCGGAACCAATCCGATACCCTTCTGAGCAACTAGATAGGAAGGCCACTCACGAATAGCATTTCCTGCAAAAACAATTTCACCTGAGCGAGCAGGAACAATTCCCATAATTGTATGGATTGTCGTAGTTTTGCCCATACCGTTGCGCCCAAGCAAAGAAACTGCTTCACCTTCTTTTATCTCCAAATCCATGCCAAACAGAACTTGGCTTTGACCGTATGCGGTTTCGACATTTTTTAGTTTAAGCACGACTTTCCTCTTCACCAAGATATGCCTCTCGGACTTCAGGGTTTTTCCTTATTTCTTCGGGTGTATCTGTGGTTATGCCGCGGCCATATACCATTACAGTGATTCTGTCTGCTAAAGCAAATACTACATCCATATCGTGTTCAATCAACAAAATAGTCAATTTACCTTTCAGTCCTTTTAGAATGGCTATCATTTTGATTGACTCTTCAGACCCCATTCCAGCCATTGGTTCATCGAGTAAAAGCAATTTAGGGCGTGTTGCCAAAGCCAACGCAATTTCCATTTGACGGTGTTCGCCATGAGAAAGTTCATTTGCAACTCTTTCAGCACGTTTCTCCAAACCGACTTGCTGCAAAAATTCAAACGCGGGTATTCTTAAACTGGAGTCTTTATGTGCATCTTTCCAAAAATGGAAGGAGTGTCCCGCATGTGCCTGCACTGCTAATGCAACATTATCCAGTACTGTCATATCCATGAAAATATTGGTGATTTGAAAGGAACGTGCCAATCCAAGTGCAGATCGGAGATGAACAGGTACTCCGGAAATATCTTTTCCATCAAATATAACACTTCCGGAATCCGACACAATTTCTCCGGTTAATTGTCCAATCAAAGTGGTTTTTCCTGCGCCATTTGGACCTATAATCGCATGCAGTTCTCCTGGTTCTACCTGAAATGATAGATCGTCTGTAGCCAGCAAACCTCCGAAGGATTTGACTAATGATTGTACTTTAAGCATTATAAATCCCCTTCTTTATTTATTATATTGAGCCGATTCCACCAACGATCCAATCCAACCAGCATTCCGTCAATGCCTCCGCGAGCGAAAATGACTACCAGAACCAGCATTGGACCAAATATCAATTGCCAGTATTCCGTGAATCCGGAAAGTAATTCTTCCAGGAAAAGGAAAGCAACCGCACCGATCACCGGACCAAAAAGTGTCCCCAATCCACCCAAAACTGTCATGATGATCAAATCACCGGATCTAGTCCAATGCATAACGGCAGGACTGACAAAATCAGTCTGGTTTGCCGATAATACTCCGGCTAATCCGCAGATTGCTCCGGCAATGATGAAAGCTACGAGGCGGTAGCGGAAAACGGGGAAACCAATTGATTTCATTCTTTGTTCATTCGATTTAGTTCCACGAATCACCATTCCAAAACGGGAATTGGTCAAACGGTGGGAAATATACAAACTAGCAAGTAAAACAACAAAGTTGAGATAATAGAGGGTATTATCATTTGATAGATCTAGTAAGCCTGCAAAGTCGCTGCGCATATAAAGGCTCAATCCGTCATCGCCGCCGTAATTTTCGTTGCCTACGGCTATGAAGTAGAACATCTGAGAAAACGCGAGTGTAATCATAATGAAATATACTCCGCGTGTACGCAAAGATATTGCTCCAATAACCAATCCTGCCAAAGCAGAAACACCGACTGCAATGCCCATGTGAATAAAGCCGTTGCCCATCCATTGCACACCATCTTCAATAGCGTGAAAAGTGCCGATACCTACCACGTACGATCCAATTCCCAGGTAAACTGCATGGCCAAAACTAACCATTCCACCAAATCCTAAAATTAAATTAAGACTTACTGCTCCGATTGAAAGAATTAACATTCGTGAAAATAATACGGTGTAGAATGGTTCATCAATACCGGCTGCAATTATTGGGACGGCACCCAGGCCGGTTATTAATAATGCTATAATGGAAGCCCGCGGAGAAAAATTCATCTATGCTCCTTTTGGCGGGAATAGCCCTTGAGGTTTGATTGCCAGAATGAGGGCCATCAAAATATAGATGAGCATTGAAGAAATGGCGGGGGCAGCAGTGTCGGCTACATCGTTGGAAAAGAAAAGGCCTAAAATATCAGGTAGGAATGATCGGCCGACTGTATCAATAAAACCTACTATCAGCGCTGCTACAAATGCTCCCTTGATGGATCCCACACCACCGATGACAATCACTACAAAAGTAACTATCAGTATTTCTTCACCCATCCCAATTTCCACGGTCATAATTGGTGCAGCCATCAGACCTGCTAATCCTGCCAGGGCGGCTCCAAGTCCAAAAACTATTGTATAAAGGAGGTTGATGTTTATTCCAAGCGCACTAACCATTTGACGATTACTTGCTCCTGCACGGATCAGCATTCCAATTCTTGTCTTTGAAACAAGTAAATAAAGTAAAAAAGCTACAAGGATGCCCACGGCGATAATCACCAGTCTAAAGGCGGGATAGCGAATGCCGAAGAAAAGTTCCACACTTCCGCTGAGAAGGCCAGGAAGGGGAATATCGAGGCCGATTGGTCCCCAGATCAAGCGCACAAATTCATTGAAAAATAGAATTAGACCAAAGGTTGCCAGGACTTGGTCAAGGTGGCTACGTGTATAGAGTGTACGTAGAGCGATTCTCTCCAGGATTACTCCAAATAACATGCATGCAGGGAGAGCAAGTAAGGCTCCGAGCAGGAATGAATCTGTCCATTGTGTGAAAGTTGCCGCAAAGTAGGCCCCCATCATGTAGAGCGACCCGTGAGCCAGATTGATCAGATCCATGATGCCAAAAATCAGGGTCAGGCCGGCGGCAAGCAGAAATAATAAAATTCCGAATTGAAACCCGTTAAGGGTTTGCTCCAAAAGCAGAATCCAGTTCACCTGAACCTATTTACTGCAAAGTGTGAGTCTGGATGGAAAGACGAAGAAGTGGAGGAGTAAACTCCTCCACTCGCAGGAAAGTAACAAATTACCAGGACATTTTGCAATCTTTAGCGTAAGGATCCTGGTGATTGGTATAGACAGTTTTCACGATACTGGTAGTGAAATTCCCATCCGCATCCTTAACAACTTTACGCAAATAGAAGTTTTGGATGGGGAAATGGTTGTTGCCGTATTTGAACGGACCTCGTATTGAGGGGAAATTTGCTTTACGCATGGCATTACGCATTCCGTCTTTATTTGACAGATCACCACCTACAGCCGTTACTGCACTGTTAATCAGCATGATCGTGTCGTAAGACTGCGCGGCGTAAAATGTCGGATAGCGTCCGGTTTTTTTGCGATAATCAGCAACAAAGCGTTTATTAACCGCATTGTCCAAGTCCGGTGCCCAGAACTGAGTCATCAAACTTCCGTAAGCTAAATCTTTTAAACGTGGAAGGCTTAAGGAATCCACAGTAAAGGCGGAATACAATGGAATTTCACCCTTTAAACCGGCTTGGGAATACTGCTTGAAAAACTGCATACCGTGCTTTCCGGGATAGAAGACAAATACAGCATCAGGTTTCGCCGCACGAATCTTTGCCAGTTCTGCCGAAAAATCCAGTTGTGCAGGAAACTTGGTCATATCTTTTCCAATTATTTTACCTTTGAAGGTTCGTGAAACTCCCTTAACCATGCTTTTGCCGGCGGCATAGTTCGGTGCCATAATGTAGAGATTCTTAATTCCCAACTGGTTTAAGACCTCTCCCATAGCCATCGTGGTTTGGTCATTTTGCCATGAAGTTGAGAAAAAATCTTCGTGACAGAGTTTACCTGCAACCGGACCCGGTCCTGCATTTGAGGTAATCATAAAAGGTCCTTTCCCCACAACCGAATTCCTGGATGCCAACAACACATGACTCCAAATGTAACCGGTAACAAAATGAACTTTATCTTTTTTTACCAATTTTTCAGTTTTCTGTTTACCGACAGCGGGCTTAAAGGTGTCGTCTTCATAAAACATTTTTACATCTGATCCCCCCATTTTACGTCCCAAATGATCAAGTGCGAGTTCAACCGCATCCCGCATATCATTTCCAATTGCACCTGCGCCGCCTGTGAGCGTAGTCACAAATCCAATTTTTACTGTTTCTGCCAAGGCAACCTGACTAATCAACATTGCAGCGAGGGACAGCGTTCCCAAAATACCTAATTTCATTTTTTTCTCCTATTATTAGGTTTTACAACTTCACTTCGATTTACCAGACCATCTGGGAAATCTACTAAAAGCCCATAACGATAGCTCATACTCATTCGTCTGTCAACTTAAAATTAAAGATACTCCAAAACTCGTTACTTTTGTAAGGCTTACAGGTATTTAAGGGCACACTGTGTGTCTTTTTGCACCAGTTCCATAAATTTTGGATTGTGTCCCAAATCCGGATTGGCTCGGTGACGCAGTTCATGAACAAGTGTATTCAGTAATTGTGTTTTTTTGGGCCAGCCAAAAAACCAGAAATTTGAGCGGTGAATCTTGATTTGCTCTTCGCCCCAATAAACTCCTGCTTCTCCATATTGGATCCAGTTCTTATGCACCGGACGCTCTCTTGTATAGCGAATTGGAACAGTCCGGATTTTAACTTTCATGATTGACGGAAAACATGGAACCTCCAAAAGCCGTTCTGCGTATTCCATTATTTGCTGTTGTCTTGCTGCAGGATTTTCAATAAGCGGATCAAGTAGATGCCAACGGTCCAGGACAAAAAACAGGGCAATACTGCAAAGTAGAAATGCAAACAGCCATTGAGTATATTTTGTGAAATAAGGCTTTCCGGAAACCGACTTATTCAGGTGTCTCTGTTTCCATTTCAGCCATTCCTCCCATTCTAGCTGCAAATTCTTAATTTGCTCAGTTTTCCAATTTTCCGGAGTAATTCCTTGCTGAGTCATATTTTCCGGAAATTCAGGAGTCTGAAAAAACAAATGTTCACCACAATTATCGCAGTGGATCCGTACAAAACGCTCACCGTTTTTTCCTGACATTGGAAGAAGCCGGAAATTTTCTTCGCCGCAGGAAGGGCAGTGGAGTGTTACATCTTCATCCTGAGAGGTAATTTCGGAAGACATTGATTATGCGGAAATTATTATGAAAATATCTATTTGTTTTCCTTTAGTGTTTGTGTGGCAATTATAAGTTTTTGCACTTCAGATGCACCCTCATAGATTCTGAGCGCACGGATTTCGCGATAGAGCTGCTCAACAGCGAATCCGGAAACAACACCGGATCCTCCGAATATTTGTACAGCTTCGTCAATTACACGTTGGGCCGCTTCAGTTGCAAATAATTTAGCCATGGCAGCTTCGCGGGTGATCCGGTTCGCACCATTGTTCTTTGTCCAGGCGGAACAATAAATAAGGAGTGCGCTGGCATCAATATCCAAAGACATGTCACCAAGTTTTGCTTGTATCAGCTGAAGTTTGCTCATGGATGCACCAAACATTTGCCGCGTTTTGACTCGATTCAGGGCTTCATCCATGGCATGCCGTGCAAACCCCAGTGCTGCCGCACCAACTGTTGAACGAAAAATATCTAGGGTAGCCATAGCCATTTTGAACCCCTCTCCGCCAACTCCAATTTGCTGGGATTATGGAATCCGGCATTGATTAAAACGAATTCTAGCTAACGGATGTGGTGCAATAACTTCAATACGTTCCAGGATTTCTAGTCCGACTGTATCAGCATCTACAATAAATGCGCTGATACCACGCGTACCTGGCGCCTCCCCAGTTTTGGCAAATACAGTATATTAATCTGCAATTCCTCCATTGGAAATGAGAGTCTTTTCACCATTAAGTAAAAATGAATCATGATCTTTTTTTGCAGTTGTAGTTATAGCCGCAGCATCAGAACCGGCATCTGGTTCAGTAAGCGCAAAAGCCGCGATTTCCCCCCATTTTCGGACATCAGGCAGATATTTTTCCTGCATTTTTGCCGAACCAAAAAAATGAAATAATTC
>JYMV01020706.1_pt1 | contig 14186 bp, 12 predicted proteins | sample 338911 | NCBI WGS metagenome assembly JYMV01 (sample SAMN03354496, study PRJNA234377) | hydrothermal vent metagenome | biome: Deep sea; feature: Hydrothermal plumes at the Eastern Lau Spreading Center, Western Pacific Ocean; material: Seawater | place: Tonga | collected 2009 | depth 2000 m m
CCGAATGTTTTAGATCCCATCAATCCGAGCAAAGCTAGTGAACCAAACCCATTGGAACACAGGCTTAACATTCGTCGACGCGTCATTTTTGGACCTTTCATAAGTTTAAAATTACTGCCATAACTCACAGCCGTTAAAGGTCATATGTTTCTCTTTAGTATACTTTGGTTTAGATAAATAATTATTCACTCCATCAACTGGACCACCACGCAACATAAAAGCACTGGGCCACTGCCGATCAGACACAATTCGAGTGCTTGAGGGAATATATCGGATTGTTAAACCGCATCTTCTTTTGGCTGATAGGTTTGGATTTGATCCGTGAATGATATTGGGATGATGGACTGACACATCACCAGCTTCAAGAATGACATCGACAGCCCTGGTTTCATCAACAAGATCCGGATCTATTCCGGAACTGAGCACATTCGGGATATCTTGACGTCTTTTCATCTCTTGTAGTTGGGAATAGTGGGTACCGGGAATAACTCGCATACAACCATTTTCGGCTGTCGATTCATCGACGGCCAGCCAAAGAGTTACTACCTCCATCGGTTCAAGTGGCCAATAACTGCCGTCCTGATGCCAGAGTACAGGACGACCATCTGACGGAGGTTTGGAGATATAGTGGGAAGCAAACAGCGCAATATCTTTACCAACAAAGATCTCAGCGATATCAAGCAATCGGTCATCACCAACCAATCGAACCCAAAAAGGATCATCACTCATCAGGAAATGCCCCAAATTCTCTGGGCGAAGATCTGGATTCTTTTCCATCAACCAGCCAACGTGGTTACTGGTTTCCTGCAACAAGTTAGCATCTAGGACATTTGTAAATACCAAATAGCCATCCTCTTGATATTGTTTGCGTAGTTGTTCCTGTTCTACTGGAGCATACATCGTACTGTGTCCCTACCTACATATATTATAATGTTTTTTGATAGTGTTAAAGATGTAATGATTGACTATGGAAATGGACAAAATCTCAAATGGCACCAATGTGGTTGTTTAGTTTTTTGGAAAAAGAAACTGTCTTTCTAACTAATCGGGCTACTCGTTGACGCAATTTACAGTTGAAGCCTTCGATTCGGTTGGTTTCACCACTCGACTTTCCCGCCACTCGATGACGTTTGGCTGGCAACACTAATGGGTAAGCCTTCCAAAAGTCGGTGTAGCAGACGATAAATAGGTAACAAGGATCGCCATAGTGCCTTGGCTCCCTTTTTCGAACGGGCTCCTATAATACAGCCCTACAATTTGGTGGCCGTCTCTATCCGGGGCTAACCACAACCATCGCTTGTTGTTCTTGTGGCCAACAAAAGTCTACATTTCATCGCATTCGACTGTTAGGCGCTGTGTTTTTTTGACATTTACCTCTTTGGGAGTTGAGTTGTATTTTTGGTTGACATAGTTTAGTAGCCAAGAGAGTGAGACAGCACAGACTCGGACAATTCCGCGCAGGGAGATCTTCTCGCGCAGTAGTTTATCGATTGTTTCCTTGGTCTGTGGATCAATTGTTTTGTGAGTTGGGTTCAGAACGAATTGTCGTTGACAAGCGGGACAAAGATAACGTTGTCTACCGTTGTGGATATGTCCGTTTTTAACTACCCACTGACAACCACATTGTACACATTTGGGCAAGATGTTACTCCTGGTTTTTAGGTCCTAATTTCACCCAATATCCATTACTCTTGGAACACTGCCTGTTTTTTTATTAAGCCAGCCATATCTATATTATGTCAATCTAAAACCTCTGACAACGAAAATCTCTCTGTGAGGGGTTGTTTTCAAGTTAATTTGGAGAATAAGAAGTAATTTCCTCCAAATCCTTTCCATCTGATCGATAAAATTTCCGATTGGGGTATTGATCCATCAATAGTTGGTTACGATCTCCTCTATCAATTGCAAAGACAATATCTCCGGTTAGTAGCGAATGGTTTTGAGGAAATACACCTCGATAATATCTTTGATCAACGAATATGATGGCGTTGGAAATCTTTTTTGCTTTAGTTGCCTGTAGGGGATCTGTGTTAATATGCGTATAGAAATCGTTAGCATAGTATTTTTGTATTGGCAGTATATAAAGACCCACCATGAAAGCAAAACACAAAATCAGACTAAAGATTAACGTTATTCTAATTAAACGTTCTGTGACAGCAATTTGCAATATATCTCGCACAAATTTTGGCGTATAAATTAAACCTCGCACTGTCAGAAGAACAAGAGTTGCAACCGACTCATAAAGGAATCTCGGGATCAGGTTACTACCTACTGAGTACCAATAGAAGAAATAACCGAAAGCCAGCGTAATCAGAACACTCCCCATCAACAGATCCCAGCGATTTTTCACGCCTGATAAAAACAAAACCAGTACAAATATCAGTGATGGTATTGGCCATTCAAATAGACGAAGATTCAAAAAATTCAGACGATCAAAACTGAGAACTAAGCCGTGTGACGGCGTGTGAACCGTTTGGCCCGGTGGACTCTTCCCAAAACCTGGATTATGTCCCTCTGTAAACTGAACGACGTATCCAAACAACATCGGATTCCCATTGGTTACATAATTATAGCTAAGTAGCATAACGATTATCAGAAGCACTGCGGTGGCAAGAGTCAAGAAACAGGCTAAATACATTCTTGGCTTCTTTATCATTAGGATAACTGAATAAATACAAAAGGGAATCGATACTAAAACAGCAGTAAAGGGCCGTGTACTGGCCATCCATCCAAGTCCAATTCCAGCAATAAACGAATCTAGCCGTCTTTGTCTGCGGGTAGTCCTGGCAAAAAACAGCATAAACAGAGTGCCACAAAAGAGAGCTGTTGCATGATTCATAAATCCGGAGGACATCACTAACAAAAAGGAACAAAAACAGGCCAATATACCTGCCAATTTCCCCGTGTTCTCATCATAGACCTCTTTACCAAGGAAGTAAATTAAGACTACAGTAGCTGACCCAAGTATCGGGTTGACCAACCAAGGCGAGCCGATGAGAACACCCAACATTATCATCAATACATGTCCGGGAGGAAAAACAGAGTACCATTTCCCGTCTTTCATAATCATGAGTGGATTAAAATCGAAGAATTCCTTTAGTTCGGGTTCGGGAGCATATAATCGACCTGAGGCGAAGATGCGTCCATGAAACAGCTGGACCACGCTATCTGTTACGTGCGGCGTTCGATCAAACAGATAATATGATCCAAGATTCGTAAGAAAAAGCGCCAGCAAGAATATAAGAGTGGAAAAAGCCAAACTGCTTTGTTTTGAAATAAGACGCCAAAACTGATGCGCAATTTCTGCCAACTGGTTTTGGTGAGCCATCCATCGGAGGATAGGATAGAAACTGATCATAATCAGGCAAACGCCACCAGATCCGCATATAAGGTACAAAACAGTTGACCATCCTTTCGATAGCGGCCACATGGTGAACAAAAAGAGCATGATGACGAATAACCTTTTGGCTACCTGTGGTGGGAGGAAAAAGGAGACCAACACTTGGCGCACACTTTGAAAAGAGAGGGAGATACTAAAACAGACAGCGATACACCAAATCCATGTCTTTATACTGAATTTGACTAACCAATTCAGTGGTTGGAGTTGGATCTGAATCAATGTTTCCAGCCCTTGATATTCAGTTGATACATGTGACATAGTCCAAGGATTGATATGTGGAACAACTGTCAGCAAGATTATGCTTCCAACGAATACCAAAATCAGACGAAGACTAATTGAACTTGCCGTGGTGAGGTGATGCGCTGTTATCATGACCTGCACTTTTAATTTGGACTTATAAAAATATGATTGTTCAGAAAGAGGACAAGAATTCTATACTTGTTGCTGATAATTGACAAATCAAATTGTTCTACTAACTTGGTTGAATGGAGGAATCCTCATAGGACTTGGCAGATTGACAATTAGCTGGTTGCATGTCATAATAATTTTCAACCTCAAGGGTATGCATCCATCATGAATTTTAGTATTTCAAGAAGACAAATTTCTATAGCAATTATTTTGGCTTTTGTCCTCTTTTTGATTGTATTAGCGATTAATATAATCCTGCGCCGCGAATCAGAAATCAGACTAATTACGCTTTTACCTAGTCAACCGGTTGGTTATTTATCCGTCAAGGAACTGGGGGGCCTTGTCAACACTTTTCAACACAGTGATTTTGGCAAAGCGGTTAAACAGGTTCCAATTCTTGATGGTATTCAGCAAAAACCTTGGTGGCAACAGATTCATTATCAAAAGGAACTTTGGGAGTACGAAATAGGTGCCAAGCTTGATCTTAAATTTCTCGAAAGCTATTTTGGGCGACAAGCTATTCTAGCATTCTATCAAAGTGAAGAGAAATTATCTTTTTTACTGATCAGCGATGTCGGTGCTAAAGGGATACTTGAAGTTTCAACTATTGTGGCAGCAGGGCCAATCAACTCAAAATATGAACGGATCAAGTCGAAACACTTAGGTGTGACAATCAACACAATTACTGGTTATCCACTCGATTTCAGCTACGCTTTTGTTGACACTGTTGGCATATTGTCGTTCGACGAGTCACTGGTTGAAGATGTCATAAAAATCCATGTTGCTCGGCAGCCGGGTTTTGTGGAGCAGTCCTATACCGATCTGCTAGAACGCTACGATTCATCAAAGAATACAGGCTATGTCAACTTTTCAAAAATCTTGCGAAACGTTAAGATTACGCCTATATTTAAGACAGCGCTAACGCCAATCAAGACAATGACTTTCAGCAATCAACATGAAAATGGCATGATTATTTTCGATAGCCGCTTCACCTTAAATAAACCAATTGATTTGGTAATGGCAACACTCAAAATCCCAAATGGACAAACTTTTGAAGTTGAACCTAAACAACTCATCGCCGACATTGAGAATTTTTTTCCTATCTTGAAACTTATTGCCTTGGCAAATGGTGTTCAGCTAGGTAATCAGTGGAAGGATAACCTTCTTGCCAACTTAGCTCCTCTTGAAACACTGGGAACAATGGTTACCCAAATTCAATTTAGTGATCAGTCTGCGACAGCGACAATAAAAATTCCGTTGGAGTAAAAAAAATGAAAATTCTTAGTATGACCTGCTTCCTTCTTTTTGTGTGTCTGACAGCGATAACCGATGCACGTATCTCGTCGAGTACCAAACAACTTGATCGTCACATTACAGCAAAAATAAAGGAGGCTAAAATACAACCGTCAGGGAAATCAAATGATACTGAATTTTTAAGACGAATCCACTTGGATCTAACCGGGAAAATTCCAACATTGGAGGAGATCGAAGCATTTGAAAAAGCCGGACGAGGCAAACGCCAAAAAAAGATCAACCAATTGCTGAATAGTGATCTGTACTACGACCACTGGGGACGAATTTGGGTTAAATGGTTAATTAACAGAAACGGGGGCAACCAACAAGTTCGAACTGGTCTGGAAAAGTGGGTGCGCGATAGTCTGCGAGTCAATAAACCTTACAACCAATTCGTTACGGAGTTACTGACAGCAACCGGCGATACACGTGACAATCCGGCGGGGAACTATATACAACGCTATAATCTATCACCAACCAACCTTACATCACACAGTTCGCGACTTTTCCTCGGCTTGCCCATGCAGTGTGCCGAATGTCACGATCACAAAACTGAACCATGGTATCAAGAAGACTACTACAGCATGGCTTCCTTCTTCACCAACGTTCGTAGTAAGGCTGTTTACGAAAAGAACGATCGTGGACAAGACCAACTCGTTAGCTGGGTTTTGAGAGATGAAAATAAGGGATCCATCCGTATGCCTGATTCTAATCAAGAAATTTTCCCACGTTTTCTTGATGGTAACATATATCGAGGGGTGGCGCAGAAAAAGCGTGAGGCCTTGAGCAAGTGGGTCACTGACCGAAAGAACCCATATTTCAGTCCAGCGATCGTAAACCGGATCTGGTCTCAGTTTATGGGCAGAGGGTTTGTGGAACCACTGGACGCATTTGGGGAAGAACATCCGTCGACACATCCAGAACTCTTGGATTGGTTGGCAGAAGACTTTGCTAGATATGGATATAACCTCCAGCATCTGATGAAGACCATTCTTAATTCAGATGCCTACCAGCGCACATCGGCCAAAAATTCGAAGAATGAAGACGACAAATACTACTATTCACACGCCTATATAAAGCCGTTAAGTGCAGAACAGTTTTTTTATTCTATGCTGGAAGCCACCGGTTTTGAGCGTCTGCAGAAAAGACGTGATAAAAACCAGCTTGAATCGATGAAACGGAACTATCTTCGTCGATTCATCTACTTACTTGACAATGGGGAAATGGAAGAAATTGAAGCCTTCAACGGTACAGTACCACAAGCTTTAATGATGATTAACGGTCCTTTGGTTAATGATAGTGGAGATCACCGTCAACGTGGAAGCCTTATCAATTACATCTTAAAAAACTACCGCACGACAAAAGATCGGATGAAGCGGATCTATCTGACGGTACTCTCACGCAAACCGACCTCAAAAGAAATGACACATTTTGAACGGTATATGAAGCGAAGTTTGTATAACGATAAAAAACTTGCTTATGAAGATCTGTATTGGGTGCTATTGAACTCCGCCGAATTTGCCCTTAACCATTAGTTAGCAGAATGACTAACCAAGTTATTGTCCGGTCTGGTTCAAAATGGCTCCATTTCAAGCAGCCTCTATATATTATTGAAACGCATCGACTCGATGAAGTCATCCCAAAACTTCAGGATATAGAAGAAACAGCCAGCCGATTCGATCTTTATGCTGTCGGATTTATCAGTTATGAAGCCGCTCCCGCATTCGACAGCGCATTGACGACACTTTCTTCCACCGGTTTCCCCTTAATTTGGTTTGGTCTCTATGAGGAACCAGATTCAATGAATGTCCTTCCTATCTTTACTGAAAAACTTGATAGGTTGTGGACACCATCCATTGATCAAGATGATTACAGGAAAATACTTGAACGAATCAGGAGCTTCATTGCCGCCGGAGAGACGTATCAGGTTAATTACACATTTCGTTTGCGTTCCAAACACAATGGAGATCCGCTCACATTATTTCGCCAGTTGATAATGGCACAACCAGCCAGATATGCTTCTTATGTGGAAACAGATCAGTTTGCTATCTGTTCAACCTCGCCAGAACTTTTTTTTAATCTCAATGACCAGCAATTGATCACACGACCGATGAAAGGCACAGCCAATCGCGGACTCACCTTCAGCAAAGATCAGGAGCAAGCCAACAGATTACAAAACTCACCAAAGGATCGCGCTGAAAATCTGATGATTGTAGACATGATGCGGAATGATCTGGGACGTATTGCATCATCAGGTAGTATTAAAGTACCAAACTTGTTTGAGGTAGAAAAATATCCCACAGTCTGGCAGATGACCTCGACCGTTTCTGCTCAAACGGGGGCATCTTTTTCAGAAATTCTAACGGCACTTTTCCCTTCGGCCTCCATTACCGGCGCACCAAAAGTTCAGACGATGAAGATTATTGCTGATCTTGAAAATAACCCAAGAAAGATCTATACCGGCACAATCGGCTATTTGTCACCAGGTCGAAAAGCACAATTTAACGTGGCTATCCGAACGGTGCTAATCGATAAGTGGAATGGAACTAGCGAGTATGGTGTCGGCAGCGGTGTTGTCTGGGATTCTGTAGATCAACTTGAATTTGAGGAATGTCTGGTAAAAGCGAAAATTTTGACCGAATCCCATCCCAACTTTTCCATCTTTGAAAGCCTACTTTGGGAAAACGAAAACTATTTCCTATTATCGTATCACCTTGATCGTTTGCATAAATCAGCGAAATATTTCGATTTCCCGGTTGACGTTAACCTGATTGAAAAAAAATTGTTGAAGCTTAGTACAACTTTATCGACAGCTGAACAAAATAAACCCCATAAAATCAGGCTTATTTTAAGTCCAACGGGTCAGATAGACTGCCAATCGACGTCAATTACAAGGGATCAGAATCAACAACCTGTGCAGATCAAACTAGCAAGTACACCAATAGACCCATCAAATCGCTTCCTTTATCACAAAACAACGCAAAGGGACGTGTACGACCAAGCCAAAATGGATAATCCCGATTGTGACGATGTTTTGCTTTGGAACAAAAATGGTGAAATTACCGAAAGTTGCATCGCCAACGTGGTAGTTGATATTAAAGATAAGCTCATAACACCGCCAGTATCATCCGGACTTTTAGCTGGAACTTTTCGAGCGTGGTTGCTGGATCAGCAAAAAATTAGTGAGGAAATTGTCACCATTGACGATGTCATGCTGGCCAATCAAATCTACCTTATCAATTCAGTGAGGAAGTGGCGTCAAGCTAACCTACCTACTCTACATATCAAGGAATATGGATTGCAGAGGGAAGCTATTTGAACCACGACCCGTATGAAGCATTCCGCATTGGCAGTTTTCGGGCATATATGTCTGGTTGGTTTACTTCGTTAATAGGAACTAGAATTCAAAGTGTTGCGATTGGCTGGGAGATATATCAACGAACTGGAAAGGCTCTGTCGCTTGGTCTTGTTGGTCTCATTCAAGCATTACCAAACATGTTGTTAGCATTACCTGCCGGCTATCTGGCGGATACCTTTGACCGCCGCAAACTGGTTATTTTCAGTCTTGCTGGTGCGACAGTAACTTCTGTAAGTCTGGCAGTTCTGTCATACCATCAAGGCAACACAGGTCTGATGTACCTGCTTCTTCTATTCGATGCCACGGCATTGGCGCTGGGGCGACCTGCTAGATCGGCATTGCTCCCTCAACTTGTACCCCGCCAAGTTTTTCCAAATGCGGTGATGTGGAGTTCCAGCACGTTTCATCTATCATCTGCTATTGGACCTGCTGTAGGCGGATTTATTTTGGCCGCTAACGTGCCCTCAGCATATTTAATTAGCGCCTGTGGAACGCTGATATTCATCGGTCTTTTAACAAAAATCGATATTCGTGATCTACCTGAAAGGAATGGGAGCAAAAGTATAACATTCAAAACACTGCTGGCAGGTTTGCGCTTCGTTTGGAATGCCAAGTTGCTGCTGACAACGATGTTGCTTGATATGTTCGCCGTATTACTGGGTGGGGCGATTTACTTGTTGCCGATGTTCGCCAAAGATATTTTGCAGGTCGGGGAGATCGGTTTTGGTTGCCTAAGGGCAGCTCCAGCAATTGGCGCGGTTGTTATGGCTATCATGATCGCCCATCTTCCACCAATGAAACGGGCAGGACGGAACCTTCTGCTAGCAGTGGCGGGTTTTGGCATGGTAACCGTTATCTTCGGTGTGTCAAAGTACTTTTGGTTATCTTTCATCATGTTATTTATGACTGGAGTACTTGATAATGTGAGTGTGGTGATTCGACATACTCTAGTACAATTACTCACGCCAGATCAAATGCGCGGACGCGTTTCAGCAGTTAATGGCATCTTCATTGGGACATCAAACGAGTTGGGTGGATTCGAATCAGGATTAGTTGCAAGTTGGTTTGGAGCCATAGCATCAGTAGTAATCGGTGGAATTGGTACAATTCTGGTGGTAGTTACCACAGCTTTGGCTGCACCGGAACTACGGAGATTACAATCTCTTCGAGATATCAAAACACTTGAAGAAGAACAAACAGACAATAGTTAATTACAATAGCCAAACAACCCAAAAATTTGGAAAGGTATATTTTTATGAAATTAGAAACCCTCGATTTGCAAATCATCGACACCCACACGCACTTTTACGATCCAACTCGGCCTCAAGGAGTCCCTTGGCCCAGTCAGGATGACGACTTCTTATACAGACGCGTGATGCCAGAAGATTACAAATCACTTGCGGTTAATCAAGGTGTCAAAGGTACCGTGGTGGTTGAAGCAAGCAAATGGTTTGAAGACAATCAGTGGATTCTCGATCTTGCCGAAGCAGATCCATTTCTGGTTGGTCTTGTCGGCAACATAGACATTGATAGCGACGACTTCGAGTCAAATTTGAATCATCTGGCTGGAAATCCCCTTTTTCGGGGTATCAGGCTCGGTGGAGGTGCTTTAGGGAATGTTGCAGATCAATCCTTTCTCAATCAATTAGAACAACTGGCATCGCTTGATCTGGAACTCGATTTATTGATCGATGCACCGCTGTTATCATCCGTCAATACAATTTCTGAAAAGATCCCTGATCTTCGTATCATGATCAACCATATTGGACATGTACCAATTGATGGGCAACCACCTGATACAGCATGGGTCGAAGGAATGGAGATTATCTCAAAACAACCAAACGTTTATTGTAAAGCCTCTGGATTCGTCGAGTTAGCCAAAGGTAAGCCACCCACCGACGAACTAGACTATTACAGGCCAACCATGGATGTACTATGGAATTTATTTGGTATAGACTATCTTGTTTACGGCAGTAATTGGCCAGTTTCTGAACGTTATGCGGCCTACCAAAACGTGCAACAACTTGCCTTCAGATATTTTGAAACCAAAGGTTCAAAAGCAGTCGAAAAAGTGTTCTGGGGAAATTCAAAAGAGTTCTATAAATGGATTGATCGACATTAATTACTGACGGAAAGACAACCGATGATGTACATAGAACACACCGATCTGGAAATCCAACGGGAACCTTTCGCACGACCTTTTGGGTTCAAAGGATCCGCCTTTCATGAAAAATGGAATGCGGTTGTACGCGTCCGTGATTCAGCGGGTATAACTGCCTTTGGCTTGGGAGGATTAGCTGTGTTATGGTCAGACCCAACGGTATTTGTTCAACACAGTGAGGTTGGTGGGAATTTACTGCAACTTTCTGTACTTGAATACGCACTTCAGTGGATCAAAAACCGCGACTTTACCGACCCACTGGCACTATTTGATGAGATCCTGCCCTCAACGCATGAATACGCGAAATCGATTACCCAATTGCCCTCACTTAGGCTCACTTTTACGCTGAATGCGCTGGTAAGTTTAGACAATGCGATCTGGATGCTTTACGCTAAACAGAATAAGATTACGGATTTTGATAAACTGATACCAGGCCTGTATCTTCCTTGTTTGTCTGGCAGGCAGAATCGTATTGCGATTGTACCGGCAATTGGATATACGCTCCCATTAGAACAGATCAAGGATTTGCTGGAGCAAGGAATCTTTGTACTTAAAATCAAGATCGGTCAGCCAGGCAATGAAAAGGAAATGTTAGAAAGGGATTCAGAACGGCTAAAGCAAATTCACCACATCTGTCAGAATCACAGCACGATCATGACAGACTCTGGTAAAATCGCCTATTACCTTGACGCTAATGGTCGTTATCAAACAAAAGATGGTATCTTACGTTTGCTGGATTACGCTGACCGTATCGGCTGTATTGATCAAATTATTTTAATTGAAGAGCCCTTCGATGAGCATCTGATTGTAGATGTTTCAGATCTACCAATTCGCTTGGCTGCAGACGAAAGTCTTCATACCATCGAGGATATACGAAACCGGGTTGGCCAAGGTTACCAAGCAGTTGCCATCAAACCTGCCGGAAAAACTTTGTCACTGGCATTTCAAATGGTAAGTGCCTCAGTTGAAAATGCGGTAATCCCTTTTGTAGCCGATAATGCCTGTGTACCCATACTAGTTGAATGGAACAAAAACATTTCTGCCCGACTCCCAATATTCCCTGGACTAAAAATCGGAATGATGGAATCAAACGGGCCACAAAACTATGCTACGTGGCCACAACTTATCTCCGACTACCCTTTACCTGAAGCACACTGGCTGATGCCCACATCAGGCACATTTCAACTGAACCAGAATTACTACCATCATAGCGGTGGGATTTTCACCGATCCCCTGCCTTATATTCAGTCATTTCGATAACCTGGATTATCTCGCTGTGGATTGGTACTATTAGGAATAGTGTTGACTGAGATAATCATGATGTCGACACCAAGATTATAGCCTTTCGGAGATTAAAGAATGGCTCACTGGGCGTTCATTTTACTTCTTACAGATATTGGTCACTGACCAAAAAAGAATCAATCTGTTAGTCGGCATACCCTGAACAATATCGATTACCTACTGGGTATCAATCTGTTTTGCTTGATTAGACATTCCAAGGATGGCATTCCAGCGCATTAAATCCGTGAAGCACACCACTGAATACCGCGCATAAGGACATCCACAAAACCAGCAGCCACGTTTGGTTGTCATGTCCTGATTGAAAGCTGAACACACGATTGTTCTTGTATTGCCTTTTGTTTAGGTCTCCAGCTTCTGGACGACATCATCATCAATCCAAAATGTGTGGATACGACTTTTCTTGTCTTGTTTTGCAACACTCAAGATCTCTCAGTTGTATGCCTGACCATCAAAGCAGAACACACTTTGACACTTACCCCAGAGCGCACCCGATAAGCGCAATTATAGGTCGTTTTTGATACGTCCCCATGTGAGCGCAATTTTCCCTTGCGGCGAGGCCGCCAGCACCTCAGATAGTCCCTGCTTTATGATGCGCTTGATCTCATCAACCGTAAGCGCCATATTAAAGATGGCAACTTCGTCAATCAGACCATTGAAATGCTGTTGGTAACCATCATTGCCTATCCATACCGGATTGTCTGTCACATCGATCTTTTTATCTGCGGCAGCCTTTCCAATTTCTTTCCCATCTTCAAAAACCCTCATCACAGAACCGCCATAGGTCGCCGCATTGTGAACCCACTTTCTGTCTAGGAACGTGTACGGACCTTCCAAATTGGTTTGGCTCTGATCATCCCAACGCAACCGCCAACCGCCGCCAGGTTCTCCCCTATCATAAAGGACATATGACCAAACGTTGCCAACCTGTCGCCATTTGCCGAGAATTGTACCCGACCGGCGGGTCTTTTAAAAATCCATGCCACAACTGTAATATCGCCCGTGATGTTCAAGCCCGGCTCACTGTCCACCTCAACATAATCCGTCGACCCGTTGAAATCCAGCGCCTTACCGAATTTCCCATCGACCCATTTCGGATTACCCTTACCCATGAACTTTCCATCATAACCGTTGTCAGAACTATCCTTAGCAACTTTACCTGACTCTTCATCAAAGAGCCAGACGCCCACTGCGGATTTGGGGTCAATTTCGGCGTTACTTTGTATCATGAATATCAGCGACATAAGGAGGACGCTGACATATACAATGGAGTCTCGAACCATGTTAATTCTCCTTCTTTTCGACAGAAGTTCAGTTAATTTCGACTGTTGCTGTAAAATCTAAATTTGTTACGCTACTTGTCACAACTTACCCTAGTAGCTTACCGGCATTTCCTGCACCCTTGATTTGACCGGTTGCCATCGCTGAAAAAGCGGGGGGTATCCCCAGGTCGAATCTTCGATACAGATTGAGATGCTTAGCGAACTCTACATCTCTAGCGCGAATTCAACTCTCAAGGGACTAGCTTAGGCATTCTACCACGATTGTCACATAAGGTAAAGAGGAAGGATATCTTGGGCCTATAATGCAGGTCAAAATAAAACCACCCACACCGGCCTGAAATTTAGTTCAAACCAGCGTGGATGGGTTGTGCAGCTTTGGTTTTAGCTTCTAGCTGGAGAGTATTGCCAAGTCGAAGTATAGGAGTACACCACAGATACCTGGGGATTCACAATTCCAATCTTCGGCGTTGGGTGCGACAATACAAAAGCGACGCTGAAGGTGCCTTTTCTGGCAAAGGACATCTTTCTCCTGACCAAGAAGCAATGCGTCAACTGCAGCGGGAGAATGCCCGTTTGCATCAGGAGAGAGACATTTTAAAAAAAGCCTTGGCCATCTTCTCGACACCAAAATGAAGTGCTATACTTTCATTAAGGATCATCGCGAAATGTTTGAGATCCAATCGATGTGTCGGGTTCTGAAGGTGTCTAGAAATGGCTGTTATGCCTGGCGCAAGCGTGGCAAAAGTGCCCGAGAAAAGGCCAATGTTGCCCTTTTGGTGCATATCTGAGTCGCCCATAAGAGAAGTCGTTTGACCTATGGCAGCCCCCGAATCACAAAAGAGCTGAAGGCCAAGGGCATCCGCTGTATCGAAAACAGAGTGGCCAGATTGATGCGTAGGGAAGGTATTTGTGCCAAAATGGTGAAAAAGTTCAAAATGATAACAGACTCCGACCACACATACCCAGTATTTCCCAATCTGCTTA
>JYMV01023884.1_pt1 | contig 14185 bp, 10 predicted proteins | sample 338911 | NCBI WGS metagenome assembly JYMV01 (sample SAMN03354496, study PRJNA234377) | hydrothermal vent metagenome | biome: Deep sea; feature: Hydrothermal plumes at the Eastern Lau Spreading Center, Western Pacific Ocean; material: Seawater | place: Tonga | collected 2009 | depth 2000 m m
CGTGGAGGCTGTGCGGACTGCATTGGGCGTGAACCCCGATGTCGTGGCAGCGCGTCTCGGGCTCGCTGAAGCAGAGGAACGTGTCTCGGAGGCATGGAGTAGTGTCTACCCCACAGTAGATCTGAATGCCAGCTACTCGAGGAATATTTCACCTCCTGTCAATTTTCTTCCAGCGGCGATTTTCGATCCGACTGCGGGGCCAGACGACTACATACCCGTTCGATTCGGGGCTGACAATCAGTGGGCCTCAACTATCTCTGTAGAACAACCTCTTCTACGTCCCTCGGTTTTCGTGGGAGTGGGAGCTGCGTCGCGCTTTGAGGATCTTCAAGAAGAGGCAGTCCGCGGGCAGTCTCATGCGGTAGCCACTCGTGTACGTCTATTGTACTACCAACTCCTTCTCTCGCGAGAACAGCTACGCCTAACAGAGAATTCCGTCCGACGGGTACGTGAGTCTCTCCGCGAAACAAGAGCAAGGAATGAGACCGGGCTTGCTTCGGACTACGATTTGCTGCGGCTCGAGGTTGAGCTAGCGAACCTGGAACCCAACCTCCGGCGGGCGGAGAACAGTGTTCGTGAAATCCGCCGTCAGTTGGCGATCGAACTAGACGTGCCAGAACAAGACGAGATTACGGTGAGGGGTGCGCTAGCAGAAATGGATTTGGACAATCTTGAGGATAACGATCCAGATAACCGCGAGATCCTGGAATTCATGGGATTCCAAGGAGGAGATCTGGAGGTGCCAGAGTATGCTCTTCGGATGGCAGGTGAGCTGAGATCTGACCTTCGGCAGCTTGAGCTAAATCGGGATCTGAGGCAAGCCGAGGTGAGATTAGAGCAGGTTAGCTATCTGCCCGAGGTGACACTGTTTGGTAACTACATCATTAATGCTCAGGACAATGGGAGTCCGAACTTCTTTGCTCGCGGTGACGGGCAGAGGGCGTACACTCGTATCGTTGGGGTTAGGGTGAGCCTGCCGGTGTTTCAGGGCTTCAAACGGGTGGCTCGAATAGATCAAAAGCGAGCAGCGCTGCGATCCGCAGAGGTCCAGTCCCAACGTGGGCGTGACATGGCCCGGGCACAGGTGAAAAGCCTGTTAGAGTTTTCTGGAGAAGCATTGTCACGAGCCCGAGCTCAGCGACTTGCTGTCGAGCAGGCAACTCGGGGTTTTGAGATTGCGAGCGCGCAGTACCGAGAGGGACTCGTGAGCCAACTTGAGCTTACCGATGCCGAGGTGGCGCTGCGACAGAGTGAGTTTAACTACGCGCAAGCCGTCTTCGATTACCTGGTCGCACGCGCGCAACTGGATGAGGCAACTGGCCTGGTTCCACTTGTTGACCAAGACGCGGTCCAAACAGCTCGAGAGGGTTACGAATTGCCATGAAGAATTTGGACACTAGGAGGCGAGGAGTGCCAGCTCTGGTAGCTGCACTTGCTGTTGGTGGATGCGGAGCTGCCCAGGCAGACGGGATTGATGGAACAGATTCCAACGAGTTCGTGCGGATCATCAATGTGGAGGTATCACACGTTGAGACTGAGAAGTTTGTGGAAGAGATCAGACTGACAGCAGCAGCTGTGGCAAACCAAGATGTGATGGTCTCGGCTGAGGAGAGCGGAGTGATCCGAGAGATCTTCGTTGATAAGGGAGCACAAGTTGAGAGGGGTGCTCCACTAGCTAAGATTGATGATCGCGTACTTACTGCCCAAGTGGAGCAAGCTCGCGCCGTTGCAGAGCTAGCCGCGCATACTTGGGAGCGACGCAAACGGCTATGGGAAGAGGACCGGATAGGCTCGGAAATCAACTATCTGGAGGCTCGCTTTGGTGCTGAGCAGAGCACGGCTGCCCTCAAGGTCCTTGAGGAACGGCTAGCTCGGACAACAATCCGAGCTCCGTTTTCGGGGGTCTGGGATGAGCGGCATGTCGAAGTTGGATCAATGGTAGGTCCAGGACAGTCAGTTGGACGCCTCATTGATTTGGATCCGATAAGGGTTGTCGGGGGTGTGCCCGAACGATATGTCCCGGACGTTTGGGTCGGTGCGGAGGCGAGCGTCGATTTCGATATATTCGATGACGAGAGGGTTACTGCTCCGATCCATTACGTGGGTTCAACAGTCAACCCCCGAAACCGGACCTTTCCGATTGAGGTCATGCTCCCCAACCCTGGGGGACGTATTAAGCCTGAGATGGTTGCCAACATGACCGTAACTCGCCGAGAAGTTGAGGAGGCAATTGTTGTGCCCCAAGACGTGCTCGTGAGAGTTGAGGATGGTTACGTAGTGTTCGTAACGGCTGAGCGAAGTGAGGGGACAGTGGCGGAGGTCCGCCGGGTCGTTCTGGGACCCGCTCGCCGCAATCTCGTAGTGGTCGAATCAGGTATTGAGGCTGGGGAACAATTGATCGTGGTAGGCCACAAATCTGTGGCGGATGGCGACCGGGTGAACATTGTCGGAGAGAGGCAGTAGAGGCGTGGGGGAAGACAAGAAAACCCCCGAAGTAATGGGAGTACGTGACGCTGGTGACCATCGACCAGGACCAGGCTCCCTAGAACGATACAAGGAGTTTCTCCCGACGAGTTTTGCGATTGAGCACAGGACTTCAGTTGTCATTCTGCTCATGATCATAGGGATCATGGGAGCCTTGGCTTACAGGGTAACGCCCAAGGAGTCCTTTCCGCAGATCCCGATATCGATGCTCGCCGTCAATACGGTCTACAGGGGTGTGTCCCCGGGTGACGTTGAAAGCCAAGTCACTCGGGTGCTAGAGGAAGAGCTCTCCACAATCAGTGAGCTCAAAGAGCTGACGTCCACATCGGTAGAAGGTTATTCAAGCATTGTGGCCGAGTTTGAGACATCTGTCGATCTCGATGACGCGCTCCAGAAGGTTAGAGAGAAGATTGACTTAGCGAAGTCCGATTTGCCTCAGGATGCGGAAGAGCCGTCGATCATTGAGTTCAGCTTCTCAGAAATGCCGATTATGCAGGTGAACCTATCAGGCGAATACGGATTGGTGCTCCTAAAGGAATTAGCAGAGGAACTTCAGGATCGACTAGAGGCCCTTCCAGCCGTCCTGCGTGCGGATCTTCGCGGGGGTTTGGAGCGGGAGGTCAAGGTAGATGTCGACCTCCGAAGACTGCAGTTCTACGGGATTGCGCTCGGGGACGTGATCGACGCGATTCGGAATGAGAACGTTAATATTCCAGGTGGTTCAATAGATGTCGGTGATACTAAGTACCTCATACGCGTAGATGGGGAGTTCGACGAACCCACTCTGATAGAGGACGTAGTCGTCCTTGTTGAGGAAGGGCGTCCGATCTACGTGAGGGATGTGGCGACAGTAGATTTTGGGTTTGCCGAGCGAGAAAATTTCGCCCGCATGGATGGGGTCGCGGTCATCACTCTTGATGTCATCAAACGGTCTGGTGAGAACATCATTGAAACAGCTGAAAGGGTGAAGGCTGAGGTTGCAGGGATGAAATCACTCTTTCCACCCACGACCAAAGTCACATTTACCTCGGATATGTCCGATCAAATCGATGAGATGGTGTCCAGTCTAGAAAACAACATCGTCTCAGGACTCATCTTGATCGTGGCTGTACTCCTCTTCTTCCTTGGGGCCGGAACATCGGTGTTTGTCGCGATCTCGATTCCTGCGTCAATGTTTCTCTCGTTCATGATCCTGAATGTCATGGGCATTTCGATGAACATGATTGTGCTCTTTAGCTTGATTCTCGCGTTGGGCATGCTCGTCGATAATGCGATCGTCGTCGTCGAAAATATTTACCGATTCATGGAAGAGGGGTGGGATCGCACATTGGCTGCGAAGAAGGCAACTGGGGAGGTTGCCGGACCGATTATCGCGGCGACAGCGACCACTCTAGCGGCTTTTACCCCACTTCTGTTTTGGCCCGGTGAGATAGGTGACTTCATGGGCTACCTCCCTAAGACACTCATCATCACACTATCCAGTTCTCTTTTTGTCGCCATCGTCATCGTCCCCACGTTGAGCGCCATGTTCATGCGGCTTGATGGTGCACCACGCAGGCCGATGCGGCGTGCCATGCGTTGGACACTGGTTGGTGGGACCGCGGCAGTCTTGATGTATATCTCCTTTGGTGTCAATCCGCTCTCCTCTATACTGCTATCGATGACCTTGGTAGGTCTTTGGGGGCTGTACCGATTCGTTCTTGAACGCTTAGCACGGCGTTTCCAGGACGGCTTCTTACCGAACATAATAAAAGCGTATGAGCGCCAACTTCGTTGGGCGCTATCACACCGTGCCATAGTGCTAACTGGCACTTTGGTTGTCTTTGTGGTGACCGGGGTGGGCTATGGGTTATTCGGATCGGGCACAGAGTTTTTCCCAGAGTCGATGCCTCCCGGAGAAATGGTGGTGGACGTTGAAACACCTGTTGGAACAAGGGCAGAGGTAACGGACGCACTTGTTCGTGATCTTGAGGAAGAACTCAACGGGATCGGTGGACGTTCAGATTGGGTGTCAGTGGTATCGGTTACTGGTAGTGGGGGTCAAGGCGGGAATCCAAGGGGAGGCGGGCCGACAGGACCGGAGGCTGGTCGTTTGAGTATATCCTTGGTCGACTTTCAAGACCGGCAACGTGACGCCTTCGAGACTTTAGCTGAAATGCAGGCTACCGTTGGTACACAATTGGCTGGTGCCACGGTCACCGTGGATAAAGTGGTGGAGGGTCCTCCCCAGGGACTACCGGTAAGTATCGAGATTGTGGGTGAAGACCCTGGTGAGCTTAAGGAGCTATCGAACGAATTGATGGATATTCTCGAGAGTGCTCCGGTCTATCCGAAGTTGGTTGGCCTGGAGAGCGACCTTGATGAAGCGCGCCCAGAGCTAGCTGTAGCCATAGATCGAGAGAAGGCAGCTCTCTACGACTTGAACACTTCGAAGGTAGGCAATGCCATCCGTAGTGCTATCAACGGTACGGAAGCGGCTAAGTACCGAACGGGTAACGACGAATACGACATCATAGTTAGGCTCGCAGACCCTTACCGGAATGAGCTTGAGGGTCTCCGTGAGCTTACGGTAATGGCGGAAGGTGGAATCCAAGTACCGCTAGTGTCGATGGCAACCTGGAGTGTTGAGGACGGGGCGGGCACGATTCGCCGAAAAAACCAGGCACGCATGGCAACCATCACTTCCGACGTGGCAGCAGGGTATACGAACAATGCGGTTCTGGGAGAAGTGCAACAGACACTCACCGAGTTTGAGACTCGTCTTCCTCCTGGATACACCATGCGTTACACCGGCCAGTCCCAGGAGCAAGACGAAGCACAGGCGTTTCTCACTGGTGCATTCCTCACCGCTTTGATGCTGATAGGGTTCATTCTGATTAGCCAGTTTAACTCAATCGTTAAGCCGTTCATTATTCTGACTTCGGTGCTTATGTCCACAATCGGTGTGCTGATCGGACTTATGATTTTCCGGATGCCGTTCGGGATTATCAACACTGGTGTGGGCATTATCTCGCTTGCTGGGATCGTCGTAAACAACGCGATCATCTTGATCGACTACATCGATGTGCTGCAAGAGCGAGATAACATGGATCTTGAGGACGCACTGGTGCGGGGTGGCAAGACCCGCTTTCGGCCGGTCGTTCTTACTGCATTGACTACAGCTTTGGGCCTGGTCCCACTTGCCATTGGATTGAACTTCGATTTTTTCGGACTCTACGGATCTCTAAATCCGGAGTTCTACTGGGGAGGAGAACAGGTAGCTTGGTGGGGTTCTATGGCTGTGGCGATCATCGCGGGGATTCTGTTCGCCACATTCCTTACCTTGATCCTAGTACCGGTCATGTACTCTCTGGTCGATGAGGTGACGAGCTTCTTGAAGCTCCATTTCCTTCATGCTGAGGACTCTGACTTGGCTCAGGATGGAAGCGCACCAGAGAAGGGACAGCTTCCACCTCTTACTTCTCCAGATCCGATAGGTGTACTTCGTGAGCGGGTTGAGAGAAGAACTCCGCTTGGCCCCTCTGCAAGGCCCAGCCCCGAGTCAGCATAGACCTTCTTTGGGTCATTATTCGACTGGCGGATGAACCGACTCGCTTTGCGGTCGACCATCGTGCACCTTGGTCTTCTATCCTCCCGTAAACTAAGCACACTACATGGCCGATGACCTCTCGTCGCGTGCTGTGAGGTCCAGTACGACAGAAAGGGCTATTGGCTTGGGTTATGCAGTGCTTCACGTTTGCGTAACGGTGAGCGTGGTGCACCTCAGAAAAGCTGTCGCCCAGGTGATGTGGATGACATTCCTGACAGCGACTTTTGCAGTCCTATCCGCTTCAGCTCAAACATCCCGGCAAGGACTTCTCAGCCTGGAAGATGCCCGGATCTTCTACGAAGTGATCGGGTCCGGTATCCCAATAGTGGTTATTCACGGTGGGCCAGGGTTGGACCATAACTACCTTCGGCCTGCCCTCGACATGTTTGCCACCCAAAATACCCTCGTGTACTACGATCAACGCGGGACAGGACGGTCCGAGGCTACGCTAGACTCCGATGCCATAAGCATCGACACCTTTGTAGACGATATCGACGATCTCAGACAGACGCTTGAGTACGACCGGATCACATTGCTTGCCCACTCTTTCGGAGCCTTGATCGGCTTAGCCTACGCGCGCAAGTATCCGCTCAATCTAGATGGGCTCGTTCTAATGAACCCTGTAGAGCCCGGTAAACGATTCTCAGGTGCTACTGCAACGCGGCAATCCGCTGCTCGGAGCGACCAAGATGCTAAAGAATTGGAAGACCTTATGGCTCTGGAAGGTTTCCAGGCTCGGGATCCCGCGACCCTTAGCCAAGTTTATCGTGTCTCTTTCAGGAGCATGTTCCGGGACAGAGGGTTGGTCGATGAACTAGAGTTGGACATCTCTGTCAGAACAGCTCAGAACGGCCAGGAAGTTGCGAGACTCCTTGGTGAGGACCTGGATACAATTGATTGGTGGGATCAACTTCCCGAGATCGAAGTACCCACGCTAATTATCCATGGTCGTTACGACATCCCGCCAATTGCGATGTCCCAGGCTCTCGCGGATGCGCTTCCCCTCGGTTCGCTGTCCGTGCTCGAGAGCGGACACTTTCCTTACGTTGAAGACCAAGCGGGACTCGCGTCTACTTTAGCAAGCTTCCTAGCGGGGTTGCAGAGGTGAGCAAGCAAAAGATAAGAAGGGTTGTCCTAGTACTTCTCTGCTATGCTGTTGCATCGGTAGTGGTGCTTCTTGGTGCATCAATCCTATCTCGGCTCTTGGCATTACCGGACCTTTTCTCACGCGCCCTACACATCGGTCTGATTCTCGGAGTACCGATCTCGATCATGGTAGCGTGGATATACCCACAGATCGGAGTAAGTGGAGTATCGCGGCCAGATCAGAGCGGTGTGAGTGCAGCTTCAAAGAAACGCCATACGGGCTCTTAGCCTATGGTTATGGCGCTTGAAGATTCAGTTTACTCTTTCTCTTCTTCTCTGGTCTTTCTTACCGGTGAATAGTCCGTTCCTGGTGTCCCCTGGAAGAGACTGAGCAACCAGACTAAGAACCTTTTGATCATCACTAGGGCGTGATGTCCACCGCGTAACGGGTAGTGAATGCGATGAACTTGCTGATCTCTGTCATATCATTTCCCATAAAACGGATTGTGTGAGCATCCACTCGGTCCACGTTCGGGAGGTAGGCCATAACCTCAGCTGGTAAGTAGTTCTTGAACGAGATCTCAAGCTCAATAGGGCCCTCCATAACATACGGCTCGAAATCCTCTAGGCGGTTGAGTGCCGCCCTGACATGGGTGCGGATCACCTCATAGCCGGCTTCGGGCATTAGTGTGCGGGCGGAGTGAAAACCGAGAGCCCACTTCACTACAGCTCCCTCCATGTCTCCCACTACCCGCTGGGCCTCTTCAACGACTGCATCATCTCCCGAGATCATCACTACGGGGACCCCGAAATCTCCCGCGATAGCCGCGTTGATACTGGCCTCAAGCATCTCAATGCCGTTCAACCTGATCGCGGTAAGATTGGCACTCGAGATAGTGTGTGCTCGAACTCCCTTCGTGTTCGTTGTGCTCGAGTGGTATCCGATAAAGATCACGGCGTCGAAAGTCTCATCGATACCCTCCATCATCATCAGGGGGCGAGGCCAAGAACGAATGAGTTGGATATCACTGGGCAGTTGTTCGATAAGCAGATTTTCTCCGTTCCCGTGAGAATCCGAGATCAGAATCTCGGTCGCACCCATCTCTCTCGCTGCTCCGATAGCTGCGTTCACTTCATTGGTCATGATCTGGCGGAACCGCTGGTACTCGAAACCGCTTGGCCCAAGCTGATCTGAAGTCACCACACCGACTAGTCCCTCCATGTCGGCTGAGATATAGATTTTCAGGCCACTTTCTTGGGCAAGAATGACACCCGGAGACACGAGCCCCAGAAATATTGTCAGGAGGGCGGGCATTGTGGTTCTCTTCATTGTACCTCCATATCAGAGAGCTACTCCGACGCGGTCCCTATGTCAGGCGCTGCCGCGAGTGCATTGGCACACCGTCGCACGACTTCACGGGCTGAAAGAATCTCCTGGATTCCAGATACTGAGCAGCCGGCTTGCCAGTAGTCCTTGGTACCTTCTTCGTCGAGTGAAGTACGCTTGAGTTCCCGTGCAGATTTTAGGGCGTAGATCGTCCGCATGAGATGTTTCGTTCGTCGACCTCGGAGCATCCACCGTGCTAAGTGGCCTGACTTAGTTCCCTGACGCTGCACATAGGGCGTGTTGATCACAGCTACCGGGATACCGGTGAGTCGCTCGGTCAAAACGATATCGTCCTCGTCAGCATCAAGGATGGATTTCTTGTAAGGTGTGCTCGCTCGACACTCAGTCGTGGCGATGAAGCGCGTTCCCATCTGCACGCCAGCATATCCGAGACGGAGGGCTTCTACGAATTGTTCTGGTGTTCCCACCCCTCCAGCGCATACCACAGGAAGGCCCAAGTCCCAGACCTCTTCGAGAAGAGGGACCTCTCCCAGTGGCCCGGCGTGGCCACCCGCTCTTCTATTCACCGCGATTAGACCATGGACGCCGGAGTCCACAGCCTTCAGAGCCCATTTACGCTCGGTGATATCGTGATAGACCACTCCTCCCACTGCTGATACACGGTCGACCACCCAGCGAGGTTTGCCAAGAGATGTAATGAAGAAACGGACGCCTTCCTCAAGAGCAATGTCGATCCATTCAACCATGCGTTTGTGATAGGTCTTGGATGAAGCTTCAATTAGAGCGTTCATTCCGATCGGACGGTCCGTTATCGACTTTATCAGCCTGAGGCCTTCCCGAAAATCGTGCCCATGCACGTAAGTCATGGATAAAGGCTGCACCACGCCAATGGCTCCGGCGTCCGAGGCAGCAGCCACAAGCTCCGGGTTCGAACAGGGGTACATGGGACCACAGATGAGCGGTACCTGAGTTGCTGCGTGATGGGTCAGGGGGGTGTCGAGTGTCACCTCGGAGCCTGCTTGTCCAGGGCGGGACCAAGTCGCCAGTGTGCCCGGACTCTAGCTACTACGTCTCCCGAGTCGTCACGGATCTCAGCCTCAACAGGGTAATCGACCGGCTCAGTAATCTCGGGGATCTCACATGTCGCCTCTGATTCGATAGTGCCACGAGCTTTCTTGGTATAGGAGATCTCCAAGCCGACGAGGATTCCCCGAATTGATTTAGGCAGAGCTCCTACGAGGGCAAGTCCGGTGGTCAATTCACCCAAGTTCGCGAGGGCGATCGCATGGATTGACCGAAGATGATTTCTCACCGCTTTCCGCTCATGGAGCCGAGCTTTCACGTGGCCCGGCTCGAGCGTCAGAATCGTCGCGCCCAGCTTTCCCGTGTATGGTACCATCCATCCCAGGATCTTACTGAAGATCCAACGTCCCCCAGGAAGGCGCGAAAGGCGCGTCCATAGGGCGCGAAGGCGTGTGCCGGGAGACTCTTGAGTTCGTGCCATCCAGTGTAGACCTAAGGTTCTCAGGGAACGCGTTTATCTTCGGGGGTACGCACCGGTTCGGCAACGCGTGGTAATGAAGGCGCTGACCTAGAGGAGCTAGTATGACCGAGGTGAGTGAGCACCATATTGAGGTTGCCCGAACGGCACGCTACTACCGCTTAGGACAATGTAACCGAGAGGGGGAGCTTTGGTACGTGCTTCACGGATATCGGCAGACAGCCGCGCGGTTTCTGCGACGGTTCACGGTGTTAGCTGACGGCTCAAGGATGGTTGTCGCCCCGGAAGCGCTCAATCGCTTTTATGTGGGCTCGGAACCAGGACGCCACGGTCCCGAGTCGATTGTCGGCGCCACCTGGATGACTCGGGAGGATCGGGAGTTTGAGATCCAAGACTACGTGCGTTACCTAGATGCCTTGAGAAAGGATATCGGCCCTGTGTCCTCCACGACTGTGCTTGGCTTCTCTCAGGGTGTGGCCACCGCTGCGCGATGGGTCGTTCTCGGTAAGATCCGCCCAGACCGGTTGGTCTTATGGGGAGATTACCTCCCGCCAGATCTAGATATGGAGGTAGCGAGAGGCGCCCTGAAGGATATCGAACTGATCATTGTCAGGGGCAGTGAAGACCCAGCTCTCGACGAAATATCTAATATGAAAGAAGAAGAGCGGCTCCGTGGTGCCGGCATACCTTATCAGGTCATTATGCACTCAGGTGGGCACGATATTGATCGTCAGACTCTGAACTCGCTTGCGATCCGATCTTGAATCAGCTTTGTCGAGAATCCTGACACAGGCACCTTCGGAAGTCACCACGGTAGATCTTTGTGACCCTACTCTGATATTCAGGCAGACTTGCCCCTTATTAGGTCCGGTTAAAGAACGGGCGAAAGGCTTTTGGGTCAGCAGGGATCAGAAGTCACCTACGAGTGTGACCTCCTGAACCAATTCGTAGCCAGTCTCATGAGCGACAGTATCCCGTGCGAGATCAATCAGATAGCAGACTTCATTAGCCGTAGCACCGCCAAAGTTCACAATGATGTTCGCGTGTTTATGAAAGATTCCAGCGGCCCCGTGGGTTTGTCCCTTCAGTCCGCACTCGTCGATCAACCGGCCCGCTCCAATACCGTCGATTTTCCGGAAAATCGAGCCAACACAAGGATAAAGCCAAAGGTCAGGATGTCTCGTGTCACGCCATTCAAGATTGTCACGCATGACGCGTCTGAGGTCCTCAAGTGCACGAACCTCTAGCCGGAATGTCGCTGACAATACGATATCGTCTTTGGTTTGTAGAATACTCTCATCGTAACCGAACTCGAAGTAGTCAACGCTCACCGTTCTTAGCTCCCCCTCCTCTGTAAGGATCTCTGCTGACTCCAGGAACTCTTCGATGAAAAGGGTGCGCTCACGCTCTGGTGCGGGGGAAAGGAAATGCAGGTTTTGCCAGAGTGCACCTCCCACGGTACTGGGAATCCCAACGAAGTGGTGAAGGCCTCCGAGGCTTCGGGCTACAGTTGCATTGATCAGATCCGGAAATGTTTCTACGCCAGCACCTGCTCGAACGGTGACGTCGTCGAGGAACTCTATTCCCCCAACCTCACTCCGGATGACCAGCCCACGGAATCCCTTGTCACCAAAGAGTATGTTCGCCCCACGCCCTAGCAGGAAGTACGGCACTTCTGCTTCTTTAGCCGCGAAGACAGCTCCCGCTAGCTCGTCGGAGGTGCGTGCCCGGTATAGCAGATCTGCTGGCCCTCCAATCCTAAATGTTGTCAGAGGTGCGAGGGGTGCGCCTAGTTCCAGGCGCTCCTCGCCCAGCGTCCCCCGGAGGGCCTGAAGGAAATCGAGGCTCGACGTCATGCTGGGTGGGCCTTGTCAGGATACAAACTACGGTAAGTATCCGGAGAGAAATCTAGCAGTGTGCCGCAAAGATAGCCGTGGTTTCGGGGGACTGGTAGCTTGCCGGCCTTCACAGTGCCACCCTTACAATTTCCGGGCCAGAGCGTATGAAGAGCCAAGAATGCAGGGACTTTGCAGCCCTCTTCGGTCGCGAGTTAGACCACCTTGAAGTTGAGATTGAGCGGTACTCGAATGAGTCAGAACTGTGGATTGTTTGGGGCGATCAAAAGAACCCTCCAGGCAACCTGACCCTGCATGTGTGTGGCAACCTAATGCATTACATCGGAGAGGGTCTTGGAAAGTCAGGTTACATCAGGGATCGTGCGGCTGAGTTCTCGGAGCGTGTCACCCGCACTGAACTCATTGAACGCGTCCAAGCTTGCAAGGTGACTGTTACTTCCGTTCTTGAATCTCTAGATGATTCTATACTCGATGAACTCTACCCAGCCCAGGCTCCGAAGCGGATGGGGAGGATCCGTTCACGTGCCTTCCTTCTACACCTAGTTTGGCATCTCGGTTGGCACCTCGGCCAAATCTACTACCACAGGCTCGGGAGTCTTCCGAAGCCAGAATCAGTGTAGATGGCGCCTTAGAACTCGGCCTGCTCGGACGTCTCTGAATGTGCCTTCCTCGACTGTGATTTCTCCGTTTACAAGCACCCAGTTGATCCCGACTGGATACTGGTGCGGTTCCTCGAAAGTTGCTTGGTCCGCGACGCTCACTGGGTCGAACACAACGATATCCGCGAACCAACCTTCTCGGAGTTGGCCGCGCATGTTAAGACCAAGTCGCTCAGCCGGGAGAGCAGTCATTTTGCGAACCGCTTCCACTATCGAGATGATTTTTCGATCACGCACGTAATGACCTAGAACTCTGGGGAAAGTACCATACCAACGAGGATGTGGGTGCCCGTCACCAGGTTGGGTCAGGCGACCATCAGATGCGATCATAGTGAAGGGGTGGGCCATGATTCTCTCCACATCTTCCTCGCTCATCGCATGAAAAATCGCACTGGCTCCCCCTCTCCGTATGGCTTCGATCACGAGTCTGGCTCCAGTCTCAGGGGTAGACGCGAGCCCCTCTCTCAGAGCCCAATCGTGTAGGGTCTTCCCCTCCAGAGTGCGGTCCCACCCCACGAGCGCAAGCTGCACTCGACGCAGGTCGTTACCACCCCGATCGTTCACGATGTTGAACGCGATGCCTTTGAGGATGCTGTCAGCTAGGGCCGGGTCGTTCATTCGCGTCAGGAGCACCGCATTTCCCCCCGCCATTGCCCAAGCTGGAATGAGTATCCCGATACCGGTATAGCTTGCCGTGTAGGGGTATTGATCGATCATAGCATCGGTCCCGGCCTCCCGTGCAGAGTCAACCATAGCAAGGGTCCGGGTCGATGAGCCCCACATTGGTTGTCCGACGACCTTATGGTGGGTCAGGATGATCGGCAGTTCAGCGCGTTTCCCGATTTCGAGTGCCTCGCTGACACCGTCCAGAAGCCCGAGTCCTTCCTCTCTGAGGTGTGAGGTGTAGAAGCCTCCCTCTCGACCTGCGACCTCAGCGAGTGCAATTACCTCCTCGAGTTCCGAGAATGTTCCAGGTAGGTACTTCAGTCCGGTCGAGATACCCCAAGCTCCCTCTTCCATCGCTTGTGCGACCATATCCTTCATACGGTTCAGCTCGGATGGGGTCGGGGCGCGATTTTCGAGTCCCATGACGGTTCGTCGTATCGTATTGTGACCAATAAGGAATCCGACATTCATTCCAATCGACATCTCCTCGACAGCCTCTAGATGGGCCTCGAAGGGCCAAGGGCCGCCACCGTCTGGGCCACCGAGCGCAGTCGTCACCCCTTGCCTGACATGACTTTCTGAGCCTGGTAGGCGGAGGAGGGGATCAAGGTGGGTATGGAGATCGACGAATCCGGGGCTGACGACCATGTCGGTAGCATCAATAACGCGATCAGCGCGATCCGGATCCAAGCTGGCTTCTGATATTGCCACGATCCGGTCTCCTTGGATCGCCACATCCGCCCGGAAAGCAAGTCCTCCACTTCCATCGATAACAGTGCCGCTGCGAATGAGTAGATCCCAATCGTTCGTGGTCCGTTGTCCCAATGTGAGGGACGGGTAAACAAGCTCTAGAATAGTGAGAATCAACGTCGGAACGGCGAACCGCATCGCTTTCCTCCATGAGCGCATTGAATGTCCAAGGTGTCGTCCTAGGCAGGGTCACGCCACCCTCCTGTCGTCCTGGAGGAGTGGCATGCGCTCACTGGAAAGCACTGG
>JYMV01013864.1_pt1 | contig 14184 bp, 13 predicted proteins | sample 338911 | NCBI WGS metagenome assembly JYMV01 (sample SAMN03354496, study PRJNA234377) | hydrothermal vent metagenome | biome: Deep sea; feature: Hydrothermal plumes at the Eastern Lau Spreading Center, Western Pacific Ocean; material: Seawater | place: Tonga | collected 2009 | depth 2000 m m
ATGTCTCCGTCATCTCCCGTGCCCAGATACGCCGGGCGGCGCGGAACTTGGCGATCTCCTCGAAGAAGTTATTGTGCACGTTGAAGAAGAAATCTCGTTCAACCGGTCTACCTGGCGCCGCTCTCCCTCCCGGTCGACCCGCAGCAGGGGTATCTCCAGAGCGTCGTCGGTGCAGTGCTCGTTGACGCCCACCGTGATCCGCTCTTTACGGTCCTCTTCCATCTGATAGATATACGACGCGTCGGCGATCTCTCTCTGTAAGAAGCCACTCTCAAGGGCCGCCATAACCCCGCCCATATCGTCGATGCGTCGAAAATAGTCGTAGGCCGCGGCTTCCAGTTGGTTGGTCATCGACTCCACAAAGTAGCTGCCACCTAGCGGGTCAACCGTATCGGTGACTCCGGTTTCGTGGGCGATGATTTGCTGGGTGCGTAGGGCTAGAAGGGCCGCGTCCTCTGAAGGGAGAGCCCAGGCTTCGTCCTTACCGTTGGTGTGCAGCGACTGGCAACCGCCAAGGACTGCGGCCAATGCCTGCATGGACACCCTGGCCACATTGTTCTCCGGCTGCTGAGCAGTCAGGCTGGCTCCGGAAGTCTGGGCATGGAACCTTAGCCACGCCGACCGGGGATTCTCGGCCTTGAATGTCTCCGTCATCTCCCGTGCCCAGATACGCCGGGCGGCGCGGAACTTGGCGATCTCCTCGAAGAAGTTATTGTGCACGTTGAAGAAGAATGAGCCTGGGAACGAAGTCGTCGATGGCCAGTCCTCGGGCAACGCATTGGCGCACGTACTCAAACCCATCGGCCAGGGTGAAAGCCAGCTCCTGCACCGCATTGGACCCAGCCTCCCGGATGTGGTAGCCGCTGATGCTGATGGGGTTCCAGCGGGGCATATGCTTCGTGGCGAACTCCACAGTGTCCACCACCAGCCGCATGGAAGGCTCGGGAGGGAATATGTACTCGTTCTGGGCGATGTACTCCTTGAGGATGTCGTTCTGCAAGGTGCCGCCGACTTTACTCAGATCAGCCCCTTGCTTTTCCGCAACGGCGATGAACATGGCCCAGATGATGGCCGCCGGGCTGTTGATGGTCATGGAGGTGGTGACGTCCTCCAGGCTGATGCCTTCGAAAAGGGTTTCCATGTCGGCCATAGTGGAGATCGCCACGCCACACGTGCCAAACTCGCCGGCTGCCCTTGGGTCGTCGGTGTCATAACCGTAGAGGGTGGGCATGTCGAAGGCAACGCTAAGGCCGGTTTCGCCGTTGCCCAGCAAGACTTTAAAACGTTCGTTAGTCTCTTCGGCCAGACCAAACCCGGCGAACATGCGCATGGTCCACAAGCGTGCCCGGTAACCCGTGGGATGGACCCCCCTCAAGTAGGGATACTCCCCCGGCATCCCCACATCCCGCAGGTAGTCAGAATTCGGCAGGTCCTCAGGAGTGTATACCTCCTTCACCGGGATCTGAGACGGGGTCTTGTAGTCCGGGCGGCGCTGCCCGGCGCCAACGTTATTGTCGCGCCACTGGCTGATATGGCTACGCAACCGCTCCGAATCTTCAGAGGGAGACAATGGGCACCTCCAGGGAGACTGAGAAGGATCAGTTCGGGCTGATCACTGAAACTGTTTCTAGCATCCAGTCTAGATTGGCCCGAAAGGGGTGTCAACGTGAAGGGAGGCAATCAAGATCCCCCCCTTTCTAAGGGGGGACGGCGGTTAGGAGTTGACTAGCCGGATGAATCGGCGGCGGCCGACTTTGATGACCGTGCGGTGCTCCAATCCCAGGCCGGAGGCCCGGTCGTCCCGGTCCAAGGTGCGGGAGTCGCCAGATGGGTCAGCGATTATCTGTACCGCGCCCTGGTTGATCAATCGCTTCGCTTCGGTGGTGCTGGGAGCCAAGCCCGCGTCGACGATGATGTTGCTCAACCGTCTCGTCTCATTCTCAAAAGATGGCGCCAAAGACGGCTCGGCGAACTCGGGAATCTCTTCGGGCAAGGCACGGCGTTGCACCACCCGTTCAAAGTTCTCTTGAGCGGCATCGGCGGCGCTACTCTCATGGAACTGGGCCGTGATTTCCCTGGCCAGGCGCTTCTTCATCTCCATGGGGTTGACCGAACCCGAGGCCAGATCGTTTGAAAAGGCGGTCAGTTCTTCCTGGGGAGCGTCGGTTAGGTACTCAAAGTAGGGAACGATCAGCTCGTCGGGCAGTGACATTAGCTTTCCGTACATGTCGTTGGGCGGCTCCTCCACTCCGACGTAGTTGTCCAGGCTTTTGCTCATCTTTTGAACGCCGTCGGTGCCCACCAGAATGGGCATGAGGAAGCATTGCTGGGGGCGTTGGCCCTCCATCTGCTGTAATTCCCGGCCAACCAGCAGGTTGAACCGCTGGTCGGTGCCGCCGAACTCCACGTCGGCCCGGATCTCCAGCGAATCGTAGGCCTGGAGCAACGGGTAGAGCAACTCGGTGATGGCGATCGGCCGGTGCTCTTGGAACCTCTTGGCGAAGTCGTCCCGCTGCAAAAACTGGGCCACGGTGAACTTTCCGGTCAGCCGAATCACGTCCGCCAGACTAAACTTGCCGAACCACTCACTCTGCCACACCACCTCCGTCAGGTCCTTGTCCACGACTTTGAAGAATTGGCGCAGATAGGACTCGGCGTTGGAAACTACCTCATCGTGGGTCAGGACCGGCCGGGTGGCCGACTGACCGCTGGGGTCGCCGATCTGGGCGGTCCAGTCTCCCACGATAAGAATCACCTGGTGGCCCAACTGTTGGAGTTGGCGCAGTTTACGAAGACCCACCACATGGCCCAGGTGAATGTCCGGCCGGCTGGGGTCGAAGCCCATCTTCAGGCGCAGGGGCTTCCCCTCTTGCAACATCCGGACGAACTCGTCATGGGAGATGATCTCCTGGACGCCACGACGGGTTATTTTGCCGATGACCTCTTCGCTAAGCATACTAGGCACGGTCCGCTTTCCTGTCTTGGTCCAGGGCGGCCCGAGCACCGGCAACGTCCCGGTCGATCTGCGCGATCAACTCCTCCAGGCCGGGGAAGGATTCCTGGCCTCGCAGCTTGCTGACAAACTCCACGTTGAGCCGCTGACCGTATAAGTTGGCGCTGAAATCCATCACGAACACTTCAACCAGCCGCTCCGACAGGCCGAAGTGGGGGCGAATTCCAATACTGGTGGCGGAAGGGCGCCTCAGCCCGTCTATGGTTATCCAGGTGGCGTAAACCCCATCTCCTGGCAGCGCCGTCTGGGGAGCCATCTGCAGATTCGCGGTGGGGAATCCCATGCCGGCACCACGCTGGTCTCCTTTCACCACCAGTCCTTCAAAACCGTAATTCCGCCCCAACAGCCTGGCACAGGCGGCGACGTCGCCTTCCTCCAGTTCCGACCGGATCCGCCGGCTCTTGACTAGCTCTCCATCCATCATCAAAGGGTCCAACACCTCGACCCAGAACCCCAACTCCGAGCCTTTTTGCTTCAGGAAGTCGATGTCGCCTTGCCGGTCTCGCCCCAAGGTAGAGTCAGGCCCCGCCACCAACCCCTTCATGCGTAGGGACTTTACGAGAGTAGCGGTAAAGTCGTCGGCGCTAACCTGGGACAGCTCCCGAGTGAAGTCCAAAGGAACCACCAACTCTATACCCTGCTCCTTCATCAGGCGCACCCTTTCATCGAGCGACGTCAGGTAGGAAATTTCAACGCCGGGGCGAAGGACAGATATGGGGTGGTTGGTAAAAGTAAGGACGGTGGGGAGGTAATCGGACCCCGCCCGCTCAACCAAGCGGCGTAGCAAATGACAGTGTCCTTGGTGAACTCCGTCAAAAACTCCGACAGTGAGGACGGTTCCTTTGTCTGGGGTGATGGAGGCCAACTGCTGGTGGAAATTCATACCGACTCTGGAACCGAGTGTGCCAGCCCCCGCTCGATTTGCTGTTTAATTACGTAATCCGGCAGATTAAAGCACCTGACTGGTGCGCTCGGATAGTAGCACAGGCTACTAGGAGCGTCAACTTGTGGCAGGCTTAACGAAGTCCGTTGCCAGACGCGGCATAGGGCTCGCGTATCATCACCGATTCCCGCCCCGTGAACTCTCAAACCTCACAGGATCTGGGACAGGAACAGCTTGGTACGGTCGCTCCTTGGAGCTTCGAATATCTGCTCAGGGGAGCCTTCTTCCACAATCACACCATCATCGAACATCATCATGCGGTCGGCCACCTCTTTGGCAAACCCCATCTCGTGAGTTACCACGATCATTGTCATGCCCGATGTGGCCAACTCGCGCATCACGTCCAGCACTTCCTTAATCATCTCTGGGTCCAAAGCCGAAGTCGGCTCGTCAAATAGCATTATCTTCGGCTGCATGGCCAGCGCCCGGGCTATGGCCACTCTTTGCTGCTGGCCGCCGGAAAGCTCGGCGGGATACTTGTCCGCCTGTTCTGGTATACCCACCCGCTCCAGGAGTTCCATGGCTTGGGCTACAGCCTGTTTAGCAGGCAATTTTCGCACTTTCATTGGGGCCAGCGTGATGTTAGTCATGACCTTTAAATGGGGAAAGAGGTTGAATGACTGGAAAACCATGCCTACATCACGGCGGATAGCGTCGATGTTGCGGGTATCGTTAGTGAGGGCGATGCCGTCAACGAAGATGTCGCCGCGCTGATGCTCCTCAAGGCGATTTATCGTACGGATAAATGTCGACTTGCCCGAGCCGGACGGTCCGAAGACCACCACCACCTCGCCCTTCTTGATGGTGGTGGTGATGCCCCGAAGAACGTGGAAATCGCCGAACCACTTATGCACATCCCGGCAGACAATGATGTCATCAGTCTCGATCGTTTGTTCGATCGTTGGCTCGTTCGCAACCATAAAATCCTCTGCAAATTCTAAAGTGCTAACCTGTCAGAGCGGCCAGCCCTGAACCGTGGTTACCGCTCACCCACGCCTAGGTGCTGCTCGACCCGTCTGCTTACGTAGGACATGCCGTAGGTGAAGACCCAGAAGACCAGCGCCAGGAAAATAAACAACTCTTTCGCATTGGCTAGATATTCGGGGTTGCCCTGAATGAATGCCCGGCTGATTTCCACCACGTCCAGCATGCCGATGATGTACACCAAACTGGTGTCTTTGAACAGCGATATAAACTGCCCCACGATGGGAGGAATGACGTTGCGAATGGCCTGGGGCAGGGAGATAAACAGCGTGGTCTGCCAGCCGGGCAATCCCAACGCCCGCGCTGCCTCCACTTGGCCAGGGTGCAGCGATTGAAGCCCCCCACGTATGTTTTCCGCCATGTATGCCGAGCTAAACAGGGTAATCACAATGGCTGCTCGCACCAGGGAGTTCTGGGGGAAGTTCTCCGGAAACGCCAGCGGCACCAGCACTTGGGACATGAACAGCAGTGTTATCAGAGGCACACCACGGAATGTCTCAATGAACACTATACACAGCAATTTCACTACTTGAAGGCGGCTGCGGCGTCCCAACGCCAACACGATACCCACGGGAAAACTGAGCGCTATCCCGGCGACCGCCAGCAGCAGGTTGAGCATCAGACCGCCCCAGTAAATCACCGCTACTGGATGCAAGAGCGGCACACCGGGTATGCCCCGCAACAACACCAAGGTCAAGATGAACGCGATGACACTCAGGATAGCTATCCAGGAAGCGGAGCCCAACCGGGTGTAACGGGCAAGGGCCCACCCCGCCGCCAGCGCAGGAAGGTTCGCCAGTAGTAGCAGGCGCACATCCAAACCCATCTGATCCAAGCCATATGGCAGGAAGGCGAACGCCGCTGCTGCTCCTCCAACTACCAAGGCGATGCGTTTAGTGACGCCACCGCCGGCCACCGCCCAGGCCATTCCCAGCAGGGCGGTTATCAACAGTAGGGCTGCCTGAGGCCGCCAAAAGCAGTTTTGCCCCGGACAGGCTGCTTCAATGTTGTACTGGCCGATGATGATCCGGCCGCCCAGCGTGGGAACAACCGCCCAATTAGCTTCAAGCAGTATCCAACCGAGTCCGAACCATAGGGCCAACACGAGAGCGATTGTGGCCACGACCGTCATCGCGCTGTTATGCCAAGAGCTAAACAGATTCGCGCGCATCCAGCCAACCATGCCCGTCTCGGTGCGAGGCGGTGGCAAAATCAGCGGGGCCGATAGTACTGAATTGGCGGACATACTTTAGCTTCCGATGAAACGTTTGTGCCGGTTATACAGGTTGCCGATCAAAGAGTAAGTCAGGCTCATAGCGAGATAAGCGGCCATGATCAGAATGAATATGGATACGGCCGGAGCGGTCTGAGTCATCGTTTTGGCCACGTTCGTCAGGTCTGAATACCCAATGGCGCCGGCCAGGCTGCTGTTTTTGGTGAGGTTTAAGCATTGGCTGATCAGCGGCGGCACGATGACCCGTAGCGCCTGGGGGAATGTTATGTCGCGCAGGGTACTCATCGCCGACAGTCCGACAGCCCGGGATGCCTCCGTCTGCCCACGGCCGACCGACTGGATACCGGCCCGGACAATTTCGGCGATGAAGGACGACGTATATGTGACCAGTCCTATCAGCAGGGCTATCAGCCCGCCCGGGACGGTGAATCCCCCGGAGATTCGGCCGAAAGTTCCCTGAGGCTCCGGTTGCGAAATGACGAAGGGGGCTGCCCCACCCGCAGCGCTTAAAATCAGCCATGCAGCGGCGCCGATGACTACGGCGGCGGCGCATCCCGCCACCAGTGGAAAGGAAGATTGCCCCGTCTCTCTTTCCCGCTGGGTCAACCGGCGACGGACCACCGAACCAATGATAACCGCCGCGACCGCCGCCAAAACCCACGTTGCCGCCAAACCGGCGTTGGTGGGGGACGGCCAGGGAAACGACACGCCTCCGTTGTTTATGTAGAGCCGCTGGGCTATAACATATCCTTGCCGAACCGGCGGCAGCGCGAGGACGATATAGAACCAGAAAAAGAGGTGCAGCAACAAGGGAACGTTGCGGAAGAACTCGATATACACCAACGCCGCTTTGGAAACGATCCAGTTGCCCGACATGCGGGAGACACCCACGACTATTCCCAGCACCGTCGCCAGAATTACTCCGACGATCGAGACTACTATGGTGTTGGTGGCCGCGACAACGAAGGCGTAGAGAAAGCTGTCGGAGGATTTATAGTCCAGAAAATGCTGACCGATGGGAGTTTGATACTCCCGTGACAGAAAGCTGAAACCGTAGGGTATGTCCCGTTCTTGTATCGCATTGCCGATATTGACAAAGAACCAGCTGACCAAGACCACGACTAGAACGCCGGACAAGATCTGCGAAGCCCACTGGATAACGAAGATATTCCGCCAGACCGGAATCCCTTGGTAGGTTAGATTTCGCAGAACTGTTGCCATAATGGCCAGGCGCAACTCCTCTGAAACGTCGGTTCATTCTAGCGTATCGCCGAAGGTTCGCATCGGGACTGTTCGGCGTCAAGTACAAGGGGCGGCCAGCAATGCGCCAGCCGCCCCTTGTACTTGTCCTGAGTTGTATCTCCGCTGACTACCCGAGTGTCACTACCTCAGGGGCGCGGCGTAGATCTGACCACCCTTGGGGCAGTCGGTGCAGGTCGCGTCGGCCCACAGAGCGTTGCGTCCATTTTCTCTAGGCAAGTTGATGCCGCCCGGACCTAGGTTGCGGTCGTAGATCTCGCCGTAGTTGCCAACAGCCTTAAGGATGTCTTGGGCCGCTGTTTGGCTGATGCCCAAGCTCTCTTGACCAAAGGAACCCTCGATTCCCAGCAGGCGGTCGACTTTGGTGTCGCCCGTGGCGGAGGAGGGAACGCTGCCGGAGCTAACGCCGTAGGCCTCGCCATAAACAAGCACGGCCATCACCGTTTTTACGACGTCGAACCACTGGTCATCCCCGTGGGGGACCACCGGACCCAGAGGCTCTTCAGAGATGGTTTCAGGGAGAATGACATGGTCGTCCCGATTGTCGAAAGCGCTACCCAGCGCCGCGAGCTGGGAGCGGTCATTGGTGAAGGCATCACACTGCCCGCTCTGGTAGGCGGCGACTACCGCATCGGTGTCTTCAAATGTCAGCGCCGAAATGTTGAGATTGTTCTGATTGGAGTAGTCCTGCAGGTTCAACTCCGTCGTAGTGCCCTGGGTGACACAGACCGCGGCGTCCTTAAGCTCCAGCGCGCTGGATATTCCCAAGGACTTATTGACCATGAACCCCTGTCCGTCATAGAACATGGTCTGGACGTAGTTGCCCCACTGGGAATCACGGGATGTTGTCCAGGTAACGGTACGGACAAGCACGTCTACTTCGCCCGACTGGATGGTCGGCCCGCGTTCGGAGGCCGAAATATAGCGGACCTCGATGGCGCTGGGGTCGCCCAACACTGCGGAGGCCACCGCGCGGCAGAGGTCTATGTCAAAGCCCACGTTGTTGCCGGATGCGTCCAGCGAACCGTAACCCGGAACGTCGTTGCGGCTGGCGCAGATAAGCTTGCCTCGTGCCTTAACGGTGTCCAGGCGGCTGGTCTTGGATTTTTCCACCTCCACCTCTTTGATCACCTCGACCTCTTTGATCACCTCTACTTCCTTCGTACAGGCGCCCAAAGCTACCAGAAGAACCAGAATCGCCATTACGACTATATAGAATTCCTTTCTCATCTCGACTTATTCCTCTCTACGTTGCAAATAGATATGATTCGAAGCTGCTACCAATCGTGCTACTCGACATGCCTCAATCTAAGTTGGTCGGAGGGTAAACTTCAACTGATGTGAAGATTCTGAGGGGGTCACGTTGTAGCACTAACTTTATTCTACTCTAAACCAGCCGCGAATGCTTATTCCTGAAGAGTCCTCGAGCATCGAAATCCTTTCAACTGGAATGTCCGCGGATAATCCGTGGGCAATTCATCCCGCGCCCACCTTCATACGATTAGCCCCTACGGTTCGCCCCTACAATGATGTAGGATATTTGATGTGGGAACGATGGGCGAGCCTTAGTATCTCGGAATTGCTCAAAACCGGACGGTTCGCCACGAGTAAATTTTCTTGACATTATGTTTAAATTGTGACCAAGAAATTTCCGCAAAGCAATATGATGCGTGTGTCAGCCGGTAAAGCCAAGGGACGCCTGCTGAAGGGGGCAGTGTCTCCGGAGGTCCGGCCTACCACGGCGCGTGTGAGAGCGGCCATCTTTAACATACTCCAGACCGGCTTGTACCAGGACGCACGAATCCTAGACCTTTATGCCGGTACCGGTAGTCTGGGAATAGAAGCCCTCAGTCAGGGGGCGAGATGGGCAGATTTCGTGGACCTAGACCGGCGGCAATGCGGCGTCATCCAGGCCAATCTGAAAACTACGGGGTTCAGTGCCCAAGCCAGAGTCCGCACCGGAGCGGTCTTGCAGACTCTGGGCAATCTGGAGGGCCCTTATCGAGTGGTTCTCTTGGACCCTCCATACAAATTGCAAGAGCTGGACGAGGTATTGGAAGCGATGGCCTCAATTCCAAATCTAGTAGCTCAAGGGGGAATGGTGGTGGCGGGTCACTCCAGACATCTGGAGTTGCAATCGAATTATGGTTCGCTGCAGAGGGTGTCCCAACGCCGCTACGGGGACAACGCTGTAGACTTTTATCGTAACGAGGTCGAATCGGAGTGACTGCCCTTTATCCGGGAAGTTTCGACCCGGTAACTTTAGGACATGTGGACATTGCCAATCGTGCATCGGCGCTCTTTGACAAAGTGATAATCGGCGTCTACGCAACACCGTCCAAGTCGTTGCTGTTCGACGCCGAAGAACGGATAAGCCTATTTGCCAGATCCTTGGAGGGACTGCCCAACGTGGAGGTGAGGGGATTCGAGGGATTAGTGGTGAGATTCGCGGAGGAGGTTGGGGCCAACGTCATAGTTAGGGGATTGCGGAGTGGGTCAGACTTCGAGTACGAGTTCGATATGGCCTTTATGAACCGCAAACTGGCCCCGGATATCGACCTGGTCACCTTCATGACCTCCCAAGAGTACATGTTCCTTAGTTCAAGCCTGATCAAAGAGGTAGCTAAGCTGGGGGGAGACGTCACCAGCATGGTGCCCCCGCACGTCAACCAGGCTGTTCAAGCCAAATTTGGATTGCCGGTCACACGAAATAATTGACCGGGCAAGGAGGACATCATAGATATCATAAACGTTATTGACCGATTGGAGACCTTACTCGATACCAGCAAGGCGGTGCCTGTTAGCGGTAACGTCCTCATCGATAAGAAGAAAATAATGGAGCTGGTCGACCAATTGCGGTTGGCCATACCCCAAGAGGTTAAGGCGGCCGCCGAGGTTCTTTCTCAGAAAGACCACATCATCAACCAAGCCAATTTGGACGCCAGGCGAACCAAGGCCCAGGCCGAAGATGACTACCGGGAACGCCTGGATCAAAATGAAATCACCGAACTGGCTCAAAAGCGGGCCGAGGAAACACTGTCGGAAGCAGAGGAACGGGCAAACCGCATCATCAAGCAGACAGAGACCGATGCCAAGTCACGTTTGGTGGATGCCGACGCCTACGCCCTTCGCAGTCTCCGCGCTCTGGAGCGCCAGTTGAACAATATCACCGAGTCGGTGCGGAAAGGCATCGACATGCTGGCCGAGGAGACCGTGGTCGGCGCCAACGGCCACCACACCTCCGATTAGATCAAACCCCGGCGGGACATCCAGAATCAAGCTATCCGCCGCTACACCCCCCAAGGCTGCCCGGCTGAGCCTGGCAGCCTTGGGGGGTATTGGTTTACGTCCTTCGCCTGATCACGCCTAATCGCGCCTCCGGAAACGCCGCTCCCTAGTTCAACGGCGCCAGCAATCCCTCGTAGTAACCCCGCATCGACTGGTTCAGCTCCCGCAGCCTATTTTCCACCAGGTAGTTCACTGTTCCCTCGGGAAAAGCGCCATCCGGACCACGCTCGCCGGCCGGACATCCGGTCAGAATCTCCAATCCCTCGTCGATGGTTTTGACGGAGTATATGTGGAACCGGCCCTCTTTGATTGCCTGGACCACGTCGGACCGCAGCATGAGGTTTCGCAGGTTCTGGTGTGGCACCATTACCCCCTGATCTCCGGTTAATCCGGCGATCCGGCAAACGTCATACATGCCCTCCACTTTTTGATTGACTCCGCCGATGGGCTGTATCTCCCCTTTCTGATTCACCGACCCGGTGACGGCGATGTTTTGCTTCAGCGGTAGACCCGATAGGCTGGACATGATGGCGTACAACTCGGTCGAGGAAGCGCTATCCCCGTCTATCCCATCGTAGGACTGCTCGAAGCAGAGGCTGGTGGATAGTGTCAGGGGTCTTTCTTGCCCGAATTTTGCGCCCAAATAGCCGCTTAAGATCAAAACTCCCTTGTCGTGGGTACGGCCACTGAGGGAGGCTTCCCGTTCGATGTTTATCACACCTTCCCTGCCGGTGAAGGTCTGAGCTGTGATACGCGAGGGGCGGCCGAAACTGAAGTCGCCCAGATCATAGACCGCCAGACCGTTCACCTGACCCACCACGGAACCGGTGAAATCCAGCAGCAACGACCCATCCTCCACCATCTCCTGGACCCTTTCCTCCACCTGATTCAACCGGTGGACCTTTTGTGTCAACGCTTGCTCCACGTGTTTGCCCAGCACCAAGGAACTGGAATCCTGGCCGGCCCAGTAATCGGCTTCGATGAGCAGGTCTTTGATCTGGCCGAATCGGGTCGAGAGCTTTTTCTGGTCGGACACCATGCGGGCCGCATGTTCGATCACCCGGGCCGCGCCATCGGAGTCGAAGGCCCGAAGCCCCTCGTCGTCACAAGTCCGGCAGATAAAAGCGCAGTATGCGTCAACATTATCCGGTGTGATGTCGACTTTGTTATCGAACTCGGCCTTTACTTTGAACAAATCCCAAAAGTCCTCGTTGTCCATCGTAGTAAGGAGCCGGTAGGTGGATTCATCACCGGTGATTATCACCTTAATGTTCAGCGGGATAGGCTCCGGGCGCAGCCCTTGGGGCACGAAAAATCCGCTTTGCTCCGCCGGGTCTTCCAAACGGATTTCCCGGTTGCGAATGACCCGTTTCAAACCCTCCCATACCGGGGGCGAAACCAACACGTCTCGAGCGTTTAGAACCAGGTAGCCCCCGTTGGCTTGATGGACCGAACCCGGTTTCAGCATTGTGTGGTCGCTGAAATACGTGCCCATGGAGGCGCGGCGTTCGATGCGGCCGAACAGGTTTCCCCAGTTGGGATTAGGTTCGATGACAATAGGCGCTTTACCCACGTTGCTGTTGTCCACAAGGAGATTGATGTCAAAGGCGAGGAAGGGATTCGCGTTTCCCGGCCCGGCAGGCGGACCGGAGGCCAAGGGGGATGCGGATTGTGCAGGCCCCGGCTCCTCTTCTTTTTCTTTGAACAGATTCAGGTTGTCCAACACCTTTTCGGCCAGGTGGCCTAGGTAGTGATTTACTTCAGGAACGTCCCGGTATGTATTTACCGTCGGCCGGAAAATATCGGTTACGCGGTGTTCGGCCGCCGACCGTTCATGGTCGCGAATCAGGTCCCAGGATTCTTTCTCCGCCTCCCGGACTTTGGCCATTGTTTCCTGGGTTTGCTGCATCAATTGATTGCGAATCTCGTCAATGGATTTCCGTTGTTCCTCTTCAAGAGCCTGATATTCTTCCGGAGACATGGCCCGGTTTTCCACCATGGGGAAGATCGTCACGCCCGTCTGATTGACCTGAATCGCGAAACCCTGGTCTCGGGCATCCTGTTCCAATGCGCTCATTATTTCTTGGGTGGTCAGACGCCCTTTTTCCTCCATCTCCCGGCGCTCGGCTTCGAACTGCTCGCTCTTGAATACCTTGGGCATCTCCTCTCGAAGCAGGGCCAAGATGTAGGTCATCCGGGAACGCAAAGACTTCCCCTCACCCGCTGGTAGGCTAAGAGCAAAGGGCCGGTCTGGATCGTCAAAGTTGTAGGCGTAGCACCAATCGGAGAGTGGCTTACTCCGCTCCTGGCGTTCCATATCTTCGATGATCCCTTCTAAGTGGGCCTTTATTGCGCTGGTTTTGCCGGTACCGGTCAAGCCGGTCACAAATAAGTTGTAACCGGGTTTGTCCACCTCCAGACCGAACCGTATCGCATCCAGCGCCCGGTCTTGCCCAATGAAGCGGTCGAGAGGCATCAACTCATCGGTGCATTGAAAGTTGAAATCCTCCGTTTGGCAGATCCAGCATGTTTCTTGCCAGGGAACCCGATACTTGTCTATTCCATCCATCCAGAGCCTCCGGAGACCAACGTAGCTGCTTTCGGCGTCAGACGCCATTCAACTAGGGGTGATTACCTACTTACACTTGATTGATTGATTGGCAATTATACACTCGAGGCGTTATATGAGATGCCCCGACCTAGCTCAGAGACGCAACCGCTCATTGGTTTTGTGGAACGACAAGTTCGCCGATACGAAACGCTACATAGGAGTCCGGATGGGGATAGGCGAGGTCCCCAGCGGCGGCAAACGGACGTAAGCCGTGTCTATTTGGGTTGACATTGAATTTGGCCAGGGAATACAATCCTTAGGCGTACAGGGTGATAAGCGGAGGCAGCTTTAATGCTTGAGATGACCATCGATAGCATCCGGGTCAGCCCGATGAACTACCAGCGGGTTGTAATTCTCAAGGAAAAAGACTCGGACCGCTACTTGCCCATTTGGATCGGGCCGGCGGAAGCCGATGCCATCGCCGTCAAGCTGCAAGACTTGAGCGTTCCCCGCCCATTGACCCACGACCTATTACGCACAGTGATCGACACCCTGGGCGCTTCCGTCAAGCACATTTTAGTAAGCGATCTCCAGAACGACACCTTCTTCGCCAAAATCTCACTTCAATCCAACGGTACTTCCCAGGAGATCGACTGCCGGCCCAGCGATGCGGTGGCCTTGGCCGTTCGGGCCCAGGTACCGATCTACGTCGAAGAATCGGTGCTGGACAAAGCGGGCATTCTTTTGGACAAGGAAACCGGCAAACCACTGATACCCGGAGAAGGCGATCAGACCTCAGATGAAAAGCCCGTCGAATTGAAGGAAGAGGACATCCGGCGCATGTCTGCTTTCACCGACTTCATCGACACATTGGACCTGGAGGACTTCGGCAAGTCGCAACCGAGCAGGTA
>JYMV01038360.1_pt1 | contig 14178 bp, 21 predicted proteins | sample 338911 | NCBI WGS metagenome assembly JYMV01 (sample SAMN03354496, study PRJNA234377) | hydrothermal vent metagenome | biome: Deep sea; feature: Hydrothermal plumes at the Eastern Lau Spreading Center, Western Pacific Ocean; material: Seawater | place: Tonga | collected 2009 | depth 2000 m m
TAAAGAAAATCGAGACGAAATAGAAAAGCGTACGGGTAAAAGGCCGGACATAGATGACACGACAAAACTATTCATGCAAAAAATTCTAAACGTCTGGATGTCTGAAGGAAAAGACATTGATGACGAAAAGTTTTGGAATGCAGTCGACTATAACAAGCAGTTTGATTATCCGGTTGAATATTACGAAAGGCGAGCCAAAACCTGATTGTCAGTAAATAGATAGTTCGATCTAGAAACCCTGTCTTTTTTTACGTATTACCGCAAAAACCACAACTGCGATAATCATAACAGTTCCCGCAACAAAGTAAGTTAAGAGCGAGGATTCAGCCATGTTGAACTATGCTTTCAGCTTGTTAAAAAGAATAATTTTAAGCGAGATTTGTGAAATATAACATGAATTAACAGTGTAATTTTCTCAACACTACCAATACAAAAACCAGTAGATGACGTACTTTTCATGGCACAAAGAACAAGAGCCCAACGTAGTGCGTCTGCAAAGAAAGCAGCACGTACTAGAAAAAGAAATGCTGCAGCAAAGAAAACAAAAAGACGTGCACCAGCAAAAAGACGTGCACCAGCAAAAAGACGTGCACCAGCAAAAAGACGTGCAACAACAAAAAGACGTGCAGCAACAAAAAAACGTTCTAGAACTACAAAGAGAAAACGCTAGAACTTACTCTTTTTTTTAAAATTAACTCAGCACAAAAATTTTATGGTATTTAATTTATGCAATAATGATGCAACAAAAAATGTGCCTAGAAAACTGCGATATTCGTTATAATATTACTAATTTAGCGACTGGATGTATGCCTGAAGTTTTTGCTTCTTTTCTTCAAGTGTCAGGGGCAGATATTCCTTAAACATTTTTTTCATTTCTACTTTCTTTTGCACCTTTTCATCATCAGACATTGTGTCCCATTGCAATTTCATCTGCATGAAATGAAGAATCAACGAGGCCCTGTCTTCTAGTGATAGTGATTTGAATGCCTCACCCATCTCTTTGAATTGGCGCTTCTTTTCTGATATCTGCTCGTCAGACATTCCCTTGAAGTGATTTTTCATTTTATCATCGTGTTTTTTATCTGAAAACTTTTTGTGGTTGGAAATGTCCCTTTTTATCATATCAGAGACATACAGTGCCTCACCGTTTCCCGCGTCAACTAGAATTTTGTAATATGCATGATCCTCAGTAATCACTATGACTTTGTGAACTAGAAATCCGTTGACATCTGCAAGTTTGCCATAGACTGCCTTTCCGTCAGAGACAGAATTCTCAGCAACTGCCATTGCGACAGTTAGCGCGATTCTATTTTTTTGCTCAAAGTCATCCCCTGGCGAAACCGGAACGGTTCCCTGTATTTGTGGATAGTTTAACTTGTCCCATTCTGCAAAGGCAGGAACGGTTAGAATTGATATCGAAAACACGCCAATTACTAAAATTGCTGAAATTGTGATTTTGGCTGATTGCCTCATAATGTAACGGTTTTTGCACTCTATAAAAAATAATCCCATGACTTGTTCATAATGCAAACTAGGATTTTTTCCATTTTTTCCTGCCAATCATATAAAGAATCCAGCCACCAGCAAGAAAGCTAATACACAGAACAGCAATTAACTCATTCATGATATTGCAACCACACCAACTCTAAAATTTTAGAATAAAAAATACTATTGTTGCAATAACTACTACAATTGTGGCAACATAATACATGCGAACTTGTTTAGGGTCTATTTCGTTCATCATACGGTCGTTATTTTGGCTGTGTAATACATACCTAATACATCAAAAAGTGTGCTCAGAAACCAATGTTTTATTGAAATCGGATTTATCTTGCAACCACTTTTCATGATATATGACATCATCTAGTTTCAGCCGTGGAAGCCAACCGCTTGTTTCAAGATCTGGCTTTGATTCAAATTTGCTTACATGACCCAGGCAAAGGTATGCAACTGGCACAACATGGTCTGGAATCTGCAATGCATCCCTCAAGGTTTCATTGGAGAGAATGCTGACCCAGCCCATACCTATTCCCTCTGTTCTTGCTGCAAGCCACATGTTCTGGACAGCGCAACAAACACTGAAGATTCCAGTTGCAGGTATGCTGGTACGACCAATTACAAAAGAGCCAGTTTTTGTCGGGTCATATGTCACACAGATATTGATTGCAGACTCTAAAATTCCCTCAAGCTTGTAAGATAGATATTTTGACCGTCTTGGCTCTTCAACTAGCTTAGAACTTCTAGCTTTTTCTTTTTCAAAAGATTCCTTGATTTTTTTCCTTGTCTCAATATTTTTAATCAGAATAAAGTTCCACGGTTGAGAAAAACCAACTGATGGTGCGTGATGAGCTGCCTCAAGAATTCGCATTAAAACTTGAGCATCTATTGGTTCGGGTGTAAAATTGGATCTTACGTCCCTTCTGGAATAGATCGCTTTGTAGAAACTTTCTTTCTCTTGTTCTGAAAAATCATTCATAGCTTATTAGTAAAACTTGGAATCGTAGTATAAGCTTTTTTTAATTTCTTTTATGATTTTGAAAACAATCATTGCAGTAGACTGGTTTGTCTTGTTTTGGCTCGAATGGTACTTCACAATCTTTGCCACAATCTCCACATGTAGCCTTGTGCATTTCTCGTGGTCCTCGGTTAAAGCCACCTCTTCCACCAGAGCCGCCTCTTCCGCCATATCCGCCGCCAGAGCCGCCTCTTCCGCCATATCCGCCGCCAGAGCCGCCTCTTCCGCCATATCCGCCGCCACCTGAACCTCCTCGGTTTTGTGGTTTATGATTTTGAAAACAATCATTGCAGTAGACTGGTTTGTCCTGTCTAGGCTCGAATGGTACTTCACAATCTTTGCCACAATCTCCACATGTAGCCTTGTGCATTTCTCGATCTCCTCTGTATGACATGTTATTACTACAAATTCTAATTTTAGCCGTTAATTATACCTACGGGTACAAAATACCTGATTCCGTTATTATCCAACATATAATTTTGATTATATTCAGCATTTGTATCAGATTTTAAAGAAGAACAGATTATCTGAGCTATGAAAAAAACAACTAAAACAAAAATTATAGTTCTTGTTTGTTTTATGGCAGTCATTATCTTTTTCTTTGAAGTAATTTGGTGATTTACAGAAATTACCTAGAAACCAACAAAAAATAGTAAGCGATCAAACTTATCAGAAACATAATAGTATACCATAACATGAGTAATGGGGAATTAGAAGAAAACAATTCTTTTCTTAGCGCCAATTATCGAAAACTCTGTCCTGTTTGTAAAAAACACATGAGAGACCATAGTAAAGAAGACTACAATACTTGTATGAGAGTTCTAAGTGATGAGATTAAGGCATTACCAAAAGCTTCTGAAAAACCGCAAGAAACAGAATGCTATCTTTGCGTAAAGGGCGCACCCCATCATCATGATAAACCATCAGCTTGCTACCTTTGCCTGAAAAATGGAAAATCCCTTTATTTTTCTGATACTGAAAAATATAAAAAACATCTAAAAACCGAACATTTTCTATAGTTGTCGTAAAATGACTAGCGAATCTGAAAGAATCGAGGAGGTTAGGAAGTACATTGAGGCAACCATAGCTGAGATAGATGGCCACACCGAGAGTATGGAGAAACTGTTCAAAATTGACAGGTGGAGCAAAGACAATACATTGTATGAGATTATTATCAATTCATACGAGCGTCATAGGAATACCCTAAAGCGGATTCAAAAAATGATAGATGGAGGCAAGGTGGAAAGCGGTCTGTACACGCTTAGCGCCAAGTCAGAAATGGATATGATTAAAGAGAGGCTTGAAAAATTTGAAAATGATTTACATAAAAAAGAAATGAAGAAAGCTTCTGAATCAAAATTAAGCAATAGTGAAATTTTAGACGGATTTAACGAGATAAAAACTGGTGAAACTGGTAGAATGTCAGAACGCAAGACTAAACAATCAAATCCATAAGATTGATCAACGATGTCTGATTCAATTGCTTCTGAACTGTTGCAAAAACCAGCTAATAATATAGGGCTGAAATTTTATATTCAAAACCAAACAAATGTTAGATGATAAAATGCGACAACATGAGATAAACAAAAGAAAAAAGATAAAACAAAAACGTCGCGAGTCGGCTAAATCCACTGATATGGAAGGTCCATGGACTAAAAGGAGACGAAAGGGAAAGGGGAGGAATAAAAAATGAACACAATCTGCCCAAAATGTAAGAGGGACCTGAGGCTCCACACCAGAAAGGAACTGTTAAAGTGCTCCATGAAGTATTGGGTTTCTGACTGGAAAAAATCCTAAAATCAGCAATTCACGCCTAGGCACTATATAGAATTCATAGATCGCATCTATATACTACATCTATGTAATATTATCAAGCGTGTTGAGGGTAACGCCGGGCTGATTCTAGAACAGATGCCCAAGAAAAAACCCTATGAAACCTTGATGGCAGGATTTATTCTGCTGTCAAAAGGTGGTATTTCTCTGAAAACATTCATCTATTCTAGTGTTTTTTGAACAAGAGTGCTAAACCGCATAATCCTGTTTTTTGTATTTATGGCTATTTTTTCAGTGTCGTTTGCGATAGGCGCAGAAATTCAGGTCTCTGAGGAGGAAAGTACGATTCTGTTGGAAGAATTTGAGTCAATGGTTGAAGGCATAGATGCCATCGGAATATTCGTACATAACGCATTGCTTGCCCTACCAATGTTCATCCCAGGATTCGGAATTGCTTGGGGTGCATTTTCTGCATTTTCGACTGGGATGGCATTCTCGGTTTTGAAGGATGCATATCCAGCTTTGGAAAACATTCCAGCGTTAACCATCATATTCATGTCACCGTTTGGGTTGATGGAAATCGCCGCATATTCTATAGCAATGTCTAGAAGCTATATCCTTGTCCACAAGATCATAAAAAAAATTCCAATTCGCGGAGACATTCGCGTTACCGTAATTGAGGTAGTAATACTGATTTGTCTTTTGTTAGCAGGTGGTTTTATTGAACACTTGTTAATTGAAAGCATGTCGTCTTCCGGTTCTGAAATTTAATAATTATTTAATTAGCTTTGTAGTATGGCGATATAGATCATGTAATCCTTTACCAACTAGTTCATCTTCAAGTTTTGTTCCAGTTTCATGATAGTAACGGTGTTCTATCTCCTTTAGTTTTTCTGAGACGTCATGGTTTTTTGATACTCTTCTGAGGTCTTTCCAATCGGATACAAGTTTTTTTAGCTCAGATTTTTTCATTTTAATCATCACGTAGACGTTTTACTATCATAAATGCAGCGATACCACCGACGATCGCGGCAAGAATGATAAACTCTGTAAAATAACCATTTTCCATATTCAGAGTTTAAGATTATTTCTTAAAAAGTATGTATATTTTGATCCCAACCATCGCCCCTATTCCACAAACTACGGCAGCTATCATCAGCAACATTGAAAGTTCAGGACCTTCTGTCATTTTCATTTTATCTTAAAAAACTGTATAATTAGTAGGTTATTGCTACATTTTTTATGAATTGTGATAAATGTAAGGTTTGGCATAAAAATTTAGATTTTAAGGCAGAAAAATATGGGAAAAACTTTCCGCTTACAAAAAATCCTTTCAAAAAATGGCATGTTAATTGTAGATGTTCTTGTCACAAGAGTGATTAGTAGTCAACTTTCGTGATCCTTACATTACTGCCCTTTGATTCAAGGAAGTGACCCAGAAAATTCTTTAATTGTTCGCTTATTCTAAACCCAGCTGCGTTTTTCATCATACCTGAATTTTCTATGGCAGATGCCATCTCCGTGCTCAGTTCAAGATTGAAAAAAGTCCAGCCAGCTTTTGCAAATGGTTCCTTAATCTTAAAACCATCTTTTATTTTGCAATCACATTCAAGTTCTTCCATAGTTTTTTTCACTAAAGATATCTCTTCATCATATCTTCTAGTACTCAGTTGAAATAATGGTTTCAAGCTGAAAACTAATGGCAAACTTACAATAAAAATATGTCAAGAAAAAAAGCAAAAACGCGCGGCAAAAATTAAGTACTGGTATCCAGCGAGTTTTACAGAGATCTACTCTTCCTCTTCTTCCTCATTAATTTCGGAAGTGCTTTTGTTGGGTCTTATTGGAATGTATATTTTTGTCAAATTCTAAAAGTAATTAACGGAACTGCTCAATAGCAATCAAGGTTATCAAAACTTGTCTCTTTTGTTATATTGAATGAATCATTTTAGATTGGCAAATTATACTAGTTTTTTGATATAAAGATCTGGAATACTAACTAATCTTACATTCAGATGAAATGGATCTTGTCGTGGTATAATAAACAAGGCATAAGAGCGCAATTGAGCCTATACGAAGTGGAATCTCATAATTTGTTAAAAATGCAGCTGCTGTTCCAGCTACTGTTCCAAATGTTGAGATTATGGAAAACCCTATTGGTCCACAACTGCAAATTCCAGCTGATGCCCCAATTATGGAACCGATGACACTTCCACCAATTTTAGATGTACTTTTTTGTAACGTTTTAATTCTGTAAACATTCATGGGGATAACAATCGCTGACATTACAGAAACACCAATTATCAACACAAAGCTAAACGAACTGGCCTCTGTTACATGGAATATAAAGAATGGTTCAGTGAAAATAAATCCAGAAAGTATGGATAGTGGTATGAGCATGCTAACAAAAATTGCTACAGCAATAATCGAATACGAATATCTTGAAAACACAAGTTTAAGGTTGTTCAATTTGAACAGCTGATGTAAGTGGGCTCATTACTTTTACAAAAGCAGAGTATGGTTGTGGTCCAGCAATTTTTGTAGTTGAGCCATCAGGTGCAATTATAATGAATGTTGGTGTTCCCTGTGCTCCTTGTTTTACTGCTTCATCATAATTGGCTTTCACGCGTTTGTTATACTTCGCTGTATCCAGACAATCACTAAACTCATCCAAGTTCATATCTAAGTTAAATGCAAAAGCAATTAGTCTGTCCTTGCTAGCCCACCCATTATCTATCTCTTCTTGAAAGTTGTAAAGTGTGTTATGATAATCCCAGTATTTTCCCTGATCTTCTGCACAGTAAGTCGCTTGTGCAGCAACAATAGAATCACTCCCTAAAAACGGCAGATCTACAAAGACAAACTTAGCTTTTCCAGTTTCAATATAATTATCAATTATATCAGCGCGAGTATTATGGAACCAATGATAGCAAGCCTCACACTGGTAATCTCCAAATTCTATTATTGTGACTGGTGCATTTTCTGAACCTAATACAGGAGAACCGTTTTTGAGATTTATATCTAGAGACTGTTCGGACATGCCAGGTCGATACTGTTGCATTTCAAGCAGAGTAAAATAATATGATGAAAACGTAATAGCCACAACTGTAACCAAAACAACAAATGCAATTACAACTACAAATCTTTTATCCATTTTTGGTTAGGTGTTTAGTGGGAATAAAAAAGCTATGCAAGTGGATCTAGTATTCATTAATGCCTAAAGACATCTTTAATCTTTTTAACAGCCACATCAATAGGGCATGCCTCACAGTAATTACCATGTTGTCTTTGAAAATGTGTTTCAAGCCCCTCCTGTGTTAAAAACGAGGCACTGCATTCACCGCAAAAATATTTTGTCTGTGAACCCTCAGTTTTAGACATAATTACATGATTGGTTTTATGAATATAAGGAGTCGACATGTGTCATTTCTGAGAAAAATAGCAATTTTGGCTATAAATAATGAATTTTAACATGGTTGTTATGCTCAACCTCGTATTGAGTAACATGACCGCAATGCGCACATGAAAACATCTGACCAGTGGGTTTTGCAATCCGCTCAATTTTTTTCCCAAAAATTGACTTGATTGTGATATTGTTATTATTTGAGATCACACCAAAGTTTCGTCTTTCACCTATTGATTCCAGAAATTCCTTAATTGATGTAACAACTTCAGCATGGTTGATAGGCTCATCATCCTCAATAGGGGCTAGTACAAACTTGTGTAATTTTATTGCTGGTATTGCAGCTATTTGATCTGAAACGTATATGGCTAGTTCATTAAGTATTGGCTCTACGTCTTTACAATCTATAGTGATCATATAATTTTGCCCTAACAGAAGCTTCATTTATTCATGTTGCTAAATGACACAATTTCAGTTATCTATAGTCAACATTCTTTCCATCAAAGAAGATATTTTCAATAGGATCTATAGGATTCATAGTGAAAGCTAATTCTAATTTTTCTAGTTCTGAGATAAGAAAAACAATTGAAACGAAGTGGCAAGAATATCTATCAAGATATGGAAATCTCTTTGCATCAGACTCTCTTAATGGTTCTAGCCCCCCGTCAGTCTTTGTCGGTTCGTACGGTTATCCAAAAGTAGGCATTGGTCCGATGGTACCTCCCATACATGGAGATACCACTTTACTTGACAGCCCAGAACGTTGGCTTGGAAAAAATCTAGAGGAGATTGTAAATTTTAGACTAAACCTTGTTAGGGGAATACAAAAAATGTTCGTACAAGATCCGCAGGGCAGATTTATTGAAAGTTTACACGAGGTTGCTATGTCTTCACGCCCAATTGAATCCGATTTACAATTCCAGAAAAATATAGTGCCAATTACAACAATAGATGGAGAAAGCGCGCCATTTGGACCTATAGGTGAGATCAAATCCGCTAAATTTTCTAGTACTAGATCTGAAAAATCAATCGAACGTGTATATTATGATCATGACCTTAGGGCTCAGGATGCCGTGTTAACGTTGTATAATAAGGGCATTGAGATTTCAAAAATTCAAAAATGTTTTAGTGTTGGAATGCTTGGAAAAAAAAGAAAGCTTGTTCCAACAAAATGGAGTATCACAGCTACTGACGATATCATATCAAAGTCACTTGTTTTACAAATTCTAGACTTTGATTTGATTGATTCATGTAGGGTTTTTTCGCATGATCATCTTGGCAACATGTTTTCAGTTATTCTGTTTCCTCATAGGTGGGTTTATGAAATGCAAGAGGCATGGCATGACGGAAATAAGATAGGCTTTGGTTCTGACAGTGAGAATGCAAGTGGTATAGATCATCCTCCTGCAATAGCTGGTGCGTATTTTGCCGCAAAGCTTGGGGTTGCAGAATATCTTGCAGAGAAAAAACTTCAAGCATCTGTCCTTGTATTGCGTGAAATTAGACCTGAATATGCTATACCTGTTGGTGTTTGGCAGATTAGGGAGGCAATACGTGCTGCAATGCAAAAAAATCCATATATTGCACAAAACTTTGATGACGCTGTCAGTTTTGCGTCGCAAAGAATGAGCGTTAGTAAAATTGAATGGCTTTCTAGAGGTAGGCTGCTTCAGATGTTAAAGCAAAAATCAATCTCTGAATTTTTTTAAAATTACCAAAGATATCGGTCATTTCTATAGCGTATTTATTGGACTTTTTTGATTTTACAATATGCACAAGAACACAGTTCTTGCCATCTTACTCATCGCGAGTCCTATTTTATTTGTGCTAGCTGCATATCCGGATAGTTTTAGCATGAGCTGGAATCAGGGCCGTGGCGGATTTTTGTTTGGACTTGCATTCATTGTAGCAGAGATAGTTGGAATAAAATTCGTAGTTTCAAAAAATCGCCTTATTTTTGGAATTCCATTAGTTATCGCAACAGTGATTTACTTTATAGTATTAGATTTTGGGCTGCATGATTACATAATGAATGCTGCACCGGCATTCAATGTTGTAGGCTGTTCCATAGGAAATCCTCAAGGATGTATATACTCTTGGGGATGGTTATGGGATTTTGTAGTGATTACAATTTTTGTAATTACTGCGGCAATTATTATGTTTGGTAAAAAATGGATCAGGATAGTTATTGCAGGTCCAGTTTTTCTTGGAGGTAGTGCAATCATCTTATCTCTTGACACATTTTTCCCATTTGATACTTTAGGTCCTCTACAATATTTTGTTCCATATTTGGTGCAGACAAATGTTTGGGTAATTAATGCACTTGAGCTTGGTTTAGCAACTGCAAGGGATAACATAATGTTTTTGCAGGGCGAGCATGGTCCTTTTGTTCTACAAGTTTTTTGGCCATCAGCAGGGGTACACAGCATAATTATCTATTCGCTTGTAATGATGGCATTTTTGTTGAAAATGAATATAAAGCGCAATAGAAAGGCCATATATTTCGGCCTAGGAATTTTAGGCACAATTGTTATCAATATGATTAGGATATTCTCACTGTCAATCTTTGCATTGAAAGTTTCAACAAATCCAGTAGAATTTGAGGAATATCATTCAATTGCTGGTGAAATAATGTTCCTTCCATGGCTGTTCATATTTTTGCTTGTTGTGACGGCAATTGAAACGAAGCGAATGAAAAAAGAAGAAGCGTCACTTCAAAAATAACTCGTTATGTTACTTTGACCCTCTAACTCTGACAGTTCGGACACTTTTACACCAAGTCTTCTAAATAGAACTGTTTCATCATTAAGTGCTTCCTGAAGTAGTTGTTTTGATATTTTTTTCAGCTCATCTAGATTGATGGTTGGATTTCGTAACATCTTTGATTTAGTTTTGTTAGAAAGGTTAGTCTGTGTTAGTTGTATTCCAACTGATTTGAACATCTTGTTTTCTCTAAGTATAACAGCATGTAGTTGATTACATAATTCAGTTAAACTTTCTTCCAAGAAGTTATAATTATTAGAGTCTTTTTTTAGCGTAGAGATCTTACTAATTTGAACAATTGGTGATCTTAGAGTCACCGGTTCATCATCTAAACATTTGTATCAAATCAAAAACATCCATCTCTTTTATTTTGGAAATGGTTTGTACTCCTTGTTCTTCAAATTTCTCCTGTGTTTTCTTTCCTATGCCGGGAATATCTCTAATTTCTATGGTTTCCATAAATTCAGAAACGTTGTCAGGTGGAACAATCGTTAGCCCATCTGGTTTTTTGTAGTCTGATGCAATTTTTGCTAATAACTTATTAGATGAAATTCCAATGGAACATGTGATCTTTGTTTTTTCTCTAATTGCATTTTTTACTTGTTGAGCAATATGGCTTGCCCTATTGAAATCACCCTCTGATTTTTCTGATATATCTAGATAAGCTTCATCTCTTCCAACATACTCAAACACATCTGCAAATTCTTTGATTATTTCCATAGACTTTTCAGACATATTTGAGTAAAATTCAAAATCTGCAGGCAAAAACACTGAATCAGTTCTGTCCTTGAGCTTCTTTTTTGCAAACTGAATTGGAATCCCAGATTTAACCCCAAATTCTCTTGCAGTATAATTTGCAGTGGCAATAGCACCACTATCCCCACCTCTGTCAGAGAACATGCACACAGATACTGGCTTTGTTTTAAGGTCAGGGTTTCGTATCTCCTCACACTGAGCATAAAAGTAATCAAAATCTATATGAAGAACAATTCTTTGTGTCAATGAACTTGAACAGTCAAAATGGAATATTACAATATCGGTAAAGACAATTATCTAAATATTATAAAGATAATTGAAATCATGTCATACCCACTAACATCTGAAAAAGATGGGATAAAAATAAAATCTGAAATTATGAAATCAGAGACACTTTATCATTGCATATTTCAAAATAAAGTTATGTTAGTGTATAAAGATCATAACGAGATTCTGAACTGCTATGAAATTGAGGACGAAGAAATCGTTTCTAAAGTGAGATTGTCCAAAAATACTGATATTGAAAAAATTCTTGAAGAATACATACGGGAAAAAAATTTGAAGAAATAATCATATGTAGTTTTGATGCCTGAAGAATAAATAAAACCTATTAATCTTGTTTATACGAATATAATAAAATGAGTTCAGAAAACAAAAAAAGTGATGCGGAGGAAGTACTCGAAGAATTTCAAAAAACACATAAGGTTGAAAATCCTGAAGTTGAACATTCTAAACTAGAACCACAGCAAGAACCACAGCAAGAACCACAGCAAGAACCACAGCAAGAACCACAGCAAGAACCACAGCAAGAACCACAGCAAGAACCAGAACCACAGCAAGAACCACAGCAAGAACCACAGCAAGAACCACAGCAAGAACCACAGCAAGAACCACAGCAAGAACCACAGCAAAATAAGCATGAAGAAAAATCTGTAGAATCAAATCAAACAACTGAATCTGGAAATATGATTTTCATAGGAACAAAACCAATCATGACGTATGTAACGGCAGCATTAACACGGCTACCATCTCTATCTATTGTTACAATAGTAGCACGCGGAAAACGTATCACGCAGGCAATTGATGTTTCTCAAATGATTGTTAAGCGAATGAATGAAGTTGGTTTTGCAATTGATGACGTTCGTATATTATCCGATTCGTTGGTATCTAGAGATGGTCAAAAACGTAGTGTTTCAAAAATTGAAATTGACGTGAAAAACACTTCAAAGAATTAAATGAATAAAGCACTAGTCTAAAATAAATTAATAGGCACAAAACAAGTGGTCAATGTTTGCTCATCTGTACATACTGCTACTAAGATCTCTACTTTCTGTTTCTACCTGCTCCATCTCTTGCTCGATTTGTTTTGCCTGTTTTTCTAACAAGGAAAGATTACATGAAATTCCCGGTACCAGCTTTGATAAACCATCACATAGACTATATGCAGCTCTCAAATCAGGCGCATCGCTTTTAGAACCAACCAGTAATACAATTACGTTCTGAGCATTCGTCATTCCCTCATTTAGTAGTACACCAGGAATCCCCGGAATCGCTGCATTTTCCACAATTTTAATTCCCGAATCAACAAGCTTTCCTCTTGCATCCCCAGTTGAGGCAATCCCCATTATTTCTTGAGAGTCTGATCTGATTGTGATACTGCTAATAATTGTAGAACACTTTTTTTCACTAGCCCAATTTAACATCATTCTTGCTACATTTCTGTGTAAAGAAACATCAAGAACTATGTATGATGAAAAGATTGCAGCTTTAAGGTCGTTGTTTACAAAAATTCTTGTAGGATAGTTTGGTGCACCGTTTTTAATAATGCTGATTGGTGGAAAATAATCAGAATCAATAGTTGCAGCCATTTGAAAGTTGGATGTATTGATAATTAATTCCGTTGCTATGGCACTTGTTAATCCAGTTGACGGAAATCCGTTTATGATGAATCCGTTTTCAACGTTAATTGATGACGTTTCTTTTATTCTAATTTCTTGATTCATGATTTTGCATTTTACAATCAACTATTATAATATTCTTCATACTAATCTTGATAACAATGCAGAATATAAAAATGGTAAAACTGTTGTTATCTCTGCATGGACCGTAGTTTGTTTTGCATTTTGCGTTACCTTACCCCATGAGATTGCTTCCCGAACCAAAGCACCACTTAAACTTCCATCAAATTCTTGCGCTGTGGTAATGTACACGGCAAAGTCTAAACCATCTCTATATTGGTTCCACCACAGTGTGTGGTGTTTTGAAATTCCTCCTCCAAGCATTAACGCACCTGATTTTTTTGCCTTAAAAATTAAACCTGAAAGTACGTCAGCATCTTTAGTGATATTTAGTTTAAAGTCTGCATGTTTTTGTGTAAACATCCAGATTTGACTACCTACGGCACCGTCCATAATACCTGGAACTATAACCTTTATTTCATTTTTTGATGCCCAGTAAAGAAACGAATCTTCTCCCAAGTGGTCACCAATCATTTTGCAAATATCTTCTGTGGACATTTCTCTAGTTCCTTTGTTATATTCTTCTTCTAGAAATGATTGCATCTTTTCTTCAATGAGTGGTCCATAACTATCCATTGGAACTAGAACATTGCCCAATCTATGGATGTTTTTTTCTGCCAGTGTTACATCATCTAAAGTGAATGAACCTTCATTATAATTTGAGAAATGTCTAGCAATATCATGGTCTAACGCTCCACATGTTGTTATTACAGTGTTGAACCATTTGTTTTTTATCATGTCTTTTATTATTCCCCTTAATCCTGTGGATATGATAGCACCTACAAATGACAAAAATTTTAGACAGTCATTGTCTTTGATCATAACAGTTAGCACATCAAGACCGTCAGCTAAATTACGTGATTCAAAACCACCAGATTTTGACATCTGTTCAAAAATTTTCTCTAGAGAAGATTCTTTAGTGATGGAAATATCTTGTATTGGTTTGCCTA
>JYMV01020721.1_pt1 | contig 14177 bp, 13 predicted proteins | sample 338911 | NCBI WGS metagenome assembly JYMV01 (sample SAMN03354496, study PRJNA234377) | hydrothermal vent metagenome | biome: Deep sea; feature: Hydrothermal plumes at the Eastern Lau Spreading Center, Western Pacific Ocean; material: Seawater | place: Tonga | collected 2009 | depth 2000 m m
CCGACCCCTATTTATTTTAGAAGTACTTATTAAAACTAAAATAACGTTCCCCCGTATCCGGCAAAACCACAACAACATTTTTGCCGGGGCCCAATTCTTTAGCCAATTCATTGGCGGCAAAACATGCGGCTCCGGAGGAAATTCCAACGAGAAGACCCTCCTCTTTCCCCATTCTTTGGGCAAATTGAAAGGCGTCTTCATCGGACACGGGCAAAATGCGATCCAGCAGATCTAAGTTCAGCACATTGGGTTTAAAACCCGCTCCAATTCCCTGAATTTTATGGGGGCCGGGAGGCTTGCCCGATAATACTGCCGAGGTTGCCGGTTCGACACCCACCACTTTAACCTGCCCATAATGTTTTTTTAAGACTTCCCCAACGCCGGTGATGGTTCCCCCGGTTCCAATTCCTGCCACAAAACCATCCACTGATTCACCATTCATGGCGGAAACGATTTCTGGCCCGGTTGTTTGCCGATGCACTTCCGGATTGGCGGGGTTATTGAACTGCTGAGGCATGAAATAACTCGGATTTTCAGCCTGCATTTCCTCAGCCCTCTGGATGGTTCCTTCCATCCCAAATTCGGCGCGGCTCAATTCAGCTTTTGCGCCGAAACTTTCCAGAATCATCCTTCGCTCGGCGCTCATGTTTTCAGACATGACAAGTACGACGTTATAGCCCTTGACAGCACCCACAAGAGCGAGGCCGATACCCGTATTGCCACTTGTAGGTTCAATGATCGTGGAACCGGGTTTCAGCAGGCCCTTTTTTTCCGCATCTTCCACCATGGCCAGCGCGATACGGTCTTTGACGCTGCCCCCTGGATTGAAGCATTCCAGCTTTGCGAAAATGTTGGCTCCGCTTGATGGGATAACGCTGTTTAGTTTAACTAAAGGGGTGCCACCAATCAACTCTAAACTATTAACAAATTTGAATTTAACCATTTCAATCCTGGGAATCCGGCACTCCAACCCGCTACATTTGGAATGGCCCCTTCGTGTGCCGGGAAATAAATGCAAACGCAAGGGAATTATAGAATAAAAGAATTCCTACTATGCTTGAGATTATCCCTGATTTCAAGCACTTTATGGGTGTTTTTGTCCTGGGTGGAGCCTAACTTTTCCTGAAATCCTGAGGTTTCAGGTTGCTCAGGCGTTTTTTGAATTGGCGGGTGACAAACTCAGAATCTTCAGAGTTAGAGATAACGTGGGGGGTAATAAATATCATCAACTCGGTTTTGTTGAGAGAGGTTGATTCGGAACCAAACAGTTTTCCTATATACGGGAGGTCCTTCAGTATGGGAATCCCTGAGACCGTGTCTGTGGTGGTCGTTTGCATTAATCCACCCATAACCAGAACCTGGTTGTCTTTCAGAACCACTTCGGTATTGACTAGCCGGGTGTTAAAAGAAGGCTGGTTTCCTACATCTGCACCTCGGCTGGAGATTTCCTGGCTGATTTTCAGGGTGATATAGTTGTCTGCATTGATCTTGGGCGTAATATCCAGTTTGATTCCAACACTGCGGAATTCTACCGTACTGGTGACAACCGAGCCGCCTCCTGATGGGATCTGGGCCTCTTGTTCTATGGGAATTTCATTCGTGATCGAAATGGTTGCGGCTTTGTTATCCGAGGTCACGAGAATGGGATTAGACAGAATATTGGTCTTGGAGTCGGAGGCGAAAAGCTTTAACTGGGCAATTAATTTGTCAGGATCACCGATGATAAAACTTCCTCCTGCCAAAAGTGAAGCCGTGCCGGCTCCGAGAGCAGTTCCCAGGGTTCCGGCTTTGGTCGTAGAAGAGCTGGAGCCTCCTTTGACTGTCGTAGAGCCTGCGGAACCTTGAAAGGCTATTTCCAGTCCTGCGGCTGTCGACTCATCAATATCGAGATCGACGATCAATACCTCAATTAAAACCTGTTGTGGAAAGAGGTCCAGTTTATCAATCAGGGCCAGTATGGCCGGATAATTGCGCGGACTGGTGCGAATGATCAGGGAATTGGTATCCGGGTCCGGCAAAATAATGATCTTGCCTTCGAAGTCATTACTGAGGCCGTCCGTTGTCTGGACTACGGGATTCGTGGAAGTGGATGTAGTGGCGGCGCCGGATACATTGGCCTTGATTTTAGTAGTGGCGGTCGATCCTGCTGAAGTATTTGGTGTTGTATTTGCGCTTTCTCCCTGGTCCTGAAAGATTCCATTTAAAAGGCCAGCCAAAGCTATGGCATCGCCATTTTGCACGTAATATACAAAGGTACTCACATCTCCTTCCGAGATCGGCTGATCCAGGCGGTTGATCCAGAATTCAATAGTCGGCAGAATTTTATCAAAAGCATTGACCACGAGAACCGAGTTTAACCGGGACAGCGAAAGGAATGAAAGCGAGTCGCCCAGGGCTTCTTTATATCCCATGGAACTGAAAACTTCCTCCAGTTCCTGGACCAGCACCTCAGAATCCGCATTTCGCAGTTTATAAAGCTGGATGTCTGAAGAGGCTAGTTTGTCAATGTCCAGGGCCTGTACGACCTTGATGATACGCCTGACGTTGTAGGCCATTTCGATCATCATCAGGTTGTTCGTTTCAGGAATCTCAATGAAGCTGGCGTTGGTTGTGAGAAGCGGACTGATAATTTTTTTCATTGATTCCACAGAGATATGCTGGAGTGGAATAATCTGAATGATCATACGCTCTTTGTCCGGGATGTTCGGATCATCACCGATATGGATGCTCATGGGTTTTTTTGCCGCATCCGGGGCCTGGAGGAAACGATAAAAGTTTCCGCTTCTGACAACTGCGACATTATTCAGTGCAAGAATTTGCTCCAGAACGGAGTACAGGTCTTCAACCGGGATTTTATTGAAAGTTTGTAATGTCACCTTGCCTTCAACATTTCCTTCGATGACATAATCAATTTTCAGTAGCTCACAAAAGGTGGTGATAACATCATAGAGCTCCGTTCCCTCAAAATTGAGAGTTATATGTTTTGCTTCTCTTAATTCAGGGGGGAGATCGGGTTCGACATTCACAATAGTTTGAATCTGGTTGATCGAAGCTTTTTTCCGCTTTTGAAGCTCGACTTTTTCAGGTCTGTCCTGAGAGGCGGCCTTTTGTCGGGTCTCCTGATTGACCAGGGATTCGGGCCATATGGATTCCTGTGCCTGGGTAGTTTCCACAACAGGTTCGGGTTTTTCCCGGAAAATGGTTGATGATTGGCTGGAGATAAAAAACTTGCCTCCGGTAGCATCTTCAGCGAGGTACCAGGTTTGGCCTTTACCATAACCTCTTTCAACACGAATCAGGTCAAACAGATCTCCCTTTGCAGCAGTGCCAATTTTTGAGTATTGGGCTCCCGGTCCCTTATGCAGGGGGGTGTTGTTGCCTGTGATACGAATTTTTTTCAGGCGCGGAGATTCAGGAATATTCTTGATTTTATTAGGATCTATTAATTCTTCAGGTCCAGTCTTTTCGTCACTGCTAGTTAGGTCCGGCAATATCATGGCATCTACCACATCGGTTTTATTCTTGAGCCGATACATGGTGGATTTTTTCGTTGCCCCACACCCGTACCAGGTGGCGGACAGTATAAAAATTATTAAGATGATTGGAATTCGTTTCATATCGGTTTTCTGTCTTGAGGCTCCAGTTCCTGAATGAAGCCCGTTATCATTAATCGGGTTTGCAGGTCTTCCGGGTCCGTTTTATTAATTCTCCGCAATCGAAGCTCTTCTATTATTAGAAATTTTTCGTGATTTTCTATACGCATTAAAAACAGAGACAAGTTTTTAAGGTTGGAACGAACAGAGATTTCAATTGGTACGGCAAGCATGCCTTCTATGTATTTTGGTTTATTCACTTTAGTCCGGTCAATGGCTACGGTTCCACTCGAAAAACTTTCGACAAGTTTTTGCAGGCTGGCCGCGGCGAGGCCGGGTTGCTTTTCCTTGAAAAACTTGCGAGCCAAGCTCACATGGGTGCTCTGGTTAGCCTTTTCTTTTTCCTGATAATAGGATTTCTGATTCAGAACCTCATAGTATTTCTGGATGAATTGGACCTTGATTTTAATTTTATCGTCTGTTTTAGCCTGCTTTTTATAAATCGGCTCTGCGACATAAAAAACCAGCATGTAGCAAACCACAAAAACAATACCGGCTATTAAAATTTTTTTGTCTCTTTGGCTGATATTCATGTTCATGAGGCCATTTCTAAATCAGCGTGAATGGTGAATTTCTCACCTGCGGATTCCTTGATAATGGTGCCTACAAATCCTGTTCCTTTGAAGGCTTTGGATTGCTCCAATAGTGGGATAAGTTTTGAGGCGACCGGGGAAAATCCTTTAATCTCAATTTCTCCCTGTTCAAATTTTAAGTGTGTTAACCATGTATCACGAGGAAGGGAGCGGCTCAATTCTCCCAGCACAGGAAGTTTGTCCGGGTATTGCCTTCTTATGGTATTTAGAATGTCCACATATTGTTTGAGTGAATCATATTCCAGATCAATTTTTTCCAGGCTGGTTGCCTGCTTTTTAATTTCATTCAACTGCCCATCCAAAGTGGCCAGTGTTTTGTTAGTGTAGACTACCCTGTTGGCAAACCAACCTGCTAGAAGAAGGACCACCGTGGCGGCCAGGGCCAAGGTCAGCTTGATATTAACCTTTCTCCTTTTTGGCTGTATGTCTGCAGGTAAAAGATTGGTTTCGACTTTTTGTTTTTTTAATTCTCTCAAGCTAAGACCCAAAGAGGTCAGCATAAACGATGGGGAAAACGATTCGGGCAGGGTGGGGCTTACGGACTCAGGGGCCTGCAAAGCAGTTGTTGATACTTCTGTTTCCTTTTCCAAATGTTGCGTGATGTGAGGAACCAGAACCCCTCCTCCAGTTACAAAAATGTGGCCCACGAGTTCATTTGCCTCGATGCTTCTGCACGATGAAAGGGCTCGTTGCAGTTCATCGACAATGGATTTGGTGATTTCCCTGGATAAATTTTCCAACTGCTCGGAGTCGCTGATTTTTCCTGAATTCGCGTCTTTGATTGCAGGTCTGGCCCAACTCAGGCTCCTTGAAAATTCTATGGCATCATTTTTAATGAGAGCAATATCCAACGTCTCTGGGCTGATGTCTGCCAGTGCCCAGATAGGGGAATCGTTTTCAATATCCTGCGCAAAGGCAAGGTTGACATTTGCGAACGTGGAAACATCTAAAATTGTGGTTTTCAGGTTGAGCTTTTGAATCAGTTCGAGATAATAATTGGCAATTTCCTTTTTAATCGTTGCCGAGGCGACATGAAAAATATTTTCAGCCTTGGGAGTAACCTGAAAGGTGAAATATAAATCTTCCAGTCCGGCAGAAAACTGGCGTTCCAGTTCAAACTCTACCATGGATCGGACCGACTTCAGGTCGGGAGCGGGAAGCTCAAAAGTTTTGAAAGTAATATAACTTCTGGGAAGACTCACCACCACTGATTCCGGCCAGGTGTCATGGTCTATAAGGAAACGGTTGACCTTGGTGAGAAAATGTTTCTCTGCCTTTTCGTCTTTGCCGGTCAATGGCTTCAGCGCAATTGTTTTCCCCGCCAAAACTTCTACTGTGCGTAGCTTTTTCCCGACAAGAGTCAAAGATACCGACCCCTCACGGATATCCACTCCCAGAGATTTTTCTATAAATACGGATTTCATAAGTCCAGTACGTTGTCGTTCCAATAATGAGTGACCATGCTTGTATTGTCCCCCGTGCCGGTTTTCTCGAAAACCGCTTCAAGGGTGTGTTCCGTTCGGCTCCCCTGTATTTTCCCCGTTGCAGTGATCCTGAAGAGGGTGGAGAGACTGTTAGAGTGATAGCCCTTTGAAGTCCGGTTATCTAAAATCAACTTTGTTTGCTCAGGGGAATAGATAATATTTAATACCTCCTCGCTCGCCGTATTCGGGTTGATCGATGGATACTTGTATACGGTCAAAAACTGGGCAATGCCTTTATACTCCCCATCTTCTTCCGGTGAACCGTAAAGGATTTCTTCTGTGATGCCCCTGATTTTTAATAGTTCGTTCAGGGTCTCGATCTTTCCATTTTTTGCGTAATAAGGCGGACGTTGGGTCCGATAATAATCATCTTCTGCGCCATTGAGGCGATGGTTTTTGTCTGTGTCAATCCAATCCAGAATCGAATCCGAAATGGTGTCCTGATCCAGCTTTTCCTTCACTCCGGAATAAGCCAACAGCTTGTTCAGGGTGGGTTTGCTGGTCGAATTGATGGATATTTTTGCGTTTTCGTCCCGGATGGTGTAGGTGATGGTTCCATGTTCCAGTTCGATATCGGTTCTATTGACAATGTCAAACTCTAAAACTTCCTCGCTTTCGGTCGAATCGCCGGAACTGACGTCTGGAACCGGCACCTTTTTTCCCATGATCCAGCCATATTCTTCATGAATGGAGTGAAAACGGGCATTTTTGAGTAACTCCGCCAATGCCAGGTTGATCCCGGCCTTGGCCAGATAATAGCTCTCTGTGTCTTCCTTATAATTTCGAGTGGTGTTGACCTCCATTTTCATCGAAAAGGCAAATTCTGTCGCTAAAGCTATCAGCAAAACAAGAACCCATAGGACGATCATCAAAGCAATGCCGTTTTGATTTGAATTGAGGGTACCTCTAAAAACTATTTTTGGCCACGAGGGGCCCTTATGAAATAAGGGTCTGCGAGTTGCCACAGAGAAAATTACCGAATAAATGGAGATACCCTTAAGCCTTTTCATTGTCATCCTCTTTTTCTATTGGAGGTTTTGCAAATTCCATTCCAGAATTCAGTAAAACAATGATTGGGGGTGAAAAAACAGGTTCTAATTCTTCCTTTTGCTCCTCTTCTCCCGGTTTAGGTCTTGGAATGACCCCTATCGTGATTTCTACAGCCCGTGGAAGCGATATTTTATTGGCTTTTTCAAACGCCAGTACCGGGTTAGTCTCATTAGAACTGTCCAGGTTCAGTTCAAAAGGGTCCATAAAGACTTGGTTGACCCATTTCCCGAAAAATTGTTCGACACTTTTATCCGGGCCTTCTACCTCCTGAGGCGGCAATTTTTTCACTTGGTAGTAGCGGAATTTCATTTGGGATACGTTCTCAGCCAGCACAAAAAATTGAGTGGAGTCAGAGCGCGGGTCGATCCTTGAAAATATATTGCCATCGGAAATATCGCGTTCCATTAAAATGACTCCGGTTTGGCCGGTTTCCGGGTGCTCGCCAATATAAAATTTGACCTCATGGGATAAGGTAGTTGAATCTGATGCGGTCATGGCTGTGGCGAAGGTGACAAAACGTATGGAATCCGAATTTCCTTCAAAAGCCAGCATTCTTTTTGTCGAGGAGAGACTCTGGGCGAGGGCCGTCCCATCTTTTTGACTGATAAATACCGGATAAGTGGATTGAAGTTTTTGCTTGAGTTGCTCAGTGATAATGCGCAACCGTTGATAGGTATCTACCGTTTGTTCTCCCACATCCCGAGCGGAGATTCCAAGGCGGACTCCCCCCAGCCCCAAAGCAACTATCATAGCGACAATGGACATTGAAAGAATCAGCTCCAGCAGGGTGAATCCCGATTGGTTTTTAAACAGTTTTATCATCTAATTTCCCGAAATATTCTGGGCACCTGTACCCGCACCGCTCACAATGGAGGTACCTGCTCCACAGATATTTGCAGTAGACGGGGTGGTTTCGGAAGCTTCTTCTGCACCGGCACTGACGGGGGCCGCTCCTCCCGTAAACAGTTTTTCTAAATAGGTGTCTGAAACCGGGTGGGCCTTGCGCTCAAGATGAAGGGTGGCCAATTCAACATTGCGGACTTGACCCCGATCTTCCCAAAAGACTTTTAATAAAACTTTTTGTAGTTGGATGCCTGAGTCGGAATCATTCAAGGGTGAATCATAGGGGGCGATGTCGACTTCCCAACGATAACTTTCTTCATTTTTAAAACTGCCGGAATATTCATCAGGCTCGAAATTCAGTATTTCCAGTTCATTTATTTTTGAGTTCGCCAAGGTGACCCCCTTCAGATATTGGCCGGAGAAATCCACTGATCGGACGCTTGCCGAAAACAGGTTGAGTACGACTAAAAAGCCGCCGGCCATAATGGCAAGGGCAACTACAACCTCCAGAAGGGAGAACCCGTGCTCATTTTTCCAAATGCTCGATTTTTGGCTTGCCGGTAATAGGGTCGATGGTGACCGCATAAATATTTTCCTCATCCTTGTCATCAATGGATTTAAACCGGATAGTTCCTCCGCTGGAGTTGCCCCGAGGATAAAAAAGAATCTTGAATGTTCCCTCGGTCAAGGTCTCATCTGCCCTCTGGTAGTCCATAATCTGGACCGTTTCATCAATCGGTTTTGATTGCGTGACCTCTTCTTGTTTGGGGATCGCCAGCCAATACTGGTTTTTGTCGATATCTACGTTAAAAATGAATAATGTTTTTCTCGATATGGCTTCGCTACGGGTGAACTGGATCGCCGAAGAGATCTGTCGAACCTCGGATTGCAGTTTGATGCGATCCAGTGTGGAAACTACAAAGGGGAGCGTCAATCCCGCGATCAAGCCCATCATCACTAAAACCAGAATCAGCTCCAGAAGTGTGAAGCCATTGGGATCCCTTTTAATATAGCTATTCAAAGTTCTTCCAACTGACGATGTCTAGATCGTTTTCTTCACCTCCTTCAGCTTTATCAGCACCATAAGATATCAGGTCATAGCTACGTCCTTCCTGGCCAGGAGATTGATAGACGTAGCTGTTTCCCCAGGGATCTTTGGGGAGTTCTTTTTTCAAGTAGGAGCTTATGGCCTCCAGGCCCTCATCCGTTGTGGGGTATTTGTGTTTTTCCAGACGGTAAAGATCCAGAGCCTGGCCGAGAAGTTCAATCTGGGCCTGGGCATCCTGTTGCCGCGCTTTATCTACATGGCCGAAGAACTTAGGCACAACGGTTGCCGCCAATAGGCCGATTATAACCATCACCACCATGAGTTCAATAAGGGTGAAGCCTAGAGAGTTAAGTTGGCGGATTTTGATTGAATGAGTTTGGCCCTTCATAGTTTTCCTTATTTGGTTGGGGTGATTAAAAAGCAATGTCGTTGGCACTGAAAATAGCCAGCAACATCGAAACCACGATGAATCCGATGACTATTGCCATAAATAAGATCATCATAGGCTCAATCAGGGAGATAACCTGCTTGATCGCCTGTTCCACTTCCTTGTCGTAAGTCTGGGAAACTTTGGTCAGCATTTCGTCCAGCGCGCCGGAGGTTTCTCCCACGGTAATCATATGAACCGCCATAGGAGGAAAAACTCCTGCCTCCTGAAGCGGACCCGATAAACCTTTGCCTCTCTTCAAGGCCTGTTTAAGATTTCCAACCGCGTCCGAAATAACCCGATTGATCAGAATCGATTGGACAATCCCCATGGCTTGTAAGATAGGCACTCCGCTTTTCAGCAGGGTCGCCATGGTCAGGCTGAAACGCGAAACTTCGATTTTGCGGATCAGCGGGCCGAACAGGGGAAGTTTCAAAAGCAAGGTATCCCATTGAAGCCTTCCTTTGTCGGTTCTTACGTAGAATGTAAAGGCTCCAATGCCCCCTAGTATTGCCAGAACCAAAGCAAGCCAGTAGTTGATGATCAGAGAGCTTAGCCCCAGCATGATCTGGGTCGGAAGCGGCAGAGCCGCGCCCATGTCTTCGAACAGTTTTGAAAACTGGGGAACGACAAAAGTAATAAGAATGATTACTGCGGCTCCCCCCACCAAGCTCAGGATAGCCGGGTAAACCATGGCGGAGCGAATATTGTTTTTGAGTTCCACCGACTTTTCCAGGAACATCGCCAGGCGAGCCAACGCTTCGCCGACCATGCCTCCGGCTTCTCCGGCACGGACCATGTTGACATAAAGTTTTGAAAAAACATCAGGATGTTCTTCCAGGGCATCGGCGAAAGTGCTTCCGGCATGAACCTGTTTGCGAATATCTGTAAGTATGGAACGAATTTGTTCGGTCTCGGCCAGTTTGATAAGAGTGGAGAGACCCTCATCCAGGGTCAGGCCTGCATCCACCAGTGTGGCCAGTTGCAGGGTGATAGTCATCAGGTCCTTGGTGGAAACCTTAGAACCCAACTGGGGCAGGGAAAGTTTTAATCCTGAAGAAATTTTGTTTTTTCCTTCTGCCACTTTGACAGGGAAATAATTGAGCTGGCGGATTTGTTGGACTGCGGCGTGATAATCCGGAGCGTCTATATCGCCTTCAACAAATTTTCCGCTCTTGTCCGTGGCTTTGTAGGAATAAACCGTCATGGTTTATATGATGCCTCTTGATTAAAGGAAAGATTAGGGCAAATCTGAAAAATTGTTTTTAGCGCGGCCCTTAAAAATAAGGGTCGCTGCCTTAGAGAACATGATAAATAGAGATTCTCATTAGTTTCTATCACTCAACGTAACACGCAGAATTTCTTCAACAGTGGTGATTCCTTGTACTACTTTGTCCCACCCATCTTCCCGAAGGGTGCGCATCCCCATTTTTCGGGCCTGGTCGCAGATAATCTGTGCGGTGGTTTTTTTCAGGATGAGTTCGCGAATCGAGTCGTCAATGACCAAAAGTTCATAGATGCCGCACCGGCCCTTAAAGCCGGTCTGGCTACAGGCTTTACAACCTTTTCCATGATAAACCTTTATATTTTCTTTATGCAGAAGGCCCATTTCTGTTTTAAGGGTTGGGGTCAAAGGGGCTTCCTCCTTGCAGTTGGGGCAGATCACCCGTACCAGTCTTTGGGCTAATATTCCAATCAGGGCCGAAGAGATGAGAAAGTTTTCGACTCCCATGTCGAGAAGCCGGGTGATGGCACCGGCCGCGTCATTGGTGTGAACGGTACTGAAAACCAGATGCCCTGTCAGCGCCGCCTGGATGGCAATGTCCGCCGTTTCCGGGTCCCGGATCTCACCGATCATGATGACATCGGGATCCTGACGCACGATGGAGCGCAAACCATCCGCAAAATTCAGGCCGATTTGCGCTTTGACATGGATTTGATTGATGCCGCGCATCTGATATTCCACCGGGTCCTCAATGGTGATGATTTTTTTGTCAGGCGTATTGATCTTGCTCAAGGCGGCGTAGAGTGTGGTGGTTTTACCACTACCAGTGGGACCTGTAACCAAAAGCTTTCCATAAGGCTTTTGGATCAACTCTTCCATTTGCCGGAGTTCCTTTTCGGGAAACCCCATCTGGCTCAGGTCAAGAACCAGACTTTCCCGGTCCAGGATTCTCATGACCACGCTTTCCCCATACAAAGTAGGAAGCGTGGAAACACGCATGTCGATATCCTTGCCGAGAATTTTAAGTTTGATGCGTCCATCCTGCGGTAACCTTCGTTCCGAGATATCGAGCTTGGCCATGATCTTGATGCGGGTGGTGATCGCGGCGCTCAAACGTTTGGGCGGTGGTTCCATCGCGTGCAGGATGCCATCAATACGATAGCGAAGAGACAGGTCTTCCTCGAAGGGTTCCAGGTGAATATCACTGGCGCGGGCTTCAATGGCCTGGCTGATGATATGGTTCACCAGTTTGATGACCGGGGCCTCGGAAGCCATATCCCGAATATGCTCGGTGCTGTCATCCAGCGAGTCCAGTCCATGCAGGTCATCATCCTGGATGTCGCCGACCATGCGGTTCATGGCGGAACCGCCTTCGTTTCCGTAATAGGTTTCAATGGACTCGAGAATGTCCTGTTCACTGCTTAAAACGACACGAATATTTTTCCCCAGAGAAACTTTTAAATCTTCAATCGTGTAAAGGTCAAACGGATCATAAACCGCTACAACCAAGGTATCGTCTTTAAGTTGAAGCGGAAAAATGATTTTTTCCCGTAAAAAAGTTTCTGTAATGGTCAGACCCTCAACAGGCAAACCGGATTTTGGGTATTGCCCCTTTTTGATATAAGGCAGGCGCAGTTCGGCGCTCAGGGTTTCCAACAGGATTTGCGCGTGGATATAACCGTGGTCGGCCAGGGTTTTGCCCAGATAATTACCCGTATGCAGGTTGTTGGTCTTAACTTCTTCCAATGCCTTTTCGGTGATCTTTTTATGCCTAAGAAGAATGCGTTCTACAGGATCGGTTTTTTTCAACATGGCAGTTTATCTTCCTGAAATATGCGCTCTTACTGGCGGTGTGGGTGCGCCAGAGATTCTGAATCTGGGAGTCGGTGCGGGTACTTGCCCACTTGAAGGTTTTGTTTTGGGTTGCGTCACCTTGGGCCTGACAGGTTTATTTTTGACTGGAGTCGCTTTGAATTTCCTGGGATCATATTTCTTGTTTTTATGGAAAAATAAAGTTCCTTCCCGGTGAATCACTTTGTTCGGCGGGCGGGTGGCCAACCGCAGGCGAATTTTTCGCCCTTTTTTATCATCCAGAGTGACCGAGCTTTTTTCAATTTCTATCAATTCAAAATCACCCACAATTTGTCCCAGAGAATAGCCTTTTTTCTTCACTTTTTTTTGTATTACCTTCCCCCCTTCTCGGGTGGAATATTTTCCCTGTAAGATAGCAATTTTTGTACCACCCAGCATTAAAACCCCCTTCAAAACCAGATTTGGGGGAGGCAGGGCCGGTTTAGGTGGTGCAGCCGGGGCTGTAGAGGGCGGCGGCGGTGGCGGTGGAATATATTGCTTCCGCTCTTTGCGAAATACATTACTTTGCACCACCTGGGATACCGTTCCTGCACTATACCCCGGCTTGTTAACTGCTAATTTCTGCAGGTTTTTCGGCGATCCTACCAGTGAGGAACCATCCACCCTGGATGGGTAGGGAGGGTGAGTCCAGGTTCTGACCGACAGGGTAATAAGGAGAGCTATGGTGAGGACAAAAACCAGGTTGATCGCCGGGAAAAATTTATTCAAAGGCACAAGTTTCCCTCATGATTTCTCTCCCTAACTTAATGAATTTATTAGTCTTTGTCAAGATAATACAAAATTTTGACGCGTGGAGACTTTCCCCATGGCTATTGCAATAAATTATGCCCCAATAAGGCAGGAATCAACAAGAGTTGGCAAATATTTCCTTATCGCATCCCTATTATATGTTTTCGGAAAATTTGAGATAGAGCTTTAAACATTTATATTTGGACAAAATAAATGCCGGGATCCCAAAGGATTTTGGGCACGTTGCCCAGGGCTTTGAGTTATTTTCGTATATAATGGCGAAACTCAGAAAATAGTCAGTTTAGAGAAAGGAATGGATTTTGAGCGCACAGTCATTATTGAATGAACTTTTAAAACATCTGCCGCTTCGTGTTTATGGCAGGGGGGCAGTGTTGACGCTGCTACGCGAAATGGGGTTCCCGGTCAAAAACAAAACGCCGCTTGAGGTGACCGATGTTTATCGCGATGATAACTCCGGTGAACTGGTTTGCACGTTGAGTCCGGATGGCAAAGGCGATTTCACCGCCGCGCTCACCAACCTGAAACTAGATATTACTCACCCCCTCTATCGAAAAGTCAAAAACTACCAGGTCGAAGTGTCCGAAGCTCTGGGCAAACTGGATGTAGAAGATACCCGTCAGGCGAGCATCGATCAGGAAGACCGAGGTGGTTTCCGCGTTGGAGATCTATACAAAAACCGGTGAGCTACCGGAGGCAGATAGCGATGGCTCGTTAAGCCGAGATAACTCTTTGTTCGCCAAATAAAGCGATGGTACCCTTTCAGGGCATGAAGGCTAAGGAAAAATATAACGCATACTGGCTACGCGCCTAGCGCTCGGAGTTGATGAATTTTTTCAGGAAGGGGAACATGGCGCCGCGTTTCTCGATCATCTCTTCGCGCGACTTCTTCACCACCGCTTCGTCGATGAGACGGATGTCGCGCTCGGCCGCGAATTTCTCGATGCCTTTCACCACCATGCCGCGTGCGAATGAAGGGATGCGTTCCAGCCTTTGTTTGGCCTCGGGTGTCCATTGAGTCTGGAACTCGACTTCCAGTCCAAGCGTGTCTTCGATTTTCAGGGTGATGGCTTTGCCGCCGTATTTTCCCGGTTCGTAATCACAGGATGGATCGGGGGCCATATAATTTCCGGTTTCGGCAAATGCGCGCGCCCGGCACCCGGAACACATTGCAGAGAATTCGCAGGTCCCGCATTTGCCTTCGAGTCCTTTGCGGTCCCGCAATTGCTTCATGA
>JYMV01044948.1_pt1 | contig 14172 bp, 14 predicted proteins | sample 338911 | NCBI WGS metagenome assembly JYMV01 (sample SAMN03354496, study PRJNA234377) | hydrothermal vent metagenome | biome: Deep sea; feature: Hydrothermal plumes at the Eastern Lau Spreading Center, Western Pacific Ocean; material: Seawater | place: Tonga | collected 2009 | depth 2000 m m
TGAACTGTTGAGTCCTTCCATAACCGGTTCAATTTCCCAGAATACTCGCTTTTTAAAGAAAATATTTCCTCCGATCAAATGACTAATGAAATGGTCCCATTAGATAAAATAGGATCTTTACCATTTCCTGAAGATCACGTAGTTTGCAACTATCCGGAGAGAAATTATGGGGAGCTGCTTTTGGTCTCTGCACAGATAAAGGAGAAGATAATAAGTTATTCATCTCGAAGAATACTAATAGTTACAGAAGATTCCTTCTATTTTGTAGCAACCCTTTTTGCATGCTGGTCAGTAAAATGTATTCCAGTTATAGCTCCAGACACACTTCCGCATACAATTGAACAGTTGGAAGATATTGTAGCTTGTATTGTTTCAAATTCTTTTAGCGAGTATTCTGGGAAATTGAACCGGTTATGGAAGGACTCAACAGTTCAAAAACCACTTAAACCATTTTCTTTAAATCCGAACACAACCGCCTTTGAACTATTTACCTCCGGCTCTACGGGAAAGAGAAAAAGCATTCCAAAGACATTCAGGCAAATATCAAATGAATTAATTGTGCTTGAAAAGCTGTGGGGTGAAAAAGTAGATGGCAAAATTTCTGTAGGAACCGTATCTCACAAACACATATATGGGCTACTTTTCAGGGTGTTATGGCCCTTCTGTCGAGGGACGCCCTTTACATCTCAGGCAAGTTTTTATTGGGAGGAACTTTTAAGTAGAGCAAATGAAAATCTGTGCTTTATTGTTTCATCACCAACCCACCTTAATCATCTTCCTTCTTTTGAAGACTATTTGTTTAAGAATAAAGAGGAAGAGCCGATTGTGCTTTTCTCTTCCGGAGGTCCCCTAAATCGTGAAGTTAGCATAAATATATTGAAGTCTTTTGGAGGTTCACCAATTGAAGTTTATGGTTCAACTGAAACTGGAGGTATCGCACACAGACAGCAAACAACAGAAAAAGACCAATTGTGGGATTTTTTTCCAAATATTTTACACCGTTCAGCTCGCGGTGTTTTGCACGTTCAATCTCCCTTTTTATTGAATGAAAAACAATGGCAGGTTACAGGTGATTTAGTTACTATTACAGAAAACGGACAGTTCCGGCTTCATGGCAGATCCGATCGCATGATTAAACTAAGGGAAAAGAGAGTTTCTTTGGATCGGATAGAATCATTGTTGTTACAGCATCGATATATTAATCAAGCAGCAGTTATTTCGTTTCCACAAGACGCCAGATTGATTCTCGCAGCGGTAATTGAAGTGAATGATGAAGCTTGCGAAGAACTCAAAACAAACGGCAAAGAATCTTTATTGGACGATATTAAGTTTTATCTGAAAAGTGAGTTTGAATCCGGCGCTTTACCTAGAAAGTGGAGATTTCTCCGTCAGTTTCCTATCGACGCCCAAGGCAAAAGGAATTACTCTAAGCTAATGGAACTTTTCCAATCACGCCCCCAAACCGCTCGTATTCCTGTTGTAATAGAGACAATACCCATTACCGGGGGTGGCCGGTATTTAATGGAGATACCCAATGATTACGCGATGTGTGAAGGACATTTTAATAACTTTAAAGTAGTCCCCGGAGTTTGTCAGCTTGACTGGATTGAGATGATAATACGGGAGATTTCTGGAAAGAATATTCGAATTTATGATTTGCCTAAAATAAAGTTTCATCGATTTATCCGACCAGGGCAACCTATTACTATTGATATTTCATTCAACGAAAATAAAAACAACTGGTCATTCAATATATACAATAGAACAGAGAAATTTACCTCAGGGAGAGTTACAGCGAATTAATGCCTAGATTTTGTATCATTATCCCGGTTTATAATCATGGGAGGGAACTGCTTCAGGTCTTAGCGCAGTTAGTTTCTTACAATCTTCACTGTTTTATCATAAATGACGGGTCAGGCTCTGAAACAAACGATTATCTTGATCAGGCAAATAAAAAATTTGAGTGGATAACTATTATTACTCTGGAAAAAAACGGAGGAAAAGGCGCCGCTGTAAAAGTAGGATTGCGATTTGCCTATGATCAACAATACACCCATGCTCTTCAGATTGACGCCGACGGCCAACACTGCCTTGAAGACATCCAAAAATTTATGGACGAATCTATAAAATATCCTGATGCCCTAGTCCTAGGTCAACCTATATTTGGCAAGGATGTTCCCCAATCCCGTTTAATTGGACGTCAAATATCCCGCTTCTGGGTTTGGGTGGAAACTATATCCAAATCCATTCAGGACCCGCTCTTCGGCTTTCGCATTTACCCCCTTTTTAGCACCATTCAAGTTTTGGATAGTAATAGAACTGGAAATAAAATGGACTTTGATCCGGAGATAGCAGTCCGTCTTTATTGGCGAAATGTGATTATCCGCAATATTAGGACAAAAGTGTCTTATCCTGATGGAAGCATATCTCACTTCAATATGGTGGGAGACAATTTACTGATAAGTTGGATGCATACTAAATTGGTATTTGAGATGTTGTTTCGTTTGCCAATCTTGCTATGGAATCGAATAAAAAAACTGTGACTTCGACTAAGTGGCATACCCAGGCTGAACGAGGGTCCAAGCTGGGAATTGTCATTTTGTTTTATATCCTGGATTTCGGAGGTTACAGGTTGGCAAAATTTGCGCTGATTCCCGTGGTGGGGTATTTCTTTATTACAGGCGGAGTATCTAGGCGTGCATCACTCAAATACCTGAGGGCATTACATATCCACACAAAGGGACACAGCCCTTCCCCCTCCTATTGGAATGCGTTTCTACACCACTATCAATTTGCTCTTAACGCATTGGATAAACCCTGGCTATGGAAAGGTGAGACAGACAGATTCAAATTCCAGATATGTGGTAAGGAGAAGGGAAAGGCGTGGTTGTTGTAGGAGCTCACATTGGCAGCTTTGATGCATTACGAGTAATAGCCGAAAAACGGAATATAAGAGTAAATGTGATAATGTACCGGAACAATGCTCAGAAAATTAATGCGGTATTAAATTCTATGGGCGGGAATCTAAGGGTAATTGAATTGGTGCCGGGCGACGTAAATACTGCGTTGGATTTAGAAGAGCGCCTGTTAGATGGTGAAATGGTTGCCTTGCTGTGCGATAGGCTTCCCCCAAATTCCAGGGCCAAGATCCAACAGACTTCGTTTTTAAACGATCGTGCTGAATTTCCTATTAATCCGTGGATTTTTTGTAGCCTAATGAAACGGCCTGTTCTGTTTGCAATTGCGGTTAGACAGGGAGCCCTTAAATACACGATTTACTTGGAGGAGTTCCTCTCAACGCCTGATTTATCGTTTGACGATAGGAGTAAATTCATTAATTCTTGTGTGAGAAAATATTCAAGCAAGCTAGAGAAATATTGTATTTTGCATCCTTTACAATGGTTTAATTTTTTTGATTTCTGGAAGTTAAATGACAAGTAAGAATATCATAATCGAGGGTTCCCCCATCCAAATTGAGGATGTGATTTCTGTAGCCATCTATGAGGAACAGATCAGCCTTTCCAACTCTAGGGATTTCATAAAAAGAATCGACAAGGGGGCAAAGTTGGTTCGAGACAAATTAACTGATAACAAGGTAATTTACGGGGTAACCACAGGTCTGGGGGATTCGTGTACTCGGCCTGTTTCAAAGGAACTGATGCCACAATTGCCCTATAATTTGGTTCGATTTCACGGGTGCGGTTTGGGGGAGCTTTTTGATTGTCAGACATCGAGAGCGGTTTTGGTTGCTCAATTAAACTCTTTGGCTAAAGGCTATTCAGGAATTAGGCGAGAGGTAATGGAACGACTTGTATGGTTCCTTAATGAAGGAATTGTGCCTGCCATGCCACAAGAGGGTTCTGTGGGGGCTAGTGGTGACTTGACACCTCTTTCCTATATCGCTGCCGCTGTGCTTGGTGAACGATCAGTCTGGGAGAACGGAAAGGTGGTTCCTGTGGCAGATTGCTATGCAAGAAGTTCGATCGAACCGCTTAAGCTTTTGCCGAAGGAGAGCCTATCTCTGATGAACGGCACAGCGGTTATGACTGGAGTTGCTTGCATGGCTTATCATCGCGCAATTTACTTAGCAAAGCTCTGTTGCTCCCTGTCCGCATTGATGGTTGAGTGTCTCCTTGGGAACAGGGCGCATTTTGATTCTAGACTATTTGCTGCCAAACCACATCCCGGGCAGATTACAGCCGCCAAATTGATTTCTGGTAATTTATTTGATTCAGAAATGAGTAATCACCGGATTCAGGATACTTACGCATTACGATGTGCCCCAGCAATCATAGGTGTTTTATTTGACGCATTGGAATGGGCATGCAAATGGATTGAAACCGAGATAAATTCGGCGTGCGACAATCCGTTACTAGATATAGATTCGGGTGAAATCCTTCATGGCGGTAATTTTTATGGGGGACATATTGCTTTTGCCATGGATAGTTTAAAGAACGCTGTAGCCAACATTGCTGACCTTGTTGATCGGCAAGTTGCCCTATTATTAAACGACAAACGAAACAGAAACCTACCCTTAAATCTTAGTGGGGCTGATGAGGATACATTGCCGGCAAACCACGGTTTTAAGGCTGTGCAGATTTCTTGCTCCGCTTGGGCTGCAGAAGCGTTGAAGAACACCATGCCCGCAAGTGTATTCTCCCGTTCAACCGAATCACACAATCAGGATAAGGTTAGCATGGGCACGATTGCCGCTAGGGATGCAATTAGGACATTGGAATTAACCGAACAAGTTGTAGCAGGGGCACTTCTTGCCTCGATTCAAGCTCTGGATTTGAGAATCAAAAGTGGAATTATTTCTAGGAAAGATTTTAGCGGGGCAATTGAAAATCAATACGAATCCATACGTTCTTTTTCGCCGATGGTAACAGAGGATCGTCCCCTAGAGGATGATTTGAGAACCCTTTTGATTGAAATAAGGAACCAAAGCCTTCCAGTGCTCTAAAAACTTGGGAATTGTGATTGTGAGAGTTGCAACAATTATATTATTTGCTTCATTGTTGTCCGGAACTGTTAAAGTATATGCCGGTCAATCGGAGGACCGTTCTGTTCTTCTAAACCATTTATTCGCCTCGCCAGCCTTAAATAAGGAGAATCTGAAAGATGAGTTAAAGGAAATTATCCGCGATAAAAATAATGGCTTTTCAGCGGATTATGAAGAAATAAAAATAATTACTCTCCTTACTAAACCTTTAATTTCAAGCGGCCAATTGTGGTTTCTTTCTTCTGCCGAGGTCTTAAAAGTTCAATCAAAACCATTCGTTTTTTATACTAAAATAAGTAATGACACCATCGTACAGTTGGATAGTTCAGGGAAAAGGGAAGCAATATCAGTTAGGAAATATGCTGCTCTAAGAGCGTTCACATCCGCCTTCATCGGTCTTTTTTCTGGAGACATTGAAAAATTAGATCGATATTACTCAGTACATAAGAAAAAGGAAACTGAGGTATGGAGAATTGGGCTTAAGCCCAAAGAGTCAACAATTCGAAGACTAGTAACCGGTATTATTGTTTCTGGTACTTCAAGAATGCCAGACACTATTGAAATATTTCATTCAAGTGGAGATTTAACCCGTTTGAAAATTTCTCACCGGAGGTCTATAGATGCAACCGAGGAAAGGAAAGTAATTCGTGATTTAGGATTTGATCGGTAACTTGCCTTTTCTATGAGCAATAAAAAACAAGCTGTTTTGATATGTGCGCTGTTAATTATTGCCTTAGTATCACTTGCGTCTATCAAGATTTCCAGTAGTGGGATTCATTTGGAAACAGATGTTTTATCCCTTTTGCCAGCCGATGAAAAAAACAGGGAGATCTCATTAGCCAGAAAACTTTTATCAGGGGAATCGGGGAGGGTGGCGCTGTTCCTTTTATCAACCGATGATTATTTATCACTCAAAGAGGCTCATAAGACTTTTGCGAATCATTTTGCCAGCACAAATAGCGCATTTGATTTGTTTCTTCCAAATCAAACTGCTATCGAGGACATTTCTGTATATTATTTGCCGTTCATCTATCAATGGTTGACAGAAAGTAACCGTGAACTATTAAGAGGCATCTCCCCTGAGAGCGCTTTGGCGCGTTCGGTCCAAAAACAGTTATTCAGCGATACATCGGTCATAACATCTCGTTTCCTAGAAAAAGACCCCCTACTTTTCGGTCCAGATTTATTGCGGCAAGGGGACTTTTCTCCCAAGGAACTTGAATTCAGGGAGGGGATGTTGGTAAGACAAGTTGATGATAAATGGTTCAGTTTCATTCCAGGGGCAATTAAGGGGAACCCGTACAGAGAGGATGTCCAATTAAGGGCGGAGAATACCGTTAGAGATTGTTTGGCAACTTTTCACCAAAAAGGCCTCAAGGTTCAGCTAGATTGGACATCTCCACTTAAATACGCTTCTTCTGCTAGATCTTCGATTAAAGGGGATATAAGGGGGTGGTTCTATGATTGGAATCGTTGCATTGATCCTATTGGCTTTAGGTTCAATTAGGTATTTGTGGGTTGCTTTGATTCCAATCTTCGTGGGTGTACTGGGAGGGCTTGTTGTTTGTCTTCTGGTATTCTCAAAACTCCATGTAATCACTGTGGTGTTTGGAGCCAGTCTGGTTGGAGTTTGCATTGATTACTGCCTGCATTTTTTTTCGTATCATAGATCCAGTAGGCAATGGAATGCGGCCCGATCAATGAGGAATCTTCTTCCCACTATGTTATTCGGTATGTTTACCACGGTTCTTGGGTATGCCGCAATTGGATTATCACCCTTAGTAGGTTTACGCCAATTATCGGTTTTTGCATGTTCTGGAGTTTGTTTTGCGTTTTTGGTCACCTACTTACTTTCCCCTGTATTGTTGGCCAAACCGAATCGATATTCTGATGCTCCGTCCATATTGTTTCGCCTTTGGGGGGGTTATCTCGGGAATGTACTTGAGAAGAAAAAGAAATATTGTTTTATAGGTTTTATAATTTTAAGCGTGTGTTTGTTTGGTCTTCTTCGCTTTCATGTGGATGATTCTCCAAAGGCCCTCATCTCGCTGCCTTCTCGTTTGGTCTATGAGGAGCGGAAAATAAATGAGATAACCGGTAATAAGTCTGAGACCGGAATGATTATTGTCAATGGCATGTCCCATGAAGCTTTGCTGCAGAACATGGAAAAACTTGATAGACAATTATTTTTAACTCCTGATGTTCCCATCGTTGATGGCATTTTATTGAACCGGTTCATACCAAGCCAAAAAACTCAAAAACAAGATTACAATTTACTCCGCAATCTAAATCAACCGGCTCTAATTTCTCATTTGATTGAAATCGGTTTCAGTCAAATATTGTTAGATTCCGTCAAGGCATTGTTCAATTTGCCTTATAATGAAAACCTGTCTTTGGACAGTTGGTTAAATAACAACCATCTGTTTGAGGGCTTGAAGCAGAACTATTTGGGCAAGTTGGAGGGCCGGCACTTGGCGATTGTTCCGTTGACAAAAATCATGGATCAACAAGTTCTGGAGGAAAAGTTGGGCAATATGGATTTTGCGAGTCTCTATCGTCCCATAAGGGACACAACACGTGTCCTCTCCCAATATAGGTTGTCCGTTACCTATCTTCTGATTTTAGCCTTTTCTTTTGTGCTTTTAGCGTTAATGGCAAGGTACAAAAAACGGGCATTATTCGTTTTCCTGCCCACACTACTTGCTTGTGTTTGTGCGATCGGAATCCTTGGGTGGATTAAAGTACCCTTTAACTTAATTCACCTTATTGGATTCCTTCTAGTTTTGGGGCTAGGCGTTGATTACTCCATATTTCTCGCTGACTCTTCGGCGAGTCATATCACAGTATCCTACGGGGCAATTACACTCTCCGCTTTGACTACTGCTCTTTCTTTCGGTCTACTCGGCTTAAGTTCCCAGGCCGTTCTTCAGGCATTAGGCTTGACCACGTTCCTGGGAACATTTTTTGCGTGGTTGTTTGCTCCACTTGCAAGACTTGGGATGACGGAATGAAAGGGCACTTACTTGTTTTGTTGTTAGCTTGTTCGGGTTGCAAAACACTGCAAATTCCCCATGAGTCCTCCTGTCTAGCTTTGGATTCATATCTATCATCTTTGGACCAAATTCCTGAAAGCCAGCAGGTTCGGTTTAATTTATCTATCCTTAGTGGAAAGAAGTCCTATTCATTCCAAACCGTTCTGGAGGTAACCGATCGTAAAATCACAATGGTTGCTTTAAATCCTCTCGGAGGGAGAGCATTTTGGTGTATTTACGAAGCAGCGTCTTTTGAGCAAGGGGGGGCTTTGGCTTCTCGCATTCACATGGGACCAAAACCGCTTTTTGCAGATGTATTATTTACCATCTGTAATTATTCACCGACTAATACCCAATGGTCAGTTCGAGATTCCCCAATAGAGTTGGATAGGTCACTCTTTTATAACGGTGACTTAATGACACAAATTGTCCAAAGACAAAACCAACCTTATTTAATGGTCAAAAACCATTTTTTTCATTACACCATAAAGTTAGATTCCATTTCAAGGGGGGCATTGAGATGACCCCATTGGGACTTACCGCGCTGGGAATGGTCAATGCTCTCGGTGATTCCTTATCGACCATTTCAAAGAACATTTTCCATTCTCGTGACTCTAAACTGTCGGAAGTCACACTAAAAACGACAGGAGAAAAAGTTTTAGCCGGCAGGGCGCTTACTCCTCTACCTGATTTTCCCGAGGAGCTTTTGGAGTATTCTTGTCGGAACCATGCTCTTGCTTATTCTGCGTTTCTCCAGATCAAAAACGATGTTTCGCGTGTGATTGAAAAATATGGAGCAGAAAGAGTTGGAACTGTATTAGGGTCTAGCACTTCAGGGCTTGACGCGAGTGAAACGGCTGTTTTCAGCTGGTTGAATACTGGGGAACTCCCGTCAGATTACAATTTTTTGACACAACATCAAATGGGAGGTGTATCTGAATTTATTGCTAGATTATCAAAGGCTAAAGGCCCCTTCTTTACCGTATCCACCGCCTGCTCTACTAGTGCGAAGGCTTTTGCTTCTGCTTCAAACCTAATTCATCTCAATATTTGCGATGCAGTGATTGTTGGAGGGGTTGATACCCTGTGTCATTTGACTTTAAACGGATTCCGCGCATTGGAGTTGCTTAGCAACGGTGTTTCCAACCCGTTTAGCCTGAACCGGGACGGACTGAACATAGGAGAAGGGGCTGCACTTTTCGTGTTGGAGAGATCACCGGGAATAATTAATCTATGCGGTATTGGTGAGAGCTGCGATGCTTACCATGTTTCGGCCCCAGACCCTACCGGAGGAGGCGCCATCGCTTCAATGGAAGATGCTTTAGAGGGTGCTTCGCTCACACCGGATGAAATTGGTTATCTGAACCTTCACGGCACGGGAACGCCGTTGAATGATATGATGGAAGCCAAGGCTGTGGATACACTGTTCAATGGTGTCCCATGCAGTTCCGTCAAACCTTTGATAGGACATTGTTTGGGGGCTGCTGGCGCCATGGAAACAGGAGTTTGCTGGCTGATGTTGAACACAGAAGGATCAAAAAGATTAATGCCTACTCATCGGTGGGATGGGGTAACGGATCCCGACTTACCCCAACTAAAGTTAGTGCATGAAGGGGAGGCCCTTCCTATAAGGAAATCCACTTATGCTATGAGTAACTCTTTTGCATTCGGCGGGAGTAATTGCTCCGTAATATTGGGGAGGTATGGTTGATATGGAGCCCCAATCAATCCCAATGGAAGTTGGCCCACCGATCCGCATTCTGAATTGGTCAGCTTGGGCTCCGAATCTTCCCACCAAAGCGGCTTGGGTGGATTATGTCAAAACCGGAACATTTCCAGATGTCGCTGTTAAAAAACCGCCATGCAAACAGGTGCCTCAGATCTTGCGGCGTCGGTGCACCTTTGTGACTCGTATGGTTCTTGAAACGTCGTTGGATGTTTTTAGTGGCACGGAGGTTGCCTCGGATTCCACCCAGACGGTTTTCTGTTCTCGCCATGGTGAATTACAATTGTTGGGAAGTCTGCTTCATGACATTCATTCAGAGGTTCCCCTGTCTCCAACTCAATTTTCAAATTCGGTCCACCACACCGCCACGGGTTATTTCGATTTGGTAACGAAAAACAAACAGACCTCTAGAACCATCAGCGCAGGAATGAGTAGTTTTGTTAATGGCTACCTTGAGGCGGTTGGACTCCTTAAGGTAAAACCAGATAGAGCATGCCTTTTGGTGATGGCGGACGAAATACCTCCTCAACCTTTCGCTCAGGGCCTACAACAACCTTGGGATTTCTCTTTTGCTATTGCTTGGTTATTGGAATTAGCCAAGTCTAATGATCAAGACGCGTACAGGCTTACCAGATCTAAATCCTCAGAATCCTGCAATTTTAATGATGAACCTGCTCTGTCATTTCTTCGGTGGTTCGTAAAGGAAGAGGAGCGTTGCACACTAAAAACACCTAATTGGAGTTGGACATGGACAAAAAACCGCTGCCGACCGTAGATCAAGCCCTCCCCCACGAGCCGCCTATGATTCTGCTGGATCGTTTGGTTCGAAAAACTGAAACGGGTCTGATCAGCGAAGTTCAAATTAGAGATGGGATTCCTTTCTTTGATGATGGTGTGGTCCCAGCATTCGTTGGCGTGGAGTACATGGCCCAAACAGTTGCTGCATACTCTGGTGTCGAATCTATTGGAAATGGAGGTCAGGCTGAAATTGGTTTCCTTCTAGGGGTTCAAAATTTCACATCCAAATGCCGACCTTTTTCCAATGGACAGATTCTCCGGGTTGCTGTTGATCACGACTGGGGTGACAGCCAATTGATGCACTTTATGGGTGTAATTACGGATTCAGAAACAAAAGAAGTGCTTCAAGAGGCGCAGTTGAGCGCATTCAAACCGGAAAACTCTAGAGAGTTTATTGATCAGTTTTCAAACAAATGAAAAACAGAGTACTTGTAACTGGAGCCAGTCGAGGCATTGGTCGGGCGATAGCTTTAGCTCTAGGTAAATCGGACTACCACGTAACGATAAATTATCTCCGCAATGAAACAAGTGCTCAGGAATGTTTGAAGGAGATCAACAATTCTGGTGGTGAAGGAAGCCTGCTTCCATTCGATGTTTCGGACCGGGCTGCCACAAGAATCGCGTTGGAGGAAGTTGTTGAAAAAAGTGGGCCATATTGGGGGATCGTTTGCAATGCGGGTATCGCCTCCGATGCTCCATTCCCAGCCTTAACAGGTGAAGCTTGGGACTCTGTGATTCAAACAAATTTGGGAGGGCTCTACAATGTGTTGCATCCCCTAGTAATGCCCATGGTTCAAGCTCGGAATGGGGGGAGAATTGTCACCATTTCTTCCGTCTCTGGCTTGGTTGGCAATAGGGGACAGGTCAATTATTCTGCTGCGAAAGCCGGTATTATCGGAGCAACACGCTCACTGGCTCAGGAGCTGGCAAAACGAAACATAACTGTTAATTCAGTGGCTCCAGGCCTAATTGAAACGGATATGGTTGCCGACGCCCCTGTGGATTTGATTGTAAAACAAATTCCAATGCGGCGGTTGGGAAGACCTGAAGAGGTTGCTTCTATTGTCGCCTATTTGTTTGATGAAATGGCAGCCTACATTACGGGACAGGTTATCTCGGTAAATGGAGGTCTAGTGTGAGCGAACGCGTTGTTGTAACTGGCATGGCTGGTCTTTGCCCTTTGGGCTCGGATTGGCCAACGGTAAAATCACGTATTCAATCCCGACAATCTTCCATTAAGGTTTTTGATGATTGGGGGAAGGTTAAGGGATTGAACACAAGGCTGGGCGCACCGGTGGAAGATTTTTCAATTCCTTCAAATTATCCCCGAAAAAAAATCCGTAGTATGGGAAGGGTCTCTCTTTTGGCAGCAAGAGCCACTGAGCTGGCAATAGATAATTCCGGATTGATCCAAGACGACATTTCAAATCCGAAAACAGGTCTCGTTTATGGTTCAACGACTGCATCTCCACCCGCAATTGGTCAATTTGCAACACAACTTTATAGCGGTTCTACGGATGGATTGCATGGAAGTGAATATCTCAAGACGATGAGCCATACCTGCGTCATTAATTTGGCCCAGTTTTTTCAAATCACAGGCAGGGTCTTACCTGTATGTTCAGCCTGTACTTCTGGGAGTCAGTCAATTGGAGTGGCTTATGAAGCAATTAAATATGGAAAGCAGTCGGTGATGTTAGCAGGAGGGGCTGATGAGTTGCATTTTGCCGCAGCCGCAGTCTTTAACATAATGTTCGCAACTTCCACCCGCAATCATGAGCCCAACAAAACACCGAGACCCTTTGATTTACACAGGGACGGTTTGGTCGTGGGAGAAGGGGCGTCTACCTTGGTATTAGAATCACTTTCTCATGCCCGAAAAAGAGACGCAAACATCCTTGGGGAACTGATTGGCTTCGCAAGTTCTTGCGATGGAGAACATATCGTTTCCCCATCCGCCAAGGGGATGAAACAGGTGATGTCACTGGCCTTGGAAAATGCTCAAATTTCTGCCGACCAAGTTGGGTACATCAACGCTCATGCAACTGGTACGACGGTGGGCGATAAAGCAGAATCTTTAGCTACAAACGCCTGTCTGGGAAATCGGGTACCGATTAGTTCGTTGAAAAGTTATATGGGGCATACACTTGGAGCCTGCGGAGCCCTAGAGGCTTGGATTTGCCTTCACTGCCTGAACGAAGGTTGGCTTCCCCCCACAATTAACCTGGATCAGATTGATCCTGATTGCGCCCCATTGAATTACCTGACCAAGGTCACCGAAAAACAGGTAGACATCATAATGAGCAACAACTTTGCCTTTGGAGGTATCAATACGTCACTGATGTTTAAGAAGTTTTAACCTGATGCCAGAAATGTTCGATGTAGCCTTGATTGGTGCAGGCCCGGCCGGGGCCACAGCTGCAACGTATTTCGCTAATAAAGGATTCAACACGCTTATTCTTGAAAAGGAGCAATTCCCACGATTTCACATCGGGGAATCCCTTCTTCCTAAATGCATCCCGGTTCTTCTGGAAAATGGAATCAATCTGGAAGATTATCCAATGATGGCCTTAAAGAAGGAGGGCGCCCAATTCTTAAGCTCAAAATCAGGAGCATTATTCCGATTTGATTTCGCGAACTCATTGCCCGGCGGATTCCATTATGCCTATCAGGTAAACCGCGATTTGTTTGACCACCTTCTGGCGTCTCGAGCACAGGCAAAAGGAGCTAAAGTCCTCTATGGTGTAAAAGTTCTTGATTGGGTAGAGCAAAACGAATCCATCCAGATTTCTACTTCTGAGGGGGAGTTCAAGTCCCGCTATCTAATTGATGCTAGCGGTCAGTCTAGCCTGATGGCTCGGAGGGCAGGAACCAAATCTTTTTTGCGGGGTTTGGGTAAATGCGCCAGCTTCACCCATTATGAAAGTGTCTCGTCCCAAAAAGCTTTGGAGCAGTTCGAGCAAGGAGACATCCTAGTCACGCTGACTGATAATCAGTGCTGGGCTTGGGCTATTCCTCTTCCCGGTCAACATCTAAGCCTGGGTGTCGTGACCAAGGACGGAGAGGTTGCCCAAGACCCGGAAACTGAGCTTTCCAACTTCATCCAACACACCCCAATGATCACTGAAATATTGGAAGGGAGTTCTAGATGCGCTCCGGTTCGAAGAATTGCTGATTTCTCTTTCTACAACGACCAACCGTTTACCAAGAGAACTGTTGCAATTGGAGATGCTTTTGGGTTCCTTGATCCTATTTACTCCTCAGGTGTAACTCTTGGAATTTGTTGCGCACAAAATTTGGCGAAGCGCATGATAGATCAAATAAAAAACGGTCAACCTTTGAAGCTGAAAAAGCATGTCGAACAAATGTCCCGGGCATATCAAACCTTCGAGAAAATAGTGGAGCGCTTTTACAGGCCGGGTTGGGTTGAAACCACTTTTTTTATGGAGGACAAGCCCGCCGAATTAGTTACCCAAATGACCAGCATCTTGGCTGGCGATGTTTGGAGAACCGACAACTCATATCAAAATCTCTTTCTAGAAGGCAAACGCACATCAATAAAGCGATCACATTTTTGATATAAAGCATTAAGGTTCTGCGACTTACAATTATCCCTT
>JYMV01047221.1_pt1 | contig 14172 bp, 11 predicted proteins | sample 338911 | NCBI WGS metagenome assembly JYMV01 (sample SAMN03354496, study PRJNA234377) | hydrothermal vent metagenome | biome: Deep sea; feature: Hydrothermal plumes at the Eastern Lau Spreading Center, Western Pacific Ocean; material: Seawater | place: Tonga | collected 2009 | depth 2000 m m
TGGGCATGGCTATCCTAAAGCTACAGATAGAGCAGAGCGTTGGCAATTACGCCTCGACACAAATGACCTGAGTTACTATCGCGACAAAAAAACTGGCGAGGGGTACTGGGTTCTTGTCTATGAAGTCACTAACGAAACGAACAAAGACAGAAATTGGATTCCAAATTTCGAGTTGACGACTGACAGGGGTGAAATTATCCCCGATGGCGAAAATGTTCCTCGGCATGTTCAAATGTCAATTCTTGATACGTTTGGTGACCCACTTATGGTGGCGCAATCGCAAGCGAGCGGTCCACTTCTGCAAGGAGAAACCTATGCGATTCGAAGTTTCGTTGTTTGGAAAGCAGGCCCAGAACATATGCCTGGCTACGAACCTCTTCGAGAAATTCAAGTATTCGCAAGCGGTGTTAGCGGTGATACTGCTGAAGTAAAGAACCCAATAACAGGCGAGAAGAAAAAATTACGTCGAGTTATCCAACTCTCTTGGTTTGTTAATGGCAACTACGATGCTATTTTGCTCAAGCCATTGCCTGCTCGTCCTGTGGATGGTGGAACATCAGTTCGTAGGTTGGATACAAACGAAAAATCGGATATCGGTGGAGATACCGTAAAAAGAAAGTGGATTTTTCGTTAAATCAACTGCAAAGGCCCCACTCAAAGGGGTTGAATCAACCCCCTTTGATTGGTACAATATGGGGCTCTCGTATGTTGCGGGATGTTATTAAGGAGTATTGCTGTGGCCCATAAAAAGAGTGGTGGATCAACCAACAACGGACGCGATTCAAACCCACAATATCGTGGTATTAAACTGTATAGCGGAGAAACCGCTAAAGCCGGCTCCATAATCATTCGCCAGTGCGGAACGAAGTTCAAAGCTGGCTACAAGGTCAAACGCGGTAATGATGACACGCTGTTCGCTCTCGAACCAGGATTGGTTCGATTCCGTGGACGATTCGTTGACATTATTCCAAGCGACGCAGATGTTCCACAGTTTACCGCTGTGTAATTAGCGAACGCTCCGCAAACCAATTAATCTCATGTTAGTCGATCGAGCCCGAATTTTTGTTCGCAGCGGTAAGGGTGGCGATGGCTGTATGAGTTTTCGTCGGGAAAAATATATTCCAAAAGGCGGGCCAAACGGCGGCGACGGTGGTGATGGCGGGGATGTTATTTTAGTTGGCGACGGTTCCATCGGTACGCTATTGTCTTTGACACACAAACCACATTACCGTGCTGGACACGGAATTCAAGGTAAAGGCAGCCAGATGCATGGCGCGAATGGGGACGACAAAATAGTAAAGGTTCCTCTTGGAACTCTTATTACTGACGAAGATACTGGCGATTTGCTCGCCGATATTTCGGAAGAAGGGCAAGAACTCATCGTTGCAAAAGGCGGGAAGGGCGGTTGGGGAAACGAACATTTTAAATCCGCTACGAATCAAGCGCCAAGAGAAACAACAAATGGTGAGTTAATCGAGGAACATATTCTTCGTCTTGAATTGAAACTGATTGCAGATATTGGATTAGTTGGAATGCCCAATGCTGGGAAGTCGACTCTGCTTTCATCAATCTCTGCCGCTCGCCCTAAAGTTGCTGATTATCCATTCACAACATTGCAACCTCATTTAGGCATCGCTGAACTGGACATAGATAGACGATTGATAGTTGCAGATATTCCAGGGCTCATTGAGGGTGCTGCAGACGGTGCAGGTCTTGGCCATCGGTTCTTGAAACATATCGAACGCACCGGTGCGCTTCTTCACTTAGTAGATGTGATGCCGATTGATGGAAGTGATCCTGTTTCAAACTATAGGGCGATTCGCGATGAATTAGAACGGTATTCGTCTGAACTTGCTGCGAAAGATGAAATAGTTGTGTTGAACAAAGTAGATTTACTTCTGCCGGCTGATAGAGAGTCGAGTATTGCAACAATTGCAACGGAACTTCAACTTGACCCCGTTATTACATGTTCAGGGGCGACCCGTGAAGGTGTTCGTGATGTTCTTGAACATTGCTGGACCCTCACCAAGAAATAGTTGCCAATTCGTTTACAATCGAATATGAATCGGAGGGACTATGTGTAAGAAAATTTTCATTCGTATAGGTATAGCAGTAACTATTTTATTTTTGGTGTATGCAGTTTGAGTTGTGGATGCGTGGAATGGGGGCCTCTCCGTAATGCAATCATTGATGATGCCACAATCATATATTCCGTTGGTTATGACCTTGAAGATGATGGTGTTGTAGGCGACAGAATAGATTCTGGCTGGACTGAATAAAGCACAAAAGATTGGGTTTTTTAGCCAAGCCCCGAGTAACATACGATGTATGCCGATTGGACTACAAATAGAAGAGTTGAAAAAGTGGTTTGAAATTGGAGCAACCTACGAAAGTTATTTGACAAACTCAGGTGATAGTGCAGGTACATGGCGTAAGGCTAGCGAGCAAGTGCAGTTCTCCGAACAGCAAACAACGATGCTCGCAAATTTTGTTCGTGAGATGAAAGTTATCGTAATCTCTGGCATATGGTGTGGAGACTGCAGCGTTCAATGCCCAATGGTAGCTGCGATTGCAGCAGCATCTTCGCAAATCGATATGCGGTGGCTTGATAAAGACGATGCAATTGAACTTTCTAATTTGGTTCAGATTAATTTAGGCAATCGCGTTCCGACAGTTTTGTTTTTGGCAGAAGATTATGCGTTAGTGAGTGTTTTTGGGGATAGGACTCTTTCGAGGTATCGTGCTCTTGCAAAAAGAAAACTCGGCGGTGCTTGCGATGTATCTGGCATTGCAACAGAACAAGAAGAGTTTGATGCGACAGTACAAGATTGGCTGAATGAATTTGAACGCGTGCAACTCTTGCTACGACTTAGCACTCGCCTTCGCCTGAAGCACGGCGATTGAATTCTCTCAAGAGTTCAAATGCTTCTATCGGCGACAGTGCATTTATATCGATGTTTTTAAGTTCTTGAACAAGTGGGCTAGGCAGATATTCAGTAAACAAACTCATTTGTGGCGCTGGTGGTTGATGGGAACTCTCTGCACTCGCTTGTTGGGTGTGAACGGTTAGAGTTTCAAGTAATTCATTTGCCCTTGCGACGACTTCTTCAGGAACGCCTGCGATTTTTGCAACGTGAATGCCGTAACTTCGATCTGTTCGACCTTCTTTTATACCATATAAAAAGATTATGTCGTCTTGCCATTCGCGAACAGTGACATGTAGGTTTGTAATTGCATTGTCGCGATCGGCGAGTGTTGTTAGTTCATGGTAATGCGTTGCAAAAAGCGTCCTGCACCCTCGGGTTGCTAATTGTTCTGCAATTGCCCAAGCAAGTGAAAGACCATCGAGTGTACTTGTGCCACGACCAATTTCATCAAGAATAACCAAGCTTTTTTGCGTTGCATTATTCAAAATATTCGCAGTTTCAACCATTTCAACCATAAAGGTTGATTGTCCTGCGTGTAGTTCATCACTTGCACCAACCCTCGTGAAGATGCGATCCACCATTCCAATAGTTGCCGAATCAGCTGGAACGAAACTTCCAGTGTGCGCTAGCAAAGTAATTAACGCAACTTGCCGAATGTAGGTGGACTTGCCTGCCATATTTGGACCTGTAATTAGCGCAATTGTTTCATTCGTTAAAAAGCAATCGTTCGGCACAAAAGCATCTTGCAACAATCGGTCAAGAACAGGGTGTCTGCCATTTTTTATTTCAATGCGTACATCTTCTACAAGAATTGGTTTTGTATATCCAAACAATTTTGCAGTGTCAGCAAAACAAGCAAGCGTGTCGATGGTTGCAATCGTGTCAGCGTATTCTGCGATGGAAGGGAGGTGTTCTGCAATCTGCTTGCATAACTGTGTAAATAGTTCTTGTTCCCTTGACACAGCTTGTGACTCTGCGCTTAACACTTTATGCTCAAACTCTTTCAGTTCAGGTGTTATGTAACGCTCGGCGTTTTTTAATGTTTGTTTTCGCGTGAACGAGTCTGGGACGCTTTGTGTCTGCGCGTGTGTTACTTCGATGTAATAGCCAAATACTTTATTGAATCCAACTTTAAGTGTATTGATTCCCGTCGATTCTGTCAGTCCGGCTTGGTATTTTGAAAGCCAAGCGCCTGCGTCGCGTTGCAATAATCTCGCTTCATCGAGTTGCGGGTCGAACCCATCTTGAAAAAGACCACCATCGCGCATGTGAGCGGGAGGCGAATCGATACATTGCAATTGAATCGTTTTTGCAAGTGGAACAAGCTTGCTCGAAAGTTTCTCTAACGTGTTTTGTAAAAATGAAGTCGATGGCGTGTCGAGGAGGGTGGCGAGTTCGCCGCAAACGTAAATAGATTTTCCAAGTGCCACGATATCTCTTGGGGTGACGCGTCCCATTGAAACTCGACCTGCGATTCTTGCAACGTCTTGGATGCAATCGAGTGTTGATTGTGTTTTTCGTAGCAGTTCACCATCCACGATAAACTGAGAAACGACATCTTGCCGGTTTTCAATAGTTTTTTTGCATGAAAGTGGCTCGCAAAGCCACTGGCGAAGCAAGCGTTTCCCCATCGCTGTGTGGCATCGTTGCATGACCCAGAGTAATGACCCTTCAGTGGCATTCCCCTTCATCGTTTGTTCTATTTCAAGAGAACGAATAGTCGTTGCATCAAGTGCAACAAAAGAATCATTTCGAATAATTTTTGGTGGTCGAAGGTGTGACAACGCAGAATCACCAGCTTGAGTTTGTTTTAGATACGCAAGTAATGCTCCTGCAGGACCAATGCGCGCATCGTGTGTTGTTAATCCAAACCCCTCAACAGTTGTGACATTAAATTGTTTTTCAAGTTGAGAGTTTCCTTCTTCAAGATGAAACATCCAAGAAGGTCTTGGTGTTTGTGCAACACCGAAGCGTTTCGCAATTGAAGAAAGTTGCATGTCATCTTCTTCAACAATTATTTCCGACATGCCTAGTCGTTCGAGTAAATCGCCAAGTCGGTCAATTGGACATTGCAATAACTCAAACGTACCTGTTGACAATTCGACTATCGCAATTGAAACCGTATTATCAACGCATTGCATTGCGCCAAGCAAGTTTGCTTTTGATTCATCAAGTAAAAATGCATCGACAAGTGTGCCGGGGGTTACGACTCTTGTCACGCCACGTTTTACAACACCTTTTGCTTCCGCTGGATTTTCAAGTTGTTCGCAAACAGCAACACGAAAACCCTGTTCAACCATTTTGCGAAGATATCCTTCAGCGGCGTGGTGGGGGACGCCAGCCATGTCTATGCCATTTCCTCTTTGCGTGAGGGTTAGACCGATTGCTTTTGAAACTGTCCGAGCATCTTCATCAAACATTTCGTAAAAATCACCCATGCGAAAGAAAAGCACACATTCTGGGTGTGCCTCCTTCATGGAACGATACTGTTGCATCGCTGGTGTTGACCATGGATTATTCGATGGCTTTCTTGCCTTCTTGCCAGCTTTTACCTGCGTCATACCACTATTCTACATATAATTAGCCATTCTTTAATTTGGGCCTCTTTCCAACATGTTATTTCTATTTTGTATCTTGATTGTCGTAGCATCGTTACTCGGTGGGTTTGTGCCATTGATTGTAAAACCAACCCATAAACGGATGCAATTAGCAATGAGTTGCATTGGAGGCGTGATGGCTGGAGTAGCCGTTTTGGATCTACTTCCAGAGGCACTCGAATTTGGTGCTACAAAAATGGTAATGCTTTGGCTACTAGGGGGCTTTTTGGCAATATTTTTGCTTGAGCGATTTTTACCATCGCATTGTCACGCCATCGCAGAGGACAGCAACGCGCAGACCTGCAACCACGAACACACGCTAACTTGGGTTGGCACCTACGGCGGGTTAACGCTGCATAGTGTGCTTGCGGGAGTTGCCCTTGCGGCGGCATGGAGCGCAGGGGGTTTTGAAATTGCACTTGGAGTTTTTGTAGCAATTGTTCTCCATAAACCCTTCGATGGTTTGACGCTGGTTGCAATGATGCGAATCGCTAAAGTTGGAAAAACAAAAACGAAAATTGCAAATGTCGTTTTTTCATTTGGAGTTCCAATCGGTGTATTGTTGTTTCAAATCGGAGATGAAGTAAGCCACCAAGCAATTGCAGCGGCACTGGCATTTTCTGCGGGTATGTTTCTCTGTATTTCGCTGAGTGACCTTCTCCCAGAACTTCAATTTCATGGGCATGATCGATTCAGTTTGACATTCGCCTTGATACTAGGATTGAGTATTGCTTGGGGTATTTCTTCATTGCATTCCCATTCAGAATCGCACGAACACCCAGATAATTCCGTTATCCTGCACGAATATTAATATGACACAGACGACACCAAATTACAAAAAAACGCTAAGCCTCCCAAAAACAGCATTTCCGATGCGAGGCAATTTAGCGCAAAACGAACCACAATCTGTAAAGCGTTGGGAAAAGGAAAAGTTATACGATTCCATTCAAGCATTGCGAGTTGATGCCGAGCGATTTATATTTCATGATGGCCCACCGTATGCGAACGGTTCTATTCACGTTGGCCATCTACTGAATAAAGTTCTAAAAGACATCGTTGTCCGAACTCAGGTGATGTCTGGAAAAAAGTGCCCGTATACACCGGGTTGGGATTGCCATGGTTTGCCAATAGAGCACATGGTCATGACAAATTTGGTTGAATCAGGAAAAATAGAAAAACTAAACACGCTTGAAGATGACGCAAGGCGAATCGCAATTCGAAGAGAGTGCAAGAAGTACGCTCAAAAATTTGTCAAATCGCAAACTGTGCAGATGAAAAGTTTATTAACTTTGGCGGATTACGATGATCCCTATCTAACAATGCATCCAAAGTATGAATCTTCTGTTCTTGAAGTCTTTGCGGATCTTGTTGAAACAGGTCTCGTCTATCGACAATTAAAACCAGTGCATTGGTCAATTGCAAATGAAACCGCACTTGCCGAAGCAGAGCTGGAATATTACGACAGAGAAGACCCGTCAATCTATGTTCTTTTTGATGCTGTAGATAAAGACGCTGTGGCAAACGCTTTTGGTGTATCGCTTGACCAAACACCATCCTTCCTCATCTGGACAACAACGCCTTGGACGCTTGTTGCAAATATGGCGATTACAGTCTCGCCTCGTTTTGAATACGCACTTGTTCGTCTTGGCGACCGTGTAACAATAATTGCCAGTGAATTACTTGAAAAAGTAGCAGGTATTACAAACACAACTCCTGAAGTTCTAGGGGTAGTTAAAGGCGACTCTCTCGTTGGTTTGAACTACGACCACGTGTACTGCGACCGAACCTGTCCAATTATTAGTGGTGATCATGTTACCCTTGAAGATGGTACTGGCTTAGTGCACACTGCTCCTGGGCATGGCACAGACGACTATATTGTTGGGCTTGCGAATGATTTGGAAATTTATTGCCCAGTTAAAGCAGACGGAGTTTACGATGAAACGGTTCCTGCGTTTTTATCTGGGTTGTCCGTTTGGGATGCGAACGAAGTCGTGGTGGATAAATTAAAAGAAACGAATCATCTTTACTTTATGTCGATGTATTCGCACAGTTATCCGCACGATTGGCGAAGCAAGACACCTGTCATTTTTCGCTCTACTGAACAATGGTTTGTTGCTGTAGATGGCAAATTTGAATCGGGAAAAACATTACGAGCGATGGCCCTTGATGCGACTGAAAATGACATTTCTTTTGTTCCTGCATGGGGACAAAATCGAATGCGGGGAATGCTTGATTCAAGACCTGACTGGTGTCTTTCAAGACAGCGAGCATGGGGTTTGCCGATTCCAGCATTTGTTCAGAGCGACGGTTCTGTTTTACTTACCCCTGACACTGTGCGGGCAATTGCAAAAATATTCGAAGAACACGGATCAGATTCTTGGTTCGCACAACCACCCGAAGTACTGCTTGTGCATTGGGAAAATCCTGATGGCATTGATCTTTCTTCACTTGAAAAAATGCATGACATTTTTGATGTTTGGTTTGAATCAGGAACATCTTGGCACGCTGTCATGCAAGCGAGATCTCAGGGATACCCAATTGATTTGTATTTAGAAGGTAGCGATCAACATCGTGGTTGGTTTCAATTGTCTATGTTGCCAGCACTAGCAACAACAGGTGTTTCGCCATTTAAGACAGTGCTGACGCACGGTTTCATGGTTGCGAAAGATGGCAAAAAAATGAGCAAGAGCGGTGGGAACGCATTGAGCGTAGAGGAACTTCTCAAAGATTTCGGTGCCGATGTTTGCCGTTGGTGGGTTGGCTCACTAGCATATGACAACGACATCAAAGTTGACATGTCGTTTTTTGAAATCGCCTCTGAGAGTTATCGTAAAGTACGAAACACATTGCGTTTTTTACTAGGCAATGTCAGCGATGCTACAGATGTTGAAATTTCATCAACATCAATAGATGGCTGGGCTCTTGGTGAATTAACAAAGATGGAAACAAAAGTCATTTCCTCTTTACATCGATATGAATTCCGAGTTGCACAACAAGCGTTGTACGATTTTTGTAACGACACACTCTCGTCTATCTACTTAGCAACAGTGAAAGACCGATTGTATTGTGACGCGGATAATTCAGATAGACGATTGCAAACTACTGCAACAATGCGAATCATCTCGGAAACGCTTATTCGACTGCTTGCACCATTTATGCCTCACACTGCGGACGAAGCATGGCGAGCGTTACAAGGCGAAGAGGCAGGAAGCGTGCACGTTCAGCAGTTCGCAGCCACTTCATATCCTCTGGATTCAAACTGGGCTGATGTTCTTGCTGTTCGAGATAAAGCATTAAAAGCTCTCGAAGAAGCGAAAGGCACTGGCATTGAAAATTCCCTCGATGCTGGCTTAGTTGTTCCCGCATCTCTTACAAATATCGATAGTTGCGACCTTGCGGATCTTTGCGGGGTTTCACGCGTCAAATTCGAGGGCGATGACGTTCTAGTTGAAGATTTACGTGAAGAACCAAGGTGTGACCGCTCTTGGAAGCGTGATGGCACCGTAAAACTACGATCTGATGGTGGAATGTTGAGCGACCGTGATGCGAAAGCTGTTGGTGTCGAGTAAACTCCCCACGTATGACTGAATTTTTACCTCAAATATCGTTCGAAGAATTTGCAAAACTCGATTTGCGAGTAGTGACAGTAATCAAAGCTGAATTGCACCCAGATGCCGACCGGCTTTTGAAATTGCAAATAGATGATGGCACCCCCGAAGGTCGTCAAATTTGCGCTGGTATGAAAGCATGGTATGCACCAGAAGAACTTGAGGGAACGCAAGTTGTAATTGTTGCAAATCTTGAACCACGAAAAATTCGTGGCGAACTCAGTGAAGGTATGGTCGTTGCTGCAACTCGCAGAAATGGCGAAGACGCAGAAGACGTAGCCGTCCTTCGATGTGACCGCGAGATGCCCGCGGGTTCAAAAGTCAGTTAAGTTATTAGTTAACTTCAGTAGTGGTTTCATCTTGATCGTCGCCACCGCGTGGTCCACGTTCAAAGTTGTGTCGCTCAGCAAGTCGTTCAAATGAGAATACATCGCTAATTCCTGTAATACCACCAAGTTCATCATACGCAAGCATTGTTTGAAGAATCGCAGAAGTGCCAGTTGTAAAGTCAGTAGCAAGCTCTTTTGATGCTGGAGTTGTATTCGTGATGCGTACGAGTACGAGTGCCATGTTTTCATTGGAAGGAACGATGAAGATTTGTTTTTCAACGGGTAGGGATGCAACAGGAGTATCCAGCGGTAAACCAGTCGAGAGGTTAGTAATCGTTTGAATTGTTTCACTGTCTACTTGTTCAAGTGATGGAATTGTTGAAACCATATCGGAAATTTGTTGTCCAGCCGCAAGTCGTTGAATAACAGTTTGTGCCATTAGAGGGCGGGCTGTTGTTGGGTCAAGTATTGCTGGGACACCTGTGTCTACCATGGATACTGAACGTGCTTGGTTAACGGCAGAGTTGTACTTGATAGATGCAGCAAGCAATCCGTTTTCTCTAGCAAGTTGTTCGATAAAATCGGTTTCAGCTTGAAGTGCTTCCCAATGTGCGATGCGGCCGAGGTCGTACGAAACAGCCTCTTTGACTTCATTTACAGAGTGGGGCCTTCTCGTTGGATCGGTGTCTGTAAGTCGAAAGACAAGTAAATCTCCATCAGCAGTTTCGTATACTGAACTGGAAACACCTTGTTGAATTCGGTAAACACCTTCGCTGCCAAATTCTTTTGCGGAAGAAACAAGTGATTGTAGATTTAAGGGAATTCCACCTTGGTTGACTACTTGCATCGAGCCAATGACTGGGATTGTTCCTGCATCTGCTGTTGAAACCCAGGTTGCATTCGCGCCATACTCTGGAAGAGTAATATCGAATTCGCCTTGGATTGACGTCGCGAGTTGTTCAAGGTTTAGTTTTGATTGATCCCAATCTTCAGGGAGTACAACGTAACCGTTCAGTTCGTTAAGACCACGTCTTGGATTGCGGAGTTGTTCTGAAGTACTGCGAGAAATTGCTGAGCGTTTTACTGCTGTAAGTTGCTCTAGGTATGCATCTGTGACTTCTGTTGGGATAGTTTCAGTGGAGTCAATCGAAGGAAAGTTCGGATTACTCTCATTACGACGCCAGAATTTTCGTTGTTCTCGTGATGAAAATTCAACGCTTTTTCGCGATGCTTCTGTAATTGAGTCCGTTGGAATTTTTAGCCATTCGATTTTAAAACGGTCTGGTAATTTATATCCAAATCCGTGGTCGCCTTCGCCATTTGGACTGTCGGCCCATGCTTCGAATTGTTCTTCCATTGCTTCGTCTGAAAACGAACCGTTGTCTTCAGGGGTTGCAGGAATAACGACAGTTTCAATTTCAACTGTTGAAAGTAAATCGTTTGCTGCATTTTGAAGTCGTACATCTGAAAAACGACCAGCGAATTGATACATCCTTGCAAGACGTTGGACACCTTGCATATGCGCTAGTGCCTCGAGAACTTGTCGTGGACGTGCGCCAGCATTACCAGCAATGTTGAAAAGTGTTGTGTCATCAATCGCGATGGATTGAATTGGTGGTGTAAGACCAGCAAGGTCAGCTTCTCGTGTTAGAAGGTACCAGTGAGATGGTGAATCAAGTTTGCCAACACCTGGAATCGAAGAGCCAAGGCGGTCAATTATTTGTGATTCGCCAACTATTTTTTGCCACTCTTCGTAGCCGACCACTTCGCCATCCCCAACGGTTGCTTGTGTAGTTCCAGCGTAACCCGCTTCTTGAGCAAGTTGTTGAATGACATTAGGTGCAAGGAATGCAATTAACAGCAAAGTGCCGCCAAAGCCTAGAATCCAGACGCTGTACTTGCGGAGGAACTTAAACATAAGGTGGTGTCCTTGCCCATTGGTGGCGCATGACCACCGTATGGGCGGTTATTGATTAACGGTAAAATTCAACAATTAGGTTTGTGTTCACATCAAACGGAATTTGATCAGGCGTTGGTTGCGTAACAACGGTGCATGTCAATTCAGATGGATTCATGCTGAGCCAATCGGAAACGATATGGCCTGCGAGTGTTTCCATATTTGTGCGAGCAAGGTCGTGAATCTTTGGTTTCAAAGAGATAACGTCGTTTGCAGAAACTGCGAAACTTGGTCGGTCAACTTTTTTGCCATTTACAAGAACATGACCATGTACAACCATTTGGCGTGCTGCCCAGATTGTGCGGACGAACCCTGCGCGACGAAGTACGTTGTCAAGTCGTTGCTCTAAAAGTTGGAGCAGTACTTCACCGGTGTTACCGCGAAGTCGACTTGCTTGTGCAATGTAACGACGGAATTGTTTTTCAAGAATGTTGTAGTGGTAACGTAACTTCTGTTTTTCTACAAGTCGAACACCATAATCTTTAAGACGACGACCGCGAAAGCCGTGTGGCCCTGGAGGAGTAAGTTGGCGCTTAGCAGTATGCTTTGGGATATCCGCAATTGGAACACCGACGCGACGAGAGAGTTTGACTTTTGGTCCAAGATAACGAGCCATACAAATTACCGATTCTGAAAAACGTCACCCAGAGCAGCGATCGACCATCGATTGCAAACCCTAAAGTGGGTGGGGAACGGCGAATTAGACCATAAAAACACTGATTTCGCAACCCATATGGAGGTAGTTCGTGGCATTTCTCTTGTACGTCCGATAATCTGCGGGCGGGATTCTACTGTGGTGTTTATAAAGGTCCCGGTGATGTGGTGCCAGTGGACTAATACATACGAAACTCTTTCTCTCCCTTGCAATTAAACTCCTCGCGATGCCGGTCTTCGCGAGGAGTTTGCTGTAGCAGTTATTGAGGTTTAAGGCACATCTCCAACGTTATAGGACGTACACATGGCATGTAGTAGATTCGAGTCTCAAGCGTTGTACTTATGAGTGCCGATAGAAATTGGCGGGACACCAGAAGAAAAGGTAGTACAAATGCTAGAAACAACAGTTGATTATTGGACATGCATCGAATTGGCAGAAGCGCTTGAGCAAACTATGCGGAATGACCTTTGGCCTACCGCCGACAGGATTGCAGAAACGGCTTCTCGTATTTCGAATAAACCTGAAGAACTAGTATCAGCGTTAGCAAAATATAATATTCGAAAAGCGGCGATTGACGCTGCAGATAGCGTAGCAAATACGACTGTTACGACTATCTCTCCAGATACAACCCAGTTTTCAAAAGCGGGTTAAATTTGTCTTTTTGTTTCTTGTAGCACAATACGAGATATGTACTTCACTCCAACATCGCTTGCTGCACCACTTGCAATGTTAATTGTGGAGTTTGCAACGAAGAACAGAGAATCTGGGATGAGCATTCATGCGGAACTTTAATACGCGCGTTTTTCGTCGTTGCCAGAATGCCAATTAATAAATGCTCGATTGACGACAGAGTTTCCGCCTGGCGTTGGGTAATCCCCAGTGAAATACCAATCGCCGGTGTACTCCGGCATGGCTGCGCGAAGCCCCTCAACGTCTTGATATATCACATTAAGTTTCCCGTTCCAATCTAGATCTTTTGGGTGAACGAGTTCTGCAATTTTCGTAGAAATTTCTTTCAATGAAAATTGCTCGTACAAAGCTTTGACTTGATTTTGCATTTGAAGAACTGGAAGTTGTTCTTGCTCTTTGCATTTTGCAGCAATTTCATCTAATAGCGCAGTATTTCCTACTTCTTTCGTTAGCGTAACGGCAGCTTCAAAAGCAATGAACTTGCCAATTTGGCTCATGTCAATTCCATAACAATCAGGGTACATGATTGGTGGTGCAGAACTGACGATGACAATGCGTTTTGGTTTCAATTGGGACAAACTTGTAATGATAGATTCACGAAGTGTTGTTCCACGAACAATCGAATCGTCCACAACTACTAATGTGCCATCTTTTTCTATAAGTCCACGAGTGATGTCGTAAATATGCGAAACGAGATCTCGTCGAGCGGCATCATGCGTAATAAAAGTGCGTAATCGCTGGTCTTTATGCGCAATTAGTTCTGCTTTTACTCGCGTGTTATTTAATTTGGCTAAGTCGTTTCGTGTTACAGAGCCATCTTGAATTTTGTCCCAGATCAAGTCGGCTTCAGTGCACCGAAGAGCACCACCGACGGCTTCAAGTAGCCCTAGGAAACAGGTTTCAGCTGTATTTGGGATGTAACTAAAAAATGCATTGTCTAAATCTTCACCAAGGACACGCATAATTCGCGGTGCGAGATTTGCTCCAAGTCGCTTGCGTTGTTTGTAGATTAAAGGGTCGTTACCTCGGCTGAAATAAATGCGTTCGAATGAGCACTGTCTTGGTTCAAGTGGCGTTGTAAATTCAGTAGTTTTAATAGTGCCGTCTCGTTTGACAACAACTATGTGGCCAGGAGGAACTTGTTGAATTTCGTCGGGGTCAACGTCGAATACATTTGCAAGTGCACCTCGTTCTGAGGCGCATGCAACGACTTCATCATTTATGTACATGAAAGCAGGGCGAATTCCGGCGGGGTCACGGCAAATAAAAGCGTCACCGTTTCCAATAATTGAAGCGAACACATACCCGCCGTCCCAATATTGCGCAGCTTTTTTTAACATTCTTCCAAGGTCGAGTTCTTGTGAAACTTTTACAGCAAGTTCTCTTCCTTCAAGATTGCTATGTTTCTT
>JYMV01028882.1_pt1 | contig 14170 bp, 16 predicted proteins | sample 338911 | NCBI WGS metagenome assembly JYMV01 (sample SAMN03354496, study PRJNA234377) | hydrothermal vent metagenome | biome: Deep sea; feature: Hydrothermal plumes at the Eastern Lau Spreading Center, Western Pacific Ocean; material: Seawater | place: Tonga | collected 2009 | depth 2000 m m
GAGATCAGGGCTGTCCAAAAGAGCTTCCGTGAATATTCCCTAGGAGCGCCAATGGGGTGGGGGGTGCGATGACAAAATTATTGTTGATACAGGGCGCCAACATGGCTTGGTTGGGTCGGCGACAGCCAGAAATTTATGGCACCACTACTGCCGACCAGCTAAACGAAATGCTTCAGGCCCATGCTGATGAGCACGATTATGACTTGGATATTTTTTATACGCATGTTGAGGGTGAAGCGATCGGGCGTGTCTTTAAAGGCGTTGAAGAGGGTATTGATGGGCTCGTGATGAATCCCGCGGGCTTCACCTATCGTGGTGAGGCATTGCGTGATTGTATCCTCGATTGTGAAGGATTGCCCTATATTGAGGTCCACATATCCAATTTGGCGCAACGGGGTATCAAGTCGGTATTAGCGAGTGCTGCTGACGGCATGTTGATGGGGTTTGGGCTTCAATCTTATCTGTTGGCGTTGGATGCTATGTTGGACTTATTGCAGAAGCGGAATGGATGACTGGACCAAGAATACAACCAAGCATTCTTGACATAGCACCCTATGTGCCGGGGCTTTCGAGTGCACCTTGTGATAAGCGCTTGGTCAAGATGTCGTCTAACGAGACCCCGCTAGGGACTAGTCCGGATGCGGTAGAGGCGTATCGCGGGGCCAGCGAACTACTACACCGATACCCGGATGGTGCAGCCGCAGAATTGCGAACCGCGATTGGCGATGTCTATGGCCTTGATCCAGAGCGGATCGTGTGTGGGAATGGTTCGGACGACCTGTTGTATCTTCTTGCTACCGCGTACGCTGGGCCCGGCGATGAGGTTTTAATCACAAAACACTCATTTGCCATGTATCAAATTGCGGCTCAGTCCGTTGGGGCGACACCGGTGATCGCGCCAGACCGTCTGCTTGGATCTGATGTAGACAGCCTGTTGAAGCACGTTGGTCCAGATACTCGAGTTTGTTATTTAGCTAATCCGAACAACCCAACAGGAACTTTTCTATCTTCGGACGAGGTAGCACGCTTGCGTGAGGGTTTGTCAGATAGTGTTCTGTTGGTGATCGATGCAGCGTATGCAGAATATGTTCGTCGGGAAGGTTACTCAGATGGTATCGCGTTGGTCGACCGTTACGACAACGTCGTTGTGACTCGTACGTTTTCAAAAATCTTTGGACTTGCTTCGTTGAGACTCGGTTGGTTGTACGGGCCATCAAAAGTGGTTGATGCGTTAAACCGCATTCGCTGTCCGTTTAACGCAAACGGGGCAGCTCAGGCTGCTGGCATGGCCGCTCTCAAGGATGTGGCCTTCGTAGAGGCTGCGGTGGCACATAATGAGCAATGGCGGCCTTGGTTAGAGAAGGAACTGGGTGGTCTCGGATTGACCGTCCACCCCAGCATAGCCAATTTCGTGCTAATTGAATTTGAGCGTTCTCCACGATCTCAAAGTGCAGCGCGGGCCTATGATTATCTGCTGCAAAACGGAGTTATAGGTAGAGAACTAAGAGGGTATAATTTGCCGAATTGTCTTCGATTTTCAGTAGGTCTTGAGGAGGACAATCGTTTGCTGGTTGATTTGATTGCGAAGTTTATTGGCCCTTCCAGACGGTAGATGTATTTGTCCCGGAGGCATAACACTATACTTGATCACACAACAAAAGCCGGACTATAGGCCGTTGGATAAGTTTTGGACGCCGGTCAAAGGTGGGAAAAGAGCGTTGGCAAACGCGATACTATTTGGTAGCAAAGCTGTGAATACAATTGGTGTAGGCTTGCCTCGCGATTTACGGTCCGATATGTCTAGATTTCGCGGAAACAATAACCGCAAGGAGGTAATGCCGCATGAGCTTCGATCTTGATCAATATGTCGAAGTCCGCCGAGCCAATTGGGCGAGCTTTGTTAAGCTAACGGCGTATGGAACCATCGGCGTCATCGCAATTTTGGTGTTGCTGGCACTTTTTGTTTTATAGGCTCGGCCGTTTAGGATTGGTCCGAACTCAGCTCCATTCTTCATGCAACATTTGCTGTTTTCGTCGCCACTTGATGAGAAGGAAGCAGTTAGGGTATCTACCAAGCATTTTGGACAAGTAGGCGATGCCAAACAACTGGCAGGTGGTGTTCAAGGTTTGTTTTATGACCTAGGCTATTGTGCCATCACTGAAATGCGCCTTGCTTCTGGGCAGCGCGCAGATGTTATCGGTTTAGATTGGCGTGGACGGTTTGTCGTCGCAGAAATCAAAATAAGCCGTGCTGACTTGCAAGCTGACCGCAAATGGTTGGATTACCTGTCGTTCCGCGACGACTTTTATTTTGCAGTTCCAGCTGACTTTCCCATCCACATAGCCCCAGATGGATCTGGGTTGATCGTTGCGGACCAATTTAATGGCGAAATCTTGCGCCCAAGTTGCCACAAATCTATGGCAACGGGGTGTCGGAAGCAGCAAATTATGCAGTTTGCGCGTACGGCTGGGACGCGCCTGTACCGATACCAACGGCAGGGTCTATAATTACGCGTGAGGATCACAGACCCCCGTGGCCGTTAGGATTTAGGTAAAGATATGGCGTGTGCCGTTGGTTTCCTCGAGAGATGTGTGGTCGCAGCTGGAGCAATCATTGCAGCTGCAACGCTCACGGCATGCCAAGATTACCGAAACGCGTTTAATCCGGTTCAACTCTTATGCCCGGGAGACTTTGATCCAACAGAAAATCGTTGTGTGATTCAGACTCATGGCAATGCTGACCCTTAAGGTTCGCGGCCAATGCGTATTCGCCATTTCTGGGCTAACAGAGAACAACATACTCATCCAGTTATATGCGGCACGTTAGGGGCAATGCTAGAGTGCAGGGAGTAGGGAACATGTCCGAGAATACATTTTCTGCCATTTCGCAGTTTCGACTCGATAAAGAGGTTGCTCTAATTACCGGTTCGGGTGACGGTCTGGGACGTATTGCCGCCCTAACTTTTGGTGAAGCTAGTGCTCACGTGTGTGTGTCGGATATCGACATGTCACTCGCTGAAAAAGTTGTACGCGAGATTGAGGACGCAGGCGGCTCAGCTGATGCTTGGCATCTCGATGTTGCGGATAATGAGCAGATAGTGCGTGTGATTGCTGAAGTTGTGGGAAAGCACAAACAAATTGACATCTTGGTGAATAATGCAGGCACCGCTCAGCGCGAACCGACGGAGGATATGCCGCTCGAGGTTTGGGACAAGATTGTGCAGATCAATCAAACACAGGTGTTTATGTGCTCGCGTGAAGCAGGCCAACATATGCTGAAGGAGAAGAAGGGGTCTATCATTAATATGGCTTCCATTATGGGCTTGGTGGGTGGAGGGTTTTATCCCAACTTCCCCTATCATGCGACCAAGGGTGCAGTGGTGAATATGACACGTGCTTTGGCCGCTGAATGGGGCGCCCATGGGGTGCGAGTTAATGCAATCGCCCCTACCTTTGTAAAGACGAACCTTACTATACCTTTACGGTCCAACGAGACTCTGAGTCGGATTGCGATTGAACGTACGCCAATGGGTCGGTTTGCAGAGCCAGAGGAATTGGCTGGGGCATTCCTTTTTCTGGCCAGCTCGGCTTCAAGTATGGTGACCGGGCATATTCTGGCAGTGGACGGGGGATGGACTGCAATCTAGATGTCACAGGTTTTAGTGACAGGTTTAATTTCTATAATTCGGTTGTTCAGGCTCGAGTAAGCGTTTAAGTGCAGTAAAATGGCGATGGTGGTTCGCCGCTCCACCCGATCCTTCCGTTTCTATTTGTTGGGCCACAGATTTTACGATGGATTCTGGGATTTTCTTAAGCGCCCGGCCAGTTGACATAGCTAACACTTGAGCTTGGCAGGCGCGATTCAGAAAATACAGTTGCTCCCACGCATGCGCTACGCTGGTCCCGGCCACGGTGATTCCGTGATTGGCCATGAACAGCACGTCATAATCACGAAAAGCGTTGGCGATGCGCGATCCTTCGTCTTCGTCAAGTGCGCCCCCCCGATAATCATCATCATATGCGATCTTGCCGTAAAATCGGCAAGCATTTTGGTCGGCGTATTCGAGCCGCCCTTCTTCGATCATGCATAGAGCAAGTGGGTAGGGGGGATGGCAATGCATCACGCAAGTGGCATCCGGCCGTGTCATGTGAATGGCGTTGTGAATATGAAAAGCACTCGGCTCCACGAATCCCTCACCCTCAATCCGTGTGCCTGTCCCATCAACTATCATTAGTATGCTTGCAGTTACTTCAGACCAGTGAAGTCCATAGGGGATCAGGAGGAACCGATCATTCTGGTTGGGCACCACCATTGTGAAATGATTGTCGATGCCTTCGTTAAATCCGAATTTGTCAGCTAAGCGATAGGCGGCCGCCAAATTTTCACGCGCTATCTGTATTTCATTGTTTGTGGCCATGGGCAATTCCTCGTTCAAAGTTTGATCGTTGTTAGAAAATATAATTATCTGTGTCAGGATCACAATCTTCGGACAACTTATTGAATCAAAAGGGGGCGTTGCAAGTAGCGCGGAATTTGACGGTATCGAGTCGGGCAGTTATGGGTTTGGGGTGGTGATAGTTTAGATTTTACTAATAACGCCGTGAGGTCTGAGTTCGCATTGGAGCAGCTTTGCGACGGGCCTGCGTCGCCTTTCGAAGCGTCCTATAGGCATAAACTTTAGCATATTAGATGATGAGTGCGTGGCCAATGCCACGACTTGCTCCAGTGACTAAGACTGTCGGCATAATAAATCTCTATCTTTTGGGTGGAGATATTTTGTTTGGAAGTTCAGTGAGGGAACCCATCAGTGATGATGTTAACGAGGTTTGTAGATCACTAAACCATAACTGAAATATTTTCCATTAAATCCCTCATTTGAACTTTAAAGAGCTGTAAAACCTGTACTCATCGATGCAATTCTCATATGAATTTCTCATTGTGGACATATTTCGAAATCGTAATTGGGGGAAATTAAATGTCGGGTGGACTTAAGGGCCAGGTAGCAGTGGTAACTGGTTCTGGTAGTGGAATTGGTGCCGCCATAACCCATTCATTTTTGGATGCTGGCGCTAGCGTTCTCGCCACTGGCAGAAGAGCGGAAAAACTAGGCAGGCTCAGGGAGCATCAATCTTTGATAACACTAGTTGGCGATGTCACAGAACCGGATTTTGCGGATCGTTTGTTGAGCCGTGCGCTAGATGCTTTTGGGCGCTGCGATATAGTCGTTAACAATGCGGGGGTAATGTGGAGCGGGGCAGCACACGAGATTGACATAGAACATGTTGTGGCCATGGTTCGTGTAAATATCGAGGCAGCATTTCGAGTTGCACACGTATTTGTTCGCCATTTCTTTACCCAAAACACGGGACAAATTATCAACATTTCGAGTGTTCTTGGCACCAAAGTGCGTCCGAACACTGGTACATATAGTGCGACTAAGTACGCTGTTGAAGCGCTGTCCGAATCGATGCGGCTCGAACTTGCTGATACAAACGTCAAGGTAACTTGTATCGAACCGGGTTTGGTTATAACGGATCTTCACGACCATTTTGCAATCCATCCTAAAGACGCACTCGGACTCAAGCAGCCTCTGCGACCCGAGGATATTGCTAATATTGTCCTGACCGTTGCTACTCAGCCGGACCACGTGTTTGTGCCCAAGGTGATGGTTTTGCCAAAACACAACGCAATCTAAAAATCATTCACTGTGTCATTTTACATCCGGATGGACTGATTTACGCCGGATCTGTCATCTCTAAGTCGGGGTCTTGGATCCAAACGTAGATCAGCACTGCAACTGCGGCGAGCCCAGCCACACACCAGAACAGTGCGCTATAGGCGGACGGTGGGCGAGCTCCGTTGGTCACCGTAAAAAACCCTATTACCCAGCCACTCAGCAGTTGAAGTAGTCCAACCCCACCAAAGCTGAACAGGTTGGAAAGGGTGAGTGCGCGTCCCACTAAGCGTTTGGGTGCCAACATTCGTACGTGGCTGACAATCAAGATTGGATAGGAGCCAGCCAAACCAAGGAGACTCAAAAGTAGAAGCAATAAATAGTGGTCTGTTGGGGGCAAAATCGCGAATACCACAAAAATGGCCGCAGTGGCACTGCCGCCTGCTAAGACCAAAGTTTTGATAGATCCCAGCCGTGGTGCCAGCCATGCATATGCTAAACCACCTACCATGCTGCTCAACGCCATTGCCATCAAAATGTCCGCAGCACCAACCGTATTAAGCCCGTGAACGTCTCTAAGGTATGGTGCCCCCCAGAGGCCAAGTACGACCATGATCGAACCGTATGACACTGTATTTAACGGCAAGAGCAAGCGAAGTTGGCGATTGCGTGCTACTTCGCCAACACCGCGCAACGCGCTGGTAAAGGTCTCTCGCGAACCCTGATGGAATGGCTTTCCCGGTGGCGCATTTCGCACTAGCAGCCAGACCATTATCGCGACAAGAGCTGTGATTGCAGATACGAAAAGGAATGTTCCCCGCCATCCTAACCATTCAGCAGTTATCGCAAGCGGCGTAGTGGCAACTAATGCACCACCGCCCCCGACACCGCTTGCGATTGCTGCCATCAATGGAAAGCGTCGTGGAGGAAACCAGCGCGAGAACACCACTAAAGTTCCCATGAAACAGGTGGCGCATCCTAAGCCGATAACTCCGCGCCCGATGGCGAGCATGATCGGTTCTGTGGCTGACGCAAATATAACTGCACCGGCGGCGGCGATCATCAATAGGGTGGTATTGATTAGGCGTGGGCCATAGTGGTCGAGAAGGACCCCACAAGGCACCTGGGCGACAGCAAATACTATAAAATAGGTGCTGCCAAGTAGGCCTAGCATTCCTGCTGACAATCCCATCTCAGCCATAAAGGTGGGTCCGAGGACGCCAACTGAGGCACGGTAGAACTGGCTGATCAGGAACGCTGTGCAAAGTATGGTGACCATGGGCACGAGGTGAGGTCGTGTTTGCACGATTAGTCCGAAGGCGCCATCTGTGGTAGACCAGGAATGTTGATATTTCAGACGGAATGCTTGAGCGGTATCAGGACCAGAACCGTGGTGTCAATCTAGCCCACCGCCGTGCGGCCACGCGTAGAACATTATCCTGTTGTTTTCAGCGATAGGCCCTGAGAGAATGGCGCCGCCATTGTGCCATGATGGCAGGCCGTGTGGTGGTGGCACTTCAACAGTACTGGTTGGACGTGGCTACCCGGCCGGCTACAGCATAGATGTATGGGGGGAGACAATGCAGCAATTGCTGGCGGCGAGCCGCGCTATTGACCGTTTCCAGTCCGCAGTAGGACGGACCGCGGCATGGCTTTTGATTCCTATGATGTTAGTAATCATAATAGACGTGATTACCCGGAAGTTTGGTTTGTTAATTGTTGCGAAGGACTTTTTTTTGAATAACGGTATGGCAGTTCCGGCCCATCTTATCGGCACCTATTTTACCTCAACCAAATTCCAGGAGCTGGAGTGGCACCTGCACGCAGCATTATTTTTGCTGTGTCTGGGTTTTGGCTACGTCAAAAACTCCCACGTGCGTATCGAAATCATCCGGGAACGATTTGACCTTCAAACAAAGTCGTGGCTAGAAGTAATCGGGATCGTGTTCTTCATCGTGCCCTATACGTATCTGTTGTTCCGGTATGGATTTAATTTTGCTGCACGTTCGTTCGAATTAAACGAGGTGTCTTCTGCACTGACTGGACTAAGCCATCGCTGGATCATCAAATCATTCGTGCCGATCGGAATGGTTTTGTTGTTCATCGCCGCGATGGGGGTGCTCTTTCGCAATTTAGTGTTTCTTTTTGGATCGCCGGATCTGAGCCGCGAGGCGCAGGAGCTCTCTCCCGAATTACATTTGTCTGAGGAATAGATGAAGGTAATACAATCTGGCGTGGACGGTGTGGCGCAGTCTAACGCGGAGTAACCTGTATGGATCTTGTTTATTTGCTGCCAGCTTTCATGTTTCTTGCGTTGGCGGCTTTATTATTTAGCGGATTTCCGGTTGCCTGGGTGTTGGGCGGCGTCGGCATCGGATTCGGATTCATCGGTATGTACTACGATGTGTTCGAATTCATTTACTTCTTCAACGTGATTTCCCGGATATGGGGTACGGCAGCGGAGAATTTAATTCTAGTCGCGGTACCGATGTTCATCTTTATGGGGACAATGCTCGAGCGTTCTGGTGTTGCCAATGACCTATTGCATTGCCTTCAGGTGCTGTTGCGACGGACGCCAGGCGGGCTAGCGCTGTCCGTGACGATAATGGGCACGATCATGGCTGCAACGACGGGCATTATCGGCGCGTCAGTTGTCATGATGACCCTTTTGGCGCTTCCAGTGATGCTGGAGCGCGGCTATCACGTGCCCCTGGCAACTGGCACAATTGCTGCTTCCGGTACACTCGGCATCCTAATCCCGCCGAGCATCATGCTCGTAATCATGGCTGACTTGTTGTCAATCTCGGTCGGGACACTGTTTCTGGCCGCGATCTTTCCAGGGCTGCTTCTAGCGGGCCTTTATCTCGTGTACATCTACGCACGGGCTTACTTTAATCCCGGCCTCGCGCCACCCTTGCCCGACTCAATGGGGCCGGAAAGCCGCTACGAGCTGTGGATCATGGTAGGGCGCAGCTTCGTGCCACCAATCTTGCTAATAGTGTTTGTGCTCGGCTCTATTTTTGCTGGTTGGGCAACGCCAACTGAGGCTGCGGGTGTAGGGGCTTTGGGAGCGCTCCTGCTTGCAGTAATGAATCGGAAGCTGAACTACAGAGTTCTTAAGGATGTGTTGATTCGCTCTGCACTGACTATTGGTATGATCTTTGGCATCTTCCTTGGTGCGACCTGTTTTTCCTACGTATACCGGGTCCTAGGTGGAGATGACGTGGTGCATAATTTGATCATGAACATAGGGTTGGGCGACTGGGGTCTTCTATTCCTCATGATGGGCATGGTGTTCGTACTCGGGTTCTTCTTTGATTGGATTGAAATCACGCTGATTGTATTACCTCTGTTTTCGCCGATCATGAGGGCTATGGATTTTGGCACTCACATTCCTTATTCCGTGGACATCGTGCCATGGATTACGATATTGCTCGCGGTCAATCTGCAGACCTCGTTTCTTACTCCGCCCTTTGGTTTCGCATTGTTTTATATGAAGGGGGTGGCCCCCCCTCAGGTGAAAATGCAACAAATTTACCGGGGCATCATTCCGTTTGTTACCTTGCAGCTGATCGGACTCGGTTTCGTGATTGGATTTCCGCAATTAGCGCTTTGGCTGCCCCACTCATTACTCGATTGATAAGGTGTGGCTGACGGTAACACTTGCCTTAACTATCATGCTCAGTCCTCTCGGTTTCAGAGCTTGCTACTGTTTGCGGTGTTATGAATAGTCGTTTTCGTGGTGTGGGGAAGTTGTTGTTGTTCGATGTAGGTATACATTAGTATTAGCGGCACAGAGGACGTGTTGCGTCCCGCCATAGTTGCCAAAGAGGAATGCTAATGCGCTTGCTGCGGTCCGGCGTTTTTATGTTCGCGGTGTTGGTGGCCGGGTTTGTTCCGGTGCTCGCGAGTGGAATTGATGCCAAGACGGCGCATGCATTAGCACAGGCCGGCGAACTTACAATTATCGACATTCGGCGTCCGGCCGAATGGCGGAAGACTGGTGTTCCTGAGGGGAGTGTCGGCATTAGCCTCCAAAATTTTTACCGGAAGATTCGGGGGCAATTTCCTGGCGATGTGCTGGCTGCGGTCGGTGGTGATAAGGATCGGTCAATTGCGCTGATCTGCGCAAGTGGGGGTCGATCAGCGCGGGCGTTGGGGTTACTACAGGAGGCTGGGTTTTCCCGTGTTCATGACATTAGCGAGGGCATGTTTGGGAACGGGAAGGCACCGGGTTGGCTTGCGCGGCACCTGCCCGTTTCCGTTTGCAAGGGCTGTTGATGTTGCGCAACATCGGGTTGTAACGAAGGAATTTGACCGTTAAATTAGCGCCTTGCGATAGCACCGACATCCTGCTCTCAGAGTTTTAATAAATCCCCAATGAAGGAATAGGATTAATTACAGATGACCTACCGCAATTTGTTCGGCGCCGTGTTTGGCGCATCATTTTTAGTGAGTGCGACGTCGGCCGTTGCAGCGGATTTAGCCGCCGGAGAAAAGGTTTTCCGGAAATGTAAGGTGTGTCACACCTTAGAGGAAGGCGGGAAGAAAAAAATCGGTCCTAATCTTTTCGGAATTATTGGGCGCACGTCAGGCACTGCTGAGGGTTTTAAATATTCCAAGGCAATGAAGGAGGCTGCCATCACATGGAGCGAAGACACCCTAACCCAATACCTTACCAAGCCTAAGGATTTCATCCCTGGCAACAAAATGGCGTTTCCCGGTCTGAAAAAGCCCGAGCAGATTGAAAATGTGATTGCCTTTATCACAGAAAATACAAAATAAGACGGGCTGTCCGTTAGGATGTCCTATGAAGGTCGGGGCAGAGTCCCGGCATTGTCTTGTTGACTCAATGTTAATGTTGTCTTGGCAGGTAAGGTGCTGGTAGGGAACAATCGCTGGTAGTCATGAAATTTGCTGGAGAATATCGAATTTCAGCGTCCCGAGCTCAGGTCTGGGAAGCGCTCAACGATCCCAATGTTTTGCGTGCCTCCATCCCGGGGGTGGAAAGCCTGGACCAAAAGTCAGACACGGAATTTGCGGCCGCACTTACCGTTAGAGTTGGTCCAGTGAAGGCGAGGTTTAAGGGTTCTGTCACTTTAAGGGATTTGGATCCGCCGCACGGTTACCTAATCGTAGGGGAAGGACAAGGGGGCGTGGCAGGATTCGCGAAAGGCAGTTGTCAGGTCAGTCTTTCTGAGGAAGGTGAAGAAACTTTGCTCCATTACCAAGCTGACGCCCAGGTTGGAGGCAAACTGGCACAAATCGGGTCGCGAATGATTTCTGGGGTTGCAAAGAAAACAGCTGACGATTTTTTTTCTGCCTTCGCAAAACAATTGGCCATATCCACCGATTCAGAAACATCTTCGGTGAAAGAGAAGAAGCTAACTGATCCATCCGTCCTCCACACAATAACTAATCGTCCGGCCATCGCGCCTGCGTATTGGATTGGTGCATTGATTATCATCACTGGTTTTCTCTTATGGCTCTATTCCTGATCTACCCGGCCTTGGCAAGGATGTTCTATGCTTGACCTAACGGACCCACCCCCCCACACTTATGCTGAAAAATCAGAGTGTGGAAGTGTGAGGCGGAGATGACCATCAATGTTGGAGCGACTGTAAACGGCAAGGAGGTTTCGGCTGAAGTCGAGGCTCGGACCTTGCTTGTTCAATATCTCCGAGATCACCTGGGCCTGACTGGGACCCACGTTGGCTGCGATACAAGCCAATGTGGCGCTTGTGTAGTTCATGTTGACGGGCAAGCGATTAAATCTTGTACCATACTCGCTGTCCAATGCGAGGGAGCAAATATGGTGACCATCGAGGGGCTTGCTGACGGCGACACTCTCCATCCGATGCAAGAAGCTTTTCGTGATAATCACGGACTTCAGTGCGGTTTCTGTACGCCTGGCATGGTGATGGCAGCAGTTGACTTGGTCACCCGTTATCCACGACCTAGCGAGGAATTGGTGCGTGAGCAGTTGGAAGGTAATTTGTGCCGCTGTACTGGTTACCACAATATTGTAAAGTCCGTAGTAGCGGGTGCTGAAGCAATGGCTAGCTAGGTAACTGCAGAGCGACATGACTCATGTATGACTTCATTTATCATCGCGCGACTTCTATCGGAGACGCTCAGTCCATTTTTAAAAACTCTGAGGACCCGGTTTACCTGGCTGGGGGTATGACTGTGCTGCCGACTATGAAACAACGGTTGGCCAATCCTAGTGACGTGATCGATTTAGGCAAAATTGATGGGCTCACAGGAGTCGAGCGTGATGGAGATGAGATCGTAGTTAGGGCGATGACGACGCATGCTGCAGTTGCTGCCAGTTCTGAGGTTGCGGCTGCAATACCCGCTCTTGCGGCGTTGGCGGACTCTGTCGGGGACCCTCATGTGCGTAATCGCGGAACCATCGGTGGCTCCATCGCTAACAACGATCCAGCCGCGGATTACCCGGCGGCGTTGGTTGGCCTTGGCGGTACGGTCGTAACTACATCCAAGGAAGTTGCGGCTGATGATTTCTTTACCGGTATGTTTGAGACTGTGCTGGAGCCGGGTGAGTTGATTACCGCGGTTCGGTTCCCTGTTCCCGAAGCAGCGCATTATATGAAATTTCCCAATCCAGCTTCGCGCTACGCGTTGGTTGGAGTAATGGTTGCGCGGACAGGCGGCGTTGTTCGGGTTGCGGTCACCGGGGCTGGGCCGTGTGTTTTCAGGATAGGTGAAATGGAGGCAGCATTAGCTGCCAATTTCAGGCCTGAGGTGATAGAGAATATCGTTGTGGCAGCTGACGGGCTCAATAGCGACATACATGCGGGCTCCGATTACCGTGCCCACTTGGTTGGCGTGATGGCATCCCGAGCGGTTGCAGCTTGCGGCTGATTTCTCAGGCCCAGCTGAGCGTTAGCTTGGCCATCTAATGACAGTGTCGCTCCCCGATAGTATTGAAGGCTGCCTCTCACTTTTACGACGCGGTGATTATGTAGGTGACCGCAGTCTTGCGACCACCCTATTTCTTGCCCTTAAGATGGGCCGCCCTTTGTTCCTTGAAGGCGAAGTCGGCGTTGGAAAGACTGAAATTGCAAAGGTTTTAGCGCAGGTCCTCGATCGATCCATGGTGCGGCTGCAGTGTTATGAGGGATTAGACGTCGCCTCTGCGGTTTATGAGTGGAACTACCAGAGGCAAATGATTGAAATCCGACTTGCTGAGGCTCAGGGCGTGACCAATCGTGATGGTCTCGGACATGATATATTTTCCGAACGCTTTTTAATTAAACGGCCATTGTTGCGCGCACTCGAATCTGACAAGCGTGGCCCACCAGTCTTGCTGATAGATGAACTTGATCGCTCGGATGAGCCATTTGAAGCGTATCTGTTGGAGTTGCTTGGTGACTTCCAAGTAACGATCCCGGAACTTGGCACAGTCCGCGCAAATGAGCCGCCAATAGTGATCATCACTTCGAACCGGACCCGAGAGATCCACGATGCACTGAAACGGCGTTGCTTCTATTTTTGGCTTGATTATCCAGAAGCGGCGCGCGAGCGAGAAATTCTTGCAATAAAGGCACCTGGGGTGGGGGAGCGCTTGTCGGCTCAGGTGGTGGCTTTCGTTCACGAACTACGTGAAGCCGACTTGTTTAAGCGGCCCGGGATAGCAGAATCAATCGATTGGGCCAAGTCACTCCACACATTGGATCAAGTCGAGTTGGACCAGGAAAACGTGGGCTCGACTCTAGGCATTTTACTCAAGTATCAGGATGATATTACTCGCATCCGAGGAAGTGAGGCGGCAGAGATCCTGGCTCGTATCACAGCTAGCCTCGACGGTGGTCACTCCGCCGCCTCTTAATTGAAAACGCTCGGTATTTGGTGGTGACAGAACCCAGGATGCCTGACGGATCAACAAAACTCGCAGCGAATGTCATGCACTTTGCACGCGCGTTACGTCGTGCTGGGTTACCAATTGGGACTGGCCGAGTAATTGATGCGCTTGGTGCTGTTGAGCTCGCGGGTTTGCGCTCGGGAGAGGATCTTTATTGGGCGCTTCACAGTTTGTTTGTGAGTCGGCCCGAGCAGAGGCTGATTTTTGATCAGGGGTTTCGCATATTCTGGCAGAGGCCAGAACTTCTTGAGCAGTTGTTGAATCTTAATCTCACAGTCCCAAGTGCGTCGGCGGATTTAGAGCCGGCTACGCCCGGGAGCCGTCGACTTAGTGAAGCCATGGCGATCGCGCGAATTGGCGTGGAGGCGGCCCCATCGACCGAGACTAATAAGTATTATGGTGCATCCTATCGCGAAGTTTTAAGGAAGCAGGACTTTGAAAAAATGTCGGTAGCGGAGATTGCTGATGCCAAACGCGTCATCAAAATGCTTGCTTTGCCAGTTGCGCAGCGATTAACTCGTCGCTTTACCGTTAATCAACGCGGGACGTTTGTTGATGTCCGTGCCAGCATTCGTGCGAGTCTGCGATTGGGAGGAGAAATAATTCAGGT
>JYMV01005300.1_pt1 | contig 14166 bp, 13 predicted proteins | sample 338911 | NCBI WGS metagenome assembly JYMV01 (sample SAMN03354496, study PRJNA234377) | hydrothermal vent metagenome | biome: Deep sea; feature: Hydrothermal plumes at the Eastern Lau Spreading Center, Western Pacific Ocean; material: Seawater | place: Tonga | collected 2009 | depth 2000 m m
AATTGCCGAAATAGGGTCTCCATTCTGTTGCCAAAATTCTCTCGACGGTGGAGTGTTACCAAAACTTTCATACCATAACTCACAGGTAAGTCATGCCTGCTGCAGATATCAACAATCGTATTCCCGGTGACAAGGACATTGCTGACACCTTCTTTCCGCAAATTTTCGGCGGCTGTCTCTGTAGGTGCCCAGTTGAGGTAAGCTATCTTGGAAATCAACTGGCGGTTTTGCTCTTCCGGCCATGGAGATTCAAGATCATAAGTGCGCAAACCGGCTTCCACATGTCCCACGGAAATTCCCTCATTAAATGCGGCTTGAGCGACTGCCGCCGCAGTGGATGTATCACCCTGAACAATGACAAGACTTGGTTGCTCACGTCGGAGGATAATAGCGGCCTCGCTGACTACTCGTCCGAACACATCTGCTGCAGTCTGCTCAGCTTTCATGATACCGAGGTTCATATCCGGCTGTGGAATCAGATCTGCTACATCACTAAAGAGCTCATCATGCTGACCAGTAAAGAGCGTCCGAAAAGATATTTCTCTGGCCGTCAGTTCTTCTATTACAGAAGCTAGTTTGATCACCTCTGGACGGGTTCCGAAACAGATTAAGATTGACGAATTTGAAGTGGAATTTTTCATAAGCGATAAAATTTCATTCAGAGGAATTTGCTCTGAATTGCATTTCATAGAGACGTCTATATTCCCCGTTCTTATGGAGCAATTCATCATGAGTCCCTTCTTCCACAATGCTGCCGTCTTTTAGCACCACAATTTTATCGGCGTTGACTACTGTGGATAGACGGTGAGCAATCACAAACACAGTTCGATCCCTCATAAGGCGGTCTATGGCTTCTTGCACCTTTATCTCGGATTCACTGTCGAGAGAAGAGGTCGCTTCATCCAAAATAAGAATAGGCGGATTCTTGATTAAAGCTCTGGCTACAGAAATTCGCTGACGCTGACCGCCAGACAGTTTTACACCGCGGTCACCTACAACCTCATCAAAACCGCCGGACTGTTCCTCTATGAACTCCAGTGCGTTGGCCGCAATAGCCGCTTCCCGTATGGATTCATCCCCCACTCCCTCCGTGCCGTAAGAGATATTATTCCGGATGGTATCGTTGAATAGAAACGTCTCCTGCGGAACAATTCCCATTAATTTCCTGAGAGGATCCAGCTTAATATCACGTACATCAATCCCATCCAGGCGTACAGCTCCATGAAGAACATCATAAAATCTCGGGATCAGGTCTGCCATTGTGGATTTCCCTGCACCACTCTCACCTACAACAGCCACAACATCACCCCTTCTGATCTCCAGATTCACATTGTTTAAAATTGAGTCGCTACTGCCGTCATAAGAAAAGGATACGTTGTCAAACTGGATGGATTCTTCAAATCTTTCAATTTCCTTGGCATTCTCACTTACAATGATATTTTGGGGTTTATCTAGCAGACCAAACACCCTTTCTGCTGATGCCATAGCCGTCTGCAGATCCTGGTTGACAGTGTTGAGTCGGCGAATGGGTGTCAACACCGAAAACATGATAAGGATAAAACGGATGAAATCTTCCGGATTCATCACCTTATCTATAACCTGCATCCCTCCCACCCAAAGAAGTATCACACCAACAACCACACCAATAGTTTCAGTGACAGGAGTTGAGCCGTAACGAAGCTTCATCTGTCGGTAAACCAGCCGGCGATGGCGTGCAGTCTTTTCCCCGAAACGCAGTCGCTCAGTTTTTTCCATGACAAACGCCTTAACCACTCGGATAGCACTCAAAGTCTCCGTCAGCGTCGCTGTGATATCCGCTACCTGAATAGACGTCCGCTTGACCTTTCTTCTAATGCTCCGTCCAACCACTGTTATAACAAATCCCGCCAGCGGTAGGATAACAAGTACTGCTAATGTCAGCTTCCAACTTATTATCATCAATAAGACAGTAAACATTAGAATATTAATGGGTTCAACAAGAAGACGATGGAAGCTGACCGATAAGGATCGTCGGATGTTGTTCACATCATGAAGAACAATCGAAGTCAGTGTACCCGCCCGGGTCTTGTCGAAAAATGAGAGCGACAGAGACGTAATGTGGTTAAACAATCTATTCCTCAGGTCTCTGACTACACTAATCTGAACAAAGCCGGTCAGCAGATTTTTCAGATACTGAAAAAGGTTCTTCATCAGGAAAACAATTAAAATAGTCACACACAACGCCTTTAGTGTATCAACTTGGGTCTCCTTTAACACGAGTCTGTTGGTCCAGAGCTTGAGGGAATCATTCAAGCTTAGACTCGACGCAGATTCCAACGCTTTGTGACCTGCGGTAAGCGTTTCGAAATCAGTTAATATGTTATTGATAAGAGATGCAGTTATCCAGACTGACAGGGAGTTAAAAAACACATAAGCCAGCGAAGCGATAACCGAAAGTGTCAGGATATGCCAGTAGGGCTTTGCTAGTTTTAATACGCGTTTGTACATCAGTTAGTCAGAATTACTGTTGTAGATCATCTGGCGGTGAGGAATATCTGCCTCAGAGAATAACTCTCCTTGTACTTGAAAGTCAAACTTTTCGTAAAAGGCAACAACTGACTCTTGGGCATGAAGATATATCCTTTTGTCAGAACCTAAATGCTCCATAATGAACTGCACCAATAGTTTCCCTATCCCAATTCCCCGAAATTCTTTCAATACAGCAAACCGCTCCAGTTTAATGCCGTTTCCAGTCGACCGCCAGCGGGCTGTCCCTACCGGTTTCTCCCTGTCAAAAGCAAGGATGTGAGCAGCCGTTTTGTCAAAACTGTCCAGTTCAATCACTTCAGGCACATTTTGTTCCTCGATGAACACAGTTCTTCTAATAGAAAATGCCTCCTCCAATTCCCGGTCATTCTCAACAAGCTTCACCGTAATATCAGTTTCTGAAGCCATCAATGATCCAATTCTGAAAAGGTGATTACACAGAATTTTCTATTAATTACTAAAACCATTAAAATGGTTATATATTCTTGTAACATGTTGATAAAAAATGACTTAAGTCGTGGGTTACACTTAACAAACAAACGCTGATGGACCGTTTTAACGGTTTTATGGCCTGAAAATTTTTCATTTTGGATCAAAACCATCAGTGAAGGAAAACGTAAAACGTTAGTGCCATGAGGATGAGAATGAAGCCCATGATGTGCTTTTCGTACTGCTCTAAGAACTGCAGTTTGACGGCTTCTACTCCTTTTAGTCCCAGCCGTACCATAAGGATGATGCCAGCCACCGTCACCAGAAGGTACGTCACCAGAACTATGAGAATCCCCTGCCATCCTGCCAGGCTGGCGTTAAAGAAATAGGTGTCAATTTCCATGCAGGGAGAGAAGAACATGGCGATGACAATAGCAGTCACGGCTGCACGTGTTTTCTTTTTTGTGGCTTCTTCCAGATGAATATGCCGGTGTTTATGATCCCGGATATTGTCTCTGATCCCAGCCAGAATGTACATGATTCCAAATATCAGGAAGATTACAGGCGCCACAAGTTCCATGGCAGTTTTACTTACTTCCGTCAATTTTAAACCGAGAGCACCAACTGCAACTCCAATAATAATAGAACTAGCGGTGTGTGAAAATCCGGCGAGAGCGGCTATTCTCAGAGAACGTCCCTGGTCCCACCTTTCCGACCTTGCCATCACCACAATAGGCATCCAGTGATTGGGGATCAGAAAATGGACAACACTGAGAGCCAAGCTGCCCAGAAAAATGTTTAGTAATATTCCGCTTTCCATTAGTCTCAAGAGGAAATTAACCACAATGGAGGGAAAATTGCATTACAAACAAATAAGTACTTTCTAAATACAAAAAATATTTTTGAAAGAAATACTCGGGATTAAGTCTTTGGAAAAAAGTGTCCCGGATGAAGTTTTAATTTGCTCCGGAGGAGGGACTCGAACCCCCAGCCTAGTGGTTAACAGCCACCCGCTCTACCCATTGAGCTACTCCGGAATTTCTAAGTTTTTAATATTTCTCAAAACGCGGGGTAATTTAATCAGGATTGACTATCCCCACAAAGACCTTACATCTCTTTTTCGGCAGTGAGCATACGACCTGTAACAAACATTCCACTCTCAGCTTGATCCGATGTCAAGTAAGCGATGCCGGTTTCTTCATGAGGTTCTCCAAAGATCGAGTGAATGGATTTTAATCCGCCCAACCACTTACGTTTATCAGAAACATAAACTAGATCGCCTACGTTAGCATTCATCTTTCCCATATCAAATGTTGAAAATCTTACAATTGAACCCTCACCTTCAATCTGTTTCCATGTTACATCCACTTTTTCACCTTCGGTATCGTTTGGTTCCCCACCTTTGAATATTTTCCTGGCAACATCAAGAGATGAGGCAGTTAAGCCTCTAGTATTCTTTTCCTCATCATACCGAACAAAATAAGTGACAACCAACGGAACCAAAATAACGACACCAATGGCAGCCGTGACCTGCAGAGAAATTACTGAAATATTGAAAAAAACTAATAGAAAGAACAGAACAGTCAAAGTGGCCAAACTATTCATGATGAATGTACCATTTGGATTGCTGCGAATCTTTGAAATCAATTTAATTTGCCAGCGGTTTGTTAAAGCGGCGAAAACAGCGACGCCGGTACATACCAGCGTATTATACAGCGCGCGGATGTAAGAATATGGATGCTCAGGATTCATTATAATCCCATGGTCAAATGGAGCGATCAGAATTCCGGGATATCTTGCCCCAAGAACCATGAGTGTTACACCGCCAACAAATGCTGTAATCACACCCGCAGGTGTGAATCGTTTCCAAAACACACCCAGGAAAATCCCTACCACCAGCGGTGGTGTCAGCGTTGAGTGAAAATATCCGTGGGCTTCGTAAACCGTGGGGAAATTTTTAAAGGCAAGCACTGCCAAAACTCCCAGTGCTGTGACAGCGATAGATGCGTACCGAGCAGCGCTCAGTTCTCTCCGTTCTTTCTCAGCATTCGTATCTACTCTCCGTTTCAGAAACTGTCGAACGGGCCTATATACGTCGTTGATATAAATGGCGGCCGTGGCATTTATGAGGGTGTCAACCGTACTCATGAGTGCGGCTGTGAGTGCTGCCATAATGAAGCCGAACATTCCGGGACTGGCAATGATATTTGCCACAACTACAAAAATCTGGTCAGGAGAGACTGCAGGACTTACAACGTCTGGATTTACCACAGAGATTGCTTTACCTATCCAGCCGGCATTACCTACCACAATTGCCGAAATGGGGAGGATAAACAAAATATTAATTGCAGCAGCTTTACGTCCTTCATTGACGTTTTTACACGCCATAAAACGCATGATAAGACCCTGATTCATAAACAGGAATCCTATGGAACCAGCAATGGCATCCTGCCAGAATATGCCTACAAAATTAAAATCCGATGGCTTATTAAAATCCGCAAGCGGAAGCTTCCACTCCGTGGGAAGCAGATTCCAAAATATGTCAAAACCACCCAGATAAGTTATCCCGAAAAAGAAAAGCAGCATCCCGGCAAACAGAAGTATAAATCCCTGTAATAGATCGGTAAAAATAACTGCTGTCTGGCCGCCAAAGGTGATATAGATACCCGTTATAACAGCGATGACAATAATGGCGCCCATGAGCGTAATGGGTAATGTCGTTCCAAATATACTGAAGGATTCCGGGAGCATAGGTATGACCGCTTTGCCGAGTGTAAGAAACCCAATGCCGATGTATCCAATCATGTAAAGAAGCAGGAGGATAGTAGCGAGAAACCGAGCTGACGGACTGAACCGTTTTTCAAAATACTCAGGAATAGATCGAACTTTGGAATAAACAATTATCGGAAGCCATCCGAACATAAAAAACGCAATAAAGAACCAGTCGTTCAGATAAGTCATAGAGGAAGATATTCCGTGTTCAAATCCTTTGGCAGAATATTTCACGAAACTATGACTACCCACACCGGTGGCGACAATGGACATGGTGATCAACCACCACGAAAATCTGCGTCCGCCAAAGAAAAAGTCTGAAGTGGTTTTTGTATACCGTCCGAAATAACTTCCAAATAGCATAATCACAATAAAGTAAATCACCATGACAATCCAGTCTGTGGAAGTGCCGATATTATGAAATGTTTGCACTATGCCTTTGTTTTCCTTCTAAGTGCAACAGTAACACCAATAAATATTGCGACCATCAAGAGCAAAATGACCGGGACCGTATAGACAGAGATCGTTCCCAAGGCAGCCAAAGTCATTAATGCATGCATCATCAGATACCAGACGAATCCAAAGAGCAAAACCCACATCCATTTTTTATGTTTAAACCGTCCCAAATCGAACGAACCGGCTTTTATGGTTATAACAATTCCGGCGATAAAAAGGATTCCTCCTAGTCCATAAAGATAAATAAAAGGTAGCCAAACCCTGGAAAAATCTAACATATCAGAAATTATCAAACTCTTTCTTCAATTCATCATAAGATTCTTGTAAACCTTGAACCAAAACTTTTGTATGGCCTAGAACCGGCATGAAGTTGGTATCGCTCCGCCATCTTGGAACCAGGTGATAGTGAATATGTTCTTCGATTCCTGCGCCGGCAGCAGCTCCGAAGTTCGCTCCAAAATTGAACCCGTCAGGATTCATTAACTGCTTAATAATAGTCATGGATTGATCCGTCAACGCCATAATCTCCGACTTGGTCTCAGATGATATCTGGAGTGGATCATCTACATGTTCATAAGGGGCAATCATCAAATGACTGTTGTTATAAGGATAAAGATTCATAAGTACGTAACTGAACTCACCTCTGTGGAGAATCAGCATCTCCCGGTCATCACTATTTTGAGGTTTGTCGCAAAAGATACAGCCCTCGTCCTTTGGCTGGCGGATGTAATCAATCCGCCACGGAGCCCAAAGCTTATTCATCTTCATCTGATTTCGATGCAGCTACCACTCGGGTTTCCATCTCTTTAGGGAGATCTTCGTAGTGGCTGAATTTCTCATAATGCATACCACGACCGCCGGTAACAGAACGGAGAACTGTAGAATAGCGATATAGATTCGCCTGCGGCACAAGTGCCTTCACTACCTGGTAATCACCTTCGTTATCCATACCCAGAATCTTACCTCTTCGACCGGAAATGTCGCCCATGACCTCACCCATATGATCTTCCGGGACTTTCACTTCGATTTCAAATATCGGCTCAAGCATACCGGGTCTTGCGCTCATGAAAGCCTCCTTAAATGCCCCCTTCCCCGCAATCTGGAAAGCGATATCCTTGGAGTCTACAGGATGCTGTTTTCCATCATAAAATTCCACCTTTAGATCAACGACTCGATAACCGGCCAAAATACCTTCTTCGCAAGCTGCTTTCACACCTTTCTCGACGGATGGAACAAAAACGCGGTCTACATTTTGACCCACGAGGGACTCTGAAAACTCTACTCCGTCGCCATGATTTTTGGGTTCCACACGCATCCACACTTCTGCGAATTGACCAGCACCACCTGACTGCTTCTTATGGCGATATTTTGCGCTGCCGTTTCCTTTGATCGTTTCCCGATAAGGTACCTTAGGCTCGACCAAATCCACTTCAACGTTAAATTTTCTTTTGAGCCGAGAAACTACTACTTCGATCTGCAACTCTCCCTGACCGGAAATGATCGTTTGTTTCAGCTCAGAATCTACGCGGAACAGGAAAGTCGGATCCTCTTCGTGCAGAGTAGCAAGACCTGTGGCGATCTTTTCCTCATCGCCCTTGGACTTAGTAATCACAGCCTCGTTAATATTGGGGAGAGGAAAATCGATTCTTGGAAACTCAATATCAAGTTTGGAACTACAAAGTGTGTCACCGGTATGAGTATTTTTCAGCTTCACAACAGCACCCATGTCCCCTGCTCCAAGAACACCCACCTCCTTCCTGTTCTTACCGTTCATGACGAACAGCTGTCCGAGCCGCTCCGATGACTGACGAGAACTGTTCTTCAAATCCATCCCATGCTTAACCTCACCTGAGTAGACGCGGAAAAACGACAACTCTCCCACATGTGCCTCGCTTACCGTCTTAAATACAAACAAACTTTCGGGATCAGTCGCTTTAATTTCTATTTCTTCCTTTGAACCGGCTTTTAAAGCCTTAGAGGGAGAAAAATCATCCGGGGATGGACAATACTTAGCCATTATATCCATGAGTCGCGTAACTCCCACATTGGAATCAGCCGCTGTACATACCAAAGGAATTACACTTCCATTAATAATGGCATCGTGGAGTCCAGCCCGAAGTTCTTCTTCAGATAGATTCCCCTGATCAAAAAATTTCTCAAGGAGGGAATCATCCGATTCAGCAATGTACTCGATTAACTCCTCATGGAGCTGATCCACACGATCCTTCCATTCGCCGGATAATTCATCCGTCTGGAATTTTCCACTGCTGTCAGTTGAATAGGTAAGGAGTTCCTTACGAAGGACATCAGCTATTTGATTAAATCCGAGGCCGGGATTTACGGGAATTGTAAAAGGAAATACTCGTTTAGAATAACGGGACTGCAGTTGCGATAAAACAGTGTCAAAATTTGTGTGCTCTTTATCCATCATGTTTACCACCAGAATCTTCGGAATGCCGTAGTCAGTGGCAAAATCCCAAACTGTGTCCGTCCCAGCCTCAGGTCCGGTTACACTATGTACCACAACCACAGCAAAATCAGAAACACGAAGAGCGCTTTTTGCTTCACCTACAAAATCCAGAAATCCCGGTACATCAATCATATTCAGCTTCTTTTCAAGCCAATTGCAGTGAAGCAGCGTGGCGCTAAGAGAAATTTCCCTGGATATTTCATCATGATGGTAATCAGAGATAGTATTGCCATCTTCTGTCTTACCGATACGATTGGTCTCTCCGCCGTTATAAAGGATGGCATCTGAGAGAACAGTTTTCCCTGATGTTCCATGACCAACCAGAGAAAAATTCCGAATGTCAGAAGGTTTGATTACAGCAGTCATCAGTTATCCTTTCATAAATTTTCCTCACTGATTCCTTGGAAACTTGAGGAGTGTATTATTGTATTGGTTTAGAGTTGACGAGTATAAAAAGAATGGCACGGCAAATCAAGTGATTTCCGAGGGTATAGAGGCACCACTTTCCTTGAATATCTGCTCTGAAATAAACTCGCGAAGTGAAGGAATCACATAGCGCTGATCCAAGCGCAATTCATGAAACGATCGAGCAAGAACTCTAAGTCGCTGACTCATGGGCTTTAAACGATTCAATACAATAAAGCGGTCACCATTCAATGTGCAGAAACCACCTGCAAAATCTCCTTTTCCTTCAACAAATGAAATACCCATCTGCTCGGCTAACTGTTCAAATTGGGAAAAGGTGTTCTGTTCTGTCATTATAAAACCTTTTCTCTCCCTTCTTCACGAAGTTTTTCAACTAGTTCTTTTACATCTTCGACCCGGTCTTGAGGTACCACAAGAGTAGCGTCTTTTGTGTTTATGACTACCATATTATCAGCTCCAACAACTGCTGTAAAGCGGCCGTTGGAATGCACCAGGTTATTGCTCCCGCCAATGATCAAACCATCACCTTTGATCACATTTCCCTTACCATTCTTCGGCAACAGTTCGAAATAGGCATTCCAAGAACCAATATCGTTCCATTTAAATTCCGCTCTAACCACCGAAATATTTTTCGACCTTTCCAAGATGGCGTAATCAACCGATGTTGATGTAAGTTTGTCCCAGTTTTCCTCAAGACTTGATTTATACTGTCTTGTGTGAATCGAATCTCCGATAACTTCGAGAGCCTCAAAATCTTCTGGCATGTGCTCCAGAACGTTCTTCAGGAAGACAGATGCCCGCCAGACAAACATACCGCTGTTCCAGAGAAAATCACCACTTGCTAAAAACCGTTTTGCGGCAGATAAATTAGGTTTCTCAGCAAACGTCTTGACTCCATAAGCTTTTCCCGCAACCATTTCCTTCTTCTTATCAAACTGGATGTAACCATAGCCAGTATGAGGCGAGGAAGGAACAACTCCCATAGTAACCAATGTTTCATCCTGAAGTGACAGATCGAGTGCCGTTTTCAAAACATTAGAAAACGCCCTGTGCCCGATGATGAGATGATCTGCCGGAAAAACTGCCATAACTGAATCCTGTTCCTTTCTTTTGAGGTGCTCCGCCATGAGCCCGATGGACGGCAGGGTGTTTTTACCTGACGGCTCCACGATGATATTCTGAGTCTTTACTCCGTCAAGATTACGGCTGATCTTCCGCTTTAAATCTGCGCCGCAAATAATGTAGATTTCCTCAACAAAGGAAATCTTGCGGAGGCGGTCCACTGTCATTTGTAGCATGGACGAATCTCCAAGTATCTTCAATAGCTGTTTCGGTCTTGCTTCTCGACTTAACGGCCAGAAACGGGTACCCCTCCCACCGGCCATTATGACAGCATTTATCTTTCCTCTTTTTTTCATAGGACTCAAATCAGTTTAATTATCTGGGAAATGGATATCTACTCCTTCATTGTCCCAGTTTGCTCTCACTTCTACGGTATCAGGTAAAACGACGAACGGCTCTGCTGTCTGAAACGGCATTGCCTTGCCGTAACTGTATCGGCCATTTCCGTCTTTGTCCTGGAATACGTTCATAATCCAATTGCCTTCCGGAAGTTCCAATAGTGTAAAACCACGGTCGGAATTTACATCTGTTGAAACAGAAAGTGAGGCGTTTTCTACTGATTGAGCAGTCACAATGGAGTTTTCCGCGAAGTGACCGAAAACCATCCCGAGAATAGTTCCTGTCCCTGGAGCTTCCACAGCTAGTATGGAAATTGTTACTGCAGAATCGCTCAATACGTCACCGCCGGGACTGCGAATAAACTCGCCTCGTAATTTGATCTCGTAAGCTTCTCCCGGACGCCAACCGGCTCTCGGCTGTACGGAAATCCGAGCAGGATCGTCCCAGCCCACTTCTGGCGTTACCTCGACTCCGCTGGAATCAACCAAAACCAAAGCACTGTCCAGCGGTTCCAGAACAACTGGATCTGAAAACTGCAGGTAGAGAGTCTCAGTTTCGGTCACTTTAATAGTCTTAGATGCAATGGGCGACAGTAATTTGAGAACATTGGACGTGTCAGACGGAACTGTAAACTGACGAACGGTCATCTCCAGCAGTTGATCCACACTATCACGTATACCGAACAAAGACAGGTCAAGGAAATCACCTGCGGCGACATCCGTCAAGTAAAAGGAAATCCGGCGAGAATCCTCTTCAGATTGGAAAAGAGTTCGCTCCAGGACACCTTCATCTCCTTTTTTTAGCGAGAGGTTTATTGCTTCCTGTTTTGCCAGCTCCACCGGATTGGTAAAGCGAACGTAGCCGCGATGATTGGTTTCCATACGGGCTTCCAGCAATTTCAGAGGTGGTGTTTCAGAAGTGATTCTAATGTTAATAGAATTCACCGAATCAGGATTGCTGACGAGAGTCACTGGATCCTTCCAAAACGTCCCGTACGGCATGCGACTGGGAATGAGTGGTGATGGGGCTCTACCGCCCTGAAACGCCAGCAGACGGTAATCCCCCGGCTCGAGATATGAGAACACATATACGCCGGAATCGTCCGTCTCCGTAAAATACTTTGGTGATTCAGCAAAAAGCGAATCGTTATTTATAATGCTGAGATTGTAGAGATAAACCGTGGCGGAACCTTCACCGCCGTACACCTTTCCACTGATAATCCCTTCTGAAATATCATCACCGGTGCTGAAAGCTAATTGGTAAGTCTGGTCCAGCCGGACTTTATGCTCATCCTTCATTTCCCTCGTGAGCGTCAGGATGTAGGTCTGATTTTCAGCAAGCTTATCCGGGAATGTCACTTCCAGTACATTCTTCTTCAACTTTACCTCAGGAGGCTCCGGCAGAGAGGGAAGGACGCGAATGAAAGATGCATCGGTGTTCTCATCCAGCCGCTCGGAAAACGTGAGCTGGACTGTAAATCCCGGAGAAATTCTCACTGTTCCCGAAGGAGGCTCCACGGCTGTCAGTGTGGGTGGTATATCGTCCACGGGACCGCCAGGCGGAGGAGCCACCGCGGCGCACCCGAGAATGAATAAAATCGCAAGTGGATACAGTTTTTTCACAAGAGTAACAGTTAACAGTAAATTACGGCTGAGTGAGGTCATAGGGAATCACTTCTTTGTACGTGATCTCCCGGGGAGTGATGTTCGCTGAGATGACATGTACCTCAACTCCCGCAGCTTCCGCCTTCTGCAATGCCTGAGCAAACCGGGGATCCCGCTCCCACTGAGGCCTAAAAAGCTTTACATCCGATCGCTGGCAGACGAAGAGGACTGTGGCACTCTTCCCGGAATGTACAATCTCCGCCAAAGCCGCAACGTGCCGGGTACCCCGCTCAGTTACCGCATCAGGAAACATGGCCATGCCGTCCTCCACCAGAGTAACCGACTTTACTTCGAGGAATAGCTCGCGATTACTTTTACTCAGCAGAAAATCGAAGCGGTGTCTGCCGTGGGGGACTTCCCTCCTTTTCAACTCCCAATCAGCAAACATTGGAAGCTTCTTATCCTTAAGCAGCCCTTCTACAAAACGGTTAGGTAATGTAGTATCCAACGATATCCATTGCTTTCCGCTTTTCACCATGACAGTGGTCCACTTGGTTTTTCTTCCGCTGGTTTTTTCCGCTTTCCTGATCTTCAGTGACGCACCGAGGAGAAGGAGTTCCTTTAGTCGTCCCGGATCCGGCAGATGACTTTCCACCCGCTCGCCGTCGAGTTCCACCACAGTGAGAAAGCGATTGGGACGCTCCAGGAAAACAGCATCGGTTAAAGGTCCGGCGATTTTCACGGCGGGAAGTTTATCCCATCACAGGAGACAGACAATCGAAATCCATGTGGTAAGTATATTTCCCCCTAACCTGGAAATCCTCAATTGTATAAGTAAAAATCCTGATTAAACGTAAATTCAATGAATTATGAAAACTCCCTAAATTCTCAACTTGGACATGAAAACGTGAACAGACAAAATATTGCACTTATCGGATTTGGAACCGTGGGACAGGGATTGGTGGAAATCTTGCGGGATAAGCGCCAGATGTTGAAAGAAAAACACGACTACGAATTCAATATTGTCGCCGTTTCCGATTTTCTGAAGGGGTCAATCTACTACCCTGACGGACTGGATATTGACAAACTGCTGGATCTTACCTGCTCGGGGAAAGACCTGAGTAACTATGCCGAAGACTCCCCAGGATGTGAGTCGGGCTGGGACGCCCTCACGACCATCCGCGAGAGTAATGCCAATGTCATCTGCGAACTGACCTACACCGACATCAAAACTGGTGGTCCGGCGCTGGAGCATGTCCGGACTGCATTGGCTGCGGGCAAGCACGTGACTACCAGCAACAAGGGCCCTGCCGCCCTTGCCTACCGTGAACTGACCGACCTCGCCAGTGAGAATGGTGTACTGTTCCTCTTCGAAGGGACAGTCATGTCCGGAACACCGGTGCTGAACTTCGCCAAGAACAATCTGGCCAGCTGCGAAATCTCCGCTATCCAGGGTATTCTGAACGGTACCACCAACTTTATCCTGACGAAAATGGAAAAGGGCGAGTCCTACGACGCCGTATTGAAAGAGGCGCAGGAGTTAGGCTACGCCGAAGCCGACCCCACCGCCGACGTGGAAGGGCACGACGCCCTGGCGAAGGTGACAATTCTTGCCAATGTGGTCATGGGTGAAAACGTGAAGCCATCCGACATCCCGTGCCAGGGTATCTCCCATCTGACGCAGGACGACATCCAGAAAGCACAAACCGAAGGGAAACGTTGGAAGCTTATCAGCTCAGTTAAGAAAAGTGGCGACGGGATAGAAGCATCTGTAGCACCACAGATGGTGGACTTTTCTCATCCGCTGGCAGAAGTGAGCGGATCCATCAACGCCATCACGTTTACTACAGACCTTCTGGGTGATGTGACAGTCGTAGGTCCTGGTGCAGGCAAAGAAGCGACAGGATTTGCGCTATTGTCGGATTTGCTGGAAATTGGGCGGAAAGGGTAACCCTTACCCAAAGGGATAGGATGAAAACCTCACCATGTTTGAACTGGGAGCGGTAGTAATAAGGAGAGTCT